>Ga0209212_1000451_pt1 | contig 80101 bp, 66 predicted proteins | sample RifGroC2_FD_183996 | JGI IMG/M metagenome (GOLD analysis project Ga0209212, IMG submission 183996) | Groundwater microbial communities from Rifle, Colorado, USA - Groundwater C2 (SPAdes) (version 2) | ecosystem: Environmental > Aquatic > Deep subsurface > Groundwater | place: Rifle, Colorado...
ACCGTGCTCGTGGGGTAAATGTTCAGCTTCACGTACATCGGCTGCGACAGCTCGAACGCTATGCGCGCCGTGTCCGACGTGCCGCCCATCAGCGGCGTGGTCCGCAGGTCCACCGTGCGGAACATGTTGACCGGGATGACCGCGGTGACCGTGGAGGTCTTAACCGGGGCGCACTGGAAAGAGTCGTTGGTGATCAGCTCGGCCAGGTACGAGCCGCTGGAGACGAACAGCCCGGCGTCGTTCTTGCCGTCCCACAGTTCGCGGTTGGAGAAATTGGCTTCCCTGAGCTTGCTCTCCACCAGCCGGCGCACCATGGTGGTGCCGTCCATGCTTTTGATGTTAAGGCTGACGGTCACGTCCCTGGACGGGGTGTAGCGGAAATAGAAGGGGTCCAGGCCGGCCACCTGCTGCGTTGAGCCTATCACCGTGGACGACGGGCTGAGCAGCGCCACCACGTCGCCGCGCGCCACCGGGATGGCGCCTATCATCGTCCGCGTGGACCGGATCACGCCGCTGATCGGGTAGCTCGAAGGCAGCTCGGCCCAGACGGCGTACATGTAGTCGCCGTCGCAGACCGGGTGCCCGGCGTTGTCACGCCCGTCCCACATCATGGTCTGCGTCTGCCGCGAGGGCTGCTCTTCCCTGAAGCTGCGCAGCGGGGCCACGGCCGCGCTGGGCGGCACCGTGTTGAAAGAGATGTCCGTGCCCGGCGGATAGATGTTCACGTACACCGTGGCCGCCTCGGTCAGCATGTAGCTTATCGTGGCCATGTCCGTGGACGAAGGCCCCAGCGGCTTGATGGCCACGTCGGTGATCTGCAGCGGGTCCAGCGACATCTGCACCTGCACCGGCCAGGCGTTGTCGGCCACGTAGGCCGGCGCGTCGTTGGACTTGGCGTCTATCTCGGTTATGTAGTTGCCGGCCGGCACGAAGTTGCCGTCGCTGTCGCGGCCGTCCCAGAAGTCGCCGTTGGTCAGCGTGCCGTCGGGCGCGCCCTCGCCCACGCGCGGCACGTTCAAGAACAGCGTGCGCACCAGGGTCAGCGCGCCCTGCACGTTGGCGCTGTAGACCTTCATGGTCACCAGCGCGTCCTTGCTGAGGCGGTAGAGCATATTATAGGGCGCCGCGCCCACGCCGGTGATGCGCCCCACCACCGTGGGGCTGGAGCGCACCGCGTGGATGTTGGTCACGTTCACCTGGATGGGGCTCTGGTTCTGGCCCGGGTAGGCGGAGGTCTGCTCGATGGAGATATTGCCGGCCGTCTGGCTGACCTGGTTGGTCTTCACCTTGGTCCGGAAGCCGAACTGGCCGTTGGACTTACCGAACATGCCGTTGATGTTGTACGCGCCGTCCCAGTTGGCGCAGTAGGTGCCCACTACAGTGGCGTCGGGATAGGCGCCGTCCGGGCAGGTGCCGACGTTGTACATGTTTATGGTGCGGATGGGCGGCGTGGAGGCCGGGTCCAGCGGGTTGGAGCCGCCGGCGAACTTGAAGACCTCGAAGCTCAGCTCGTCGATGCCGAAGGCCCCGGCCGTGCTGACGCAGACCACGGTGGCGCAGAGGCCCAGGCAGGCCCCGGGATAGGTGGCGATGGGCCGCTCGAACTGTATATAGGCGGAATCCCGCCAGGGGTTGCCGTTGGCGGTGTAAAAAGAGACCGGGATATCGCTGCCGGTGGAGGGGCCGCCGGTGAGCGTGCCGGCGACAGTACCGGCGACGGTCACGCTGGTATCGTCGGGGTAGAAGCCCCAGGCGGCGTGAGAACCTACGGGGTCAGTACAGTCCAGGTTGCCGCTGGTCACTGTCCTTGAATAGGGGGCGGTGACCGTACCGCCGAAAGTGCCCGTGCCGTAGACGGTAGAGACCCCGGTATTAACCGTGATAGGGTTCGGGGTGCAGGTGATGGCGTGCCCGGGGACCACGCCGTAAGCGCCGATCAAGCCGGTCACCGGGACCGTGTCCGAGCCAGAAACATTGCCGCTGGTGTAGTAATCGAAACCGTTCAGCGTGCCGCTGACCGTGTTGGACCAGGTACCGGCGATATTTATTGAAGCGCCCGGGTCCCAGTCATCCCAGGTTCCGTCCCCGTCGGTGTCGTAATAGTAGGTGCCGGTCACGTTAGTGCGCGACAGCACGCCCGTGGGCGTGCCGCTTACCGCTACGCTGACGGAAGCGTCCACGTCTTCGCAGTAGCCGGAGCCGCCGGGGCGGAACCAGGTGTTCAGGCTGGAGATGTAGAGCTGCTGCGCCGCGGCCGGCGCCGCGAAGAACGCGGCGGCCAGCGCCAGGCAGGCGGTGTTAAAGAGTCTTCGGTGTTTGGTCATATCAAATTTTCGACGGCCCTGCGGCCTCAGCGCACCAGCCGCTGCAGCTCCACGGTGGCCTGGCTGATGTCTATGCCAGAATCCTGGTACTGCGTCACTATGCGCTGCAGCGAGGCCTTGAGCACGTCGGCGGGCGCGCCGCCGCTCTTGAGCTTCAGGTAGCCCTGCCAGTCCAGGCTGAAATCGTAGCGGGCCTGGTTTAGCTTGTCGGCCGCGCGCTTGTCGGCCAGGGCCTTCAGCTCGGCCTCGGCCGCGGCCTGGCGCCGCACCACGGCGGCCAGGCGCTCCTTCTCGCCGCTCACGGCGGCTTTCTGCTCCTGGGTGTCCTTCAGGCGGGCGCCCAGCGCGTCCACCTCGGCCTTCAGCGAGGCCATCTCGTCGCGCAGCCGCGCCTCGCGGCGGGCGGACTCGTCTAGCGCCTCCACCAGGTCCTTGCGGTATTTTATCTCCTGCTTGATCAGGCGCTCGTATTCCGCCTCAATGTCGCGGTCGCCGAAGCGCAGCGCCAGCGTGAAGGAATGGGCGGGCACCACGGCGCCGGTGAGCGGCAGCGAGACGCCGTAGGAAATTTCCGAGGCCAGGTGCTTCCAGCCGAGGCCGGCGGAAAGCGCGGAGGCGCGCTCGGCCAGGAACAGGCCCGCGCGGGAGAACAGCAGGCCGGCGCGCTCGGTGCGCCAGGCGTGCTCCACGCCCGGGTTCAGGCTGAAATTGCCCTTCTTCCCGGATGAGGCCGTGCGCTTGGCCAGGTCCAGCGAAAGCGTGTAATCCTCGCGCCGCTCGGAGACGCCCAGGCGCGCCGTCAGCGGCGCCTTGTCCTTGAGGATGCCGGCGTCGAAGGCGGGGTTATTGAGGTTCAGGAGCGCGAAGCCCACCGCGTGGCGGCCGTCCGGGCGGAACACGCCGCCCAGGTCCAGCGCGGCGCCGGAGGCCGAGTCGCCGCCGTCGGCCGCGGCGCTGAGGATCTTCAGGTTGGCGCCGAAATCCACCGCGCCCGAGTCCCCCCGCAGCAGCTGCCAGGTGCCCCAGCCGAAAGAAATGGTCTTCTGCGAGAACGCCCCGTCGCCGTCGTCGCGGTACTGTCCGCCCAGGGTGAAAGTGCCCATCTTGCCGTAGGCCATGCGCGGTATGAGCGCCCAGGCGCCGTAGGCGCGCAGCTCGGCGGGCCCCTGCGGGGTGCGCTCGGAGGCCAGGAAATGCGCGCCGGTCTCGAACTTGCGCGAAGCGCCGGACAGAGCAGGGTTGGCCCAGAAGCCGAGCGGGTCTTCGAGCCCGGCCTGCTGGCCGCCGAAGCCGGCCTGGCGCGCGCCCACAGGCAGGTCCTCGAAGAAAGCCGCCGCCGGGGCGGTCAGGGCCGCCAGCAGCAGGGCGGCGAGGGTGAGGTTATTTCGCTGGAGCATTAGTGGTTCCCCCGGCCGGTTCGGCCTGTTTCTTCTCTTCGGCTATCTCGGAATAAAGCGCTATCTTGCCGCGCCCGTGGGACTTAACCCAGTACAGCGCGTCGTCGGCCTTCTCCAGCAGCGAGTCCATGGTGGAGGCGTCCTGCGGGAAGGTGGAGACGCCTATGCTCATGGTGACGCGCAGCTCACGCGCGGTGGAGAAGGGCACCGGGATGCGCAGTTCGGCCAGCTCGGAGCTGAGGCGCTGCGCCAGGCGCTGGGCCTCGAGGCCCGTGGCCTGCGGCAGAAGTATCACTATCTCGTCGCCGCCGTAGCGGCACGGGAAGTCTATCTTGCGCAGGTTCGAAAGTATAACGCGGCCGGCCTCTTTGAGCACTTTGTCGCCTATCTGGTGGCCGTAGGTGTCGTTGACTTCCTTGAAGAAGTCTATGTCCGCCCAGATCATGGCGAGCGGCTGCTTGAAGCGCTCGGCGCGGTAGAACTCCTCCTGGAAGCGCTGATTGAAGTAGCGGCGCAGCGGCAGCTTGGTGAGCTCGTCGTAGAGCGACAGCTCTTCGACCTTGTCGAACAAACGGGAGTTGTCCACGGCCAGCGCTATCTGGCCGCCGAAGGACTTGAGCATGGCGAGCTCCTGCGGCTCGATGCGCTGCTGGCTTAAAAGGTTATCCACGATGAGCAGGCCGATGGTGACGCCCTGCACGGCAAGCGGCATGTAGAGCACGCAGTCCTTGTAGCGCTCCATGAAAGCGCCGGAGCTGCGGCCCAGCACGATGTCCGCGAAGCGGTGCGCCCCGGCCTCGAGCGGGATCTCCTCGTAGGAGATGCTCTTGACCTGGCCGCGGATGTCGGCGGACAGCTCGCCCTTGAGCTTGCGGTTCTTCTCGTCGATGAGGTAGAGCCGCACGCGGTCGAAGCCGAAATAGGTCTGGATGCCGGAGAGGATATGCTTGAAGCTGTCGCCCATGCGCAGCGCGGTGGCGAACACCTCGGTAAGCTCGGTGATGGCGGAGACGTTCTTCTCGTACTTGCGGTTGAGCGAGAAGAACTCGGCCTTGTAATAGTCGCGCAGGAAGGAGCGCAGGTAGGCGTCGGCCTTGGCGGACTCCGCCTTGGTAAAGCCGCGCTTGCGCGGCGAGCGCTCCAGGCGCACCAGGCCGAAGCACGGCACCACGCCGCGCCCGCCCGACGGGTCGCAGTAGTCGAAGCGGAAAGGCGAGTACAGGAAGCTGCCGCCGGGCCCCTTGGAGGTGGCCGCTTCCAGCGATTCAAGCGACCGCGCCGCCGCCGAGCCGGGCGCCGGGCGCAAATTTTCCTCGTGCTCGAAGGTGACGCCGAAGGCGTGGCGCAGGCGCAGCCGCAGCAGGCCGCTCTTCTCGTCGAACTCGTAGAAAGAGGCGCCGTCGAGGGCGAACTGGGACGCGGCGGCCTCCAGGCACGCCTTCATGAAAGCGTCCCGCCCTTCGTAGGTGGCCTGGCCGGCCCCCGGTTCTATCCCTTTCTTTTTAAGCATTCAAAATTCGCAAGCTTCGCCCTTAGTACAACGACAGCAGGTAATCCGCCTCTCCCTGCGCCATGATCATCTCGCGGGTCAGGTCCTCGCGCTCATAGTCGTTGCGCGCGATTTTCAGCGACAAATTCCACAGCACGCGTTCGAGCAGCAGCTCGGCCGTGGGGTAAACCATGATGTTCGGCATCAGCTCGGGCGCCGAGAAGAGGCGCCGGTAGACGCCGGTCTCGCGCTCCTCGCGCAGGCGCTCTTCGAAGGCGGGCTTCAGGCACGGGAAGGCCCCGAAGCTCTCGGCGAAAGAGGCGGCGTTGCGCGGCTCCATGGCCCAGGCCACGAAGGCCGCGGCCGAGCCGTGGTCGCGCGTGGAGGCGGAGACGCCCAAGTTGTGCACCAGCAGCAGGCCGCCGCCCGAGGGGTAGCCCGGGTAGGGCAGCAGCTTCAGCCCCTGCCGGGCCGCGCCGGGGAGCTTTCGCCCGGAGATCATGAAGGCGCAGTCGTCCGCCGGCTGCTGGCCGTTCTCCAGGCGGTCGCCGCTGAATAGCTCTATCTTGCCGTGCACGGCCAGCTCCAGCCAGTCCTCTACGCCGCCCAGGGTCTCCTCGCGGTTGAAGGTGGCGCGGTTAAAATCGTCGGAGAACAGGCCGCCGCGGCGGCCCCAGACGCGCGGCAGCACGTCGAACACGGACACCGAGCCGGAGGAGCCGGGCACGGAGAGGGCGCGGTAATTGTCTTTGCGGGAAGGCGGGCGGATACGGTCTAGCGCGGCGCGGAAGCCCTCCCAGCTGGCCAGCTCTTTTTCCGGGTCCTGCACGGCGCCCTTGAGCGCCTGCGGCCGGTAATAGAGCGCCGGGGCCTCCAGCCACCAGGGCGCGGAGTAGGCGCGGGTATCCTCGGTGCGGCAAAGCTCTTTCAGCACGAACTCGGGGTAGCGGCGCTGCGCCAGCGCCTCGAGCCCCGAGGACAGCTCGGACAGCAGGCCCAGCCGCGCGAACAGTTCGGTCCAGTTCTGGGGTATCTCTATGACGTCCGCGAGCGGGTTGCGCTTGGGGTCGCGCAAATGGGCGAACAGGCTCTCCCACAGGCTCCGGCGGCTCTTCACGGCGAACTCGGCGTGCACGTCCGGGTAGGCCGCGGAAAAACGCCCCAGCAGCCCCTTGAAGGCCAGGTGTTTCCTGTGGTCGTAGTCCGAGAGCAGCCAAATAAGCATCTAATTATTTATAAGCGAAAATTATTAAGGGGACGTTGTTGAGTTGTTGAGTTTTTATGACACATAGCTTTCCTGAAAACTGTATTTTCCCCAAAAACTCAACAACTCAACAACGTCCCCACCCTACCAGCCGGGGTCCGCCAGCTCCGGGGACACGCGCAGGCTGTTGCGGAACTTGCCAGCCTGCAGGCGGCGCAGGGCGCATAGGGCCACCATGGCGGCGTTGTCCGAGCAGTAGGCTTTTTCCGAGAAGCGCACCTCGAAACCTTCCAGGCCGGCGAAGGCAGCGCGCAGCGCGCCGTTGGCCGACACGCCGCCGCCCACGGCTATGCGCTTAAGTCCCAGCGACCGCGCGGTCTCTGCGGTCTTGCGGACCAGCGTCTCCACCACGGCAGCCTGGAACTCGCGGCAGACCTGCGCCCGTTCTACCGGCGGCAGCCGCAGGCCTTTCTTGTAGAAGTCCTGGCCCAGGCGCTTAGCCAGATAATAGCTGACGGCGGTCTTGAGGCCGCTGAAAGAAAAATCGCGGGTGCCGGGCATGTGCGGCCTCGGGAAAGCCGGGCCCTTGCCCCGGGCGCGGGCCGCGTCCTTCTCCACGGCGGGGCCGCCGGGGTAATCCAGCCCCAGCAGCTTGGCCACCTTGTCGAAGGCCTCGCCGGCCGCGTCGTCGCGGGTGCGGCCGAGCACTTTGTAATCCCCGTAGCCGCGGGCGTGCCACAGCTCGGTGTGGCCGCCGGACACCAGCAGCGCCGCGAGCGGGAACTGCAGCGGGCGGGCGGCTTTCCCCTTCTCGAATTCGCAGGCCAGCAGATGGCCTTCCAAATGGTTGACGCCTATCAGCGGGGCGCCGGAGAGCTCGGCGGCGGCTTCGGCGGCCACGCGGCCCACCATCAGCGCGCCCGGCAGCCCGGGCCCGCGGGAGAAAGCCACCGCGTCGAAGCAGCCGCGCTTCAAGGGGGTCTTCACGCCGGCGCGGCCCAGCGCGCCCCGCAGCACGAAGGGGATCTTCTCCAGGTGGGCGCGGCTGGCCAGCTCGGGCACCACGCCGCTGTACTTGCGGTGCAGGCTTATCTGTGAGAAAACGGCGTTCGAGCGCAAAACCCCGCCCGCCAGCACGGCGGCCGAGGTCTCGTCGCAGGTAGTCTCGAAGGCCAGTATCTTCATCGAGGCTCGGCTTATTTGCCGGGCTTCAGGTTGCCCAGGACCTCGCGGGCCTTGAGCAGCTCCACGGCGCGCTCCAGCACCTCGTCGCGCGGGGCGTCCTTCTTCTTGTCGGCCTTGTCTTCCTTGCCGGGGTAGTAGAGCTCGTCGCCCTGCTGCAGCAGCTTCTTCTCGGTCTCGAGCGGCACTTTCACCTCGATGTCCGGCGTGATGCCTCCGGTCTCGTTCTTGGCGTCGTGCTGGATGGACTTGCCGCTGGGCGTGTAGTACTTGGCTATGGTCAGGCGCAGGGCGGACTTGTCCGACAGGGGGATCATGCTCTGCACGCTGGCCTTGCCGAAGGAGCGCTCGCCTATGATGACGGCGCGCTTGTTGTCCTGCATCGCGCCGGCCACTATCTCGGAGGCGCTGGCGGAATAGCGGTTGACCAGCACGACGAGCGGCAGCAGCTCGTGCGGCGCGGAGCCGCCGGCGCGGAACTCCTGGTAGTTCTCGGGCTTGCGGCCCTTGGTGTAGACGATCATCTTGTTGTCGTTCATGAACAGCTTGGAGATGTCCACCGCCGCCGACAGCAGGCCGCCCGGGTTGTAGCGCAGGTCTATGACCAGCGCCTCCATGCCCTTGCCTTTCAGCTCGGCCATGCCCTTGTCGAAGTTCTCGGTGCAGTGGCCGGTGAACTCGACTATCTTGATGTAGCCGGTCTTATTGTCGAGCATGCGCCACTTGACGTTCTCGCTCTTGATGAGCTCGCGGACCAGGGTGATGTCCTTATTGATCCACTCGGCGTTCTTGTCCTCGGGCTCGCGGGCGATGGTGATCTTGACCTGGGTACCGGGCTTGCCGCGCAGGCGCTTGATGGCCTCGTCGATGACGAGGTCCTTGGTGCTTTCGCCTTCGATCTTGATGATCTTGTCGCCGGGCATCATCTCGGCCTTGAAGGCCGGGGTGCCGGGCAGCGGGGTCACCACGGTCAGCCAGCCGTCCTTGACGTCGACGCGGATGCCGATGCCGCCGAACTCGCCCTCGGTGTCGCTCTTGACGCGCTCATAGACGTCGGGCTCCATGAACTGGGAGAAATCGTCCAGCTCGCCCACCATGCCCTTGGCGGCGCCGTAGACCAGCTTAACCGGGTCTATCGGCTCCACATAGCTCTCTTTGATGAGCTCCAGCACGTCCACTATGACCTTGAGGTGCTGGTAGGTGTTGTCCAGGGCGAAGTTGACATAGGGAAAAACCGCCCCTATGGTCAGCGCCGACAGAGTGATATAAACCAGTTTTCTCGCGTTCTTCATATACAGGCTCCTTGAAACTGTCCAAAACGGGAAAAGCCGGCCGTTTTCCCGGCCGGGGACTATAATTAACTAATTATATCTAATTTTCGCGTTTTTAAGAGCAGGGAGAGCCGCGGTGCCCAGTCGGGGGCCTGGCAGGGGTACTACCCCCCGAACCCTGGAAGATGGAAACCCTTGCGTCGGTTTCCCCCCGCCTTGGGAATTTAAGGCGGGGCCCCCCCTTCCGCAAAGGGTCCGGGGGGCAGCACCCCTGCCACCCCTCCGTTGTTTCCCTATGCTGTCGTAACTAGAGGCGTTGTCTTACCAGAATAAAAGCTGGCGGAGACCGTGGGGATGGGTCCGGCAAAACCGTCACGGAAGCCCGAGCTTGCGTAAGCGCGAGGGCTGAGTGATCGAGGGCCGAGCACTGTGTGCGAGAGCCCGTGTTTTGCCGGGCCCGTCCCCACGGTAGGACGCCTGATCTTCAGTGTTTTATTGTGAGATGGTGCTGGGGAGCCACTTGAGGGGGTCGAGGGCGCGGTCGCCTTTGCGGATCTCGAAGTAGACGGCGCTGGCGGAGGATTTTTTGCCCGAGCTCATGGCCTGGGTGTCTTCGCCGGCCAGGCCCAGCGCGGAGGCGGCTTGCACCGCCTGGCCCTTGGCCGCGTCGATGCGGGACAGCAGGCCGTAGATCGTGAAGAAACCCTTCTCGTGGTCGATGATTACCACGTTGCCGTAGGTGCGGAAAGGCCCGGCGTAGATCACCTTGCCGGCCAGCGCCGCGCGCACCGGCGCGTCGCGCTCTGTGGCGATGCGGATACCCTCGCGCACTATCCAGGTCTTCAGCCCGGGCACGTCCTCGCGCCCGAAGCGGCTGATCACCTTGCCGTTGGCCGGCCAGCCCATGTCGCCCTTCGCTATGGGCAGCTCGCCGCCTTCGGCCGCGCGGTAAGGCGCCTGCTTCTGCAGCTTCTTGACCAGCCGGTTGAGCCCCAGCGCCGCGTTCTGCAGGTTCTCCAGCTCCAGCCCCAGCTTGGCCTGCAGTTCCCTGGTGTGGTCCAGCTCGCCCTGCTTGGCCTTCATCATGGTCTTCTGCTGCGCGCCCTGGCGCCGCAGCAGCTCCTGTTTGGACTTCAGCTCGTCGCCCTTGCGGCGCAGCGTCTGCATGTCCTTGCTGACGCGGTCCGTCTCCCCGGTCATGCGCACCAGCAGCGCGCGCTTGTTGAACATGGCCGAGCGCAGCAGCATGTCCTTGGAAATGTCCCGGCCGCCGAAATACGGGTAATAAAATTCCTTCTGCAGCGAATACATCACCAGCTCGCCGTAAATGTCGCCGGAGAGGGTCTTTTTGGCCTTCTCGAGCGAGTCGTGCTTCAGTCGGGATTCGGAGGTTCGGTTCTTGGCGGACCGCAGCTGGTCCTCGAGGTCGCGGCGGCGGGCGGAGGTCTGCTTCTCCTCTTTCTTAAGCCCCGACAGCTCGGAGGAGATGCGCTCCTCCTCGATGCGGTACCGCTCCAGCTCGCGCTTTTTCTCCTCGAGCTGCCGGCCTATCTCCTCGAGGCTTTTCTTCTTGGCGTCCACGGCGGCCTGCGCCCCGCAGAGCGGCGGCAGCGCGACCGGCGCGGCCAGGAAAGCCGCGGCGGCCAGCAGGCGTAAAGTGCGTGTCAGTCTCATGATGTCAGGTTCAATATTTGTCGTTCTTCCACTGGCACAGCGACCAGCCCAGCATCGCGCCGGCGGCCGTCACCGCCACCTGCCAGAGCGGGTTGGGCCAGACCCAGACCGGGCTTAAGTATTTGACCGGGTAGACCACCGCGTAGGCGGCCAGCGCCGAGGACAGGCCGCCGCCGCCGCCGGCGAAGAACCAGTTGCGGTCCGCGCCCAGCGAAGCGGCCAGCGTGGCCGGGGTGTGCCCGTGCGTCAGCGTCATCGCGGCCATGATCATGAAGGCCAGGAAGGCCAGCGCCAGGCCCAGCGTTATCAGGTGGCCGTAGAAAACGGAATGCATTATCGCGTAAGCCTCGAGCGGCTTGTACTTGATGTCGGAGACGCCGGGAATGCGCCAGGCCGCGTCGGTCCACGCGTTCAGGTCGCCCAGCGACTCCTCTTTCATGAGGACTTCCCAGGTATCGGGCATGGGGTTGGAGCCGGGCGGCAGCACCGAGGCCACCAGTTCGGGCTCCTCGGCCTTCAGCCGCGCCAGGCGGTCCTGCCGGCTGATGAAGACGGCCTGTTCGGTACCCCTGAGGGAGGCCAGCGCCGCGCCTATGGCGTCGGCGGGCTCTTTGGAGCGCTCGTCGCGCACCACCACTATGCGGAAATCCTCTTTCAGAAGCACGGTGATCTCGCGCATCTGCGCCTGCAGGAAGAGCAGCATCTCGGCCAGCAGCCCGGCGGAGAAGGCCAGCAGGAAGGCCACCCGGTAGCCCTTGCGCGGCTTGTGGGGGCGCGGCGCCTCGTGTGAGTGTCTGTGTTCGTCCATAAGAAAATTTATCCTCATAAGCCGCGCCCGCCGGGCGGGCCGGAGCAATGATTATATCTTTTATGCCGGCGGCAAAAAAAACGGGCCGCCGGAGCGGCCCGCGCGGCGTGGTGCGCCGTTTACAGGGAGGAGTCGTTGAACTCTACGGAGGCCACGAAGGGCGAGCGCGAGAGCTCGCCTATGGCGGACACAGGCAGCACGCCGTCGACTTCGAACACGCTGAAGCGGGAATCCGCGGTCTTCTGCGGGAGGCGGAACCACTTCTCGGAGTCGAAGCCCTCGGCCGCCTCGAGGCGCTTGATGAATTCGGGCACGAAGGCGTTGGGGCGGTTCTGGAAGGGCACTTTCAGCGTGAAGCGCACCCGCGCCTTCATGGGCACGCCGGCGCTCTTCTTCTCCACGCCCACGCCGGCCACGCCGGGGATCTTGGAGAGCCTGGCTATGGCGGAATAAGGGGCCCAGCCGAGGATGACGGTCTTCTTGGCTTTGGAGGAATAGCTGTTCTTCTCTCCGGCGAAGCGCAGGCCGGCGGCCTCGAGCTTAGGCAGCAGCTTGTCGTAAGAATCGCCCTTTATCTCCACGCCCAAGAGCGCGTATTCGCGGGCGTAGCGGGAGCCGGAGCCGAGCGGGTTCACATAGGAGCCCACCGGGCCGGAGTCGCCGGCGAAGGTCACTTTGTAGTGGCCGGCGGGCAGCTGGGGCAAGCCGGGCCTGTCCTCGGGCAGAATTTTAGCCGCCGCGGGGCGCGCGGGCGGGGGCGGGGTTTTGAGGCTCAGCGGGGCGGCCGAGATGGGGGCGTCGCGCAGGTCCTTGGGCAGCGCCTTGAAATCGGAGCGCAGCAGCATGGTGTTCTTGGAGTTGAGGTAGCCGTCGCCGGTCTCCACGAAGTCCTGGAAGGCCGGGTCGGAGAAGTAGCCGCCGCCTATCAGGCGGGCGTCCACGCCGAGCTTTTCTTCCGCCGCGGACAGCGCCGGCGCCGCCGCGAGGAGTAGAGAGAGTAGCAGGTAATTTTTCATTTGTGTTCCCTTGAGATAAAAAAAAAGAGAAACGAAAATACTTTTCGTTTCCCCTGGTGACGCCCGGTTGAGGCCGGTCGGTGGATTCTCCCCCGCCAATTCGGAGGATTACAAGGGTAATACGTTTACAGTATAGGTTTTAATTGACGAAAGGCAATAGGCCCGGAAGGCCTAAATCCCCGGAATATTAAGACCTACACCTCCCTGGGCCTTTTGGACCAGTTGACTAACCGCGGCGCGGCCTGCTATAATTTATTTACCGGTAGGTAAGTTTTCTTATGAAACCACAACAAGAACCCAAGATCAAGAAAGGCGACAGGACCCGCCAGCGCATACTGGAAACGGCCTCCGCCATGATGGCCGAGAGCGGCCCCGACGCGGTCTCGATGCGCGAGATCTCCGCCAAGCTCAAGATCACCAAGCCGGTGCTCTATTACTACTTTAAGGACAAGGACGAGCTGATCAAGGCCTCCTTCATGGAGGGCACCAAGCATTTCGACGAACTGCTGGCCAGGATACAGGACCCGCAGCTGTCGCTGGAAGCCAAGCTCGAAAGCGTCTTCACCAACCACCTCGACTTCATCCGCCGCTACCCCGACATGCCCAAGTGCGCGCTGAAGATCATGACCTCCCCCTCCGCCTCGGTGCTCAGCGGCCTGGCGCGGGGACTGAAGCAGCGCAACCGCGCGGCCATGCGGGCCATGATGGAGGCCTCGGCCGCCAAGGAGCGCCTCTCTAAGGCGGGCATCGAGGGGATCCTGCACATGATCAGCGCCGTCATAGGCTATTTCATGATAGAGGCCCGCGAGAACGGCGTGGCCAGCCTCGACAAGGGCCTGCCCGGCCGCCTGTCCAAACTGCTCTGCGCCGGGGCGCGCTCCCTGAAGGCCCTGGCCGCGGCCGCCGGCCTTTCCGCCCTGCTGGCGGCCGGCGCCGCCGCCGAACCGCTGGACCTCACCGTGGACGGCGCCGTGAGCGCCGCGCTCAGGAACAACGCCACTATGCTCAACGCGGAAAGCTCCCGCGGCATATATAAGGAAAAGGTCCGGGAATACTGGGGTTCCGTGTATCCGCAGCTCGGCTTAGGCGCGCAGTACACGCGCAATATAGAGTCGCCCTCGTTCTTCCTGGGCGGCATGAAGATAAAGTCGGGGCTGAACAACGCCTACTCCGCCTCGCTGAACCTGGACCAGGTGGTCTGGGCCGGCGGCAAGGTGGCCAACGCCATAAATATGGCCGGCACCTATTCCAAGGCCAGCGACGAGCAGTACAAGACCGCCAGCAACGGCATCACCAAGGCCGTCAAGCAGCTTTATTACTACGTGCTGCTCGCCAAGGACATGTCGGGCATTCAGGGAGAAGCGCTGGACCTGGCCAGGCAGCACCTCGGCATGATAGAGAGCCAGTACAAGCAGGGCGTGGCCAGCGACCTGGCCGTGCTGCGCCAGCAGGTGGAGGTCTCCAACACCGAGCCCGCCCTGACGCAGGCGCGCAACCTCTACGAAGAAGGCCTGATAGAGCTCAAGAACCTGCTCGGCCTCGACCCGGAAACCGAGGTCTCTCTTTCGGGCGGCCTGGACTGCGCCGCCGAGGTCCCGCCCGACGCGGCCGCCCTCTACACGCGGGCCCTGGCCGCGCGCCCGGAGTACAGGAACCAGAAGCACCAGCTGGACCTCGCCACGCGGATGATCTCCATAGAGCGGGCCGGCCACCTGCCGTATATCGGCGCCTTCGCCTCCCGCGCTTTCCAGGGGCAGGCCGAGTCAGGTTTCCCCTCCTCCGCCCAGCAGAGCTGGAGCACGACGGCGGGCCTCAAACTCTCCCTGCCGCTCTTCTCCGGCGGCGCGACCAGCTCCAAGATCAGGCAGACCGAGCTGCAGGCCGTGATAGTGCGCAACAACCTGGCCGAGCTGGAGCGCAAGATCAAGATCGAGGTCAAGAAAGCCTGGCTGGGCGGCAGAGAAGCGTCGCAGCGCCTGGCCTCGCGGGGCACCGCGGTAGCGCAGGCCCGCAAGGCGCTGGAAGCCACCGAGGTCCGGTTCCGCAACGGCCTCTCCAGCCAGCTGGACCTCAACGACGCCACGCTGGCGCTCAACAGGTCGCAGACGCTTTACACCCAGGCCAGGCACGACGTCTGCTCCGCCGCCGCGGAGCTGAAGTGGGCGGTCGGGGAATAGCAGGTACAGCAACAGTAAACGGAAAATCTATGAAAAACATCAACTCTAAAATATTCATCTTCACGCTCGCGGCCGCCGCGGCGCTGGCGGCCGGCTGCAGCAACAAGGGCGCCGAGGCGCTCAACAGCCTGGAGAAGGACCGCTTCCTTGTGAAAACAGAAAAGGCGCAGGTCCGCAGCCTGGAGGAATACATACTCCTCACCGGCTCGGTCAAGGCCCTCGATGAAGCCACCCTCTTTCCCCGCGCCTCAGGCAAGCTGCTGCGCAACGTACTGAGGGAAGGCGACCCCGTGAAGAAGGACGAGACCGTGGCGCTTATCGAGCGCGACGAGCCCGGCGTGGTCTACGAACCCGCCCCGGTGCCGTCCACGCTGACCGGCGTGATAGGCCGCGTCTACCAGGACGTGGGCGCCAACGTGACGCCGCAGACGCCCATCGCCATGGTGGTCAACCAGGGGATGGTCCGCGTGGCCGTGGACGTGCCCGAGAAATACGTCGGCAAAGTTTTCAAGGACCAGCGCGCCCGCGTCAAGGTGGACGCCTTCCCGGACCGCTATTTCTCCGGCTCGGTCTACCGCGTGAGCCCCGTGGTGGACGCCCGCTCGCGCAACACCATGGTGGAAGTGCTGGTGGACAACCTGGAAGGCAACCTTAAATCCGGCATGTTCGCCGAGGTGCGGCTGATAGTGGCCGCACGCGGCTCGGCGCTGTCCGTGCCCGCCGGCGCGGTGGTGGCGGCCGACGGCGGCGAGTTCGTGTTCGTGCCGGCGGCTGGCAGCCTGGCCGCGCGCGTTCCCGTCAAGACCGGCATAAAGACCAGCGAATTCACGCAGGTCTCGGGCGTAAAGGAAGGCGCGGACGTGATCACCTTCGGCCTGTACGGATTAAAAGACGGCAGCAAGATCAAGGTGCAGAACTAAGGGTTCCGCCCGCACAGCGGAACCCGCAAGACGGCCGGACTGCCAGACCGCTAGACGGTCTGCAGTCAGCAGTCCAGCAGTCAGCGGTCCAGCAATTTTCAGCATTACGTTATAAAGAGCTAATCCATGAAAATAACCGACATTTCCATCCAGAAACCCATCTTCACCACCATGATGATCACCACCATCGTGGTGCTGGGCGCCTTCGCCTACCTGCGCCTGGGCATAGACCTGATGCCCAACGTTGAATTCCCTTACGTGATGGTGCAGACCTCCCTGCGCGGCGCCGGCCCCGAGGAGATAGAATCCTCCGTCACCAAGCCCCTCGAAGAGGCCGTCAACACCATCTCCGGCATCGAGGACATCAACTCCACCAGCTTCGAGGGCCTGTCCCTCGTCATGATCAAGTTCGTGCTTGAGAAGAACGGCGACATCGCCGCGCAGGAAGTGCGCGACAAGGTGAACTCCGTGCTGGCCCAGCTGCCGCAGGGCACCAATCCCCCGGTGATAGGCAAGCTCGACATCGGCGCGCAGGCCGTGCTCAACGTGGTGGTCTCCGGCAACCGCGACCTCATAGACCTCACGCAGATAGCCAAGAAGAAGATCAAGGAGAACATCGAGACCGTCAGCGGCGTGGGCGCCATCGACATCGTGGGCGGCCGCGAGCGGGAGATACACCTGGTGGTCAACCCGCTCAAGCTCTCGGCGCTGAACCTGTCCATCCGCCAGGTCAAAGACGCCATCACGCAGCAGAACATAGAGATCCCCGGCGGCAAGGTGGAGCAGAAGGAGAAGGAGTTCGTGCTGCGCACGCTGGGCCGCATAGAGAGCGTGAAGGATTTCAGCGACATCGTCATAGCCAACATCAACGGCGCGCAGATCCGCGTCTCCGACATCGGCCGCGTGGAGGACACCGGGGCCCGCATGACCACGGCCTCCTACTACAACGGCAAGCCCTCGGTCACGCTGGTCATCAAGAAACAGTCCGGCACCAACACCGTGGCCGTGGTCAAGAACATCAAAGAGCGCATCGAGGAGCTCAAGGGCACCATCCCCCCCGGCGTGGAGACCACCATCATCGGCGACCAGAGCCTCTTCATCAAGGACTCGGTCAATACCGTGACCGAGCACCTGGTGCTGGGCGCCGTGTTCGCGGCGCTGATGGTGCTCTTGTTCCTGGGCGACTTCCGCTCCACCATCATCTCGTCGCTCGCCATCCCCACCTCGCTCATCGGCACCCTGATCTTCATGCAGGCGGCGGGCTTCACCATCAACACCATGACGCTGCTCGGCCTCACTATCGCCGTAGGCATCGTAGTGGACGACGCCATAGTGATGCTGGAGAACATCTACCGGCACATGGAAGAGCATAAGATGAGCCCGCTCCAGGCGGCGCTCGACGGTTCCAAGGAGATAGGCTTCGCCGTGGTGGCCATGTCGGCGGCGCTGCTGGTCATCTTCATCCCGCTGGCGTACATGGGCGGCATCATCGGCCGCTTCCTCAAGAGCTACGGCCTCACCATCGCCTTCGCCGTGTCCATCAGCGTCTTCGTGGCGCTCACGCTCACGCCCATGCTCTGCTCGCTGTTCCTCAAGATCAAGCCCGGCGCCAAGACCCGCCTGGAACTCTTCACCGACCGCGTCAACGATTTCCTCGCCGGCAAGTACATCGCCATGCTCGAGTGGGCCCTCGCCCGCCGCAAGCAGATGGTGGCCTACGCCGTGATCATCATGATCTCCATGGTGCCGCTGTTCATGTTCCTCGGCAAGGACTTCATGCCGGCCGACGACACCGGCCTCTACCAGGTGAACATCACCGCGCCCGAGGGCACCAGCCTCGGCATGATGAAGCAGATCTTCGCCCAGGTGGAGACCGAGACGCGCCAGCTGCCGCACGTCAAAAGCATCCTCTCCTCCATCGGCACCGGCACCGGCGGGCACTTCGGCGGGTCCACCACCAACGAGGGCTACGTGCTGGTAGAGCTCGAAGACCTGGCCGACCGCGACCTGCCCATGCAGAAACTGCTGCTCGCTTCGCGCGAGATGATGAGCAAGTACAAGGGCCTGCGCGTGGCCGTGATGCCGGCGGGCGGCTTCGGCGGCGGCGACTCGGAGCTGATGTACAACATCTCGGGCCCGGACCTGGTCAAGCTCAACGAATATTCCAGCGCGGTGGCCGACAAGCTGCGCCTGGTCAAGGGCGCCGTGGACGTGGACACCAGCTTCTCCTACGCCAAGCCCGAGTACCGCGTGGAGATAGACCGCCGCCGCGCCCACGACCTGGGCGTGAAGGTGGAGGACATCGCCACCTCGCTGCGCACCATGGTGGGCGGCGAGGAGGACATCACCAAGTTCAAGGACGGCGACGAGCTGTACCAGGTGCGCCTGCGCGCCGAGGAAGCCTTCCGCGACCGGCGTGAGGCCATAGAGGCCCTGATGGTGCCCGCTAACGGCGGGCGCGTGACGCGCCTCGACAGCGTGGCGCGCGTGGTGGAGGGCGTGGGCCCCACCCAGATCGCCCGCTTCAACCGCCAGCGCAACGTGCAGGTGAAGGCCAACGTCGACGGCATCCCCGTCAACAGGCTGATCGCCGAGGCGGAGAAGGCCTTCAAGGCGCTCAACGCGCCTCCGGAATACAAGGCAGGCATCTACGGCCGGGCCAAAGAGCTCGGCAAGATGTTGAGGGAGTTCGGCATCGCCTTCGTGCTGGCCTTCATCTTCATCTACATCGTGCTCGCCAGCCAGTTCGAGAGTTTCGTCTACCCGGTCTCTATCATGATCGTGCTGCCGCTGACCATCCCGTTCGCCATCGTCTCGCTGTTCATCACCGGGCAGAACCTCACGCTGTTCGCCATCATGGGCATGTTCATGCTGTTCGGCATCGTGACCAAGAACTCCATCCTGCAGGTGGACTACACCAACACCCTGCGGGCCAAGGGCATGCCGCGGCACCAGGCCATGATAGAGGCCAACCGCACCCGGCTGCGCCCCATCCTTATGACCACGCTGACGCTGATAGCCGGCATGATACCGACGGCGCTCGGCACCGGGGCGGGCTCCGGCACGCGGCGCACCATGGCCATGGTCATCATCGGCGGCCAGACGCTGTCGCTGCTCATCACGCTGCTGATGACGCCGGTGACCTACTCGCTGATGGACGACTTCGAGGTCTGGTTCAGGAAGAAATACATGGGCGGCGGGAAGGCCCGGCAGGAAGCCTGAGCGGGCCGCGCGCCGCAAATGAAAAAGGGAAGCGAAAGCTTCCCTTTTTTATTTCCCGGGGGGCGGCGCTGCTAGCGGCCGGCGGCGCGGTAGAGGGCGCGGTCCTTGCGGAGGTCTTCCAGGGTGGGGGCTTCGGCTTTGGAGAAGAGGCGTTCGAACTGGGCCTCGAAAGCCTCGGCCACGGCGGGGGCCATTGTGTAATACATGTTCTCGAAATTGTTCTCCTGCGCGTTCACGGACCAGTTGAACGACCCGGTCATGAGCAGGCGGGAATCCAGCACGGCGTACTTGTTGTGCATCACGCCCTTGCCGGCGAAGCCCTGGCTCCAGCGGAACGGCACGCCGTTCTTGATCAGCAGCTCGCCCACCTCGGACTGGCTGGCCTGCACCCGGTCCACCAGCACGCGCACCGCCACGCCGCGCTTGTGCGCGTTCACCACGGCCTGCGCGATGTCGGTGGAGTAGAAGCTGAAGACGGCGATGTCGGCGCGCTCGCGCGCGAAGTTGACGGCGCCGGTGATGTTGGCCTCGGTGCGGCCGCCCGGCGAGAAGGAGTAGGCCGGCAGCAGCATGCCGTTGAACTGCAGCGCGCGAAGGCCGTCCTCGGGCGGCGGGCCGTAATCCTTGACGGGCTCCCCGGCCCCCTCGGCCGCGGGCCTGGCGAAGTTCCACATCCACTCGTAGTACTTTTTGTACCCGTCTATGGCGTGCGGGGCTTTGACGAAGATCGAGTTCTCGCTGTTGGCGGTATTGGCCGTGACGGCCCAGTTGAACGAGCCGGCCGACACCAGCCGCCCGTCGTAGATACCCAGCTTGTTGTGCATGATGCCGTAGCGGCCTACGCCGCGCAGCGAGCGCACGTTGACGCCTTTGTCCAGCAGCAGCTGCAGCTCTTCGCTGATGCGGGTGCTGAAGAGGTGAGAGTCGTTGCAGATGACGCGCACCGCCACGCCGCGTTCTTTGGCGTCCACCAGCGCCTGCGCGACCCCCGGCAGGGTAAAACCGTACACCGCTATATCAACTGTTGAGGTGGAGGCGCGGATGGCGCCCTCGAGCAGCGCGGCTATGTCGGCCTGTCCGGAGAAGGAAACCCCGGGCGCGGTCTCGAAACTGAAAGGCGCGGTGGAGACGGCCGCCGCGCTGGAAACCGTGGGCAGCGGCACCGGCGGCAGCGGCGGCAGCACCGGCGGTATGGTGAAAGGCCCGTCCACCGGGAAGACCGGCAGCGTCTGGGCGCCGGCATTAATTAAAGGGAGGGCCAGCAGCAAAGCAAAGGAGCAGCACTTGATGTATTTGCGCATCACTATTATTATCGGACAAAACCGCTCCTCCCGCTAGGGCCCAAAGACCCCCTCCACACTAGGCCCAGGGGAAGGAGCCGCGAGATGCCCAGTCGGGGGCCTGGCAGGGGTACTACCCCCCGAACCCTGGAAGATGGAAACCCTTGCGTCGGTTTCCCCCCGCCTTGGGAATTTAAGGCGGGGCCCCCCCTTCCGCAAAGGGTTCGGGGGGCAGCACCCCTGCCACCCCTCCGTTTGTTTCTCTCTATGCTGTAACAGTTAGAAGCCGGCGGAAACCGTGGGGATGGGTCCGGCAAAACCGTCACGGAAGGAGGAGCTTGCGTAGCGCGACGACTGAGTGGCGAGGGCCGAGCACTGTGTGCGAGAGCCCGGGTTTTGACGGGCCCGTCCCCACGGTAGGACGCCTAAAAGAGAAAGAGCCCCTTTCGGGGCTCTTCCTCTTACTCCCTGCCGTCTTCTCTGTTTGATCAGAGCTGGCGGCGCTGGGCGGCGATGTTGAAGAGCTTGATGTAGGCCTCGGCGGACTTGTGCCAGGCGTAGTCGCCGCGCATGGCATTGCGCACCATGAGGTTCCAGTTCTCCTTCCAGCCGTAGAGCGACACGATGTGGCCCAGCACCGACTTAAGCTGGGTTTCGTCCGCCGAATCGATGGCGAAGCCGTTGGAATCCTTCGGCTCGCCGTTGTAAAAGACCGTGTCCTTAAGGCCGCCCGTGCGCGTCACCACCGGCAGCGTGCCGTAGCGCATGGAGATCATCTGCGACAGCCCGCACGGCTCGAAGCGAGACGGCATCACGAAAATGTCGGACCCGCCGTAGATGCGGTGTGCCAGCGCCTCGTCCATGCCGGTGCGGAAGGCCACCCGCGTCGGGTTAGCCGCCGCCAGCGCCCCGTAGGCGTCGGCCAGGCCGGGATCGCCCGCGCCCAGGATGACGAGCTGCATCTTATCCAGGAACTCGGGCGCCGCGCGCAGCAGCACGTCCAGCCCCTTCTGGTGGTCCAGGCGGCTCACCACGCCCGCCAGCACCAGGTCCTTGTTCTCCTCCAGGCCCAGCTCCTTCTGCAGCGCCTTCTTGCAGGCCGCCTTGCCGCGCTGGAAGCTCTTCAGCTCGTAGCCCCGCTCCAGGAAAGTGTCCGTGGACGGGTCCCAGATCTCCTCGTCGATGCCGTTGAGGATGCCGAACAGGTCGGAGGTGCGGTGCTTCATCACCCCCTCCAGGCCGTGGCCAAACTCGGGCCGGTACTGGATCTCGCTGGCGTAGGTCGGGCTCACCGTGGTGACCAGGTCGGCGAAGACCAGGCCCGACTTCATGTAATTGATCCCGCCGTAGAACTCCAGCTTCTCGGGCGTGAAATCCAGCCAGGTGAAGCCCGCCTTCAGCAGCGTCTCCTTGGGGAACATCCCCTGGTAGGCGATGTTGTGGATAGTGAACACCGAGGCGGTCTTGGCGTAGAAAGAGTCTATGCGGTACAGCGTGCGCAGGTAGGCCGGCACCAGGCCGGTTTGCCAGTCGTGGCAGTGGATCACGTCGGGCTTGAAGCCAATGAACTTGGCGCCCTCCAGCACGGCGCGGGAGAAGAACAGGAACCGCTCGTCGTTGTCCTCGTAGTCCCCGGCGGCCGTACGATACAGGCCCGGCCGGTCGAAATATTTCTGGCTCTCGATGAAGTACACCGCCACCTTGCCCCACTGCACGCGGCTCATGGTGGCCGTCTCCACCCGCCCGCCCACCGGGATGAGGAAGCTGCCGCCGGTGGCCTTGGGCGAGAAGGCGCCGCCGCCCACGTTGCGGTAACGCGGCAGGAAGAGCACCACCTCGGCGTCGTCGGCCTTGGAGAACACCTGCGACAGCGCGCCGGTCACGTCGGCCAGGCCGCCGGTCTTGCAGAAAGGGAAAGCTTCGCTAGCCGCTATCAGGATCTTCATAAAGTCTCCTTCAAACCTTGTATCTCTTCCCCGCGTTCAGGATGTCCGCCGCTTCCTCGGGCGGCACCGTGTTGATGTAGAAGCCGGTGCCCCACTCGAAGCCCGCCACATGGCTGAGCTTGGGCATGATCTCTATGTGCCAGTGATAATGCTCCGCCGACGGGTCCTGCACCGGCATCGTGTGCACGATCAGGTTGTAGGACAGGTCAGGGAGGGAAACGGAAAGCTTGCGGAGCGAGGCCTTGAGGATGCCGGCCAGGGAGCCCGCCATGGCGTCCGGCAGCTCCTCGAAGTGGCTCGCGTGCGCCTTTGGCAGGATCCAGGTCTCGAACGAAAAACGGGACGCGTACGGCGCCACGGCCAGGAAGTCGGCGTTCTCGCCCACCACGCGCCGCCCGAAAGCCTTCTCCTCTTTCACGATATCGCAGAACACGCAGGTGCCCCGTTCGTCGTGATAGTCGGCCGCGCCCTCTATCTCCTGCATCGCGCGCAGCGGCGCCATCGGCATGGAGATGATCTGCGAGTGCGGGTGCAGGAGGCTCGCCCCGGCGTTGCGGCCGTGGTTCTTGAAGATCATCACGTACTTGATGCGCGGGTCCTTCTTGAGCTCCCGCACGCGGAAGGCGAAAGTCTTCAGCACGTCGGCCACGCCCTCTTCGGGCAGGTCCTCCAGCAAGCGGCCGTGCTCGGGCGTCTCTATGACCACCTCGTGAAAGCCCATGCCGTCCATGCGGTCGTAGATCCCGTTGCGCGTGCTGCCCTGCTCCCCCTCGGAGACCAGCGCCGGGTACTTGTTGCGCACCACGCGCAGCCGCCAGCTCCCGTCGTCAGCGGGCAGGGAATAGATAGCCGGCGGGGTCAGCGCCTCGTTGCCCGGACAGAAGGGGCAGACGTAGCTCTTGCCGTCGGACCCGGCGCCGGGCCGGAACTCGTTGGGGCGCAGGCCCCGCTCCGAAGCGATGATGACCCAGCGGCCGAAGACGGGATCTTTTCTTATTTCAGGCATTCAGTTGAAAAATTTCAATTCCCGTCGCGCGGTTCCTCAGGGGCTTCGGGCTGCTCGGAGACGGCGGCCTCGATGGCCGGCTCCGGCTGAACCTCCGGGGCTGGCTCCTCCTGCGGAGCTTCTTCGGCCTGCGGCTCTTCGGGCACGTCGGCCTGCGGCAGCTCCGCGGAAGCTTCGTCGCCGGCCGGCTGCGGCTCTCCCTCTGCGAACTGGGCGGCTTCGCCCTCCAGCGCGGCCTGAGCGGGGTCCTGCGGGGGCTCGCCCTCGGCCACAGGCTCGGGCTCGGGAATGGATTCCTGCTCTATCAGCTCCACCGCGGTGCTCTGGGCGGCGGCGGCCACGTTCTCTATGTTGAAGGTCTCCAGCTTGGGCAGGTCGTCGAGCGCGTTCAGGCCGAACTGGCGCAGGAATTCGCTGGTGGTGCCGTAAAGTATCGGGCGGCCTATGCTCTCGCGGCGGCCCACCACGGTGATCAGCCTGCGCTGCGTCAGCGTCTCCAGCGGGCCTATCACTTCCACGCCGCGGATGGCCTCTATCTCGGCGCGCGTCAGCGGCTGCTTGTAGGCTATAATGCAGAGCGTTTCCAGCGCGGCCTGCGTCAGGCGCACCGTCATCTTGTTGTGGAACAGCTTGCGCACCCACAGCCCGTATTCGGGGCGGGTGGCCAGCTGCCAGCCGCCGGCCACCTGCATCACCTGCAGGGCGCCGCCGGCCTCGTCGTAGCTTTTGCGCAGGTCCTGCAGCGCGGACTCCAGGCGCTCCTTGTTGCGGATCTCGCAGAGCTGCGAGATGCGGGTCACCGGCAGCGGGGCGTCGGTGATGAAAAGCAGGGTTTCGAGCACTTTTTTAAGTTCGGCGTCTTCCATATTACCTCTTAGCTTTCAGTCTGCGGAATTCTCAGTTAGCCGGGGCCGGCGGGGCTTCGGGCGAAGGCGCGGCCGCGGGCTCCGGCTGAGCCGCCTCTGCGGGCGCCGGCTGCGGCGGGGCCGGGTAGATGCGCACCTCGGCGTAGGCCTCGTCCTGGGAGATCAAAAGCTTGCGCTGCTTCACCATCTCCAGCAGCGCCATGAAGCAGGTGATCACGCCCAGGCGCTTGGTCTCGGAGGCGAACACCTCGTCGAGCAGCAGCCACTCGCGGCCCTCAAGCATCTTCTCGATCTTGGCGACGCGCGACTCGATGGGGAACTGGTCGGCCTCCACCTCGCGGGTGGGCTCGGCGCGCTCGAAGGCGCGCTTGACCGCGTCCATCAGCGCGTAGTAATCCAGGTCCAGGTACTTCTCCTCGCTGGTGAACACCGGCGAGCCGCGGTAGAAGGCGTCCTTGTACTTGGAGAAGCGGACGTTCATCTCCTTGGAGGCTTCCTTGTAGCGCTGGTACTCCTCGAGCATGCTGACCAGGGCGCCGCGCGGGTCGGGGCCGCCCTCGCCTTCCATCACCTCGGGCGCGGGCAGCAGCATCTTGGCCTTCACCTGCATCAGCGTCGCGGCCATCACCAGGAACTCGCCGGCCACGTCGAGGTTCAGGCTCTTCATGACCTCCAGGTACTGCAGGTATTCGGCCGTGATCTGCGAGATCGGGATGTCGTAGATGTCGAGGTTGTTCTTCTTGACGAGGTGCATCAGCAAGTCGAGCGGCCCCTCGAAGTTCTCGAGATGGATATCTATCGCGTTCATCAGACCAGCCCCGCCGCTTTGGAAGCGGCCTTTACTTTAAGATCGGCCACGGCCGCGGCCCTGCGCGCGCCGTCGGCCAGCACTTCCTCCACCTTGCCCGAAGCCTCTATCTCGGTCCGGCGGGCCCGGAAGACGCTTATTTCTTTCTCCATCAGCTCGATCAGCTGCTTTTTACAGGTCCCGCAGCCGGTCTTGCCCGCGCGGCAGGCGTCTTCCTGGACTTTCCAGTCCGGGTTGTAAAGCTTGTGGAAGGCGCAGGCCACGCAGCCCTCCGGGTGGCCCGGGTCGTCCGCCTTGACCTTGAGCGGGTCGGTGTACATCTTCTTGATCTTCGCCTCAAGGCTACGCGCTTCCTCGCCCAGGGTGATGGTGTTGCCGTAGGACTTGGACATCTTGCGGCCGTCGATGCCGGGCACCAGCGTGGCGCTGGTGAACAGCGGCTCCGGCTCGCAGAGCACGCTGGTCCCGAACGTGTGGTTGAAGCGGCGGGCCACGTCGCGCGAGATCTCCAGGTGCGGCAGCTGGTCCTTGCCTATCGGCACGAATTTGGCGTCGTAGAGCAGGACGTCCGCGGCCTGCAGCACGGGGTAGCCCAGGAAGCCCAGCACGGCCATGTCGGAATTGATGGCCATCTCTTCGGCGTCGTGGCCGTGAGCCTCGGCGAGCTGCTTGGTTATGCCCTCGGCCTTCTTCACCTTGTCTTCCTGGCCCTTGTACTTGGCCTTGTGCAGCTCCTGCAGCTGTTCCTTGAAAGTGGGGTTGCGCAGCAGCCAGCTGATGGGCGTCACCATGCCCAGCAGCAGCGCCAGTTCGGCATGCGCCTTGACGTCGGACTGCCGGAACAGCACGCACTTGGCCGGGTCCAGCCCCAGCGCCAGCCAGTCCAGCACCATGTCGCGGGAATTGCCCGCGATGGTCTCGCTCTTGTCAGCGCCGGTGGTCAGCGCGTGCCAGTCGGCCACGAAAAAGTAGCACTGGTATTTATCCTGCAAGGCCAGCCAGTTCTTCATCGTACCCCAGTAATTACCGAGGTGCAGCCGGCCGGTGGGCCTGGCGCCTGAAACCACTACGGGTTTATTGTTGTCCATAAGTCCTCAGAGAAAGTTGTATGCCAGCGCCACCATATAGCGGGCCAGGTAAAGTATGGGCCCCAGGATCTTCTGCAGCAGGCCCGTCGCCACCAGCCCGATGATGATATAGAAGCCGTAGGGCAGGTGGCGCTCGTAAAGTTCCAGGGCCCGGCCCTTCAGCAGGCCCAGCGCCACCTGGCTGCCGTCCAGTGGATAGACCGGGAACAGGTTGAAGACCGCCAGCAGCAAGTTTATCTGGATGGCGAAGCCGAAGATAATGGCCATGGATTCGGTCAGGGCTGACCCCAAAAAGCCGAATGAGACGACCTTAAGCATCAGCACCGAGACCAGCACCAGCGCCAAATTCGAGAGCGGCCCGCCCAGCGCCACTAAGGCCATATCCCCGCGCGGATTATGCAGCCGGTAGGGGTTGACCGGCACCGGCTTGGCCCAGCCCAACGCCGGGAAGCCCGCCAGCAGGCAGAGGGCCGGCAGCGCCACGGTGCCCACCGGGTCTATATGCGGCAGCGGGTTGAACGACAGCCGGCCGGAAAGATAGGCCGTATCGTCCCCGCGCCTGTAGGCAATGAAGCCGTGGGCGAATTCGTGGAAAATTATCGAAAAAAATAGTACCGGGAGCTGTAAAATCCACTCCATAGGAGGATAATTATATTAAATAAGCGGCCCGGTTAGGAAAATACCGGCGCCCGAGCGCGGCGCCGGGCCCGCGGCCGGGGTCAGATTTGATAAAATCACAGGTGCTGACCGCCCGGACCGCGCCAGCCTACAAAGGACCCTTAACTATGGAAGTAAGAACCAGATTCGCCCCGAGCCCGACCGGTTACATGCACATCGGCAATTTGCGCACCGCGCTGTACGCCTACCTGCACGCCAGGAAGAACGAAGGCGTCTTCATCCTGAGGATAGAGGACACCGACCAGGCCCGCCTGGTGGCGGACAGCGTCAAGGTGATCTACGAGAGCCTGGCGGTCACCGGCATTGAGCACGACGAAGGCCCAGACAAGGGCGGCCCCGTGGGCCCCTACACGCAGAGCGAGCGCCGCGGCCTCTACAAAGAGTACGCCGAGAAACTGCTGGCCGCCGGCCGCGCCTACCGCTGCTTCTGCGAGAAGACGGAGAAGACCGAGGAGCACGACGAGGAGCACGAGGCCCCGATCCTGGGCTATGACGGGCGCTGCGGCCGCCTGTCGGAGGCCGAGATCAAGGCGAATCTCGACAAGGGACTGCCCTATGTCATCCGGCAGCGCATCGACAAGGAAGGCTCCACGTCCTTCAAGGACTTCATCTACGGCGACATCGTCGTGGAGAACAAGCAGCTCGACGACCAGATCCTGCTCAAGCGCGACGGCTACCCGACTTACAACTTCGCCAACGTGGTGGACGACCACCTGATGGGCATCACGCACGTGATGCGCGGCTGCGAGTACATCTCCTCCACGCCCAAGTACATCCTGCTCTACAAGGCCTTCGGCTGGGAGATACCGGAGCATATCCACCTGCCGCATATACTCGGCCCCAGCGGCAAGAAGCTCTCCAAGCGCGAGGGCAGCGTGGCGCTGGGCGATTTCCTCAAGCGCGGCTTTCTGCCCGAGGCCATCCTGAACTACATAGCGCTGCTGGGCTGGAACCCCGGCACCGAGCAGGAATTCTTCACCAAGGCCGACCTGATCGCCAAGTTCGACATCGCCCGCATAGGCAAGGCACCGGCCATGTTCGACGAGACCAAGCTGGCCTGGCTCAACGGCCAGCACATCCGGGCCAAGACCCCCGACGAGGCGCACGCCCTGTTCCTGCCCTTCTACCCGGAGAGCGTCACCGGGAAATTCGACGCCAGGAAGCTCACCGGCTATATCCAGGGCAAGGTGGAGAAGCTCTCCGACCTGCCGCAGATGACGGCCTTCCTCGCCGCCCTCGACGAGAATTTTCCCAAGGACCTCTTCGTCCACGCCAAGAACAAGACCACCCTGGAAGGCAGCCGCGCCGTGCTGCAGGACCTCGCTGACGCCCTGAACTGCCTGGGCGACTGGGAATACGGCTCTATCCTGGGCGCGGTAAAGGCCTACGCGGAAGCCAAGGGCGCCAAGCTCGGCCCGGTCATGTGGCCGCTGCGCATCGCCATCTCCGGCCAGGCCGTCACTCCTACCGGCGCGGCGGAGATAGCGGAGCTCCTGGGCAAGGCCGAAACCCTGCGCCGCCTATCGCTGGCCGCGGCCAGGCTGGCCTAGCCGGCTGCGGGCCGTGATTTCGGATATTATTTGATATAATTTATTCGCGTTTATAAGGGGCGGAAATGAAAGACCTGAACAAGCTGATCCGTGAGAGGAAGGCCGCTATCGGCATAGTGGGCATGGGCTACGTGGGCCTGCCGCTGGCCATGGAGTTCGCCAAGGGCGGCTTCCCGGTGACCGGCTTCGAAGTGGACGCCCAGAAGGTGCGCGACCTGAAGGCCGGCGTCTCCTACATCGGCGACGTGCCCACCGAAGAAGTGTCCGCGCTCGTAAAGAAAGGCCTCCTCAGCGCCACCCTCGATTTCTCGCAGCTCAAAAAGATGGACGCCGTCATCATCTGCGTCCCCACCCCGCTGCGCAAGAGCAAAGACCCCGACGTCTCCTACATAGTGGCCTCCGTGCAGGAAGCCCGCAAGTTCCTCAAGCGCGGCCAGCTCATCATCCTCGAGAGCACCACCTATCCCGGCACCACCAAGGAACTGGTGAAGCCCATGCTCGAGGCCGGCGGCCTGAAGGCCGGCCGGGACTTCTACCTCGCCTTCTCGCCCGAGCGCGTAGACCCGGGCAACCCCAAATACGGCGTCAAGAACACCCCCAAGGTGGTCGGCGGCCTCACCCCCGCCTGCACCGAGCTCGCCGGCAAGCTCTACGGCGCCGTCATCGACAAGGTCCTCCTGGTATCGAGCACCGAGGCCGCCGAGCTGGTAAAGCTCCTCGAGAACACCTTCCGCGCCGTCAACATCGGCATGATCAACGAGATGGCCCTGATGTGCAACAAGCTCGGCCTCGACGTGTGGGAGGTCATCAACGCCGCCGCCTCCAAGCCGTTCGGCTTCATGCCCTTCTACCCCGGCCCCGGCATCGGCGGCCACTGCATCCCGCTCGACCCGCATTACCTCGGCTGGAAGATGAAGACCCTGAATTTCGAGCCGCGCTTCATAGAACTCGCCGGCGCCATCAACTCCACCATGCCCAACCACGTGGTGTCCCGCCTGGGCGAGCTCCTGAACACCAAGGGCAAGGCCCTCAGCCGCTCGAAGGTGCTGATGATAGGCATGGCCTACAAGCCCGATATTTCCGACCCGCGCGAAAGCCCGGCCCACGACGTGCTGCTGCTGCTGGAGAAGACCGGCGCCAAGGCCGACTATTACGACCCGTACGTCGCCGAGGTTGTGCTGGAAGGCGAGACCCGCCGCTCCCGCCGGGACGCGCTCAAAAAGATAAAGAGCTACGACTGCGTGATGATCATCACCCCGCACTCCTCCATAGATTACTCCGACATCGTGAAGCGGGCCCGCCTGGTCTTCGACACGCGCAACGCCACCAAGGGCCTAAAAGGGAAGAACCTCTACCGCCTATGACCCCCGGCCAGGACCAAAAACTCCTCTGGTTCAACTTCCTGAAGGTGTTCACCCGCGCTCTGGTGCAGATCAACCTGTACAAGCCGGACCACCCGCAGGTCAAGCTGGCCCTGGAAGAAGGCCAGACCCTGCTGGCGCAGATCTCCGAGGCCCTGGGCGGAGCCGACTTCTCGGTCACGCTGGACCAGGACAAGCTGCTCATCAACGGTTCGGCGCTGCTCACCGCCGACAAGCTCCCCAATTCGCTGCGCAACCTCTATTCCAAGTTCCGCATCCAGACCATCACTTTCACCAAGGGCGCGGACGCCGCCGACCTGCTGGCCCTCTGCCAGGTGCAGGCCCATAAGGGCGAGGCCAAAACTTTCCTCAAAGACCGCGGCATCGAGCGCGTAAAGCTCGACGAGGCGGTCTACGCCAGGGTAACCCCCGGCATGCAGCCAGGCCAGGGCGGCGCCGGGCCCGGCGGGCCCGGGACCGGCGGCGGCGCAGGACTGGGTGCTGGAGCGGGTGCTGGCGCAGGTCAGGGCGTAGGCCAGGGCCCGGGCACGGCGGGCGCGGGCGCGGGTGCGGGCCAGGGCCCGGGCACAGCGGGCGCAGGCACGGGCCAGGGCGCGGGCACTGCGGCCGGCAGCTTCGAGGGCAGGATAGAAAATTTAGGCCTGGAGTCCGCGCTGGCGGAAATTGTGGCCCGCGTAACGCAGGACCCGGAAGAGCGCAGGCGCATCCTGCAGCTGCTGATAGCCAAGTTCAAGCTGGAGATGGAAACCACCGTCACCCGCGCCCTCGAGGGCATCCGCGGCGAGAAAAAGAAGGTGGAGAACGACATGGTCCGCACCGAGTCCGTCATGACCAGCATGGCCGACGGCGTGGTCGTGGTAGACAAAGAAGGCAAGATCTTAATGATGAACCCGCAGGCCGAGGCCATCTCCGGCCGGCCGCTGGCGCAGCTCTCGGGCAAGAAGATCGTTGACCTCTCGCAGATAGAGGACCAGGTAGTCTCACTGGCCAGGGAGATAACGACCTCCGACACTAAAGCGGACGTTTCCAAAGAGGTGCAGCGCTCCGGCTCCGCCGGACTCGCCGAGACGGTGAAGAAAGCCACCGCCATCATCCAGAACGAGGACGGCAAGATCGTGGGTACGGTCTCCATCCCGACCGACGCGGTCAAGCTCAAGCAGGCCGAGCAGCTGCAGCAGGACTTCATCGCCAACATGACGCACGAGCTGCGCTCGCCGCTGACCTCCATCAAAGCGGCGCTCGAGCTGATGAGCCGCGACGCCACCAAGGACGCCGGCGAGAAAGGCATGCTCAACACGGCCATCCGCAACACGGAGCGCCTCAACTCCATCATCACGGACATCCTCGATTTTTCCAAGCTGCAGTCCGGCAAGCTGATCCTGCACCAGGAGGACGAGACCCCGGGCGACATCGCCAGGGAGGCTGTGGACGCCATGCGCGCCTGGGCCAGCTCCAAGGGGCTTAAGCTGGAGGCGCGCCTGGAAAGCGAGCTGCCCCGCATCTACGCCGACAAGCGCCGCACCGTGCAGGTGCTGATAAACCTTATCTCCAACGCCATCAAATTCACTCCCAGCGGCGGGGCCATAGAAGTCTCCGTGGACGCCGGCAAGGAAGCCCTGTCCGATTCGGTCTTCTTCTCGGTGAAGGACTCCGGCAGCGGCATCAAGAAAGAGGACCAGGCCAAGATCTTCGAGAAGTTCGTGCAGGCGGCCTCCGGCGAGAAGGTGGGCGGCACCGGCCTCGGCCTCGCCATCACCAAGGCCATGGTCATCATGCAGGGCGGCAAGATCACGCTCGACAGCGAGCCGGGGCGCGGATCCACTTTCCGCGTCTCCATGCCGGTCTTCAAGGGCCAGTCGGAGCAGCAGTCCTTCGAGCCCATCCCCGAGACCCGGGAAGAAGCCAAGGCCTGGTGGCGAAAACTGCTGGGCATGTGACCCCGCTATTGTTATCCACCCCCGATAAATAATAAAATATACCTTCAGTCGTTCTTTTAAGTTTCATCCGTTTCCCCCTCCTCTCCGGGAGGTTCAGCGCGGCGACCAAGCGCAGCGCAGGAGCAAGCGACGATGAAATGGAGGGCAGAGCCCTCCTTGTAGAGCACCCGGCCGACAAAGGCCGGACATCAGTCCGCCTGCTTCAGGCGGATGCGACAAATGCGCCCGTATCTCAACGGATAGAGTCCCGCCCTGCGAAGGCGGTTATACAGGTTCGATTCCTGTCGGGCGCACCAGATTTCAGGAAGGCGAAGGCAACGGAAAGTAATACAACTTACCTCCTGTTGCCTTCTTCCAATTCAGGGGGCTCCATGACCGAAAAAAAAGAAGAGCAGAACGCCGGCAGCAAGACCGGGAAATACGTCTACGACGCCAAACTGGGCAAGGTGGTAAAAGTCTCCGACGACGTCCCGGGCCTGAAGAAGGGCTCGGCGGCCGGCGACACCTGCCCCATCAACCCCGGCGGCCACAAGTGCAACGGCTGCTGCGGCCACTAGCCCGCCGCGGGCGCATGACCGGCCTGGAAAAAGCCATTTTCTCCCGGCACGACAGGACCGTGCTCCGGACGCTGCGCGCCGCCACGGTGGGCGTGGCCGGCGCCGGCGGGCTCGGCTCCAACGCCGCCATCGCGCTGGCCCGGGCCGGCGTCGGCGCCTTGATCCTGGCCGACTTCGACAGGATAGAACCCTCCAACCTCAACCGCCAGCAGTATTCCGTAAAGCAGGTGGGCCTGCTCAAGGTGGCTGCGCTGGCCGCCAACCTCAGGCAGCAAGCCCCTTTCACCGAAGTGAAGGCCCACGCCGTGAAAGTGACCGCGGCCAACCTGCGCGAGCTGTTCGGCGAAGCCGACATCCTGGTGGAAGCCTTCGACCGCGCCGAAGAGAAGAGCATGCTGATCGACGCCTGGCTGCGCCTGCACCCGGACCGGCCCGTCATCGCGGCCTCCGGCCTGGCCGGCTACGGCGGCAACTCCAGGCTAAAGACCCGGCGCATGGGGAGCCTATATATCTGCGGCGACGGCGAGAGCCAGTGCCCGCCCGGTGTGAGCCCCATGGCCCCGCGCGTTGCCCTGGTGGCCGCCATGCAGGCGAATTTAGCGGTAGAACTACTGATGAAGACAAAGGGGATAAAAAATGTTTAAGACCAACGAATACTTCGACGGCAAGGTGATGTCCGTCGCCTTCACCGCCGGCGGCGGCGCCGCCACCGTGGGCGTGATGGCCCCCGGCGACTACGAGTTCGGCACGGTTAAGAAGGAGATCATGACCGTGGTCAGCGGCAAGCTCACCGTGAAACTTCCCGGCGAGGCCGACTGGATGGATTTCACCAAGGGCAGCACGTTCACCGTGGCCCCCAACTCCAAGTTCCAGCTGAAGGTCGGAGAAGACACCGCCTACCTCTGCCTCTACATAGACTGACGCCGGCCGCAAAAAAATGGGGACAGGCTGCTTTTAAAAAAAGCAGCCTGTCCCCATTTTTGGCCTTTCGCCTACTCTTCCAGGCCTTCGAGTTTCAGAAGGATACTCTTGGACTTCAGGGCGGTGGCGAAGGCCTGCTTGTCCACGGCCTTCAGGTAGCCCTCTTCGGGCGAGATGACCTTGTCCGACACCAGTTTGAACAGCGCGTCGTTGAGCACCGTCATGCCTGCCTTCTTGCTGGTCTGCATGGTGGACGGGATCTGGTAGATCTTGCCCTCGCGGATCAGGTTTGAGATGGCGCTGTTGACGAACAGGGTCTCCATGGCGGCCACCCGCCCGCCGGAGATCTTCTTGCAGAGCGTCTGCGAGATCACGCCCTTGAGCGAGGTGGACAGCATGGTGCGGATCTGCGCCTGCCGTTCGGCCGGGAACTGGTCTATGATGCGGTCCACCGTGGAGGCGGCCGTGGTCGTGTGCAGCGTGCCGAACACCAGGTGGCCGGTCTCGGCGGTCTCGATGGCGATGGCGATGGTCTCCAGGTCGCGCATCTCGCCCACCAGCACTATATCCGGATCCTCGCGCAGGGCCGCGCGCAGCGCCTGCGAGAAGCTCTGCGTGTGCACGTGCACCTCCCGCTGGTTGATCAGGCAGTTCTTCTTGGCGTGCACGAACTCTATCGGGTCCTCGATGGTGATGATGTGGTCCTTGCGGTGGCGGTTGATGAAATCCACCAGCGCGCACAGCGTGGTGGATTTGCCGGAGCCGGTCGGGCCGGTCACCAGCACCAGGCCCTTGGAAAGATAGCAGAGGTCGAGCATTTCCTTCGAGAGCCCCAGCTTCTCCGCCGTGACTATCTCCACCGGGATCTGGCGGAACACGGCGCCCATGCCGAACCTGTCCAAAAAGATGTTCGCGCGGAAACGGGCCACACCGGGGATCTCGTAGGCGAAGTCGGTGTCGTGCGTCTTGGCGTACTGCTCGGCGTTGTGGGGCGGCATGATGGCTTCCACCAGCGGCGCCATCTTGTCCGCCTTCACCGGCTGCAGGTCGGCCAGTTCGGCCATGTCGCCGTGCAGGCGTATCATGGGCTTGTGCCCGGAGGTGAGGTGCAGGTCGGACGCGCCCATCGTAACCATTTTGCGCAGCAGGCCGTTAATTTCAGGCTCGCCGACTACGGAGCCGGGCACCGAGCCGTCGGATTTCCGTGCGCCCACGAAGACGCGGGCCAGCACGCCCTTCCCTTCCACCGAGAAAGAGACCACGATGGTCTTGCCGAACGCGGAATACTCGAAGACCGCCGGCTTATTGTGCGCTATTTTATCGACGGCGTCCGGCGGGGCCACTTCCCTGATCAGGCCGACCACCTGCTGCACCGTGAGCTCCTGGTTCAGCAGCGGCACGAAGGCCCCGTTGCTCTTGAGCAGCGGAACCGCGCCCGGCTCCAGGATCACTTCCTGCCCCGGCACCAGTTTCTCTATCAGTTTATCCAGCTGCGCCATAGTTCCCCCCATCCCGACGGCCGCTTCAGAATTCCCAGGTAAAACCCGCGAAAAGGTAGTTTATCCAGGCGAAGGTATAGACCTTGCCCGCACCCGAACCGCCCTCGAGGAAGCGGTAGCCCGCCCTGGCCCGCAGCCCTGGCTTCAGCTCCCGGCTGACGGAGAGGGCCGCGTCCTCGGCCCGCCCCTGCGGCGCCGCCAGGCCCTCGAAGTCGAACCTCAGCGCCCACCCGGGCCGGAAGCCCCAGTCCGCGGAAAAGGCCGCCAGCGGCACGAAGCCGGTGTTCTTGAACTCTGAGGCCTGCGTACCGTTATCCAGTTCTACCGCCGCGTGGCGCAGCTTCAGCGCGCCGCCAGCGCGCAGGCGCAGCGCGCCTTTCCGGCGGAATTCGTAGAGGTAGCGTACCCGGTAGGAGTTAAATTTATAGACGGCCTCGGTCCTGACCCCGGCCGGGAAAGTCACGCCGTCGAAAGAGACGGCCTTGGGCAGCGTCCCCTCCGACTTCAGGGTCAGCGGCGCGGCCAGCAGCGACCAGTCATGCCTGCCGTTCACGCGGCCCGCGCGGAACCTGCCGAACGCCGCCGTCCCGGACTTCAGGTCTTTCGTCAGCGAAAACCGCGTCCCGCCGTCCAGCGGCACCTTGGCGGTATTGTGCCGCGCCCAGGCCGCGCCGGCGTCCGCTTCCAGGTAATATTGCGCGCCCGCCGGGCAGGCGGACAGCAGCAGGGCGAGGGTTAATTTAAGCATGGTCAGCCGCCCGAGTAGATATGAGAGATGACCACCCGGTCGCCCTCGGCGATAAGATCGCTGTTCGCCACGGCCCGGCCGTTGCGGGTGATTATGGTGGGGCGCTTCTTATCTATCTTCACGAAAGCGGAAAGCTCCCCGGCCGTCATGGGCCCGGGGAGCTCCACCGCCTTCTCGCTGAACCCGCCCTCGTAGATGAGCGGGCCGATAAGCTTCACCGTCACCTTCATCAGTTAAGCTTTGCCACCTTGGCGGCCGCCGCGGCCTCGTCGGCGAGGCCCAGCTTTTTGAGCGTCTCCATCGTCGGGATACCCCGCTGGTCATAACCGCGCTGGTCGTAGTAATGCTGCAGCAGCGAGTCGTACTTGTCGTACTCCAGCACCACGCCCTTCTGCGGGCCCTCGGTGTCGGCGTTGCTCTTGTCGAACCACACCGCCGGCGGGTAATCGTCACGCCGGGTGGCGTTCGGGAACTCGCGCAGGTAATGCAGCTTGATCATGGAGTAGGCGCGGTCGGCCGCGGTCCAGAAATTATCCAGCGTCCAGTCCAGGCCGGTCACCGCGTTGAAGAACTTGGGATAGTTCTCCAGCTCGTAACCCACCTCCACCCACGGGAAGCGGCAGGCCACCAGCATCTCGAACAGGCCGCCGCGTATGCGCTGCAGCTCTATGACCTTGGCCGCCTTCTCGGGGCCGTAGCTCTCGCGCTTGCTGTGCTTAAGCTCGAAGGTGATGATCCACGCCTCGCGGTGATGGCCGCCTATGGCCGCCACGCCGAAGGCCAGCGCCTGGCCGGGGATGGACTTGCAGTTGTAGGCAGCCATCTCCAGGCCCTTCACCTGCATGGCGTAGTCGGCGGAGTTCTTGCCGTAAACCTTCGCGGCCTTTAAGGCTCCGTCCGCCAGCAGATTCCCGGTCTCCCCCTTGCGGGCGGCTATGTCCCAGAGCAGCGTCTTGCCCTTCTCGGCGTCGCCGAATTTGAAGTCGCCCGACGCCGCGCCGCGCTCTATGGCGTCGGCGTAGAAGCCCAGCACCGCGCCGGCGGAGATGGTGTCCAGGCCGTAGTCGTCGCACAGATAATTGAGGGACCCCACCTGCTTGAGGTCGAACACATTGATGTTCGGGCCCAGCATGCCGATGTTCTCGTAGTCCAGCTCGCTCTCGCGGCCTTCCTTGTCGTGGATGGTGATGCCGCAGTGCATGGTGCAGCTGGGGCAGCCGTAGGTGGCTATGCGGGCGTCGTTGAGATGCTCGCCGTCGAGCTTGTAGGCCTCGGGGTGGGCGGTATGCCTCATGTTCTGCACCGGCAGACCGTTCACCTCGTTGCACCAGCCCAGCACGGCGTCGGTGCTCTGCTTGCTCCAGCCGCTCTTCTGGTCCAGTTCGCGGGCCTTCTTCAGGCCCTCCACGCCGAGCTTGCGCATCAGGTCCGGGTCGGCCTGCGGTATCTGTTTGGTGCCTTTCACGACGATGGCCTTGAGCATCTTGGAGCCCATCACGGCGCCTATGCCGGGGCGGCCGCCCGCGCGGCCTTCGAGGCTGCGGATCACGGCGAAGAGCACCTTGTTCTCGCCGGCCTGGCCGATGTTCAGCACGCCCAGGTTCTTGCCGTGCTTTTTATATAGCCATTCGTTGCTGTGGTAGGTGCCCTGGCCCCACATCTCGGAGGCGTCCAGGAACTCCACCTTGTCGTCCTCGATGCTGAGGTAGACGGGCTTGTCGGCCGCGCCTTCCACTATAAGGGCGTCATAGCCGGCCTTGCGCAGATGGCTCGAGACATTGGAGCCCAGATTGCCGTCGCCGTAGAAGCCGGTGAGCGGGGACTTCGCGGCCACCACCACCTTGCCGGTGTTCGGGGCCGGGATGCCGGCTATGGGGCCGAGGGCCACCACCAGCTTGTTCTCCGGGCCGAGCGCGTCTATGCCGGGTTTCAGTTCGTCGAAAAGTATCTTGGCCGCGAAGCCGCGGCCGCCCACCCATTTCTGCGCGAATTCTTCGGTGAAGGATTCTTTCTTCCAGGTCTTGTCGGTAAGGTTTACCCGCAGTATGAAGCCAGTCCAGCCTTTCATGTCAGCCTCCGTGTAGGTGGTAAAAGATAATTAATTTTACCCTTTTTAAAGCCGCTTGAAACACGCAGGAAGCCACAAAAAAGAGAACCGCCCGCTGCCGGCGGACGGCTCTCTCCCTGGCTAAGGGCCCCGCCGGCCCTGCGGTTACTTAAGGCAGGTCGTGGCTGCCGGTGAAAAGGCGGCCCCTGATGACGTAGATCTCTTTGCCGTCCTTCTCTTTCCAGGTCTCCGTATAGTCGAAATGCAGGCCGTCCACCTTTATGGCGGTGAAGATATCCACGGTCTCGCTATAGGCCTCGTTGAGGCGGATAAGGCCGTCCGCATAAGAGCCGGCCACGGCGCCGGTCTCGTCGAGCAGGTCCGTGCCGCGCTTGGAGAAGCGCGCGGGCAGGCTTTCCAGCGCCACGAAGCCGCAGTCGAAATAGCCGCCGCGGCGGTCGAGATAGCCGGGGGCGTCTTCGAAGGTCAAAGTCATCATGTCGCAGCGGGTGCCGGCGCCCTGGTAGGTCCACTCGCCCCAGCCGGTCCACTTGCCGGACAGGCCGCCGGAGGTTTTTACCGGGCCCGGGGCCCGCCTGGCCGCGGCGCGCGCGCCGCCCACCGCCGGGAAGAACTGGCCGGCGCCGGTCAGGTAGCCGGAGCCGGTATAGACGGCCGCCACGAATTTACCGTCCGAAGCGCGTATAAAGCCGCCGCCGACGGGGATGACGACGATAACACGCCCGGTGGCCGGGTCCAGCAGCAGCTGGGTGCCGCGGGCCTCGGCGGCGGGGGCCGCCGGCGCCAGGGCCGGCGTGAACTCAGCGGTACGCGCGGCGGAGGCCGCGCCCAGCTGGGTGAAAGCGGTATCCTGCGCGGCCAGCGCGGCGGGGAAAGCCGCCAGGATCATCAGAAAGGTCATTTTCTTCATAGTGTTCCCTAATTATAGTAATTAATGCCCGCCGCCCCTGAGCATCTCCAGCGAATGCGGCAGCAGGTCCAGCACGGCCTCCAGGGATTCCTTCACGGCCTTGGGGCTGCCGGGCAGATTGATGAGGATAGTATTCCCACGTATCCCCGCTATGCCGCGCGAGAGACAGGCTTTTTTGGTTTTCTTAAGGCCCTCGGCGCGCATGAGCTCGGGCAGGCCGGGGATATTTTTTTCTATGACCTGGGCGGTAGCTTCCGGGGTCACGTCCCGGCCGCTGAAGCCGGTGCCGCCGGTAGTGATGACGATATCCACTTTCAGGGCGTCGCAGTAATGCAGCAGCTTTGCCTTTATAGCCGGGATCTCGTCGGGCACGATATCGCGGGCGGCGGCGCGGCCGCCTATGGCCTTTATCAGCTCGCAGATCAGCCCGCCGCTGACGTCTTCCGCCTCGCCGCGCGAGCAGCGGTCGCTGGAGGTTAGTACCGCGATTTCAATAGGGTTCAATGGAGTCTCCTACCTTTATCTCCCCGCCTTCAAGAACCTCGGCGAAGATGCCTTTGCGCGGCATGATGCAGTCTCCCACCTGGTGATAGATGGCGCAGCGGCTGTGGCATTCCTTGCCGATCTTGGAAATTTTCAGGACCGCCGCAGCGCCCACGCGCAGCTTGTCGCCTATCTTGAGGGCGGCGAGGGCTATGCCTTCGGTGGTGATGTTCTCGGCGTAAACGCCCGGCTTTATCTCCACCGTCGCCTTCTTGGCCGCGGCGTCGGCAATCTGCAGGCGCACGCTTTCCATGTCGAGCAGGCTGACCTGCCGGATGTCGGTGCCGGCGTGCGCGTCGCCCTGTATGCCTGAATCCTTCACCAGCACGGCCTTCAGGACGCCTTCTTTCGGCACGCCCTTGGCCGCGCTGACGTTTATCGAGTAGATCTTTCCCATGGTATTTATTTCGCCGCCTTACCCGACGGGACCTGGGATAGGTAGTCCTCAACGTACTTTATCCTTTCCCCGGTCTGCGGGTGGGAGCGCAGGTATTTCTCCAGCTCGAACTCCTGGCCTCCCTTCTGAAGCGGAAGCAGTATTTTCAGGAATTTCAGCGAGGCGTCGGGCTGGTAACCCAGGCGCAACAGGTAGCGGGCCGCGCAGAGGTCGGCCTCCAGCTCCATCTCCCGGCCATAGCCCAGCTCCATGATCTGGCTGGTCATGCCGCCGGCCTGCTTGGCCACAGAATCCCCGAAGCCGAAGATGACAATGCTGAGCAGGCCGAACCCCAGCCTGGACTGCAGGGTCTCGGCGCCGTGGCGGCGGGCTATGTGCCCGATCTCGTGCGCCAGCACCCCGGCGAGGGCCTGCGGGTCCTGCCCGGCGTATTTCAGCAGCCCGGTGGTAACAAAGACGGACCCGTCCGGCACCGCGAAAGCGTTGACGGTAGAGGACTCAACGATATAGAACCTGTAATGGTAGGCCGGGCGCTCCGAAACCGCGGCTATCTTGCGGCCCATGTTCTCTATATACTTCTGCCATTCCGGGCTGCCGTGCAGCGGCATCTTTTCCAGGATGGACTTCGTGGTCAGCTCGCCGACGCGGTTCTCCAGTTTTTCCGGGACCCAGACGCCGGAACAGCCGGCCAGCAGCAGGATCAGCAGCGGCGCAAAAAGTTTTATCCGTGCCATGGGTGCCACCTGTCGGGATCGACGATATCCACAAAAAGCGCGGCCGTGAGCGCCAGTTCCGGGTTCAGGCCCGCCGGCGGCGTCATGCGCAGGTTGTAGCGGTTCCAGACCGACCATTCGCGCCTGATGCCGCCGATCTCAGCTTCGCCGGCCGAAACCACGTAATTGGTCCGGAGCAGTCCCCACAAATGCCCGAGGAACTTCCTTGCTATGGCCTTGCCGGACGAATCCTCCCGGATATCCAGCAGGACGTTGCCCTGCAGGTCCAGCAATTGCCAGCGCCTCCGGATCAGGACAAAACCCACGCGCTTGAGCCTGGCCCCTTCTACCCCGGCGGCGTCGCGGACCATGAAATACTGGGAGCCGAAAGAAACGCGCTTCTGGCAGACGTCCAGGAGCAGGTTGCCGTCCGGGTCGTATAGTTTCATCTTTTTGCGGAAGAAGAGGAACAGGACCGCCCCGACCGTTATCAGCAGGTTGGACAGGGACAGCAAGGCCGAGATCGGCCCAAGCACGGCCATCGGCACGGTATCGAGGTTCACCCCGGCGTACAGCATGCCCTGCACCAGGGCTTTCAGCAGGAAGTACAGGAACAACCCTGCCCCGAGCAGCAGGGTCGGCACCCGCGGCGAAACGGCGCGGTATTCCTTCCCGGCCGAGTCCCGGATATCAAAAACGGTATTGAAGGACAAGTACCGCTTTTCGATATGAAACGGGAAGACGCTGCCGGCCGCGGGAAGTTCTTCGGCCGCTTCCTGTTCTCTTTTGGCCAGGAACCGGTAGCCCAAAGCCGCAGCCGAAATCACCAGCACTATCAGGACGAGCGCGAGGGACCCGCCGACCTGGCGCTTCGGCAAGGCCGGCAGTTCGGCCGGGGCCTCCGGGGCTTCGCCCGGCGCTGCCGAGTCTGCGGAAGGAGGTGCGCCCAGAGTCCCGCCAGCCTCCTCCGGAGGCGCAGGCAGGGCGGAAGCGGCTTCCGGCGCGCCGGCTCCCGGCCCAGGCAGGGCGGGGGCGGCCTCCGCCGTCTCCGCAGAACCCTCGGCGGCGGACAACGGGCGCAGCGACGCCAGCACGGCCTTGAATTCCTTCGCGGAGAGGTCGGACGCCAGCAGGCCGTAGGTACGGCCGCCGAGGCTGAAAAAGCCGGACTGCCATCTGCTGCCTTCGGAGACGAACTCTATGAAGGAGAACCGCACGCCCGAGGCCGTCGGTACGCTGTAGATCTTGCGGGACGCGACACCGCTCTTCCTGAGTTTAGCCTGGGTCGCCTGCAGCTTCGCCTTCTGTTCCGTCTCCTGGAGGAGCTTGGGGAGCGCCCGGACCTTTACTTCCGCGTGATCGTTCTCCGCCTGCAGCACTACCGCGGGGCTGTCAGCCCCCGCGTCCTCCCACTTGCCGGGCAGGTCCAGGGAGAAAGAGCCGTCGGAAGATCTCAGCACCGCCGACCAGGAGCAGAGCTGGGACAGAGCCAGCAGCGCCACGGCGCACGCGGCGGCGCGGAGCTTCAGATACCTTGATTTTTGACCCATATTTTCCGGTGGACGCGGCTATCTTTTGTAATGCCCGCTCTTGCCGCCGAGTTTTTCGAGCAGGAAGACGTCTTTTATCTCGAGGTCCTGGGCGAACATCTTGCACATGTCGTAGATGGTGAGGGCGGCAGTGGAGGCGGCTACCAAAGCTTCCATCTCCACTCCGGTCTTGCCGGTGCAGCGGGCCTCCGTGGTTATCCTCACCCCGGCTTTCTCCACCTTGAATTCCACTCCGACGAAGTTGAGCGGCAGGTTGTGGCAAAGGGGTATGAGGCCGGCGGTATTCTTGGCGGCGAGTATGCCCGCGAAGCGCGCGGCCTGCAGCACGTCGCCCTTGGGCAGCTTGCCGCCCTTTATCAGCCCGACTATCTCCGGGGTCAGCTTGATGTAAGCCTGGGCCCGGGCTATGCGCTTTGTGTCTTTCTTCGCTCCCACATCAATCATAGTTTCCTTTTCTTTCACCCAAGAGACGGGGGTATGGGTCCGGAGGGCCCTCACGGAGGGAGGCGCTTGCGTAGCGCGCCGACCGAGTGGGGAGGGGCGGCCACGGTGTGGCCGACCCCGTGCCCGACGGGCCCATATCCCCGTCGACCCTAGCCGCCCAGGCTGCTCATCTCTATGTGCCCGGCGGTGGAGGAATCCCTGTTATAGTCTGATTTTACTAAAAATATCTTTTTTATATGGTCCGCGAGAGCCTCGTCGGGAACGCCGGCGCGCAGCAGGTCCCTGAGGGTATGGGTGGCGGGCGAGAAGAGGCAGGGATAGACACGGCCGGTGCAGTCCATGCGCACGCGGTTGCACGCTGCGCAGAAGTAGTCGCTGCGGCCGCTGATGAAGCCCAGCTTGCCCTTGGCGCCAGGGCGCTTGTAGACGTGCGCCGGCCCGTCGGTGGGGCCCGGCGGCACTTCCTGCAGCAGGCCGTAGACTGACTCGATACGCTTGCGGGTCTCGGCGCTGGAGAGGAACGCGTCCCGCAGCTGCGCCGAGCGCTCGCTGGTCTGGAAGAACTCTATGAAGCGCACCGAAACGGGGAAATCCATGGAGAGGCGCGCGAATTCCGCCACCTCGGAGTCGTTGACGCCCTTCATGACCACCATGTTCAGCTTCACCTCTGAGAAACCGGCCCTGAGCGCGGCCATCAGGCCGTCCCAGGCGTCCTCCAGCGCGTTCGCGCCCGTGATGCGCTGATAGGTCGCGGGGTGAAGGCTGTTGAGGCTGACGTTCACGCGGTCCAGGCCGGCCGCGCGCAGCTCCCCGGCGCTCTGGGCCAGCAGCACGCCGTTGGTGGTCATGGCCAGCTCCTTCAGCCCGGGGATGGCCTTCAGCATTTTAACCAGCCCCGCGATATTCTTCCTCAGCAGCGGCTCGCCGCCGGTGAGGCGGATCTTCTTCACGCCGCAGCTCACGAACGCCGCGGCGGCGCGGGCCAGCTCCTCGTGGCGCAGCAAGTCCTCGTGCTTGAGGAAAGACGCCTTCTCCCGCGGGGTGCAGTAGAGACAGTTGAGGTTGCACCTGTCGGTGAGCGACAGGCGGAGGTAATCTATAGCCATGCCAGGAATTTAGCCTTCTCCCCTTTTTTTATCGCGCCGCCCTCCGGCACCAGCGTAAAGCCCCCGGCCTCCGCCAGCGCCAGGATATCGGCCGAGCCGTTATTAGAAACCCCGGCCAGCGAGAAGCCGGCCTTGGCGCTCACGGTGGAGAGTACCAGGGCGCGGCGCGCCGTGCGCGGGTTGAAAGCCGCCGCGCAGGTGCCGTCCAGGAAGGCAGGGGCGAAATCTGGCCGCCCGGCCATCCTCCTGATAGCGGGGCGTATATAGGCCAGGTAGGCCAGGAAATTGGCCACCGGGTTGCCGGGTATGCCGAAGACCAGTTTGCGCCCCTTCACGCCGAAGAACATCGGCTTGCCGGGCCGCACCCGCACCGTGTGAAAGATCTTTTTAACGCCCAGCGCCTTGAGCAGACCCGGCACCAGGTCGTAGTCGCCCATCGACACGCCGCCGGAGATCAGGGTAATGTCGGCCTTCAGCGCTTTGGCGAGCGCCGCCTTCAGGAGTTTCGCGTCGTCGCGCACTATAACCGGCGCCGCGTTTATCCCGTCGGTCTTCAGCATAGCCGCGAGCATGGGGCCGTTGCTGTTGTAGATCTGGTTTTTGCCCAGCGGCCGGCCGGGCGGGATTATTTCCCCGCCGGTGTTAACCAGGGAGACCGTCGGCAGCGCGCCGCAGCGCACCGCGCCGCGGCCGGCGGCGGCCAGCGCGGCTATATGCGAGATCTTTATCACCGTGCCGCGCTTCAATATCAGCTGGCCCTTCTTTATGTCCTCGGCGCGCCGGGCAATGTTGGCGCCTTTCTTTATGCCGGAGGAAAATCTGACCAGGCCGTCTTTTTCGCTGGTCTCCTCCACCATCACCACGGCGTCGGCGCCGGGCGGCACCGGCGCGCCGGTCATGATCTTCACGCAGGCCCCGGCCGGCACCTTGCCGCCGAAGACGTCCCCGGCCTGTATTAGCCCCATGCTGCCCAGCTCCGCTCCGGGCCGCACCGCCTCCGCGCGCACGGCGTAGCCGTCCACGGCGGACTTGTCGAAGGGCGGCATGTCCAGCGCCGAGCGCACGTCCCCGGCCAGCGCGCGGCCGACTGACTCCTCCAGCCGCACGGTTTCCGGCGGCAGCGCCCGGGCGTTCTTTAGAACCGCAGAAATAGCTTCTTCGAAAGTTATCATATGGCCCTCTTTATCAAATGCGCGGCCGTCGCCTTGAACGAGGCGTAAACCTCGCATCCCGGCTTAAGACCCAGCCCGTCCACCAGCTGCTTCGTGACGGCCGCCTGCGCCGTAAAGCCGCAGTCCAGTTCCACCTTGTACTCCAGCCCCCACGGGGCTACCGAAACCACCCTGGACTTGAAATTATTGCGGCGGCCGCCCGCGTCGGCGTTCAGCGAGACGCTCATGTCCTCGGGCCGCAGACAGAAGAACACGCTGTCGCCCTCGGCGCAGCCGGACACCGCCATCAGCGTTTTCCCGCCGGCCGCGACGGTGCAGAGATTGTCCTGATTCGCGACCACACGCCCGGGCAGTATGGTCTCCACGCCCACAAAATCAGCCACCTCTTTGGACGCGGGACGAGAGAAGATCTCCTGCGGCTCGCCCTGCTGCAGCAGGCGGCCGTTCACCAGCACGGCCAGGGTATCGCAAAGGGTCAGCGCGCCCTCCTGGTCCTGAGTGACCAGCACCGCGGCCGCCCCTGACGCCTTCATCACCCGGCGCAAGTCCCGCGAGATGGACTCCTTCACCCGCTCGTCCAGGCTGCCGAAGGGCTCGTCGAGCAGCAGCAGCCTGGGTTGGGTCACAAAGGCCCGCGCCAGCGCCGCCCGGTGGCTCTCGCCCTGTGACAGCGTCTTGGCATTTCTATCCTTCAGATGGGTTATCCTGAAAAGTTCCAGCGCCGCGTCCACCGCGGCGCGGTCCACCCGCCCGCGCAGTTTCAGCGGCAGCGAGACATTGGCGAAGACCGTGTCGTTGACCAGGTAAGGCTGCGAGAAGACCACGGACATGGCCCGCCGCAGGAACAGCCTGTTCTCCGGGGCCAGCGCGTCCCGCCCCATGATGGTGAGCGAGCCGTTCTCCGGCCGGCGCAGCATGGCCATGGCGTTGAGCAGAGTGGTCTTACCGGCGCCGTTGGGGCCGATGATGGCGAACACTTCCCCCCCGCGGATGTTCAGCGCGTCCACGGAGAGAGTGAAGCCCGTGTCGAAGCCGAGGCGCAGGTCCTTTAATTTTATCATCGCGCCAGCACCTTGTCCTGCTGTATCAGGGTCAGCGCCAGGTTCACTATGAACCCCACGGCCAGCAGCACCAGCCCGATGGCGATGGCCATGTCGAAATTCCCCATCTGGGTTTCCATCACGGTGGCGGTGGTCAGCATGCGCGTCTGGTGGCGTATATTGCCGCCCACTATCATCACGGCCCCCACCTCGGCCACCAGCCGCCCGAAGCCGGCTATCACGGCGGCCACTATGGTCAGGCGCATCTCTTTGAGGCAGACGCGGATGGCCTGCCAGTCGCTGGCGCCCAGCGTCAGCACCTGGTTATAGAATTTGGGGTCCACGCTCTGCATGGCGGAGATGGACAGCGCGGTGATGATGGGCAGGGCGATGATGAACTGCGCTATCACCATGCCCTTCGGGGTGTAAAGCCAGTCCAGGAAGCCCAGCGGCCCGCTGCGCGCGAGGAACAGCATCACCACCAGGCCCGCCACCACCGGCGGCAGGCCCATGCCGGTATTGACCAGCGCGATGAGCAGCTTCTTGAGCGGGAATTTTTTCACGGCTATCCAGCCGCCCAGCGGCACTCCGGCCAGCACCGCCAGGGCCGTGGCCAGCAGCGACACCGACAGCGACAGCCTGGTGATGGCGAAGATCTCCGGGTTGCCGCTCAGTATGAGGTGCAGGCCTTTGCGCAGGCCTTCTAAAATAAATTCCATCAGATCAGTTTGCCGCCAGGAAAGGCCTTCTTGAAAAGTTTGTCGGCCTCTCTCCTGACGGCTGCGTCCAGGGCTTCGTAGCGCTCCAGGAATTCCCTGCCGCCGCCGGTCAGCGCAGCGCCGCCGCGGCTGCTGCCGCCCCTGGTGACGGCCAGGACCGGGCGGCCGAGGGCGGCTTCCAGTTTTTTGACCAGTTTATGGGCCTTGGAGTAGGACATGTCCATTTCCCTGGCCGCCGCGCTCAGCGAACCGAGTTTCTCCACCCCGCGCAGCAGCCAGGCGGGCCCCAGGCCCATGAAAGCTTCGTCCGCGGCGTCCCGCAGGCCTATTTTTACCCTTAAGCGCATCCGTTATATTTTACAAGATATAACGGGGCTCAAAAAAAGCGGCCCGGGATTTTCTGTCCCGGGCCGCGGCGCCGAACCCCGGCGTTTATTTGGCCGCGTAGTCGTAGAAGAACAGCTGCTGGCCGTACTTCTCCACGCCGAAACCTTCTATTATCTCTTTGGCCCGCTTAGAGAGGACAAAGTCGTAGTACGCTTTAGCCCCGGCGGAGTTAACCTTGGGGAACTTGGCCGCAGGTATGAGTATCAGGCTGTAGCGGTTTATCAGCGCCTCGTCTCCCTCGCTAACTATTTCCAGCTCGATATTCTTCTTCATCGACAGATAGGTGGACCGGTCGGCCAGCACATAGGCCTTCTTCTCGCTGGCCACAGAGAGCGTGCCGGCCATGCCCTGCCCGGCCTCCAGATAGAACTCGCCCGCGGGTTTGACCTTGGCCGCGTCCCAGACCTTCAGCTCTTTCTTATGCGTGCCGCTCTGGTCCGCGCGGGACACGAACAGCGCCTTGGCGGAAACTATTTTCCTGAAAGCCTCGGCGGCTTTTGTCGCCCCCTTAACTTTGGCGGGGTCGGCGGCGGGGCCCAGCAGGACGAAGTCGTTATGCAGGAAGGTTATCCGGTCGGTGCCGAACCCCTCCTCCACGAACTTCTTCTCGTCATCGGGGCTATGCACCCATAGGATGTCCGCCTCGCCGGTGCGGCCCAGCTGCATGGCCTGGCCTGAGCCCACCGCTATGGCCTGCAGCGTGTATCTGCCGTCCTTCTGGAAGGTTTCGTTCAGCACGTCCAGCAGGCCGGTGTCGCGCACGCTGGTGGTGGTGGCCAGGCGCACTATGCTCTGCGGGGCCTGCTTCTGCTGGCAGCCGAACGCCAGGAAAGCCGCAGCGGCGAGTATAAGGTTCTTTTTCATAGTTTCTCCCGTAGTTAGAGTTCAGTAGTCCAAAAAGTTCCGTTCAGGGCCGCAGCAATTCCACTTTGGCCACGGACCGCACATTGCGGTCCACGAAGAAGTCCGAGGCCGAGAACAGCGAGAAGCGGCCGTCCTTTTCCTCCGCGTTGTCTATCACCAGGAAATCGGCGTTGTCGCCGCGGTTGATGAGCTCGGCCAGGCTGAAAGTCGCGCGGTAGGCGTCGCCGGCCGAAACCACCACCAGCTTGTCGCCGGAATCCTGCGGGGCCACCCCGGCCTGCGCCAGGATATCCTTGAAAAGGAAACCGGTCTCGTTCTTCAGGCCCTTGAAGCCGGTGCCATGCCCGTAGCCGGCGGCCGAGTAGGCGCGCTTTTCGGCCTTGCCTGGCTCTTTCACCGCAATTTTATTTTCGCCGTAGACCAGGGTGAATTCCGGCGCGTAGACGGCCTCGTGCTTCTTGCCGGGGAAGTCGCCGGGCGCGGATTTGACCGTGATCTTTACCGGGTTGGCGATGAAGCGGGTGTTATAGAGATCGTTCGCCGCAACAAGCCGCGGCTCTGCGGGCAGGGGCCAGTCGGTGTTGCGCTTGGGCGCCGTGACGGAACGGGCCGATCTGGCTATCAGCGCGCCATAGCCGTTAGAGGCGTAATAGATCTCGCCCCAGCTGAACACGGCACGATCGCCGGCGGCGTTCTCCACTATTATGAAGAGGTCCGTCTCCGGCTTGAAATCCGCCCTGGCCTTTTTCAGCGGCTTGGCGTTGAGGATGTCGTAGAGGGCGTAACCGGAGAACAGGTAGGCGCCCCTGAACGCCGGCTTGCCGTCCAGCCAGACCAGTTCCTTCACGGCCGCTTCCCTGACCGGCAGCGAAGCGAGCTCCACCGGCCCCGGCTCGGCCACCTCGCCTTCCACCATTATGCTTTTCAGCTGGTATTTTGCCTCAGGGCCGCGCTCGAAGAAGCTGTTCAGGACCGGGCCGGCCGCGGCCTCCGGGGTCTTTTTCTCTTCCTGGGCTACTGCGGACAGTGCGCCGGCCAGCAGGGCCAGGGCAAGCAGCGTTGCATTTATCTTCATATCTTCTCCTTAGGTTCAGGCGCGCTCCAGCGCGGTGGTCTTTATGTTCCTTAAATATTCGAGCAGGGCGCGGTGGCGCTCCAGGCCGGCCCGCCCGGCCTTCTGATAAACATAGAAATTATCCTCCAGCAGTTTCAACCGGGGAAAAACGTTTACCAGCGTTTTCGCCTTGAATTCTTTCAGCACGCAGTAGCGCGGCACGAAGCCGGCCCCCAGGCCTTCCAGCGCGGCGTTGATGATGGCGCGGATATGGTTGAGCTCCGTGATGTTCCCGAGCTCCGGGCGCTCGGCCTGAGGCAGGGCGTTGAGGAAGTTGCCCCACCAGAGACCGCCCTTGTCCATGGACAGCACAGGGCAGCCGGCCAGGTCCCGCGGCGCGCGCAGGCCCCGCTCCCGCACGAAGTCCGGGGAGGCTATCACCGCGTATTCCTCGCGGAACAGCGGCGTCTTTTCGAGGCCTTCCGCCTTATGGCTCTTGCAGTCGACGATCATGTCCAGCTCGTCGTCGAGCAGCGGCTTGAGGAGTTCGTGGCGGAACTGGAAATCCAGGTGCACGCCGGGGTGTTTACGGATGAAGCCCTTCAGGTATTTCACCAGCAGCGTGGTGCCGAACTCCACCGTGGCGCCCAGGCGGATATTGCCGGCGCCGCGGCCCCGGCCGGCGGCCAGGCGCTCCTCGGCCCGCTCCAGCTCGTAGAAGACGGTCTCGCAGGACTTATAGAGGATGCGGCCCGCCTCGCTCAAGCCCAGGCGGCGCCCGCCCCGCACGAACAGCTCTTCCTTCAGGCCGCGCTCCAGTTTGGCCACGGCGTGGCTGACCGCGGATTGCGTGACGTACAGCCGCGCCGCCGCCGCCGTGTAATTCAGCGTCTGCGCCACCGCGAAGAAAGCCCTTAGCTGGTAGAGGTCCAAAGCCATTGAATTTAATTCATACCTGATATGAATACTATGAATTATACTAATAACTTTCCGCTTGCTAACATATTTAAACCTTTCAAGGAGGCCCCCATGAACACGCTGAACACTATTTTCCAGATCCCCGAGCCCGTCAACGAGCCCATCCTCAATTACGCCCCCGGCAGCAAGGAGCGCGCCGAGCTGAAGGCGAAAATAACCGAACTGCGCAGCCAGGTCGTAGACATCCCCCTCATCATAGGCGGAAAGGAAGTGCGCACCGGCCGCACCGCGGACATTGTGGTGCCGCACGAGAACAAGAAGGTCATAGGCCGCTACCACAAGGCCGGCCCTAAAGAGGTTGAAATGGCCGTGCAGGCCGCCGCGGAGGCCCGCCAGACCTGGGGCCGCATGCCCTGGCACGCCCGCGCCGCCATTTTCCTCAAAGCCGGCGAGCTGCTGGCCACCACCTGGAGGCAGACCTTGAACGCCGCCACCATGATAGGCCAGTCCAAGAACCCCTACCAGGCCGAAATAGACTCCGCCTGCGAGCTCGTGGACTTCTACCGCTTCAACACCTGGTTCGCCGAGCAGATCCACGACCAGCAGCCCCTGTCCCCGTCGGGCAGCTGGAACTACGTGGACTACCGTCCCCTCGAGGGCTTCGTCTTCGCGGTGACGCCTTTTAACTTCACCTCCATCGCCGGCAATTTGCCCACGGCCCCGGCCATCATGGGCAATACCGTCATCTGGAAGCCGGCCTCCAGCGCCGTCTACTCCGGCTACTTCCTCGCCAAGCTCTGGGAGGCCGCCGGCCTGCCTGCCGGCGCCATCAACATGCTGCCGGGCTCCGGCGGCGAGGTGGGCAACCCTGTCATCGCCAGCCGCGACCTGATGGGCCTGCACTTCACCGGCTCCACCGGCGTCTTCAACGGCATGTGGTCCTCCATCACCGGCAACTTCAGCAAGTACCGCGGCTACCCGCGCGTGGTGGGCGAGACCGGCGGCAAGGACTTCATCTTCGCCCACGAGTCCTGCGACCGCGAGGCGCTGAAATGCGCCCTCATCCGCGGCGCTTTCGAGTACCAGGGGCAGAAATGCTCGGCCGCCAGCCGCGCCTATATCCCGCACTCCGTCTGGAACGCTATCAAGGACGACCTGGTCTCCCAGATCAAGGGCATAAAGATGGGCCCGGCCGAGGACTTCAGCAACTTCTTCAACGCGGTGATAGACAAGGGGGCCTACAAGACCATCAAGGAGTATATCGACTTCGCCAGGAGCGCCCCCGACGCTAAAATACTCGCCGGCGGCGGCTGCGACGACTCCGAGGGCTATTTCATCCGCCCCACGCTGATAGAGACCAGCAACCCTAAGTTCAAGACGATGGAAGAGGAGATCTTCGGGCCGGTGATGACGGTGTACCCCTACGAGGACGGGAATTTTGAGGAAACGCTGAAGCTCTGCGACGAGACCTCGCCGTACGCGCTCACCGGGGCCATCTTCGCCCAGGACCGGGCCGCGATACTGAAGGCCGAGGACGCGCTGCGCGACGCGGCCGGCAACTTCTACATCAACGACAAGCCCACCGGGGCCGTGGTGGGCCAGCAGCCCTTCGGCGGCGCGCGGGCCAGCGGCACCAACGACAAGGCCGGCTCCATCATCAACATGATGCGCTGGACCTCGCCGCGCGCGGTGAAGGAGAACTTCACCCCCCCGCACGACTACCGCTACCCTTTCATGCTGGAAAAATAGCCTCAGCGTTTGACAGCGGGGTTGTATTTTGAAAACATCTTAGCGTGATAGCTTTTCTCTGCCTGCTGTCCCTCGCGATAGGGTTATACCTTTACAAGACCGTGGCCGGGTTCGGCGGCGGCTTTTCCGGCGGCCTGGCTGAACCTGAAGGCGAAAAGCGCGCCTTCGTTACCAGCCCGTGGGCCGTGCCCGCCGCGCTGGCCGCCGGCTGGGTGTTCAAAGGCCTCTGGCGGGAGGCCCTGGGCTTTCCTTTCGACGTGATGTGTCACGAGCTGGGCCATTCCCTGACGGCCTGGCTGGGCGGGCGCTGGTCCATCCCCGTGATAGCCGGCATCGCCATGACCGACTCGGCGCCTTCGCTGTTCCTGAGCATCCTGGTGGCCGGGGCCATCGCCTGGCTGTCCTGGAAGGCGGTCAAGGCGCGCAGCCCGCTGGCGCTGTTCTGCTGCGCCCTGCTGATAACCGGCTTCGTCCACCTGCAGTTCATAGTCCCCGGCAAGCAATTCGAAGAATACCTGCTGCTCGGCGGCCACGCCGGGGAATTCGTCTTCCCGGCCCTCCTGATAGCGGCCTTCTACCACCGCGGCCCGGCCGGCCTGCGCTGGGACTGGCTCAGGTATCCCGTCATGGTAGCGTCGGCCTTCTCGCTGGTGGGGGCCTGGCAGTTCTGGGCCAAGGCCGTGGCGGACCCGGTAACCGGCATCTACGGCGTCAGCGTAGCGGCCCGCAGCGTGGCCGGCAGCGACGTCGCGCGCCTGATAGGGGGCTACGCCTGGACCGCACAGCTCGCGGTGGACCGCGCCCTGCTCCTGGGCAGGGCGGCCTGGCTGTTCGTCGCCCTTGTGTACCTTCGCTTCGCGCTGGACCGCAAACCCGGCGCCGGCGCAGCGTCCTGACGCGCCTCCGGCCAATAAAAAACCGGGGCCGCGCCCCGGTTTTTTTATCCGCCGGCCGCCCTCAGAGGCGGCGCGCGGAAAGGGCTATCTTCTCGAATTCCTCCGGCAGCTCCGGCGCGTAGCCCTTCTCGCCCAGGGAGACCAGCATGAAGGCCTTGTCCGCCCCGGGGAAAAAAGCCACGTACATATAGCCGCCCTCTGCCAGGGCCTGCTCCGCCCTGATGACGTTCAGCAGCGCTCCCTCCGCGGCGCGCTCGCGGTACTTGGTCCCCATCACGCCGGCGTCGGTTAGCGCATTGATCGCCCGCATGGCGAACGCCTTCGTGCCGGCGGCCTCGTGATCGCTCTCGCGCAGGAAGATGACCGCTTTGTGCGGGGCCGGGGCGACGACTATCAGGCTGGGCCTGGTACCGGACGGCACCTGGATGTTAAAGCCGTTGGCCGGGGTGATGTCCTCCTCCGCGGCCTTCTGCCAGCCCGCGGGGAAGGTCAGAGAAAAATTGTTCTTGGCGTTAGAATAGACCCCGTTCTCAAAAGCCCCGCGGCTGACGCCCCCGGAGTAGTAATACCAGCCGCCCGCCGCGAACACTACCAACGCTATCAACAGGTTTTTATTCATTTAGGATCCCCCCCCCCACTTAATGACACTATATAATATTCCCGCCAGGAATATGGCTAGGCCTTGAAGATGGCGGGGCATTTCAGTAGAATTTGCTGATGTCCGATAAGAAGCGTGTCCTGGTAGTGGACGATGACCCCTCCATAAGGGAATTCGTCTCGGCCGTGCTTTCCCTGGACTATGAGACCAGAGAAGCCGAAGACGGCATGGCCGCCTGGCAGGCCGTGCAGACCTGGAAGCCCGACCTCGTTATCACCGACCTGATGATGCCGCGCATGCACGGCTACGAGCTCTGCTCCCGCCTGAAAGGGCCCGGCGGCCCGGCCGGCGTGAAGGTGCTGGTGATCTCGGCCAAGCCTTTTGAGACCGACAAGGCCCACGCCTACGCCGCCGGGGCCGACGGCTACGTGACAAAACCTTTCTCCGTGGACGAACTGCGCGCCAGGTCGCGCGAGATGCTTGCCCCCGGCGCCCAGAACGGCGCGGCCGCGCACCCGCCGCAGGCCACTGGCAGCGCCATCCACAGTTCGGATCTGCCCACCCCGGCACCCGCCGCCGCGCAGGCGCAGGGCGGCGCCCTGCCTGTCTACGTGCGCTTCTGGGGCACGCGCGGCTCCTGCCCCACCTCCGGCGCGCAGAACGCCGTCTACGGCGGCAACACCGCCTGCGTCGAGGTCCGCGTCGGGAGCACCCTCATAATCATAGACTGCGGCAGCGGCCTGCGCGAGCTCGGCGGCTCGCTGCTCAAGGAATACGCCGGCCGCCCGATAGAGGGCCATATCTTCGTGGGCCACACCCACTGGGACCATATACAGGGCTTCCCTTTCTTCGTGCCGTTCTACAGCCCCAAAAACACCTTCAACGTCTACAGCGTGCACGGCGCCAACGGCAGCCTGCGCAAGATCTTCAACGAGTCCATGGCCAAGGATTATTTCCCGGTGCCGCTCGCCAACCTGGGCTCCAGGCTCAGTTTCGTCGAGCTGGAGGGCCCGGTGGACCTCGGCGTCGCCCGGGTCACCTTCCACCACCTCAACCACCCCGGCCCCTGCATCGGCTTCCGCATAGAGGCCCAGGGCCGCACCATAGTCTACGTCAGCGACCACGAGGATTTCTGCAAGCTCAGCGGCGACAGCGAGTCCGCCCGGCGCCAGGACGCGGCCGTGACCGAATTTTCCCGCGGCAGCGACCTGCTGATCCGCGAGGCCCAGTACACCGAGGAAGAGTACAAGACGCGCAAGGGCTGGGGCCACAGCACCTTCGACGACGCGGTCAGGTCGGCCGCGGAGCTGAAAGCCCCGCGCCTGGCCATCTTCCACCACGACCCGGACCACAACGACGCCGCCCTGGACGCACAGATGGACTACTGCCGCGCCAGGCTCAAGGCGCTCGGCGCGGCCACCGAGTGCTTTGGCGCGCGCGACGGCCAGCGCATAGACCTGTAACCGCGGAGAACCCTATGACACAAACCCAGTTAGCCCGGCCGGCCAACGAGCCGGCCCTCAGCTACGCCCCCGGCACACCGGAGCGCCTTGAGCTGCTAAAGAAGCTCGAAGAGCTCAGGGCAAAACAGGCCGACATCCCGCTCTTCATAGGGGGCAGGGAAGTCCGCACGGGCAAAACCTCGCCCATCGTCATCCCCCACGACAACAAGAAGTCGCTGGGGGTCTATCACAAAGGCGGCGCGGCCGAGGTGCAGCAGGCCATAGACGCCGCCATGGCCGCGCGGGCCGGCTGGGCGCGCACGCCCTGGCGCGAGCGCGCGGCCATCTTCCGCCGGGCCGCGGACCTGGCGGCCGGGCCCTGGCGCAGCACCCTGGTGGCGGCCACCATGCTCGGCCAGTCCAAGAGCGCGCACCAGGCCGAGACCGACGCCGCCTGCGAGGTGGCCGACCATTACCGCTTCAACGCTTTCTACCTGGAGCAGCTCGAAGCCGAGCAGCCGCCCTCTCCGGCCGGGGAGAAGAACCGCCTGGAGTACCGCCCGCTCGAAGGCTTCGTGCTGGCCCTGACGCCCTTCAATTTCACCTCGCTCGCGGCCAACCTGACCGGCGCGCCCGCACTGATGGGCAACACCGTGGTCTGGCGCCCGGAAGCGCCGTCCGTCTACTCCTCCTATTACCTGCTGCTATTGCTGAAGGAGGCCGGGCTGCCCGACGGCGTGCTCAACCTGGTCTTCGGCCCGGCGGGCGAGATAGGCACCACGGCCATCGACAGCGAGTGCTTCGCCGGCCTGCATTTCTCCGGCTCCACGCCGGTATTCAACAGCACCTGGGGCGCCATCACGCGCAACCTCTACAAATACAAGCAGTACCCGCGCGTGGTGGGCGAGACCGGCGGCAAGGGCTTCATCTTCGCGCACGAGTCCTGCGACCCGGAGGCGCTCAAGACCGCCATCATCCGCGGCGCCTACGAGTACCAGGGGCAGAAGCGCTCGGCCGCCAGCCGCGCTTACATCCCGCGCGCGCTGTGGGACGCCATCAAGGACGACCTCGTCGCGCAGATCAGCGCCATCAAGGTGGGCCCGGCGGAGGACCTCTCCTGCTTCATGAACGCCGTGGTGGACAAGCCGTCTTACGACAGCGTAAAAGGCCACCTGGCGCTGCTCAAGCGGGAGCCTTCCTCTAAAGTGCTGGCCGGCGGGCGCTGCGACGAGACGACCGGCTACTTCATCACCCCGGCGCTCATCGAGACCACCGACCCGCGTAACAAGTCCATGCAGGAGGAGCTCTTCGGCCCCGTGATGACGGTGTTCGTCTACGAGGACGGCAAGTTCGCGGAGGCGCTCAAGCTCTGCGACGAGACCTCGCCCTACTCTCTGACCGGCGCGCTGTTCGCGCGCGACGCGGCGGCCCTGGAGCTGGGCTCGGAAGCCCTGGCCGGGGCGGCCGGAAACTTCTACATCAACGACAAGCCCACCGGCGCCATGGTGGACCGGCAGCCCTTCGGCGGCGGCCGCGCCTCCGGCACCAACGACAAGACCGGCTGGCCGCATAACCTGCTGCGCTGGACCGAGGTCCGCTCGGTGAAGGAAAACCTCGACCCGCCGAAAAGCTACCGCTACCCGTTCATGGACTGACCCTATCGAGGCTTCGCCTCGATAGACGAAAAAGCCGGGGCGCAGGCCCCGGCTTTCTTGTTTATTTGAGTTTTAAACCAGGCTGAACAGCAGGCCGGCGCCGAAGGCGAAGCACACCCACCACAGCGCGTAGACCATAAGGCCGCGGCGGCCTATCAGCCTCTGCGACATGACCATGGTGGGAATGCAGGTGCCCACCGAGCCCAGCAGGAAGGCGAAGGCGGGGCCGGGCCCGAGGCCCAGTTTCAAGAGCGACAGCGTAAGCGGTATCTCCTCGCCCTCGCAGACGTACAGCGGCACACCCAGCAGCACGGCGCTGATATAGGCCAGCGGCCCCGACGCGCCTATGTAGCGAGTTATCACGCCGGCTGGCAGCAGCACCGTCAGCAGCGTGGCTATGGCCATGCCCAGCACGAAATACTTGGCCAGGTCTTTCAGTATGTCGATGAAGACCGGCCAGAACTTGCGGGGTGCGTCCGTCTCCTCTTCCTTCACACTGCAGCAGCCAGAGGTGCATTTCTTGACCGGGATGGAAACGGGGATGTCCAGGAAGCCTGGCCGGCTCTTCTCGAGCCAGAGAAAGATGGCGCCTATCATGATTGCGCCTATGAGCGCCGCCAGCGCGCGGGCCAGGGTAAACTTCCAGCCCAGCACCGCCCAGGTCAGCACCAGCGTCTGCGGGCTCACCAGCGGCGAGGCCAGCAGGAAGCTGGTCACCGTGCCCAGGTCCGCGCCTTTGCGGCGCAGGCCTTCCGCCATAGGCATGGTGGCGCAGGAGCAGCCCGGCATCACCATGCCGAGCACCGCGGCCTTGGCCATGGATGCCCAGCCGCCGCGCAAATGCTTCAGCGCGAAATCGGGCTTCAGGAACACATCCAGCGCCGCGCCGAAAGCGGCGCCGCCCAGGAAGTACGGCAGTACCATCCAGGTGAGGGTCAAAAACTCTTTGGCGTAATTTTGGACAAAATCCATCCTATATATTATCCCAGCAAGGCGAAAAAAAGTCAACAGCATTAAATCGCCGGCCCGTCCAGGCCGGGAGGCCTATGCGGAGGGTAGGTAGTTTTCCGTTATCTAAGGGGCCCTTGGGACCTTATATAACAGTTACCTGTACGTTAAACTATATATATGTTCAAACGCTTCCTCCTTTCCCTGACGCTTACCGCCCTTTGCCAACCCTCCGCTTTCGCCCAGCTCAGCCAGGACGCGCTGCAGGCCCTGCAGGCCTCCGCCGCTGAAACCGGCGGCATGCAGGTGCCGGACGTCCCCGCCGACAAAAAATGGGGCGTCTCTTACGTGCTCAACGGCGCGCTGACCGTGCAGAACGAAAAAGTTTTCCTCCACACGGCCGACGGCCGCGTGTTCGAGCTGGACCTGAGCCTGCGCAAGGCCCGCAAGTTCGACGGCCAGCCGGTGCGCGTGGAAGCCAAGGCCAAACAGGCCGACGACATGTCCGTGCTGAAGGTCTCGGAGATCGAGGCCTACAACCCCGCCGCCGAGCTGAAGCTCCCCCCTTACCTGGCCAAGCGCCGCCCCGCCCTGGTGCTCGACGCCAACCCGGCCGCGCTTAAAGTGGCCAATGTGCGCTGGCAGTACAACCCTTATCCCAGCGACCAGGAATTCGACTGGGCCACCGCCACCATAAAGCCCGAGCTGATCAAAGAGGTTTACTTCGTCAAGAAACCCTTCGCGCCCGAGTGGATAGCCGCGCACTCGCTGCTGGCCTTTACCTTCGAAAAAGGCGGCCTGACCGACGCCAACGGCAATGAATCACAGGCCCTGGTGCTGACCATAGAGGCCTTCCTGCGCGAAGGCCAGGCCTACGATCTTAAAGAGGGTCTCAAGGACAAATTCGGCATAGTCTGGCTGCTGACCACCTGGGAAGACTATGTCACCCGCACCGCGCTGGTGGACCAGGCCCGCCTGATACCCTACGCGGTCAAGAACCTGTCGCACGCGCAGAAGGCCGACATGGTGCGCGAGGCCGTGCGCCTGGCCGGCGTGAACCGCGAGGGCGAGTATTACCACACCATCACCAACAACTGCACCAACAACCTGCTGATAGTCATTAACCGCGTGCTGCCCGAGAACCGCCGCATCCGCATGTGGACCATTCCCTACCTGGCCTACAATGTGCGCGCCACCATGCCGGTGATGGTGCCCAAGTATCTGCAGGGCAAAGGCCTGCTCGGCCCCGAGCTGGGCGTCATCAACGACACAAATTATAAGCAGCCGCTGCCCTGAGCGCCGCCCGCTGACCCGCAGAACCGCGGCCCCGCCGCGGTTTTTGCTTTATAGCCGCCGGCCGGGGACGGCCCCCCAAGAATCCGTCCCCGGCCGTACAGCTTAGTACGGCGCACCGGCGCCCTCGGCCCCTGCCTTGCGCGGGCGGCCGCGCTTGCCCTTAGGCGCCTGCTCGCCCTCGGGCCAGGCGGCGTCAGCAAGGTGTTCGCCGGGCGCGTGGTCCGGTTCCGGGCCGTCGGCCACATGCTCGCCGGGCGCGTGATCGGCCGCGGCGCCGGCCTGGGCCCCGTCGCCCGCCTGGCGCGGCTTGTCGCCCACGAACTCTATGCCGTCCACGTAGACCAGCATTTTCTGGTGGCGCTTGCCGTCCTCCTTGCCGGTCCATTCCTCCATGGCCAGATGCCCCTCCACAAAGACCTGCCTGCCCTTGTGCAGCTTGGCCGCCAGGTCCGCCAGCTTGCGGCCGTGCTCGCGGTTATAGGCCTTCAGCTCCACCCACACCGGCACCTCCTCCCACTCGCCGGTCTGCGCGTTCTTGCGCCGGTTGTGCACCGCGAAGCCCACGTTGGCCACGCGTCCCCCGTTGGCGAAGTCCGTGACCTCCGGGTCCCGCGTCAGCCGCCCTATCAGCATCACCTTGTTCAAGTCAGCCATAAGTCCCCCCTCTCAGTTAGTTCCCGCAACAATAGCATAGCAGGCCGTCCCGACAAGGGCGTGTCGGGAAGGGAAAAATATTTTTTGCGGTTTACAGCCGGTTGTACTTGGTGATGCGGCCGCGGGATTTGTGGACGGGGTACTTAACGGCGTTCTTCACGAGCTTCTTTTTGAGCGCGGAGGCCAAGTCGATGTCGAGGTCGTGGCCCAGCACCAGCACCCAGTACAGCACGTCGGCCAGTTCGTCGGAGATATCCTCTTTGCCGGCCTTCACATGGGCCTTTATCTCCGCCGGCGTCTTCCACTGGAAATGCTCCAGCAGTTCGGCCGCCTCGAGGGCGAGCGAAATGGCCACGTCCTTCGGGTTATGGAACTGCTTCCAGTCGCGCTCGTCGCGGAACTTCAGCACGGCGGCGGCTAGTTTCTTTATATCGGCCATATCAGTTAAGGACCACCTCTTCGCGCAGCAGGCGCGAGTTGTCGCGCAGCCAGCGGCGGCGCAGCTTGTAGTCGGGGCAGGCGGCCCCGACGTGCGCCCAGAATCTTTTGGAATGGTTCATCTCGCGCAGGTGGCAGAGCTCGTGGATCACCACGTAGTCCAGCGCCTCCGGCGGCGCGGCGGCCAGCCGCCAGTTGAAATTCAGGTTGCGCCGCCCGGAGCAGCTGCCCCACAGCGAGCGCTGGTCCTTTACATAGACCTTCTTGTACTCCAGGCCCAGCTGCCCGGCCCAGTGCGCCACGCGCGCGTGTATTATTTCTTTTGCCCGGCGGCGCTGCGCGGCCGTGGGCGCCGGCCCGCGAGCCCGCACATACCGCACCCTGCGGTAGACGCGCGGCGGCGGAAAGATCTCCGGCAGCTCGCCGGTAAGCGAGCGCAGGAAATCTTTTACGTCTTTGCAGACGCCGCGCACATCGACTTTCATAGGTAAATTATAACAAATGGCCGTCGGCGGCGCCGCCCTGTTGGCCGCCGAACGGAGGCTCCTTGCCAGTTACTTTCAGCCAGGTCAGGTCCCCAAAGGCCCCGGCGTCGTGGCCGGTGGCCAGCGTCAGGTCGGAGTAGCCTTTTTCATGCAGGTCCCTGGCTATCTCCTCGCCCTTGGCGCCGCCGCCCAGCTCCGAGTCTATGTAGATGGGTGTATCTTTGGGCAGGCTTCCCAGCGCGCTGTAAAAGTCCCCGGGGGTTTCAAAAGCCTTCAGCCCCGCCCCGGCGGCCTTGGCGGCCAGCTTCCAGTTCAAGTGCACCAGCGGGTCGTCATCGAGCAGCACGGTGGAACGCACCGCCGCGACGGCGACGGAAGGCAGCACGAGGGAGACCGTGGTGCCGCCCCCGGGCGCAGACGCTATCTCCAGCCTGCCGCCCCAGCCCTCCGCGGAGGCGCGGGCGTGGTAGAGGCCGAGCCCCGTCCCCCCGGCCTTGCCGTGCGTTTCCCCTTTCTGTCCCAGCCGGGGCAGCAGCTCCGGGGGGATACCCCTGCCGTCGTCCCTGACGGCTACGGTTACCCCGCCGCCGCCCTCGGACAGCGTCACGGTCACCGTCCCGCCGCCGTCAAAAGCCTCCACGGCGTTATTCACCAGGTTGGAGACCAGGCGCTGGAAGCCCTTCGGCTCCACTACGGCCCTGGCGCCGCCGGCGCCGCTTTCAAAAAGTATCTTAACTCCAGCGCGGTCCTTGTACTGCAGCCGCTTCTCGGCCAGCGCGGCCTCCAGGAGCGCGGCCAGCGGGCAGGGCCGGGGCTTTTCTTCCCCGTAATCCGCGGAGGGCGCCCGGTAGCGGCGCAGCAGGTCGTCGGCTATTTCCTGTATGCGGCGCGCGGAGTTCTCCAGCAGCTCGCGCTGCCCGACCGGCAGCTGCAGGCCCCGGGCGGCGGCGCCCATGGCGGCCAGCGGGGAGCGGATATCGTGCGCCACCTGCGCGGCCAGGTCGGAGGTGGCCTTCGAGACGGCCAGTTCGCTCTCCAGGCGCGAGGCCTCGGCGCGCGCCGCCTCAAGCCGCCGCTCGCGCTCCCGCAGGCCGTCCACCATCAGGTTGAAGTGGCCCTTCAGCTGGCCGAACTCGTCGGTATAGAGCACTGAGGTCCTGCAGTCCAGGTCCCCGGCCGCCACGGCCTTCATGCGCCGCAGCAGCCCGCTGACCGGGGCCTGCACATTGAGGCGGTACAGCGCTATCGACGCCGCCTGGAAGACCAGGATCAGCGCCACGAGGCCGGCGAGGACGAGCACCGGGAGGAGCACCCGCAGGCTATCGGGGGAGCTGAGCAGCTTCGAGATCCCGCCCGGGCCCAGCCCGGTGAAGACGTCCAGGTTGGACAGGACCGGGAAATACAGGCTCAACAGCAGCGGCACCATGCCCAGCGAGAAGATCAGCAGCGCGTACCTGAGCGTGAGGTTAATGGCGAAGCCGTGCTTGAGGCCGTAGGGGTCGGTGGCCTTGAAGAACGGCCCGGCGATGCGCCCGCGCACATAAAGCCCGGTCAGCTCCAGGTTCAGGTAGCTCACGAAAGCGCCCAGCAGCACGGCCGACACCGCGAAAACGACGGTTACCCTTCCAGGGACTCCGCCGTAAAGCCCGGAATAGGCCGACAGATTGCCCAAGAAGCGCTGCAGGGCCAGCACCCAGCCCAGGACAAAGATCACCAGCGGCAGGTGTATGATCCGCCGCTCCACCCGGGCGAGGTCCTGCGGCTTTTTAGAGAAATAATACTTGTACAGCGGCAGCAGCCAGAGCAGCAGGAAGAGGAAAGAAAGGTCCAGGGACCTGGCACGGGCTTCGTAGTGGATCGCGCCGTCGGCGCCGCCGGGCTTGCCGGGAGCCAGCGGCTTGAAGATCTTTTCCGCGGTGGCCGCCGAAGGCTTGTAACTCCCCCCCCTGGCCCTCGCCTCCGAGACCTGGCGCCACTCTGTTTTCAAAAGCGGGATGTCGATGAGGGAATACCTCTCGAAGATGAAAGCGGTGCTGCTGCCGAAATAGGCCGCCAGCGAGAAAAGGACGTACAGGCCGAGGTGCAGCTTATGGAATTTCTTCCAGAGCAGTGATAATCGTTTCATAACTCACTCAATATATTAGGAAATTATCGGGGAGTACCGCGGCCGCGTGCGGAGCAGGGCTCAGGCCGCCTCTACCTTGTAGAGTATCATCGGCTTGGACTTGCCTTTCATAAGCACCGGCGCGCCTTCCACAAATTTAGTCCCGGGGAAGCGGGCCTGGTCTATGCCCCGTATCACGGCGTCGCTCAGCAGTATCTCGGTGGCGGCCGTCTTGGTCTGGCTCTCTATGCGCGAGGCCACGTTCACGGTGTCGCCCAGCACGGTATACTCCAGCCGCGCCGCCGTGCCCACGTTGCCCGCCACCAGTCCGCCGCTGTGCACGCCCACGCCGAAGAACACCTCGGGGTGGCGCTTCTGCGCGTTGAACTCTTTAAGCGCGGCCTTCATCCCGAGCGCCGCCCGCACCGCGGCCTCCTGGTGGTCCGCCACGCCGAACACCGGCGAGAAGATGGCCATCACCGCGTCGCCTATGAACTTGTTTATCACGCCCTTGTTCTCGGCTATGGGCTTGGTGATATAGGCGAAATACTCGTTGAGAAAGCGTATCAGTTCGGTCGGCGGCATGGTCTCGCTGAGCGGGGTGAAGCCGCGGATATCCGAGAACAGCACCGTGGCCTGTATCTCCTCGCCGGCCAGATTCACCTTGCCGCTCTTCATTATCTTCTCGGCTATCTCCAGGGAGACATAGCGGCCGAAGGTGTCCTTGATGTGATCGCGCTCCACCAGCCCGTCGAGCATCTGGTTGAAATGCCCCTTCAGCTGGCCCAGCTCGTCGGCGTAGAGCACCGAGGTTTTGCAGCTGAAATCCCCGGCCGCCACGGCCTTCATGCGGTTTACCAGCGCGCTGACGGGCTTCTGCACATTAAGCCGGTAAAGGTAGATCGAGACCAACTGGAAGACGCCCATCAGCGCCGCCACGCCGCCGATGATGAGCACCGGGGCCAGCGCCCGTAGATTGCCCGGATCGCGCACCCAGGCCAGAAGCTCCGAGGGCGTACGGCCTAACTTGGCGAAGAGGTCGAGGTTGGTGTAGACGGAGACATAGAAGCACAGCAGCAGCGGCACTATGGCCAGCGAGAAGACCATGAGCGCGTAGCGCAGCGTCAGGCTGATAGCGAAGCCGCGCTTAAGGCCGTAGGGGTTAGTCTCCGCGAAGAAAGGCTTGGCGATGCGCGCGCGGATGTAGAGCCCGGTCAGCTCCAGGTTCAGGTAGCTCACAAAAGCGCCCAGCATTACGGCCGAGACCGCGAAGTAAGCCTGGACCTTGTGCGGCACGGTCCCGTAGAACCCGGTATAGGCCGAGACGCTGCCGAAATAGCGCTGCACGGCCACTACCCAGCCGAGCGCAAAGATAACCAGAGGCAGGTTGATGATGCGGCGCTCTATGCGCGCCAGGTCCTGCGGTTTCTTGGAGAAATAATACTTGTAGAGCGGCAGCAGCCAGATGATCAGGAAAATGAAAGTGAAGTCCAGGTTCGCGCCCTTGGCTTCATAGGTTACCTCGCCGCGCGCGTTGACGGTCCGCGTAAGGTTCATGGACTTGTAGATGCCCTCCGCCACTTCAGGAGGGATATTACGATCCTTTCCCTCCGCGGCGGCTTGCACAGTCCGCTCCACAGCCGTCTTAACGAGGCCCGTGTCTATGGTCGAGTATTTTTCGAAGAAGAAAGCGGTAATTCCGCCGAAGGCCACCATCAGTGAAAAGATGAAATACAGCCCGAGATGAAGCTTGTGGAATTTCTGCCAGCGGGTGGTGGGTTTAGTCATGAGATCGGGTAAGGGCTACGGCTGTACCTGGGCGAGGTTGAAGCCGAGCACGCGCCAGGGGGAGCCGGAGAGGCCGGCTATGTATTGGGCGGCGTCCACGTCCAGCACCTGACGCCCCTGGGCGGCGTGGCGCACTATCTTGCCGCGGGGGCCGTCGAAGATGAAGAACTGGTGCGACACCAGCGTGGGCTTGTCGGCGCGGTCTTCGCGCACCAGGCTGACCACGGTGCCGTGCGGGATGGCGCCTAGCAGGCGGGGCAGGTCCTCGAGCGGCACATAATTAAGCGCCACGCGCTGATCCGGGATATTGGCGCCCAGGGCCCGCAGGCGCGCGGCCCGGGCGGCGCGGCCGGCGGCCGTCTCCCAGTCGAACCCGGACAGGTCGGCCTCGGTCTTTTTGGCGTACCAGGCGCGCTTGGAAATGGTTTTGCTCACGCTGCGGGCGGCGCTGCCGGCCACCTCGCCGGTGATGTCGCGCAGGAAGCCCGTGGAGATATTGTTGGGCAGCCAGTCGGTTTCCGTAAAGTGATTGCGCTCTTCGTAGGCCACCCTGCCGCGGCGGTAGCGGATATGGCGCAGTATGTTCAGCGCGTCGTCAGCATTGCGGCCCAGCGCGAAAGCCATGGTCTGCTCCACGAAGGTGGTGCAATCGAGCCCTCGATAGCTCACCAGCGGGTCCCGGTCGAATTCCGCGTCCGCGCCCTCGCCCAGCGGGCCCAGCACGTAAGGCAGCCCCAGGAAGCGCTCGCTCGCGGCGAAAAGCTGCCCGCCGGCCGACTGGTCCGCGTCCACGCGGGCGGGCGCCGCCGGCATGGGGATATGGGCCGCGCTCAGGCGCAGGCCGGGGATAAGGGCGGAAGAATGAAGCGCGCCGATGGCGGAAGGCCCCGCGGCCGCGGCTGGGCCGGCGCAGGTCATTGCTAAAAGGATGGTGGCGAGGATTTTCAAGCGTTTCTCTATAAGCGCGTTTAACTATATATATTGTAGCCCGCCCGGGCGCCCCGGGTAAGTGACAATGGGCCCAGCCGCCGCACGGCATTGGGCCCAACTAGTAATTTAGTAATCAGCGTCCCCTCTATTACAGCCAGGGGTACAGGCGGCCGGCCAGGCGGTCGGTCAGGGAAGGTTTGTAATTAAGTATGCGCGCGCTCTTGGGCAGGTCGGCGTCGAACAGTTCGCGGCCGATATAGCCGGCCAGGCCCGCGTCGCGCACCACCACGTTGAGCTCGTGGTTGTTCTTGAGGCTGCGGCTGTCCAGGTTGGAAGAGCCGAAAGAGCTCCACAGCCCGTCTATAACGGCCACCTTCTGATGCGCCATGCGGCCCTGGTACTCGTAGACCTCCACGCCGGCCTTCAGCATCTGCGGGTAGAAAGCGCGCGAGCATTTCATGGCTATGCCCTTGTTGTTGGCGGCCGGCAGGGTTATCTGCACCTGCACGCCGCGCCGGGCGGCCGCGGACAGCGCGTCCACGATGTCAGGATCGGCGAAATAGGGCACGGCCACGCGGATGGAGCGCTGCGCCGTGTGGAAGGCGCGCAGGTACATGGCCTTGATATTGCGGTCCTCGTTGCCGCGGTGGTAGACCACACGGGCCTCCACGCCGCCGGGCACGGAAAGAAGCTTGGGATAATGCTCGCGCGGGTCGCGCACGAGACCGCCGGCCTCGGCCCAGTTCTCAAGGAAAGAATCCTGCAGGCGGGCGACGATGGGCCCGGTCAAGAGCGTCTGCTGGTCGTGCCAGTCCACCTGGTAATGGCCGCCTATGTTCATGCCGCCGGTAAAGCCGATATTGCCGTCTATCACCATCACCTTGCGGTGGTCGCGGCTGCCGGTAAAGCGCGCAGAATTGCGCACCAGCGCCTCGGCGCCGCTTTCATTGAGGAAAGCCAGCAGCTTCTTTATCTCCTCGCCCTTCTTCACGCCGGAGCCGTAGAAATCCACTATCAGCCGCACCTGCACGCCTTCCTTGGCCTTGGCCGCAAGCTTCCGGGCCAGGCCCCAGCCTATCTCGTCGGCCTGCATCTGGTAGATCTCGATATGGATGGACTTCTTGGCGGCGTCTATGGCGGCTACGGCGGCCGGCAGCACGCGCGCGTCTATCATAAAGTCCACGCCGTTTAGCCCGTCGGGCCGCGCGCCGGTCACGGCGTCTATATAGGCCTCAAGCCCTGCCCAATCGCCGGGCGTGGTGGCGGCCAGGTGGCGCCGGGCCTGCTTCTCTATGGCTTTAAAATTGCCGACGGCGCCGCTCAGCTTCAGCCGGCGCACATGGTAGTACATATTGTCGAAGGAGGCCGCGTCGGGCGCGGTCTCGAAGAGGCGGTGGATGGCGGCCTCGGTCTCCTGCTGGGCGTAGTCCTCACCGGCTGCGGGGCGGGAGGCGGCCACCAGAGTTTTCAGCATGGCCTGGCGCTGCTCCGGCGTGGCGGCAGCCATTTCGGCCTCGCTCAGGGCGGCAATGGCGCGGGGCGAATTGGTGTCCACCGACGGCGGCGGCAGGCGGGCCGGGTCGGAGGCCGGCGGGGTTTCTGCGGCGACACCCTGCGCGGCCAGTTCGCTCAGGGCCTGCGCCGCGGCGCGCTGCTGTAAGGGAATAAGTACGGAAAAAGCTAAAGCTGTATAGAGGAAAGGCTTCTTATGGAGCATTCCATAATTATGCCTTTAGCCGGCCCGCCCCCAATAGAGGCAAAAGGCCCAATACCGCTGAGGTATTGGACCTACGAGGACCCAATTAAGGGGACAGTATACTTAACTCGGTTAACCCGGAAAAGTATGAGTTAGGTATACTGTCCCTTTAATTCCCGGCTACTCTTTTACCCACTGGCGGCCGCACATTACTTTGAAGGGGCAGAACCGGCAGTCCTCTTCGCGTTTTGTAGGTTCGAAAGGGAGGGCCGGGTCGAGTATCTCTTCGAGCAGGGCGCAGATGGCGGCTTTGTATTTCTCGAAAGTGGAAGGGATGTCCGGCAGTTTGCTGCGGTATTGCTTGTAGAGGCTCTCCTCCAATATTTCCTGCCGGCCCAGCAGCATAAGCCGCGCGTCAAAGTCTGAAACGCCGCGGCCTTTCAGCGCCGCGCTTACATGGTCGGGCGTGCCGGGCGCCACTTCGGCCTTGCCGGTCATGGCCATCAGCACATAGACCGGCAGCTGCACCGAGCGCAGCGTATCCATCCAGCCGGAGCGGGGCGAGGCCGGGTCGAAACTTTGCCAGGCCGGCACATGGGCGGCCGAGCCGGTCTTGTAGTCCACTATGACGATCTTCTCCCCCGCCTCGGCGGGACGCAGATCTATGCGGTCGGCCTTGCCGGCCAGCCGCGCAGTCTTGCCGGAAGGCAGCGTCAAGTCCGTCTCCAGCCACACCTCTACGGCCAGCGGCGTAAAGCCCGGCAGCCGCTCCATGTGGTAGCGCAGTATATCTTCCAGCCGCTTCTCCACCTGCCGGCGCATCACGTAGCCGTAGCCTTTGTCGGTGTCGGTCAGGTGAAAGCCGGCCAGCGCCTCTTTCAGGCAGAACAGCGCCGCGGCCTTCTCCTCGTCAAAATCGCCCGGTTTGTAAGGGCGGCCCAGCCTGTTGCCGCGCTGGAAGTACAGCTCCAGCGCCCTGTGCACGATATTGCCTATGGAGGCGCGGCTGATCTCCTCGGTCATCTCCTCCTGCTCGCGCAGGCCGAGGACGTTCAGATAATAGAAGCGCAGCGGGCAGGCCAGGAAATGGTTCAGCGCCGAAGGCGAGAATTTGGTGGCCGCCAGTTTCTTCATCACCCAGGGCGTCTTAGGCGCCGCGGCGGGTTCCTTGTTCTTGAAGGTCAGGTCGAAGAAGACGCGGTTCTCCAGTTTTTCGCGGTCGGCGCCGGCGGCCTCCAGGCGGAACAGGATTTCCTCCACGAAAGGGCTCTTCTCGGACTTGGAATTGTCGCGGTAGAAGACATGCGCCTCGCGCGCGGCGCCCAGCAGCGTCTCGAAATAGTATTTGCGCGCGGCCTCGCGCTCGCGGCAGGTGGGCAGGCCCAGCATCCCGCGCATGAAGTCCGACAGCACGGCGTCCCCGGTGCCGTTCACGTTCAGCGCGTCGGCGTTGGCGTCCAGGAAATAGACGCGCCTGAACTTCAGGCCGCGGGTCTCCAGCAGGCCCAGCACCTGCAGGCCCTTCACCGGCGTGCCCTCGAACGGGTACACCGCGCCCTTCACCGCCGAGCCGAAGAACTTGAAATAGGAAGGCCGCGCGGCAAAGCTCTCGCGCGCCAGCCGCGAGCCGCCTATGCCGTCTAGCAGCGCGAGGAAGCGCCCGGAGAAATACTCCCAGTAAGGATGGCGGTAGGCCGTGGTGGAGGAAGACACGTAGGAGACCAGCCGCAGCAGCCTGGCCGCGAAGTCCCCGATATCCTTTATCTCCTCGAAAGGCCGTATCACGGCGTCGTGTATGCCTTTGATATGCGCCGTTATCTCGCCTGCGGTCACCGCTTTGTAGTCCTCGTAATGCTCCAGCCGCTTGAGCGCCGCGCCTATAAAATCCGGGTCCTTTTCTATCGCAGTTAGCTCAGCGTAGCGGCTCATGCGGCCGAGGAAATGTTCCTGCAGCACCTGAAAGATTATGCGGGTGAGCTCGGGGCTGCCTTTGTGCAGCGAGCTCTTCACATAAGGGTGGAAGACCAGGTCCAGGTAGTCGGGGATGAAGTAGGCCTTGCCGTCGGCGCGGTCGAGCAGGCGGCCTATGGATTCCACCAGCGAATAGACCGGCGTATGCGACACCGGGTAACCGATGGCGATATTGTTCTCGGCGAACTCGGGCAGGATATTGTGCACCACCGGGAACAGCGCGTCCACCGACGGGATCACTATCACGTCCTGCTCGCTGTAGCGCTCCTTGTCTATCACCTGGCCCAGCGCGAACACCTCGCTGTGCGTGTCGGCCGCTTTATAAAAAGTGAATTTGCCGGCCGCGGGAACGGCGGCCTTATAGCCCGCTACCGCCTTTATCAGGCCTTTCTTCGCCAGGAACTCATAGCGCGCGTCCAGGCCGGGCCCTTCCTGCGCCAGCAGGCGGAAATTTGGAAGTTTAAAAAGCCCCTCTATCAGTTTCTGCTCGGAGCGCGACAGCTGGTAGAAGCCGGCCAGTATCACCAGCCCCTTTTCGCCCAGCCCCGCAGCCTCTGCCGCGCCCGGCGCGGCGGCCGCGGCGTATTTCAGCGCGGGAGTCAGCAGGCCTTTAGCGGCCAGCTCCTCGTAGAAAGCGGCGTAGAGCTTGGAGAAACCGCCGAACTTGGCGCTGAAGTCTCTCGCGCGCTTGAACACATCCGCGCCCTCGCCGGCCTCGAGGCCCAGGTCGAAGGCGCCCAAGTCGCGCGGGGTGCGCAGTTCTTTCTTGAGTTCTTCAAAATCGGCGTAAGCCTTGAAGGCCCAGGGCAGGAACCAGTCCAGGTCGGCGCTGGTCTTGCCGGCCAGCGGGCCGAGGCCCTTAAGCCTGGGCTCCAGCCCGTGCATGATGGCGGCGGCGTCCAATTCCCCTATCTCGGGGCCCGCGGCGCCGGCGGCCTCGGCCAGCACGGCCGCGAACTCGTCCATGGAGTAGACGGCCGGCGGCTCGAAGGACTTGCCTATCTTGTCGTAAAGCTGTTTGCGCAGGAAATGCGCCGGGCGGCGGCCGGGGAAGACCACCACGCAGTTGGCGAGGTCGGTACCTTCCAGCAGGCCGGCCACGGCGGCCACCAGGTCCGCGTCCTGCGGCAGCAGCGTGAATTGATCGGTCATATCACGCGCTCCGCTTTCTCTTCGTCCAGGTAGATCAGCCAGCACTCGGCCGGCAGGCCGCGCGCGTCGGTGACGGCGGCGGCGTATTTCCTGAGCGTGTCGGTATAGGCCGCGTTCTCGCCGCCGGTCTTGAAGTCCACTATGATGGCGCGGCCGTCCTCCACCAGCAGGCGGTCCAGGCGGCGCAGCCGCCCGCCCTCCGGCCCCGAGACGAACTCGGTCTCGCGCTTGAGCTCGCGGCCGGACCGCCGCTCGAAAAATGTTTTCACTCCGGGCAGGCCCAGCAGGCGCAGCAGCTTGCCGGTGATCTCCGCCTTCTCGCCCGCGAGCACGGGGCCGTATTTCCAGGCGCAGGCGTCGAAGGCGCGCTCCAGCCGCTCTTTCAGGTCCGCGCCCGTCCAGTCTATGTGCATCAGTATCTCGTGATGCAGCAGGCCGCGCTGTTTGGCGTGGTAGGCCTCCAGCGTCACGCCGCCGGCAGAAGGCGCCAGCTCCGGCGCCTGCGGCTGGCGCACTACCGACGGTTTATGCGCCGGCGGCACCGCCCTGGCTTTGTTATCCGGCGCGCCGCGCTCTTCGTTGCCGAAGACATATTCGAATTTGGCCCCCGCGCTTTCGCCCTGCTCGTCGCTGGCGCGTATCACCAGATTGGACAGCTCTGCCTTGGCGCGCGTGGTGACCACGTAAAGCTGGTTGAGCGCCTGCACCTTCTCGTCGGCCGCGCGCGCGGCGGCTATGGCCTCCAGCGCCGGGTCCCACTCGCAGAGGTCCTTGGTGATATAAACTATGCGCACCGCGCCGGCCGGGTCGCTCTTGTCGTAATAGATATTGCGGTCCGAGGCGCTGCCGCCCTGGCCGCGGGTCTCGTAGATCAGGTTGATGACCACCGGGAAGCCGAGGCCCTTGCTCTTGTGGAAGGTCATCACGCGCACGGCGTCTATATATTCCGGCAGCTCTATGCTGAAGGCGCTGTAGGCGTCCTCGCCGTCGTCCCTGGCGAAGTTGATGAAGCTGCGCGCGTCGGCCGCGCCCTTGCCCTGCAGCGACGAGAGCACCTCGAGGAACTTCACCAGGAAGCAGGACTCCTCACGGAAGCGCTCGAAGAGCCGCAGCGAAGAGAAAGCCAGCGAGGCCAGCTCGTAAATGGGCAGAAAGCCTATCTTGGCGAACAGCGGCTCCAGCAGGCGCGCCCAGGCGTCGGGCTGGCGCTCCTTGAAAGTGGCGTAGAGCGGCCGCCCGGAGCGGCCTTTCTCGCGGTGCTCGGCCGCGGCGGCAAGTATTTCCTCGCGCTTAAGCCCCGAGGCCTTCAAAAAGATGTCGCCGCTGGCGAAGTCCATGAACGCAATGTCGTCGGCCGGGAATTCCAGGAAAGTGAACAGGGCGATGAGCTCGGCCACCACCGGCCGCTCGCGGATGTCGAGCGAGCTCATGGACGCCACCGGTATGCCCGCGGCGTTAAGCCACGACACCACCTTGCGTATATATTTGTTCTGCGGGGCCAGCACGGCTATCTGGTCGTAGCGGTAGCGCGCGTGCGCGTCCTTTATGAGCGCCACCACTTTGGCGCTGACCGCCGGGTCGCTTATGTCGGCTGACTCCTCGCCGTTCTCTTCGGGGGCGGCGGCCGCGGCCGCCTTCATGGCCTTGCGCGAGAACAGTATCTCGCGGGCGAGGCCCTGGTCTTCTTTGCCTTCCTCGGCGGTCTGGTTATAGGAGGTGAGCCCGGTGGGGTCGTCGCGGTCGGACAGCACTTCGCCGCCGCGGTAGGCGGGCAGCCGGATCTTGAACAGGTCCTCGGCGTATTTCACTATCACGCCGCCGCTGCGGCGGTTGACCTTCAGTTCCTCTATGCGGCGCTGGCCCGGCTCGGCCAGGTTCACCACGGCCTCAAGGCCCAGCGGGTCCTCGCCTTCCAGCACGCCGTGCAGCGCCTCCATGAACTGGCGCATGATCTTGTAGTCGGCGTAGCGGAACATGTAGATGGCCTGCTTGATGTCGCCCACCACGAACAGCGACCCGCCCTTGGACAGCGCCTCCACCACCAGCGGCAGCAGCGCGCGCCACTGCAGCGGGTCGGTGTCCTGGAACTCGTCTATGAGGAAATGCTCCACGCGCTCGCCCAGGCGTATATACACCTCGGGCACGGCCTGGCCGCCGCCGGCGCGCAGGTAGCCGGTGATCTTCTTGGCTATATCGTCGATATGCGCCACGTCCTCGAGCCCGGACTTAATGCGCTCCAGTTCTTCTTTGAACTTGGGGTAAATTTTGACAAAGCCGTTGAGCCGGTGATAGGCGTGCAGGCGCGTATATTTGCCTATCATCGCGCCTATCTCGGCCATGGGTGCGGCCAGCGCGCCCATATCCGGCGCCGAGCGCACCTTGATCCCGTCGAAGAAGCCGAAGCGGGCGCTGAAACAGGCCATTATACACAGGTAATTGCCGTCGACTATGCCCTCGCGGGCCTTGTCCTTGAAGGCGTCGGCGAAAAAACGGGCCTCCTTGGGCTTGCTCTTGGCGAAGTAGGTGTGCGCGCGGGTGTCCACCAGTTTCAGGAAGGCGCGGCTGCTTTCCACTATGGTCTCGCGGACCTCGCGCACGGCCTTTTCGTCCAGGTCGGCCGGCTCTATATGCCCGTCGGACTTGCCCTCGAAGGTGAGGAAGTTCTCGTAGATCTCGCGCATCTTCTCCACGGGGTCCCAGGGATAGGCGTTGCCGGGCGGCAGCGAATCCAGGAACTTGTCCACCTCGTCGCGCGACAGCGAGGACTTGCCCTCTTTGGAAAGTATCGAGTACAGCGCCACGTCGGTCAGCCGCCGGTGGCTCATGGTGATGTCGGGATTGAGCGGCATGCCCAGCTCGCCCGCGGCGGACATGGCTATGCGGTTTAGGAAGCTGTCTATGGTCTGCACGTGCAGGTTGTAGTAGTTGCACAGCAGGTCCTCAAGGATGACGGCGGCCTTGGCCTTGAGCGCCGGCATTTTTAGGCCGGTGTCGCGCATCAGTTGCTGCGTCTCGTGGCAGTCGGCGCCCAGGGCGGCCTTCTTGAGCCAGGTGAGTATGCGCTCCTTCATTTCCTTGGCGGCGTTATTGGTGAAGGTGACGGCGAGTATGCTTTCGGGCGCGGCGCCGCCCAGCAGCAGGCGCACGTAGCGGCTGGTCAGGGCATGCGTTTTGCCCGACCCCGCCGACGCGCTTATCAATATTATCTCGCTCTTCTTGGTCATCGACAAGTTAATGATACTTTTTTAACTATTAATAGCATAGCAGACCATCCCGACAAGGGCGTGTCGCCTTCTATCGAGGCTTCGCCTCGATAGGGGGCAAGCTTTGTCGGTCTATCGAGGCGAAGCCTCGATAGGGCGGGTGAAGAAGGTTTTGAGGGCTTTAAAGTCGCCCAGGCGGGCGCAGCGGGGGATGGAGCGCAGGAACTTGCCGCCGTAGCGCGCGTTCTGCACGCGCGGGTCAAGGATGACTATGGCGCCGAAATCTTTTTTGGTCCGTATCAGGCGCCCCACGCCCTGGCGGAACTTCACCACGGCCTTGGGCAGCGTGTAATCCACAAAGAAATTCTGGCCTTTGGCCGTCATCCACTCCTGGCGCGTCTCTTCCAGCGGGGTGTCTGGCGAAGTGAAAGGCAGCCGGCAGATAACCACGCAGGATAAGGCCTGCCCGGGCACGTCCACGCCCTGCCAGAAAGTGTCGGTGGCCAGCAGCACGCCGTTGCCCGCGTTCTTGAAGTCAGCTATCAGCTTGGCCGGCAATTGCTCGCCCTGTTTGAAGAGCAGCCTGTCGCTCACGCGGCCGGCCAGGGCGCGCGCCGCCCGCTCTAATGACGCCCAGCTTGTGAAAAGCAGGAAGATCCCGCCTTCCACCGCCCCGCAGGTCTGCACGCAGGCGTCTATCACCGCCGCCTCATAAGCCGCGGCCTCGGCGGCCGGGTCCGGCATCTCTTGCGGCACCAGAATGCCCGCCTGCTTGGTGTAATCGAAAGGCGAATCCAGCAGCAGCTCATTGCATAGGTCCAGCCCGACGCGGGACTTGAGCATGCCGAAAGACCCGTCCACCGCCAGCGTGGCCGAAGTCAGCACCACCGGGTAATTGCGGCCGAACAAGTCCTTGCGCAAATCCTCGGACACGTCCACCGGCGACATGTTAAGCGAGATCTCCGGCTTTTTCTTTTTGTCGTTGACCTCTACCCAGTAGGCGCAAGCCTCTTCTTTGCATTCCAGGAAGGAATTAAGGTGCGCGGCCAGCTCCAGGCAGCGCTTCAGGCAGGCCTTGATCTCGGCCTCTTCCATGTCGGACTGGCTGTGCGGTATGGCCTGCGACAGCAGCACGCTCAGCTCCAGGAGCGGCGCGTGCATGGTGTTCGGCACCAGGCCGGGCTCGCGCAACCGGCGGGTTTTGGCGCGGTCCTTGGCGGGCTGGTCGTTTAAGGCCAACTTCTCGGTCAGTGCGTAGAAAAAGTCTTTAGACGCATGCTTGATCTCGGAGACCGCGCCTTTAACCTCGTCTACCCAGTGCGCGGGCGGGCGCGACAGCCGGTGCGCCAGGCCCCGGTTGGATTTGGGGCTGTAGACATCGTCGAGAAAGCGCTTTACCTTGCGGTCGGTCAGCTCGAAGCCCAGGAAGGCGGCGGCCACTTCCTCCAGATTATGCGCCTCGTCGAAGATGACCGCGTTGAAAGCGGGCAGCGGCATGCCGGCGAAGAACAGATGCTGGTTCACCACCACAATGTCCGCCTTGGCGGCGCGGGCCACGTCCTTGCGGTGAAAGCAGGCCGTCTTATGCGGGCATTTCTTGCCGAGGCAGAGGTCAGAGTCACGGCACACCTCGGCCCACAGATGGTGGGGCACGGCGAAAGGCAATTCGGCGCGGTTGCCGCTTTCGGCGGCCTGTATCCACTCCTGCAGCTGCTCCAGCGCGGCGCGAATGCCGTCCTCGTCGAATAGTTCCGGCGCTTGTTTGCCCGCCCGGTCCAGCCGCGACAGGCAAAGGTAATTGCTCGAACCCATCAGCAGGAAATAGGACAGCGGCAGGCCGAGTTCATCCAGCACGGCTTTTACGACGGGCAGGTCTTTCTTAACCAGCTGCGCCTGTAAAGCCTTGGTATGCGTGGCGACGATAACTTTTTTTTGATTGCGTGCGGCCCACAGGGCGGCGGGAATGAGGTAACCGAGGGACTTGCCTACGCCGGTGCCGGCTTCAACTACCAAATGCTCGCCCTCGCCTACGGCGTGCGCCACGGCCGCGCCCATGCGCGCCTGCTGCGCGCGCGGCTCAAAGCCCTTTATGGCCCTGGAGACGGCGCCCCCGGCGCCAAAGATCTCGGTGAACTCTGCGTTTCCCATTATTTTATGACGATCACCGGGCCGGGCTCGTGGCGGGCGGCCATGTGCACTTCGAATTGAACCGGCAGCTTCTTGCGGTTGAAATAAGCCGCTATTTCCATGGCCGGGAGATGCGGGCGATTGCATTCCTCGCTCAAATGGCCCAGCACCACCGCCTGCGGCTGCGCCGAGCCTGCGCCGCAGGCCTTGTGCAGAAAGCGCGCCGCCTGCAGATTGGACAAATGGAACTCGGAGCCGGGATGGCCGTATTTCTTTAGCAGCTCCAGGTCGTGGTTGGCTTCCAGGAAGATGAAATCCGCGTCGGCGGCGCCGGCCACGTGCTCGTCGGTGAAGGCGCTGAGGTCCGTGAACAGGCAGACCTTGCGCTGGCGGCCGTCAGCCTTGGCGGTTATGACAAAAGCCGTGGTGCAGTAGTTGGGCGCGTGCGAGACGCGCATGTGCGCCACCTTGAAATCCCCCACCTTGGCGCCGCGCGCGAAGGGGACCACGCCGGGGGCCCATTCCGAACCGTACTTTATGGTTATCTGTTTGGCCACCTCTGGGTGGCAGCGCACCGGCAGGCCGGCCTCGCGCAGCACCTTGAGCGAGTTGGCGTTGATGTGGTCCCCGTGGGCGTGCGTCACCAGCACACCGGCTATGGCGGGGGCCTCTTCCAGGAGCTGCCGGAGGCCGGCCTGGCTGCCGGGCGAGAAGTCCAGCAGCAGCGCGCTGGTTTTGGTCCACAGCAGCGCCGCATTGCCGCTGCTGCCGGAACAGAGTGATTTAAATCTTAGGGGCATCTATATACTTTTCCGCGCTGTGGGAGGGTTACTACACCTATATTCTACAAAAAGCGCCAGCCGCCCCCCAGCGTTAGGAAGATAGGAAGCAGCGTCCCCTGTAGCGTTTTAATTTTCTTTGTTTATCAGGTTCACTACCAGCCGCGCTATCAGGTCCTTGTCCTGCGGGGAACTTTCTGCGATCATGAGGGTTAAAGCCACCAGGGCGTTATCCGCCAAGCGTTTGGAGCCATCGGCGCGGTAAAGCAGGCGGTTCTTTTCCAGGAACCAGAGGAACAAGGCGGCGGCTATGCGCTTGTTGCCGTCAACGAAGGAGTGGTTCTTGACCACAAAATACAGGAGATGCGCAGCTTTCTCCTCTGCGCTGGGATATAACTCCTTCCCGGAGAAGGTCTGGTAAATGGCGGCCACGGAACCGGCAAAGGACTTGTCCTTTTCCCTGCCGAAGAGCGTAGAGCCGCCCGCGCCGGGCTGAAGCTGGGCCACCGCTCTGAGCGCCAGCTCATAAGTGAGGCGGAATCCCGAACCGCGGCGAACGCCTTTTACCGCCACGCGGTTATGGTCGTAATCGTCCAGCAGCCCCATGGCGCGGCTGTAGTCCCGGATCACGTCCAGTAGCCCCATCGCCTCCCGGTATTCCAGCGGCTTGCGGGTCTTTACGGTCTCTATCAGCTTTATAGCGCGTTGGAAGGCCAGAAATTTTTCTTCTTTGTCCTTCAGCAGTTTCTGATTTAAAGTATACCCGTCTACGAGATGCCGCTTTAGGATATTCGTGGCCCAAATCCGGAACTGTGTGGCACGCCAGGAATTTACTCGATACCCAACGGAGATTACCATGTCCAAGTTGTAGAGGTTCATTTTCCGCAACTTTCCGTCCGCAGCAACCTGTTCCAAAATGGAACAGGTTGATTTCTCCTCTAGTTCCCCGGTTTTATAGATGTTGTTTATATGCTTAACGATTGCCGGGCGTTCAACGCCAAAAATGGCGCATATCTTATGCGCGTCCAACCAAAGCGTGTCGTTTATCAGTTTTAACTCAAGCTTTACGCCTTTAACTTTATCAGCATAGAATACAACCTCGCCTGTCTTTTGAACCGGATTGTTACCTTTTGCCATAATCCCTCCTATCCACAAATATCCTACCAGACCATCCCGACAAGGGGCTGTCGGGTCGGCAAACTATCGCAGCATATCCCAGGCGCTCAGGCCCAGGCTTTTCATGGCCCGGACCACCTCGCGCACTATTTCCACGTTAATCCGCGCGGCCTTGCCGCTTTTAAGAACGCTGGACAGCATGGAGACGCCGGTTTCGGTAAAAACCAGCGGCGGGCGCTTTAGACTCCTAAGCGCCGACACTGCGGCTTGCTCTCGCGCGGTAAGACGGAACATGAACTGCCGCGTAAACTTGCGCGGGTTTCGGCCCACCGCGCATAAAAGAGCATGAGTCGTAACCTCATAGAAAGCCGCGGCATCGGCAGCCGCCACCACCCGCTGCCCCCGCGCCGTGAATACCCCTTTCTTTATCTTGATCACCGGGCCTTCGGTATTCATATTCCCTCCTAAGCAATATAAACATGGCGAATTCGCGGCTCCAGCTCAATTGTGTCGACAGTGTCGACACAATTGCCAAATCAGGGAACATCTAAAGAACTGTATCGAGCGATAGAGCGCGCGGAGCGTAAACCCGTCCCCGAACTCGGCGCTCAATTCTCGCGACACTGTCGCGAGAATTCGCTTCCCGTAAGCACCTGCCGCACACCATTAGTGCCCCCCTTCCCACAAATAGCATAGCAGGTCAACCCGACAAGGGGCTGTCGGGTTGCGAATAATATATTTTGAATGGCAGGGCTTAAGGCGCCCTATGGAAGAACCGACGGACTATTTCCCGGCCAAGGCGTCGTAGGCGGCTTGGATCTCTTTGAAGCGCCGGTGCGCTATCTCCTGGAACTCTTTGCCCAGGTGGCTGACCTTGTCGGGGTGATACTTGTTGGCCAGCTCGCGGTAGGCGTGCTTTATTTCCTCGGCAGAAGCGCCCCTGGCCAGGCCCAGCACCTCGTACGGGTCCCGGTCACCGGCCGGGGCTTCCGCGCGCGGCTCTTCATCCAGCTTGGCGCCCGCGCCGCCGGGCGGCGGGCGGTGCGCTTTCAGGAAGGCTGGCCGCAGCACGAAGTACCAGTACAAGCCGCCTATGAGCAGGAAATCGTCCACAAGCCCCAGCCGCCCCACAAAGCGCTCCGGCACCAGGTCGATGGGGCTTAAGGCGTAGAGGATGGCGAAGATATACCAGTATTTCATGCGGGTTCCTGCACGCCTTGAATTATGCGTGTTGTATCCCAGTCAAGCAGGTCAGGAAGCGTTAGTTTCCCAATATCGCCTCCGCAGGTAGCTGATTAACTCTTTGTGTCTGGCGGAAGACATGAGAGGTTTCAGTAATTTCTCAGGCGAAAGCCGGATATATTTTCCGGGCTCTTTGAGCAAAGCATTCCAGGTACTTTCCATGCTTAACTTGCTGTACGGATAAGGCCTGGTGTTTCGCAGCAAGTCCTCATTGGCGTCCGGCACTACATGAAGGTGAAGATACTCGTCAGCCTTTACGCGTTCCAAGGCCTTATGCCTCACCATTTGCTCGCCCCAGAGCGTCTGCCGCATCAACTGGTAAAACGGCTCATAATAGAACCAACCGATATGGTCCGATTTCAATTGATCGGAAATCCCTATCAAAGCGTTATAGCGTTTCTTTCTTACCTCACCCTTGCAGTTTAAGGGGTCTTTCTTTGCGCCCTCTAGCGATTTATCGGTATTTCCGTAATGCTCCGTATATTTCCACTCTATAAGGACCAAGCAGCGCCTGGTCTCCTTGTTCGCCATCAGCTTATCAGCGTAAATCAACGCGTCTATAGAGGTGCACTGCGTCCCGCGCGTCAAAGGCCCCTCGTTTAAATACTGTCGGTCGCTAACAGCCTCGAACTGGATATAGCCCGGAAGTTTATCGCTTGCGATCTTAACAGGGCGAACGAAGTCCTTGGAAATCCCCTTAAGCAGGCTGGTAACGGCAGCGACATCGTCCTTTATCGCAAAAAGGTGGTTAAGGCACGCGACCTGTGAAGACAAGGTATGGCCTGTAATAGCGCGCCCGCCCCAGTGAGATATGGCGTTTTTCTCAAAGTATTCCTCTACGGGTTTGCGTATTTCAGGGTAAAGATTATTAATGGGAACCTTAAGAACAAAGCCCCTCGGTTTCCCTGCAAACTTGCCGCCGCCACTGGTTCCGTCAAAAATATTCGGATTCTCGGAGATAAGCCCGATGGTTTTGCGTCTTTGGCGCTCAGTATATTTAGACATTGTCCCCCACCCAATAACTCCAGACTAATTCTAACAAATATATTCCCGCCGGCCCGACTGCTCCCTAGGCGGTATTAATCAGCTCGACAGGTCTTCAAGTTAGAGGCTTTCTCGCTTAAGAGGATCGCGTATTCTTTCAACAGCATCGCGGGAGATTCTGTCCCAAACGGCAGCAATTCGCGTATAACGTCGCAGATGACTGAATAATTAGTCAGCAAGTGCGGCGTCTTCTCATCAATGTTGATCTGCGAGGATTTTGCCAGCACGATGTAAACAAAGCGCTTCCCTTTCTTTTCTGCTGTGGCCCGAAAGCGCTCATAAGTATCGCTCATTTGGCCGTGAGAAAGCCTGGCTTTCCACTTGTTCTCAATAGCGATATATTCGTGGTCGCTTTCGATGATAATATCGGCTTTACGATAACGCCCGCTATTTGTCTTGGAGGCTTCCCGGGTTACACGATAGTCGCTCCCGAGGGATATCTCCGGGTTAATCCGACTGAAAAAGGCGTGCGCGGCCTTCGCCCCGAGACCATGAGATTCCTTCGGGTGGAATAGCCAAGCGAGAATATTGCTATGCAACTCTTCTTCCCGGTAATATCTTTTGCCGCCACCCCAGCTTAGAATGTTAAACAGCTCAGACTTGCAGTGCCTTTTAACCGGTTCCGATTGCATGGGAGCTCCTTCAGAGGCCACTTCTTTGCGGGCTACTCCGTCTCTGCCAATTCCGCATCGCTAATAGTTTTAACCCTTGCGCGAAGCGCAGACACTATATTCCCGATTTCATGTGGGGCAAGAACTTTCGGGGCTTTGGGCAAATACTCAAAGACAAATCTTTTGGGATTTAACACCCACAAATCCGAAGAAATATGATCATCCACTAAAAACTTCGGAAATAACACAACTGATTTTAGGCCTTGAACCTTCTTACCCAAAACGTCCGAGAGGTAGCGCGCAAGCCATTCCCCCCCACGCCTAGCCTGATGGATTGGATCCTTGCGACGGAACGGAATAGTGTGTCTGGTTTTATCTGACTTCAAGCAGAGGACCCCGTTCTGAAGGACAATCCTGTCGGTCGCGCTGTATTTACTTGGATTTTTCACTTCTATCGCATAAACACCAGTAGGGCCTACAACCACAAAGTCGATATCAAATTTCCCCGCTGGGAACGCGTTAATTATATGGTAATCATCCCTTATTATCGGCTCGAGCTCATCGTGCACAAGCCTTTCCCCTTCCAACCCTTGCACATAACGCATCGCAAACCTATAGGAAACCATAAAGCCAACAACGCCAGTGAAAAGAATAATCCATCCAACAGCTGTTAAATAGAGACTCCTTTGAGAAAAAGCGATGAAAGGAATTGACATTACTACTATGCCGAAGAAGAAACCTGCCCCCACTGTGCCTAGGCCGATAAAAGGCTGATTCGAACCTCCGGGCCGGCGCAGAAAACCGCGAGCAAAGTATTTTTTTATCATAGGTGTTTATCTATATTTGTGAAAATCCTATCTCACTTAGATAATTATACGTTGAATCATAATAACCTGGAACACGTGTGTGATCTTCTGGGTCACCGTTTGGGACCACTATCACCATGCCCTGGCGTGCGCGGGTCAAGAGGACACGGTAGGCGTTTTTTTGATAGTTCTTGCGGTCTTCTTTATTGATCCGCTGCCATTTGCTGCCTTTGAAAGACCAGTTTTGCCAGCCGTTCCTGGAGTGCCGGAAGTCAGCATCCCAGGTGACGCAGGCCCAGTCCAGTTCAAGCCCTTGCACATGGAACTCGGTGGCAACATCCTCAAGATAATACGATGAGCGAACGTCGTCTTTCCCCGCCAGGAACCAATTCGTCGGCTTGATCGGCGTTTTAACGTCTATAGCGTAGGGCTTAAGCCGCTCGGCCTGGGAAGACACCACTATGCCGTAGCGCTCGGTGCCCTGCGCGCGCTCGCGCAGCCAGCGCTTGGCTTTCTGCAGGTCGCGGGTAAGCACT
>Ga0209212_1000453_pt1 | contig 79947 bp, 61 predicted proteins | sample RifGroC2_FD_183996 | JGI IMG/M metagenome (GOLD analysis project Ga0209212, IMG submission 183996) | Groundwater microbial communities from Rifle, Colorado, USA - Groundwater C2 (SPAdes) (version 2) | ecosystem: Environmental > Aquatic > Deep subsurface > Groundwater | place: Rifle, Colorado...
AAAAGCGAAAGGCTTTATTCAAAGATGCTTCTCCAAGTACACGATGAACTTATATTTGAATGTCCAACAGATGAAACAGAAATAGTTAAGAGACTTGTGAAGGAGGAAATGGAAGGTATCAGCGAATTGGCGGTCCCAATACGAGTTGACATGAAAATTGGCAAAACATGGGCCGACCTCGATTGATAGGAGATGTTGCCACAAAAAATCAAAGTCCATTTTAGGGTGTCAGCAACGACTTGCAAAATCAATTTTATAAAGGTATTATAACGCAAAAATTTAATTATAGTTTTTTATATTAAGAAAGGGTCTTGATGAAAAAAGGCATTACTCTAACTCAGAAACTTTTAATATTTGTATCCATCTTTTTTATTCTGGCCGCCCTGGATTCATGGCTTTTTCTTAATAGCATTAAAGGATTTAATAGATACGCAGAAATAAATCATACCCTCAATTCTATAAAAAATAATATTCTGGAAATGGAATATGTATTGGATATATATGTGATAGGAGGGTATTATGAGGGTGTAGATGGAACTGAGGGAATTTATGATAAGGCTGATTCAATAGATAAGCAGATAGGTTCTCTAAAGGGATTATCTGATATAGAGAGCATCATGGACGACCCCATGATGTATACAGATTATAAAGCTATTATCAGCGACTGGAATTTTGTTAAAGAAAAAACCGCGCTTATTACTGCAACTATTTCAAAAGAGAATGCCTTTCTCATTCACAATGATATAGACCTCAAAACCTTTCTCATTAAAGAGCAATTAGACAGAATAGGGAAATTTATAGCAGACAAGAGGGCTAAGGTTAGCTTAAACATTCATCTCATGGTTATCAAGGGCCTTCTATTATCAGTGTTTATAGCCCTTGTAGGTTTATACATATTTTATTATATGGTTATAAAACCTATAAAAGACATGGCAGCTACTGCGATGAAGATAAGGGGTGGTGATCTAAGTGTTAGATTTAAAGCCGTTACTAATGATGAAGTAGGCATTTTAGCAAATACACTCAATAATATGGCGGATGCCGTTAATGAAGCGCACACTATGCTTGAAAAAAAGATTTCAGACAAAACAAGAGAGTTAGAGACAAAGACGAGAGAGCTTGTCTCATTGAACAAGATAGCAAACTCCATAGGTCGCACATTCTCGCATGATGAGATACTGAACATTGCGATGAATGAGTTGTTATTGATATCTGCGGCTTCCGCAGGGTGGATGTATATAAGTGAACCTCGAAATTCAAATAATAAGGGACAAAGACTAATTTTAAAAGCGCATAGGGGGTTGCCTGATTCATTTTTAAGAGAGTTTAAAGAGCTTGCCCTCGAAGATATAACAATGGGTCTGACGATGAGAGGCAACGGATATATTTTTGTAAATGTGAAGGATATCAATTATAAGTTTAGAACATTTTTAGAGGATATTGGCGCCAAGTCATTATGTATTATACCAATTACTTATGTAAATAATATCATTGGAGTAATAAACCTTGTCTGTAATGAAGACGACAGTGTTGTAAAAGGACACTGTATGTTTGCCGAAGCGGTTGCAGGCGAAGTGGCTATTGCTCTGGAAAATATAAATCTTTTTCAAAAGGAGCGTAAAAGCAAACAATTCATGGAGAAACTAATACATCAATCCCCAATAAGCGTAGAGGTTTTTGATAAAAATGGGCTCTGCATAATGATAAACTCTGCCTACAAACGACTTTTTGGAATACAGGACGAGGCGAGGATTGTTGGTAGATATAATATATTTAAGGATAATGTTCTGGAAGAAGGGGGCTATATGTCCACAGTAAATAAAGTTTTGCGCGGTGAATCAGTGGACATGGAAATTGAATATGATATATCAAAGGTCTTGCATATACAGGTGGCAGGTAAGCCAAAGAAATTAAAGATAAAAATGTTTCCCATACTTGATAATGATGGTTCAATAACAAATATGGTAATAATGCGTGAACCCCGTTACACCCAACCCTAATGCATTGGGTTTATCTGAGGGTTCGCTCTTAAACCCTTTAACAGGATGCTGAAAAACTCAAAAAGCTGTCTTTGCGAGCGAAGCGAAGCAATCTGCAACTTATTGAAAAACAAGAGATTGCCAAGCTCCCTTCGGTAGCTCGCAATGACAAAAGAGGATTATGACACAGTCTTGAGGGGAGGGGACTAAGGGGATGGTGTGCAGTATTACAAACGGTTTTTATAAATGTGAGAATTCAAAAGTAGGTGGAGTATGTTGAAAGTATTCTATCAATATAAAATATCAAGGAAAATTGCTGTTGTATTTATAACCCTCCTTTCAATGATGATGATAGGCGGTATAGTTGGGCTTTATAATGCCCTTCAGATTACCAAGGTCGCTGCAGGACTCTATACTGATTTTTTTGTGAGGCAGGACACGCTCGCTTCAATAGACCGGGAAATGCTAACAGCTCGTCAGGAGATACATCTATATATAACGATAACTGATGCAATATCTAAACAATATCTGGAACGCTCTATATTAGCCCATGATGAAAAAATACAAAGATTGCTTTTGGAGCATTTAAAGCATGAGAAAGTAAGTGAGGGTGAGGCTGAATTTTACTCACCGTTTAAAAAAGCCTGGACCAATTATCATGCCTTATTAACCGGTACAATTAAGATTTCGAACGAAGGAAATATTAAAAGGGCAGTAACTGTGCTGCAAAGTGATGGGGCGACAAGATTTAAGCAAGCTATGGATATTCTGCAAGTGCTTCTAACTGAGGAAAAGGGTTCAGCTCATAATGCGTATTTGAAGGTAGGAGAGTTCTCTCAAATGATAAAGTGGATGACTGTTGGTTTAACTGCCTTTGCCATAATATTTTCGATATGGTTATGGTCTATCTTAACACGTTCAATTGTGAAACCAATAGAGGCATTGGAAGGTTCCGCTCGAAAAATAGCAGATGGCGATTTGAGGGAAAGAGTTTCTATTGTATCAAAGGATGAGATAGGGGATCTCTCTGAGGAATTCAATAAGATGGCAGAAAATCTGGAGCAATCATATAGTACTCTTGAAAAAAAGGTTGCGGAAAGAACAGAAACAATAAGGACAGCCAATGAGGAGCTTCAACGAAAAAAGCATGAGATGGAAATATTAAATGAGGAGCTTATTAAGGCAAACAAGATGAAGTCCCAGTTTCTTGCCAACGTTAGCCATGAACTAAGGACCCCGCTTAACTCTATTATGGGCTTTTCTGAACTCCTTATAGAGAGGACATTTGGCGAACTCAATGACAAGCAGAATCAATATGTTAATTATATTCATTCGAGCGGCAATCACCTTCTGCACCTTATCAATAATATACTTGATTTATCAAAGATAGAGGCCGGCAAGCTGGAATTGCACATAGAAGAGTTTCCTCTTGCTGATGCGCTCGCAGAGGTTTTAGCGAGCACTAAACCATTGGCCCATAAAAAAGGCATTGACATGGATTGCAAAATTACGCCAGTATCTCCTGTCATCAAGATGGACAAGCCGAAATTAAAACAGATAATGCTCAATCTAATTTCTAATGCCATAAAATTCAATAAAGAGGATGGCAAGATAAACATTGATTGGGATATTGTAGAAGAACCGCGGGGTACAATTATAGAGAAGGTCTTTTATTTCTCTATTAAGGATACAGGCATTGGTATAAAAAATGAAGATATTCCAAGGATATTTAAAGAATTTGAACAACTTGATCCTTCAATAACAAGAGAATATGGCGGTACCGGTCTTGGTCTGTCGCTGACTAAAAAGCTTATTGAACTTCACAATGGAAGAATATGGGTAGATAGCGAATACAGCAGAGGCGCGACCTTTAGTTTCGCTATTCCCCAGGGGACTGAAGAGCAGAAGCTTGTTACTTCAAATATGACACAGCTTTCAACCGCGATGCTGCCATTACAGGGTTCTGAGCCTCTACTACCGAGCACTATTTTAATAGCTTGTGAAAGCGAAAATCTGAATGAATTAATAAAAGTATATCTTGAACAACACGGTTATACCGTTGAGCTTGCGTCTGATGGCATAGATGTTTTGGGGAAGGCTCGGGTACTTAAACCATTTGCGATTATTATTGGGATAAAACTTCAAAAGAAGGATGGTTGGGATGTGCTTAAAGAATTAAAGATATCCCAAGAAACTTCGGAAACTCCTGTCATAATAGTATCGTCTTCAAACAATGAAGAACTTGGTTTTAGCCTCGGCGCTGTAGATTACTTGGTAAAACCTATTAGCAAAGACAAGCTTCTTTATACCCTTAATAAGTTAAGCTTCATGTCAAAGGTTAAGAGGCACCCTTTCAGTATCCTTGCAATTGATGACGAACCTCAGGCGCTGGAATTGCTGGGAGATATTCTGGAAAAGGAGGGTTTTGGCGTACTCAAGGCTTCAAATGGCGAGGATGGTGTTCGCCTGGCAATAGAGAGGGATCCTGATTTAATAATCCTTGACTTGATGATGCCGCGTATAAGCGGTTTTGACGTTGTAGAGAAGTTAAAGGCTCATCCGGCTGCCAAAGATATTCCGATTATAATTTTCACTGCAAAGGATATTACTGTTGATGATAAAATAAAACTTGGAGACAACATAACCAATATACTGAAAAAGGCAAGCTTCACACGCAATAATCTTTTAAATGAAATACGAAAACTTGAAATGGCATATCCATTAAGGGCGCGGATGATTGACCCCTTAACAAGGGTGTTTAACTATAAGTATTTTAGTTACTTACTCGTGCAAGAAATTGCACGGAGTAAAAGATACGGTCTGCCATTCTCTCTGTTAATGATAGATGTGGATAGATTTCAGGCATATAATTCTAAAAACGGCACCCTCCTGGGCAATGAAGTTCTTATACACCTTGCAAAACTATTGGAGAATAATATTAGGAAAGCTGACTGCCTTGTTAGATATGGCGGAGATGAATTTCTTGTTATTTTACCTAATATTACGAAGGATGCATCAGCGGCCGTTGCCGAAAAACTTAGGATACGCGTGGAAAATCATCTGTTTCCAGCAGCTGATGCTAAGGGCGGCGAAAGGATAACTGTAAGTATTGGCGTTGCCGCCTTTCCATCTGATGCAAGAGAAGCGGATGAGCTTTTAGCTAATTTAAGTAAAATAACAAAAACTGCCTTTCAAAATGGAGGAAATAGGGTTACCATATATAAAGAAGAAGGATGAACTATGATGCAGAACCCTAAAAAGAAGGTCTTGGTTGTTGAAGATAACCCTATGAACATGATTCTTATAAAAGAAATTCTGGCTGTCAATGGTTTCGAAGTAATTGAAGCATATAACGGTCACGATGCAATTAAAAGGGTTTCTGAGGAGATGCCCGACCTTATTCTGATGGACTTAAATTTACCTGAGATGGACGGTGTAACAGCTACGAAAATACTTAAATCTAATTCCCCAGGTAAAGATATCCCTATTGTAGCTATTACCGCTTCTGCCATGAAAGGAGATGAGGAAAAGATACTTGCTGAAGGTTTTGATGGCTATATAGCAAAACCAATTGAAATGAAAAAATTTATAAAAGCTGTTGCGCTTTTTATAAAAAAATAAAGTCGCTATACCTTTTTACTTTTTATGTTCTTCAAACAATCTGCTATTTTTTCCCGTTCATCAGATGTGAGCGCATGGTTGCCAAATCTCGTATTATAATAAAACCATGTGACTGTATTTACTTCAGGAATTACAATAGTATTTGCAAACTCAAATGGTGTGTCGCTTTCTTTTTTGCCCTTTCCCTTTTTAGCTAAAAGCTTTAGCATATCCTTATAAAATTGCGGCGCCAGAGGCCATCTATTTGTAACACTTGATTTTTGAATCTGTTTAAATACAAATATAAACAAACCCGACGAAATTAATATTACAGCTATTATAAAAGCTGTTCTTTTTCCCTCTTTACCAATCACTTGCTTTGAAGATTTTTGCTTTAAAATAGACAACAAGGCGAAGCTTCTTGTTTCAATGGTCTTCATCAGCCTCATCTGGTCAGTAAATGAATAATTTATGATATATCTGTTCCAACGCCATCTGAGCGAATCAAGATACAGATTGAGAAAAGAGGTCGGTGCCGGCATTATTCCGGCTGCCTCTGCGGACGGTGTTGGATCAAACATAACCCAGTAAGAGCCTTTTATGTAGGCCTCCACCCATGAATGGGCATCCCTCTGACGGATGATCAGATAATTTCCGAATCTGTTCCATTCCCCGGGAAGGAAACCTGTCACCAGTCTGCTTGGTATGCCAACAGTCCTCAGCATAATTGCCATTGCTGTAGCATACTGTTCACAATAGCCTTCTTTTGTATAAAAGAGAAAATCTTCAATTGGATTTATCCCATCACCCTTTCGAGGATTCAGTGTATACCCATAATTTTTTTTAAGATACTCTTCTATCGCAACCGCCTTATCAAGAGGGCCTTTTTTCCCAGAAACAATCTCTTCTGCCAATGTCTTGAGCTTTCCAGAATCTATTGATAAGGCAAGATATTTAAGTTTAGCATCCTCAGACTTGTTTAACTCTATATGAATTTTTTGAGGGGGAGAGGGAACAACAGAATATGCAGAATATTCTAATCTCGAATATGATGGGGCCGGCAAATAAAACGAGCCTGTTGCATCAGCTATGATATTTTGCAAATTATCGCTAACCCCTATTCCATATGATGCCGCAAAAATAACGTTTGTGTCAATTGGTTCAAGGAGAATTACTTGCTTTAGCAACTGTTCGTTTGTATATGCCATTTTTCCCATGGCTGAGCCAGCAGGAATATTAAATATTCCGTTCCTGTCTCTCTTCAAGGGAATTGTCTCTTTTATTGTTTGCAGCCACCTACTACCATCATAACTATCAAACGATATTCCTCTAAAATAAAGGTTTGGTATTGCCATGCCCTTATGGCCTGGTAGTTCTACTCTCATAACTATTGTTGGGTCAAGTTTTATTGGTCCAAGCTCTCCAAGGTCTATCTCTTCAGAAAACCCTGATACCTTTAAAACATCTGCGGTCTTTTTTGGAAAAAACCCGACTCCAATCCTCGGTATAATAAAAAATAAGGAGAGCGTAATAATAAGCGATAAGATGGCTATGCCTGTGGTGGTGAGGAAAAAATAGGGGGTAAGGATATTTTTTTCGAGCTCTCTATGAGGAACAGATTTCTCCTCCCAGTCTTTCTTCAGGGTAAATATGGTTAATGCCCATATGCCGGTTAAGATATAAAGCGCCAGAACAAAGAGGAATGAAAGGTTAACGGTTGAGGCAGAAGCTGATAGGAGTTGAAAAAATGTCAGTATGTAAAGAATAGTATAATCCCTGTTTGTCTTAAGGTCAAAGAGTTTTACAACCATCAATATGGTGAGAAAGCGGGCAGATACTTCTATGAGTGATTGTGAAATAAAAATATAATCCATGATACTCACAACCAAAATTATAACAGCAATTATATTCCATAAAACCTTAGATATATCCAATATTTTACCTTTAATTGTAAGAAAAAGGTTTACGATAATAATGCCGCCTATTGCTATAAGAAATGTCGTATTTATTGTCTCGGTTAATATACCTGCAACAAATCCGGCGCCCACCATGAGATACGAAATTATGATAAAGTAAGTTGAAAATCTCATTGTTTTAAAACCTTAATATCCAGAGGGATATTTTTGTCAGCCACAACAGGCTCGATCAGCGCAAGCTCTCTTAATATCCGATAAAGCTGCTCCCTGCCTGATTTAGGAGGAAGTTCTGCGCTCAGACTTTTAAAACTGACTTTAAAACCCGAATTTATAAAATAATCAGCAAGTCCGGCCGCCTTTTCTACCATATCTTCAAATTTTTCTTCATAGCCTGGCAATTCAAGCAGTGTATTGTAAAATATAATCTTTACGAGTTTCTTTTTTTCCTTCTCAAATTCTTTTGCCATTAATCTCAAGGTCTTGGCAGATGACTTCCAATGGATGAGACGTGAATCATCATCAAGTGTATAATCGCGTATATTGTAAAGTTGAGCGCCTTGTCCTTTTGCCTTTGTTATCGTATCTCCCATTTTTCCATGGCTTGATTCGGCAGTGTCTATAAAATGCTTTAATTTAGGATATACAAGTATGTTAAGTGGCGCATACAGCCTTCTTCCCTTTAGAAAAAAGCCGAATGGAAAGCGGGTATTAATTTTAAAACCATCTATTTGGTGCCATCCTCTTTTACGAAAGACATAGGATTTGGTTTGAGTCAAATGAGTTTGAGAAGGTAATTTTAGTATATATCCTGCTTCAGCGGTAAGCTTCTTATTAGGTAGTTCTTCAATTGTAATAGAAAAAGATGGAACTAAACTTTTCATATTCAAGATGGTCCACCTAACCAGGGCAGGAGTATCTGCAAATATATGGAGCGGCATAGTTCTGCATATTTCTATATTTCTCAGGGTCGATTCTGAAAGTATCCCGGATATCACGATTAGAGACAACATCATTGCCACAACAAGGTAGAGGAGATTATTCCCCGTATTGATGGCGGCAATACCTATGACAAACAGGATTGCAATAAATCTCCTGCCTTCCTTGGTAAAAGATAATGTCCTTGGAAAGACAAACAGGCTCGTTTTTCCTTTTCCAGTCTGTTTTTTTCTGGATAGAATCTTTGCAATCGCTGTAAGCCAGGGCAGGGGGGCGGATAAGGTTAGATGGATATTCATATGATTAAGACTATAGGCTATAGGCAATAGGCTATGGGCGTAACTGGTTTTTTTCTATCGCCTATTGCCCATTGCCTCTTGCCTGTCGTTACATAGGCACTTCAATGCTATCAACGATCTCCTGGATAATAACTTCTGCATCATCCAATGCGCCTTCTCCGCTCTGGGTGGTAATTACCCGATGGCTAAAAACAGGTACTGACAACATTTTTATGTCATCAGGGATGCAAAATTCCCTTCCCCGTAGCAAGGCAAACGCCTGTGCAGCACGGTATAATGATATAGCGCCACGGGTGCTTACACCTAATCGCAGTTTGTCAGATTTCCTGGTTGCATTTATAATAGATAGAATGTATTTAACAAGGTCGTTGTCCACCTTTATCGTATCTACTACTTTTTGAAAATATATAATCTCTTCAGTGGATAAGACTGGATTTAGATTCTGCGGTTGAAGGTCATCAGATGAAGATAAGAGTATCTCTTTTTCGGCTTCGCTGTTTGGGTAGCCAATCCGTATCCTCATCATGAATCTATCAAGTTGCGATTCAGGAAGGGGATAAGTTCCTTCATATTCAAGCGGGTTTTGTGTAGCAATTACCATAAAAGGTTCAGGCAGTGGATGAGTTTTCCTATCAACTGAAACCTGACGGTCATTCATTGCCTCCAGTAGCGCACTCTGCGTTTTTGGAGTGGTGCGATTTATCTCATCAGCCAGGATAATATCTGCAAATATAGGTCCTGGCTTAAATTCAAAGGCATGCTTTTCCTGATTGTAAATCGTAACGCCGATTATGTCTGAGGGAAGAAGATCGCTCGTAAATTGTATCCTTTGAAAACTGCAATTTATTGACCTTGCTAACGCATGGGCAAGGGTCGTTTTGCCGACACCGGGCACATCTTCTATGAGCAGATGTCCTCGGGCAAGAAGGGTCGCTATGGCATGTCTGATAATTTCTGGTTTCCCTTTAATTATCTTTTCAAGGTTTTCCTGCAATAAATTGATTTTAGCCAAGGCCGTATCTATAGATATGTTCATGGAAAAATTGTATCAGAAGCAATGCTTCCAGTCAAATATGATGGGTCAAGGCTGGAGAAAACTTTGAGGCTGTTGTAGCAAAATAGGGATAGGTATTGTATTTCCTTTATTAGTTCCAGAAAACCCTTCAAAAAATCCTGTCATTTAGTCTTGACTATCAATATTCACTTAAGATAAGCTATTCGCTTAAAATTTGAATTGAAAAAGGAAGAAAATGGAAGAAAAACTTAGTGAAGTTCAACAGAGACGTCACAAACTTGAAGAATTGCGCAGAATGGGCGTAAACCCTTTTCCTAATGATTTTGTGGTAAGGGATACTGCAAAAGGGGTAATAGACCGTTGTAATGGATTTGATAAGGAAGGGCTTGAGGCCAGAAATGAAACAGCAAGGCTTGCTGGCAGGATAATCGCATTCAGGGATTTTGGCAAGGCATCCTTTCTGCACATCCAGGATAGGACAGGTAAGCTCCAGATTTATGTAAGAAAGGACCTCATTGGCGAGGATGCATACAAGATATTCAGGAACTTTGATATTAGTGATATTATAGGTGTGGAAGGGAGGGTCTTTCGCACAAAGACTAATGAGCTTACCATAGAGGCAAAGATTATCAGGCTGCTTGCTAAATCATTGATGCCTTTACCTGAAAAATGGCATGGGCTCACTGATGTAGAGATGCGTTACAGGCAGCGCTACTTAGACCTTATAGTAAATCCTGAGGTAAGGGATGTATTTATCAAAAGAACTAAGATAATCCAGCTTATACGTGATTTTCTTAATAAAAAGGATTTCGTTGAAGTAGAAACGCCGATGATGCAATCAATACCTGGAGGCGCTGCTGCCAGACCTTTTATAACTCACCATAATGCCCTTGATATAGATTTATTCTTAAGGATTGCGCCTGAGCTTTATCTTAAAAGACTTGTTATCGGGGGTTTTGAGCGCGTCTATGAGATAAACAGAAATTTCAGAAACGAAGGCATCTCAACCCAGCATAATCCAGAATTTACTATGCTGGAATTCTACCTTGCCTATGCCACCTTTGAAGACCTTATGTCTATGACTGAAGAGATGGTTGCCTTTATTGCAAAAGAGGTCTGTGGGACATTTAATATAGAATACCAGGGAGAAAAGATTGATTTAACCCCGCCCTGGCAGAGGATTAGCGTAAAAGACGCAATATTGAAATACAGCAAGGCAGATGAGGGAGTATTTACTGATAAGAAGAATGCATTAGCCTTTGCAAAGGGAATAGGCCTTGCTATCCCAGAGGCATTTAGCCATGGCAAGGTGATTTTAGAGATTTTTGAACATGTTGCTGAACCAAAATTTATCCAGCCAACATTTGTTACTCATTATCCGCTTGAGGTTTCTCCTCTTTCCAGAAAGAATGAGAAGGATACTTCGATTGTTGACAGGTTCGAGCTCCTTGTATGCGGCAGAGAGATTGCCAATGCCTTTTCTGAGCTTAATGACCCCATAGACCAGAAGGAGAGATTCATTCAGCAATTGAAGGAAAAAGAGGCTGGCGATACTGAGGCGCATGCAATGGATGAGGATTTTGTTAGGGCGCTTGAATGTGGTATGCCTCCAACAGCTGGCGAGGGCATAGGCATTGACAGGCTTGTCATGCTTTTAACAAATTCAGCTTCAATACGGGATGTAATTTTATTTCCGCAGTTAAGGCCGGAGAAGGGTTAATGATTAAATTGTAAATTGCAGATTGCAGATTGCAGATTGTAAAATTAAGGTTGTTTCTCTTTTCAATTTAAAATTTGCACTTTGCATTTTTCAATTTGAGCAGAGCGAATATGTCATACGAACTTTTTATAGGACTTAGGTATCTCAAGGCCAAGCGTAAACAGACCTTTATATCTATCATTACCTTCATCTCTATAACAGGCGTTATGGTAGGGGTGACTGCCCTTATAGTAGTTTTGTCGGTTATGACAGGATTCGAAGAGGATCTAAGGGACAAAATATTAGGTGTTAACGCACATCTGGTGGTCCTTGAACTTGGGAAGGGCATGGATGAATACAAGATAGTGGCTGAAAAAGCAAAGAATGTTGACGGGGTTGTTGGCACTACGCCGTTTATATATAATCAGGCAATGATTTCAACTGAAACTGGCGTTGTAGGGGTTGTAGTGAGGGGCATGGATATAGATACTGTTGGAGATGTTACAATTCTGCCAAAGAGAATCAAGCAGGGTAGTTTGGAAGGGCTTCGCAATATGCTGCAGGAAACATATGCTAAAGATTCACAATTGCCTGGGATAGCGATTGGCAGAGAGCTTTCCAGAAGTCTTGGCATAGCCCTCAATGAAGAGGTCAATCTAATCTCGCCATCTGGAATAATGACCGCTGCTGGGCCGGTGCCGAGGATTGCAAGGTTTAAGGTGAGCGGGATATTTGAGTTTGGGATGTATGAGTATGATTCATCAATGGCATTCATCTCCCTTGAAAACGCAAAAAGATTTTTCAGAATGGGCGATACTGTCACTGGTGTAGAGGTCAGAATAGAGGATATTTATGTGGCTGAGGAGATAGGCAGACATATACAAAAGGCAGCTGGCGGTTTTTATTATGTCAGGACATGGATGGATATGAATAAAAATCTATTTTCAGCCCTGAAATTGGAAAAGATAGCAATGTTCATAATACTTACCCTAATTATCCTTGTAGCGGCGTTCAATATAATCAGCACATTAATAATGGTTGTGATGGAAAAGGGAAAGGATATAGCAATACTCAAATCCATGGGCGCTACAGCTGGAAGCATTATGCGTATATTTATGATAGAAGGTTTAGTCATTGGTATTACAGGCACACTTGCAGGGGTAGCGTCTGGTGTAGCCATATCTTTTCATTTAGAAAGGATAGTTGGGGTCATAGAGTGGCTTTTTGGCTTCAAGGTGCTGCGCCCTGATGTATATTATATTGATAAGCTGCCTTCAAAGGTAGATCCATATACTGTGATAACGATAGCAATTGTTGCAATCATAATAAGTTTTGTGGCAACTATCTATCCCTCATGGAGAGCGTCAAAATTTGACCCTGTTGAGGCCTTGAGATATGAGTGAGGCAGGATATGGCTCAGGGGCTTAAAGAGATAGCTGCTATTAAGGACAAGGCAGAAGCCTATTTTTCTAAAGGCAAATTAAAGGATGCGCTTGAGATATACGAATCTATAAAGTTTTATTCTAACAAAGAGCCGCGCATTACACTGAGGATAGGAGATATCTATAGAAAGATCGGGAAAAACAATGAGGCTATCAATGCCTACAAATTGTCTGTCAATGCCTTTGTTTTGCAAGGGTTTGTAACAAAGGCAATAGGTGTCTGTAAGGTTATAATGGATATAGACCCTTCTCAGACGGATATACAGAAAAAGATAGCAGAACTATATACGTCAAAGGGCGGCGTCCCAGCTGAAGAAAAAAGGGTTGAGGAGGTAAAACAGGAGGGAAAGATTGCAGAAGATAAAGTTGAGAGATTTCCAAGAACTCCGCTTTTTTCCGACCTTACTAAGGACGAGCTAATAGCGCTTATCAGCAAAGTAAAGCATCATGCAATCTCTCCAGGGACATTAATCTTTCAGGAGGGGGCTAATGGCGATTCTATTTATATAATTAATAGCGGCACAGTGGAAATAGTTGGGAAGGATAAAACAGGCAATGATATTGTTTTGGCTTCACTGAAAGAAGGTGATTTTTTCGGTGAGTTTGGTTTTTTTTCAAACTCGAGGAGAGAGGCCTCTGTAAGGGCGTCTTCAACTGTTAATCTCCTTGAGATTATTAAGAGCGATGTAAATGATATTGTTGAGCGTCATAAGAGGGTAGCAGAGGTGCTTTTTGACTTTTACAAGGAAAGGGTTGTTGATAGGCTGATGGCCCTTTCACCAGTATTTAAGCCATTAACCCCTGCTGATAGGAAAGAGATTCTTGCGAGATTGACCCACGAAAAATTTGAGCAGGGTAAAAATATAATAAATGAGGGCGAGATAGGCGATACAATGTTTTTAATAAAGGAAGGAAAGGTAAAAGTCTGGGTTAAGAATCCTGAAAAGGGGACGGTAAATATGGCTGAGCTTGAGGAGGGGGATTTTTTTGGAGAGATAGCATTGGCCACAAGCCATCCGCGAATAGCCAATGTTACTGCTGTCGCAGATACAGAGCTGGTTTTATTCTCGCGACCTATGATAAAAGACATACTTGGTAAATACCCTGAGATTAAAAATATTTTGGAGGATATTATTAAGGCAAGGGTTGCTGATGTAATGAAGCTAAGAGGATTGCAATCAGCTGCCCTGGTCTAATAATAGGTATTATACAGCAAGGAGTAATTCCAATTTGCATTCAAATTTGTCATGCTCGAACGATTCTATCGGGCATACGGTTTTTATTTCAAACCAGATTCCCGCTTAAGGACCGTGGGAATGACACCCTTGCAACAAAGTAGGAATAGTCGAATCTTGAATGCAAAAGGGAGTAAGCAGCAACTACACACTGCCTGCTGCCTACTGTGTACTGATATGGAACTTATAAGAATCGAAGGCTTATACAAATCCTACGGCAATAAGCTGAAAAAAGTAGAAGTGCTTAAGGGCATTGACCTTTCTATTTCAAAGGGAGAAATGGTGGCTATTGTCGGCGCATCCGGTGTTGGAAAAAGCACTTTGCTTCATCTGATGGGCACATTGGACAGGCCAACAAAAGGCGATGTATTTTATAGGGGTGAAAGGGTCTTTAAGCAAACAGATAAAAAGGTGGCTCTTTTCAGAAATAAGAATGTAGGTTTTGTGTTTCAGTTCCACCATCTCCTGCCAGAATTCACTGCTGTTGAAAATGTCATGATGCCGCTTCTTATCGGAGGGGGTGACAAGATTACAGCCAGGAAGATGGCGGAAGAGATGCTCGATGATGTTGGGTTAACAGGGCGGCTTAGCCACAAACCCGGTGAACTATCTGGCGGTGAACAGCAAAGGGTTGCAATTGCCAGGGCCCTTATTCATTTGCCGGATGTGCTTCTTGCGGATGAGCCTACAGGAAACCTTGATACACAAACTGGCAGCGAGGTCTTTGATTTGCTGTTAAGGTTAAATAGGGAGAAGGGCATAACCATGATTATTGTAACACATAATGAAAGGTTGGCAGGACAGATGAAAAGACGACTCAAGATGGTAGATGGAATGGTGTATGAAGACAGCGGACCGGGGCCTGCCCCCGAAGGTATCTATCGGGGGTCCGCCCCAGAGAGTATCAATCGGGGGTCAGTAGTCAGTGGTTAGTAGTCAGATGTTGGGTTGCAGAATGCTTTTATGCATTCTGTTCTCTGTTATCTTTATTTTCTTTGCATCCGCAGTCACGGCACAGGAGCCGCAGGGCCAGCCTCTCATAGGGCCTGCGCGTGTTATGATTATGCCCTTTGCGGTCCACAGCAAGGATGACCTGTCAAGTCTCAGGAGACAGGTTCTTAATACCATTGCATCTGGCGTTGAAGCTAATCGTATGACACAGGTCATTGGCATAGATAGGCTTAAGAGGCTTGTGTTGGAGGAAAAGGTCTCTCTGTTTGATGATGCGATTGCTGTAAAGATTGGAAGGGAAGAAGGCGCCCAGTTTGCCATTCTTGGCAGTATAACCAAGATTGAGAAGGATATAAGCATTGATATGAGACTGCTTAACATATCAAATGGCACGCTGCTCAGTTTTTTTTATATAAAGGGAGCATCCGAAACAGAGGTGTTTGATTCTTTAATTGCAACTTCAAAAGATATACAGAAAAAGATAATTTCAAATATTAGCTCAGCAGATGAGATGATTAGTCAAACTTCAAAGCCTATTAAACCTGGCGTAATCAAGGGGATTGAGATTATTGGCAATAAGAGGGTTGATGCTGAGGCTGTATTGGCTAAGTTAAAAAGCAAAGTTGGAGAGCCCTTATTTCCTGATGATGTCAGGGAAGATGTAAAGGCAGTATATGACATGGGTTTTTTTGAGGACGTGATGGTAGATGCGATAGATAGGGATGGCGCCACAGAACTGATATTTATTGTAAAGGAAAGATTAGTTGTAAAAAAAGTAGAGATAGTTGGCAATAAAGAGGTTTCGAAAGAGAAAATAAATGGTGCTATAACAGTAAAAGAAAATACAATTCTTAATAGGGCGCTGTTATTGGAGAATGCAGAAAAGATTAAGGCTATTTATGCAACAGAGGGGTTTTATCTTGCTAAGGTAGAGGTGGAGATGGAGCGAGAAGAAGATATAAATGCAAATGTCAAATTTAATATAAGCGAAGGCGACAAGGTAAGGGTGCGGAGGATTACCATAATAGGCAATAAGGCATATGATGAGGATGAGATAAAGGATATTATGGATACAGACGAGGCAGGGTTGTTTTCATTTTTGACTAAATCCGGCGTCTTTGATGAGGCTGTGTTTCAAAGTGACCTTAATAAAATAATGGACCATTACTATGATAATGGTTATATTCATGCGAGTATAACAGACCACCTTGTTTCTCTGTCGGGTGATAAGCGGTGGTTTTTTATTACGATTGCGTTGTCTGAGGGCGAGCAATATAGGGTTGGTAAAGTAGACATAAAAGGCGATATACTGACCACCAAAGATGAACTAATGGAAAAGGTAAAAATAACATCGGCAGAGGTATTTAGCAGGAATATTTTAAATCAAGATATTTCACGATTAAGCGATGTCTATGGCAACGAGGGTTATGCGAATGTAGACATTAATCCACTTATCAATGTCGATGAAAAAGAACGGATAGTTAATATAACATACGATATCAAAAAGAATGAACTTGTATATATAGAAAAGATAAATATATCAGGCAATGTAAATACGAGAGATAAGGTCATAAGACGCGAGATTGAGCTGTCAGAGGGCATGCTATTCTCATCAACAGGCTTTAGGCGGAGCAGGAACAATCTTAACAGACTTGGATATTTTGAGAGTTTGAGCATTACAACTGAGCCAGGTAGTTCTGAAAACAGAATGGCCCTGAATGTGGATGTAAAGGAGAGGCCTACCGGCGCAATATCAGCAGGCATAGGTTATAGCTCAGTTGATAAGCTAATAGGAACAGCCTCTATATCACAAAGTAATTTTCTTGGCACGGGCCTTAGACTGGAGATTTCCGGAACTTTAAGCGCTAAGAGCGAGAGGTATAATCTGGGTTTTACTGAACCATGGCTTTTTGATAAACCAATTTCTGCTGGATTTGATATTTTTAAAACAGAAAGGGAATATCCTGATTTTACAAGAGGCAGTTACGGTTTTGATGTGAGGACAGGATTTCCTGTCTACAAGAGAGATGTCAGGGGATACCTAACATATAAACTTGAAGAGGTAACTGTAAAGGATGTGTCGCCAAATGCAGCCCAAATCATAAAAGATCAGGAAGGAAGGACAATAACCAGCAGCATAGACGCAGTGCTTAGAAGAGATACGAGGGATGACGCCTTTTATCCCACGGAAGGCTCTGTGACATCACTCTCTGTTGAATTCGCAGGTGGGCCTCTCGGAGGGGATAATGATTTTGTTAAATATAGCGCTGAAGGTATAAAATATTTTTCTCTGTGGTGGGATACAACGTTTTCTGTTAGGGGAGTCGTTGGATATGTGCAGGGATTCAGCGGCAAAAGCATACCTATCTATGAAAGGTTTTATCTTGGCGGTATAAATACCTTAAGGGGGTTCAAGACAAGAAGCATAGGCCCAAAAGACCCTGCAACAAATGAGGTCATAGGCGGCGATAAAGAGGTATTTGCAAACCTTGAATACCTGTTTCCGCTCGTGGAAGCGCAGAGGGTAAAGGGTTTGCTCTTTTTTGACGTAGGGAATGCTTACGATAAAGATATAGACCTCAGTGAAGTAAGAACCTCTGCTGGCGCAGGCATACGGTGGTTTTCTCCGGTCGGACCTCTGAGACTGGAATGGGGCTACAATCTTGACAGGGAGGAAGACGAAAAGAGCAGCCAGTGGGAGTTTACTATAGGAACAGTGTTTTAAGATGGAGCGAGCCGACCATGTCGGCGTATTTACGGCAACACGGTTGCCTTGCTCCAAAAAAGGAGAGAGAAAGATGAAAAAACATACGGTTATTCTCGCGCTTGCGCTGATTGCCGCATTCTCAAGCATAGCGGCAGCAGCGGATATAAAGATAGGTATTGTCAACCTGCAGAAGGCGCTTAATGACTGCTCTGCAGGCAAAGAGGCGGTTGCCGAACTTGAGGCAGAGGTTAAGAAGAGGCAAGAGCAGGTAGATGAAAAACAGGAAGAACTCAAGAAACTGAATGAGGAAATGGAGAAGAAGAAATCTGTATGGAGTGAAGAAGTAAAGGCTCAGAAACAAAAGGAGCTGCAGGCCAAGATGCAGGAGTTCCAGAATTTTTTTGTGCAGTCCAATGACAATCTGAAGAAGATGGAGCAGGAAAAGAAAACCGTTATTATTAAAGATCTTGTAGAGGTTGCTAAGAAGATGGCAAAGGAAAAGGGATACACATTTGTCTTTGAAACGCAGAGTGGCGTAATTTATAACCCACCTGATGCTGATTTGACCGATGAGCTTATAAAGCTCTACAATGCTGAATATAAGAAAGAGAAGAAGGAATCAAAAGATAAAAAGTAATGGCAAATAGTAAAAGCAATATTAAAAAGGCCTTGGGAGAGCTGGCTAAACTTGCGGGAGGCGATGTTGCCGGAGATAGAGGCGTAATTATCAGTGGATTAGCGGGTATAGATGTGGCAGAGGAAGGCGACATAACCTTTATTGCCAATCCCAAGTACATTGCGCAGATTCAAACTACAAAGGCGTCTGCAATTATTATTTCGCCGGACATAAAATCTCCGGAGGGCATGTCTGCCGCAGCGCAGGCAGGTAAAAATTTTCTTTACGCTAAAAATCCTTATCTTGCCTTTGCAAAGGTATTAGAGCTTTTTTATCCACCTGCTAAGCCGTATAATGACATACATCCTGATGCGCGCATCCACCAAACTGCTGTTATTGGCGAATCTGTTTCAATATATCCCAATGTCTTTGTTGATGAAGGCGCAAAAATTGGCAGCCGTGTTGTGCTTTATCCAGGGGTCTATATTGGAAACAATGCGGAAGTAGGCGATGATACTGTGCTGTATTCAAATGTATCTGTGAGAGAAGGATGTTTAATAAGAAAAAGGGTGATTATTCATTGCAATTCTGTTATAGGGAGTGATGGTTTTGGTTATGCGAAGGATGGGACAAAATATTACAAGATACCACAGAAAGGTATTGTGAGAATTGAAGATGATGTGGAGATCGGAGCCTGTGTTACCATTGACAGGGCAACCTTAGGGGAGACCGTTATTGGCAGAGGGACGAAAATAGACAATCTGGTCCAAATAGCCCATAATGTTACGATAGGCGATGACTCTATCATTGTTGCACAGGTGGGTATTGCAGGGAGTGCCAAGATAGGAAAGCGGGTTACGCTGGCTGGTCAGGTTGGGGTTAATGGCCATATTGAGATAGGCGATGATGTTATGATTGGCGCTCAGTCAGGTGTGACCAGCGATGTTAAGTCTCAGCAGATTTATTCAGGCATGCCTGCTATACCGCATAAGGAATGGCTTAAGGCACAGACCATCTTTGCAAAGCTTCCTGAGATGAGAAAAACGCTGATGGAGCTGGAAAAGAGAGTGAAGGAGTTGGAAAATACATTAGGCAGTAAGCAGTAGACAGTAGGCAGAAAACAGCAGACAATTTGTTTTTTACTGCTTACTCCATCCTGCATACTGCTTACTGTCTGTTGAAAAGGGGGTTCTATGATTGACATAAATGAAATCTTAAAAATCTTGCCTCACCGTTATCCGTTTCTTTTGGTTGACAAGGTTGTGGAATTTGAGGCAGGGAAAAAGGCAAAGGGTATAAAGAATGTCACAATAAATGAGCCGTTTTTCCAGGGGCATTTTCCTAATCACCCAATTATGCCAGGCGTGCTGATAATAGAGGCAATGGCGCAGGTTGGTGGCATACTTGCATTTAAATCTGCAAATGTGGCTAATAAGGCAGTCTATTTTATGGGAATAGATAAAGCGAGATTTCGTAAACCGGTCCTGCCTGGAGATAAATTGGAACTTGTCCTTGAGGTAACAAAAAACAGGGGCAGTATATGGGCATTCAAGGGAGAGGCTTATGTTGATGGTAGTCTGGTTGCTGAGGCAGGATTGATGGCCACAATAGTTGACAGGTAAATTAAAATTTCTAATTTCTAAATCCTAATTTCCAATAAAATGTCAAATATCAAAAAACATTGGGAATTTAGTCATTGGCATTTCATTAGAAATTAGACATTAGGATTTAGAAATTAACATAAGGATTCAACTCGCATATGAAGGAGAGAAACAAATAATGCAGATAAAGACAAAAGCCGGCAAAGACTTAATCCATCCCACAGCGCTTATTCACGATAGTGCCCAAATTGATGATGATGTTGAGATTGGGCCTTATACGGTTATAGGCGAGAATGTAAAGATAGGTAAAGGCACAATTATCGCAGCTCATGTTGTTGTAGAGCGAGATACTGCCATAGGGCCTCATTGCAGCATACATCAGTTTGCATCTATTGGCACGCCGCCACAGGATATAACCTATAAAGGCGAAAAAACCGAGGTGATTATTGGAAGTCATAATGTAATAAGGGAATTTGTTACCATCCATCGAGGGACCGGCAGAGGCGGTGGGAAGACAATTATCGGTGACAAGAACTTTTTAATGGCCTATGTCCATATTGCCCATGATTGTAAGATAGGCAACAATGTGATTATGGCAAATGCCGCGACACTTGCAGGTCACGTTGCTATCGAAGACTACGCTATAATTGGGGGTTTGGTAGCTATCCATCAATATGCCAGGATTGGCGCCTATGCCATTATAGGCGGTGCCTCTGCAGTTACCCATGATGTCCCACCCTATGTCATGGCTGTAGGAAACAGGGCAAAATTATATGGATTAAATAAAGTAGGATTGAGAAGACAGGGCTTTTCAAGAGAGGAATTAAATGATCTTAAAACTGCATACAATATCCTTTTCAAAAGCGGTATTACCCTGAAAGATGCTTTGAGGAAACTCGAGGATGAAATGAGTCATTCAACACATGTTGTTCGTTTGATAAATTTTATTAAAGAATCCAGGCGCGGTATTACACGAGAAAAGGGGAGAAGGGCGGAATCGAATGAGGAAGATTAAGGTCGCTGTTATTGGTGTTGGTTACCTCGGTAAATTTCATGCGGAGAAATACGCAGACCTTCCAAATGTCGAGCTTGTAGGGGTTGTGGATGTAGATAAAGGCAGGGCTGACGAGGTTGCAGCCCATTTAAAAACCAATGCCTTTTATTCACATAAGGATATTCTGTCAAGGGGTAAAATAGATGCGGTAAGCATTGTTGTGCCAACATTGCTTCACCATCGGATTGCTAAGGATTTTCTTGCAGAGGGTATAGATGTGCTTCTGGAAAAGCCTATGGCGAGCACCATTGAAGAGGCGAATGAGCTCATCAAAGAAGCCAAGAAAACAAAGGGCATCCTGCAGATTGGTCATCTTGAGAGATTCAATGCTGCTGTTGTGGCAATGGACGGCATTATTAACAATCCTTTGTTTATTGAGACCCACAGGCTTTCTGCGTTTCCAGATAGGTCAACAGATGTGGATGTAATTCATGATGTGATGATACACGACATAGATATTATAATGAATTTTGTAAAATCAGATATTGCATCAGTAGATGCGGTTGGCGTACCGGTAATAACCGATAAGGTTGATATAGCAAACGCAAGGTTGAGATTTAAAAATGGCTGCGTTGCGAATGTTACCGCAAGCAGGGTATCAAAGGAACGGATGAGAAAGATACGACTCTTTCAACATGATGCGTATATTTCAATAGATTATGCGCATCAGAAGGTGGCTGTCTTTAGAAAGACTCATGGAAAGTCAGGGGCAATTCCTCATATTATAGAGGAAGACATAACGATAGAAAAGAGCGATACACTTCTGGAAGAGATAAAGTCATTTTTACATTGTGTGGCGAGTAGAAAACCTCCGTTGGTTTCAGCCGAGGATGGCAAGAGGGCGCTCCATGTTGCACAGATGATACAGGAAAGTCTGGTAGAGAAGCTATCAAGCTACCAAGCTATCAAGATTTAAAACTCGATAGCTCGGTAGCTCGATAGCTATCTAATCTGCCTACTATATTTATGAGCGGCAATATACTCATAGTTGCTGGCGAAGCATCCGGTGATCTGCATGGCGCAAATCTTATAAAGGCCTTAAAGGAGATAAATCCTTCATTCACATTTTGTGGTATCGGCGGAGAAAGGATGAAGGGTCAGGGATTTAATGTAATTGAAGATTCAAGGAACCTATCGGTAGTCGGCATTTCAGAGGCGATTTTTAAAGCGCGGAAACTATTGTCCGCATTTGCCAAGCTCAAAAAAGCCCTTGATGAGAAAAGACCTGATATTGTTATTCTTATAGATTTTCCTGATTTCAATTTACATTTTGCAAAGGAAGTAAAAAAAAGAAATATCCCGGTAATCTATTATATAAGCCCTCAGATATGGGCGTGGAGAAAAGGCAGGGTTAAAAAGATAGCAAGGCTTATAGATAAAATGCTTGTTATTTTTCCGTTTGAGGCGGATATATACAAAAATAATGGCGTAGATGTAAAATATGTTGGCCACCCGCTGGTTGACACAGTGTCCTGCCATTTTTCAAAAAGCGAGGCATTATCAAAACTTGGTCTAAGTCATGGACCAGTAGTTGCGCTGTTACCCGGCAGTAGAGGGCATGAGATTGCCAGGCTTCTTCCGATTATGGATGAGGCCGCTTCTATCATAAAAAGAGAAATCCCCGATGCACAATTTGTTCTGCCTGCTGCTGATACTGTAGACGATAGTTTTTTAAACCGATTTATACATGGCAATACATCAATAAAAATTGTTCGCGACAACCTTTATACAGTATTAAGGTCGTCAGATGCGGCAATTGTTGCTTCAGGGACTGCAACGCTTGAAACAGCATTGATGGAAATTCCGATGGTTATTGTCTACAAGCTCTCTTTTTTAACCGCTATCGTTGGAAGGATATTTGTGCATGTTGATGATGTGGGCCTTCCAAATATAGTGGCTGGCAAAAGGGTGGTGCCGGAACTTATTCAGGAAGATGCTAAACCAGAGAACATAGCAGAGGCTATCTTAAAGTTTTTGAATGATAAAGGTATGCGAGAAAAAACTATTGCTAATCTAAGAAAAATCAGAGAAAGACTTGGCAGCGGCAATGCATCAAGGAATGTGGCAGAAGAGATTTGCACTATACTCAATAAGTGCAGATTATAAAATGCCAATGCTTAAATGTAGAACCATAGGAAATTTCAATTTAATATTTGCGCTTCGCATTTTTCATTGGAGCCATAGGCTCACAAAGTAGCATGAAAATCTGTCACCCTCCCCTTTATCCCCTCCCATCGAGGGAGGGGAGATAAATTAGTTCCCTCTCCCCTTGTGGGAGAGGGCAGAGCCTGCCCCCGAAGTATTTATCGGGGGGTGAGGGGGTATCTTCGGAGCAAAGCATCATGAAACTATATTTGCGTCTTTTAAAATTTTTATTCAATTACTGGATGCAGCTACTTCTCGCTGTATTTTTTATGATAGTCCTTGCGCTATCCAATGGCGCCTTTGCCTATCTTGTAGGGCCTGTGCTCAAATTCCTGTTTGCGAGCAACGCAGACGAGACCATAAGGCTTATTCCATTTGATATCTTTACATTTGACAGAGCTCAAATGATGGTCGCGGTGCCTATAGCTATTATAGTTGTTGCCTTTGTCAAGGGATTGTCATTTTTTGGTCAGTCCTATTTTATGGGCTATGTCGGACAGATGGTAGTCACCGATATAAGGACATTCCTTTACAAACATATTTTGAATCTTCCTGTTTCTTACTTTACCAAAAACTCCACAGGCGCATTGATGTCTAAGGTTACAAATGATGTTGGTATGCTGCAGAATGCAGCCGCTGATTCTGTTGCAACGCTACTCCGTGAAAGCCTTACTATTATAGTTTTAACCACAGTAGTCATAAGCAGAGACTGGAAACTCGCAATCGCAGCCTTCATTGCCTTTCCGCTTGCCATCTATCCGCTTATCCAATTCAGTAAGAAGATGCGCAAGATTTCAACGAAAGGACAGGCAAGTATGGGGGCTATGACTGCGCTTCTTCACGAAGCAATCGCAGGTATAAAAATAGTAAAGGCCTTTTGCATGGAAAAATATGAAGGGCTCAGATTCAATAAGGAAAATGAGAAATTTTCGAGACTCAGGATGAAATCTATTAAAGTAAGGTCTGCGACTTCCCCCCTAATGGAGATATTAGGTTCCGTAGGTTTTGCTATTACTATTTGGTATGCAGCATACAGAATACAGAGCGGTACTCTAACGCCAGAGGCATTTATATCATTTTTTGCAGCAGTTCTTATGCTTTATCAGCCGATAAAGGCCTTGAATGGCGTTAATATGAATATCCAGCAAGGTCTCGCTGCCGCAACAAGGGTTTTTGAGCTTTTAGACATTCCACAGGAAACAAAAGATAAAGAGAATGCAAGGAAGATTAATGGCATATCTGCTGGATTAGAGTTCAGTAATGTTTCATTCGGATACGGCGATAAACTTGTTCCTGCAGGCCTGCCCTCGAATGCATCCATCGGGGGCCTGCCCTCGAATGTCTCTATCGGGGGCCCTAAGCATGCCCCTGAACGTTCCTATCAGGGCCAGGGATGGATTCTGAGGAATATTAATTTAAAGGTTGAAAAAGGAGAGCTCATTGCCATAGTCGGCACAAGTGGCGTTGGAAAAACAACCTTTGTAAACCTTATCCCGCGGTTTTACGATGCTACTGAAGGGGCCATTTTAATTGATGGCGTTGATATACGCGATATGACGATAGAGTCCCTTCGTTCCCAGATCGCCATAGTTTCACAGCAGGTTATACTGTTTAATGACACAGTAAAAAGAAACATTGCCTACGGTGATGTTGAAAGGGATGATGTGAAAATCATAAAGGCTGCAAAGGCTGCAAATGCAGACACTTTTATTCAGAAATTGCCGTTAAGATATGATACGGTTATTGGAGAAGGCGGTGTTCGGCTTTCAGGCGGCGAGAGACAGAGGTTGTCCATTGCGCGTGCAATTTTAAAAAATGCGCCAATACTTATACTGGATGAGGCTACATCTTCATTGGATACAGAATCAGAATTAGAGGTCCAGAAAGGGTTACAAAACCTCATGCAGGGCAGGACTACCTTTGTAGTTGCGCACAGACTTACTACAGTAAGGCATGCGGACAGGATTATCGTGTTAGCTGAAGGTGGAATCAAGGAAATAGGCAAGCACGATGAACTTTTGAGGCTTGGCGGGGAATACTGTCGGATTTACAAGATGCAGTTTCACCCCGTTAGAGATGAGTCTATTTTAGTAAGCGCAGAGGCAAATAAATAAAACCATTTAAGGAAGAATAGAAATTTCTTCCAAACCTTAGCCTCAACATCAGCCTAACAGGCTGTTGAAAAAGGCATCAACAGCCTTGCCCCTGATAGATTCAATCAGGGGCTTGATTACATTCACCCCGTTAGAAATCAAAGATTTTCTAACGGGGCAAGGATTAGGAAAAATGATTACACAGATATTTCAATGGGTTTTAATCTGTGAAATCTAATCTTTTATCTGTGTAATCAGAGTTTGTTGAGTTTTTCAACAAACTGCTAATGTGTTATAAATTATGAAGCATATACTAACCAGTCCAGAATAGTATTTACACACTATCCCCTTTTGTTCGTCATGCCCGAATTTTTTAATCGGGCATCCAGAGACTAAAAACTACTGGATTCCCGCTAAAAACATGCGGGAATGACACTGTGTGGAATGTATACTCTATATATGCGCTGATTAATATGTCTATACAATTATGGACTCCCTTATAATAAATAAGATTACTATTACTGTAGTGCCGTTTCTGGCATCTTTGCTCATTAAATTTCTTGCCAGGACTATGAAACTAACTTATATAAATTTTGAAAAGATTAGGGATGATTGGCAAAGAGGAAAAAATGTAATCATTGCCTTTTGGCATGGCAGGCTCATGTTCATGCCTGTCATGTACAAAGGAAATGGAGTTAGTGTTCTGGTAAGCCAACACAGGGATGGTGAGCTTATTGCACGAACCGTGCGAAGATTTGGAATTAGTTCTGTGAGAGGCTCATCTACAAGGGGTTGGTTCGGTGGTGTAAAAGGGCTTCTAAGAGAAATAAAAAAAGGTAAAGACATAGCCATAACGCCTGATGGTCCTAAAGGACCGAGGTTTAATGCGCAGATGGGGATAATACATCTGGCGAGAACAACCGGCCTTCCGATTATACCAATAACATTCGGCGCCTCAAAAAAAAAACCTTTAAGAGCTGGGACGCCTTTATCATGCCTTACCCATTTTCAAAAGGCGTATTTATATGCGGCTCTCCCATTACCGTAGATAGAAACTCAAGCGATGATGAGTTAGAGGAAAAGAGGGCGCTTCTACAGAATAGCCTGATGGAAATCACAGAAAAGGCGGATAAGTATTTTAGTTGATTGGCGAATTAGAGATTAGCAGGGTGCTGAAAAACTCAAAAAGCTGTCTTTGCGAGCAAGTGAGCCTTTAGCCCTGAGCCAAAGTCCTGAGCGAAGCGAAGGAACAGCGAAGGGGAAGCAATCTCGCCTTTAAGTAAATCAAATAGTTATAGATTGCGGAGCCTGTTCCGAGCAAGGCGAGGAATCTCATGCTTACGCAATTGCCATATAGCAAAAATCTCCGAGTTTGCTTCGGCTACACCTCGCAACCGCCAAAATCGCTCCTCGCAATGACGATTACTGGCTTTTTCAGCAACCTGTTAGAGAATTAGAACTAATTCACTAATTCGTCAATTCACCAATTCGCTATGTATCTTCTCTACGACATTCTACTCCATCTTTCATTGCTCCTGTTTGCGCCATATTTTCTCTTTAAGATGGCAGTGATTGGAAAATATAGGAAGGGCATTGGGGAGAGATTTGGATTTATAGAAAGAGCGAAGTTGGATAAATTGTCTGGCGTAACTACTGTATGGTTTCATGCTGTTTCTGTTGGAGAAACAAAGGCAGTTATGCCGCTTGTAAAGGTTTTTAAGGAGAAGATGCCGGATGTAATGATTATCTTTTCTACTGTCACTGCTACTGGTAATGCAGTCGCACTGAAAGAGGGCGCACAGTTGATTGATAGCCTTATATACTTTCCTCTTGACCTTAACTGGGTTGTAAAAAGGGTTGTAAATAAAATAAAGCCTACTATCTTTGTTGCTGTGGAAAAAGAGATATGGCCAAATATTTTGAAGGTTTTTAATGATAGTAATATTCCGGTATTTATTGTAAATGGAATAATATCAGAACGCTCCTTTAAACGATACAAACTATTTAGGTTCTTCTTTAAAAATGTCTTTAAAGGCATGTCCTATTTTCTGAGTCAAACGCGGGAATCTGCTGATAAGGCGGAAGTTTTAGGTATTAAACATGACCGGATTGCCACGACAGGCAATTTAAAGTTTGATATTAAGCCTCTTTACTGGGACATGGTTGATAGAGAAAATATGCGCCAAAGGCTAAAGATAACATCTGACAGCCTGGTATTAATTGCTGGAAGCACTCATAGCGGAGAAGAAGGAGCTATATTAGATATTTATAAAGAACTTAAACGAAATTTTTTCTCACTCAAGCTAATAATAGCGCCGAGGCATCCAGAGAGATTTAAGGAGGTAGAGACTTTAATAAAAGAAAGAGGCTTTTCTTTACGCAAGAGATCTGAAGTAGATATTGAGACACAGCTCAACAATGATGTCATTTTACTTGATACAATTGGGGAGCTTTGTAAATTCTATAGCATTTCTGATATAGCTTTTATTGGCGGCACGCTTGTTGATATTGGCGGTCACAATCTTCTGGAGCCTGCCCTTTATAAAAAACCTATTCTCTACGGACCGCATATCCATAGTTATATTGAAATGGCGGAAATGCTTGAGAAGGCAGGCGGCGGCATAAGGGTAAATAGTAAAAACGAATTATTACTGAAAATAAAGGAATTATTTAACAACAAGGCTTTTAGAGAAAAAGCCGGTAACGCTGCCTATAGTATCATCGAGAATAATAGAGGGGCAACAGAAGAGACTTTTCAAATATTAGAGTCTTATTTGCCTTTGACAAGGGGAAAGGTTTAATCGAAGATTATAAGGGAGTCCATAATTGTATAGACATGTTAATCAGCGCATATATAGAGTATACATTTCACACAGTGTCATTCCCGCATGTTTTTAGCGGGAATCCAGTAGTTTTTAGTCTCTGGATGCCCGATTAAAAAATTCGGGCATGACGAACAAAAGGGGATAGTGTGTAAATACTATTCTGGACTGGTTAGTAAATCCGTTCCGTCGGAATTTATGAAATATCGGATTGCTGTTTATCAAAGGTTTGAAAAGGACTTTAATTGTATGATATAAAATATCATGCATCTCACAGCTAATGCTTTTCACCCCGTTACACCCAGGACGCAGTACCACGAATGGTCGGGGTGGGGAAAAATGGTGTTTACGCCGTAGGAGACCAAAGGTCTTACGGGGTTTAAGGCCAAGTCCTCAGACCCCGCTTAGCGGGGCAGAGAAGCCCCACCTTTAGGGTGGGGTATAACGGGGTGCACCTTTTATTCTGTGAATGAGGAGAGCGTAAAAAATGTTAGGTAATGCATTACAAAAAATATTTGGAAGCAAAAACGAGAGAGAGCTAAAGAAGATTCAGCCTGTTGTTGAAAAGACCAACAGCTTTGAGCCGGATATAAAGAGGCTCACCGATGCTGAGCTCAGGGCGTATACGCCAAAGTTTAAGGATAGACTCGCAAAAGGAGAGACACTGGATGACATACTGCCTGAGGCATTTGCTGTTGTGAGAGAGGTATCAAAGCGTCGTCTCAATATGAGGCACTTTGATGTTCAGCTTGTAGGTGGAATTGTGCTTCATCATGGGAAGATTTCAGAGATGAAGACCGGTGAAGGCAAAACCCTTGTAGCAACTCTTCCACTTTATTTGAATGCGCTTGAGGGAAAAGGCTGTCATCTTATTACTGTCAATGACTATCTTGCGAAAAGAGACACGCAGTGGATGGGGCCAATATATCACAATCTCGGTCTGTCTGTAGGAGTCATACAACATGATGCCTCTTTTCTCTATGACCCCGCCTATGCTGGGAAGGATGAAAGGCTTTTCCACTTAAGGCCATGTAGCCGAAAAGAGGCGTATCAGGCTGATATTACCTACGGAACAAATAATGAGTTTGGTTTTGATTATCTGAGAGACAATATGAAATTTTCTCTTGACGAGTATGTCCAGAGGGAGCTTCATTATTCAATTGTTGATGAAGTGGATAGCATCCTTATTGATGAGGCAAGGACACCGCTGATTATTTCAGGCCTTGCTGAAGAATCAACTGACAAATATTATACAATAGATAGAATAATACCGGGTTTAAAAAAAGATGAGCATTTTACAGTTGATGAAAAGGCAAGACAGGTAATTTTGACTGAAGACGGAGTTGAGAAGGTTGAAAGGCTTTTGAATATTGAAAATCTTTATGACCCGCGACATATCGAAACACTTCATCATGTGAATCAGGGTTTGAGGGCTCATGTCCTTTTCCACAAAGATGTTGACTATGTTGTTAAGGATAATGAGGTCATAATAGTGGATGAATTTACAGGCAGGCTTATGCCAGGGAGACGATGGAGCGATGGGCTTCATCAGGCCATTGAGGCAAAAGAAAAGGTAAAGATAGAGAATGAAAATCAAACCCTTGCTACAATTACCTTTCAGAATTATTTCAGAATGTATAAGAAGCTATCTGGTATGACAGGCACCGCAGATACTGAGGCTGCGGAGTTTCATGCAATCTATAAGCTTGAGGTAATGGTCATACCGCCCAATAGACCGATGAGGAGGGGCGACCATCCTGATCTTATTTATAAGAGCGAAAAAGAAAAATTCAGCGCAGTTATTCGGGAGATAACGGAATGGCATGAGAATGGACGGCCAGTTTTGGTAGGCACAATTTCTATTGAAAAGTCTGAGAAACTTGCAAGCCTTCTCTCAAAACATGGCATAAAACATCATGTTCTGAATGCAAAACACCATGAAAAAGAGGCAGAGATAATATCACAGGCTGGCAGAATTGGAGCTGTAACCATTTCAACCAATATGGCAGGCAGAGGTACAGATATTGTGCTTGGCGGAAACCCTGAGGCATTGGCTGCGCAAAAGGCAGGAAAGGACGATACAACTGATGCGTATAAGTACGCCTTAGAGGCAGCTCGTCAACTTTGTGAAGATGAAAAGAAAAAGGCGATTGAGCTTGGCGGTCTTCATATCATTGGTACCGAAAGACATGAGTCGAGAAGGATTGACAATCAGTTAAGAGGCCGTGCAGGACGTCAGGGCGACCCTGGCTCTTCGCGATTTTATCTGTCCCTTGAGGATGACCTCCTTCGCATCTTCGGCTCAGAAAGAATCTCATCTATCATGGATAAGCTTGGAATGGAAGAGGATGTGCCCATTGAACATGGTCTTGTAACAAAGGCTATTGAGAATGCGCAGAAAAAGGTAGAAGCGCATAATTTTGATATACGAAAACACCTTCTTGAATATGACGATGTAATGAACCAGCAGAGGGAGGTTGTTTACACATATCGGAGGCAAATACTTGGTCAGGAAGGGCTGAGGGATATGGTCTTTGGGTTTATTGAGGATATGGCAGAGGATATTGGTCTCACATATATTGATGAAAAGAGTCATCCAGAGGAGTGGGATAAAAAGACAATTAAGGATGCAATTTATAAGCAATTTGATATTCAATTTAATGAGGCCAAATTTGATGAGATGCAGACGCGTGATTCTTTGATAGATACTATTATCGATGAATCAATGAATACATATCAGAAAAAGGTCGAATTTATTGGCGAAGAGCCGTTCGCTCACCTTGAGAAGGTTGTGCTGCTTCACACATTGGACACCATTTGGAAAGACCATCTCCTTGGAATGGACCATCTGAAGGAAGGGATAGGCCTTCGCGGCTATGGTCAGAAGAATCCCTTGCATGAATATAAAAGGGAAGGCTTCGAACTTTTCACAGATATGATATTCCGTTTAAAACAAGAGGTAACAGAGAGACTCTTTAAGGTGCAGATTGCAAAAGAGGAGGGGGTTGCAAGCCTTGAACCTGCAAAAAGACGACAACAGTTTGTGTTAAGCAGGGGGGAAGGCCCTGCAGGGGTCAGGGGCCTGCCCCCGAGTGTTTCTATCGGGGGGCAAGGGCCTGCCTCTGCAGGCTTTAAGCAGGGGGCAGGGGGCAAGGAGCAAGCAGAAAAACCAAAACCTATTCATGTTGAGCATAAGGTTGGCAGAAACGAACCGTGCCCTTGTGGAAGCGGGAAAAAATATAAGAAGTGCTGCGGGAAGTGACAACAATATGATGAAACGGAGAAGCGGAGATAGGGAGAATCGGAGAAAGGGAAAGTCTTTATTCCCCGCTTCCCCGCTTCCCCGCTTCTCCGGTTCACGGTTTTCTGTCCCCGGTTTTAAGGCTGCCGGCATTGCCTGTGGAATTAAAAAAAATAACAAGAAAGACCTCGCACTGATATTTTCAGAGGCGCCTGCCACGGTTGCGGGATTATTTACAACAAATAAGATAAAGGCAGCCCCTGTGCTTGTTGATATGCAAAGAATCAAGAAAGGGGTGTGCCATGCTGTTATTATAAATAGCGGCAATGCAAATGCGTGCACAGGGAAAAAGGGTATGACTGCTGCCGTAAAGACAGTAACCCTTATAGAAAAAGCCCTCGATATAAAAAAGGGTCTTGCTATGGTTTCATCTACTGGCGTTATCGGGGAATTGCTTCCTGTGGTGAATGGAATAGAAAAGGGTATTCCAAAACTTATTGATGCCCTTTCAGAAGAAGGCTGGGATAATGCAGCTAAGGCCATAATGACAACCGATGCCTTCCCAAAGATTGCCTTTGAAAAGGGTAAGATAGATGGTAAAGAGGTCAGCATGTTAGGCATTGCCAAGGGCGCAGGTATGATATGTCCTGATATGGCAACAATGCTTGCATATATTGTAACAGATGCAGCAGTAGAGCAGAATGCCTTGCAAAATGCGTTAAAAAATGCAGTTAATAAATCCTTTAACTCAATTACAGTAGATGGCGATACATCTACGAATGATACAGTGTTGGCGCTGGCAAACGGAAAGGCAGGGAATAGACCAGTAGGCAGTAAGCAGTATGCAGTAAGCAGTAAAGACTACAAGACTTTTTGTGGAATGTTGGAAAAGGTGTGCTTAAAGCTTGCCCACATGATTGTGAGGGATGGAGAAGGGGCTACAAAGTTTCTGGAGATAAAGGTTAAAGGGGCTAAGAAAGAAGCCGACGCTAAGAATATTGCACTTGTTATCGCAAATTCCCTTCTTGTAAAGACGGCATTTTTCGGAGAGGATGCAAACTGGGGGAGGATTATGGCTGCAATAGGCCGTGCTGGTGTTGATATTATAGGAGAAAAAATTAGTATCTATTTTAATAATACCCCTGTTGTAAAAAACGGGAGTGGAACCAGCAGGGATAAAGAAGCTGACAAAGTTATAAAGAAAAAGGATATTTGTTTGACCGTAGATTTGGGGATGGGAAAAGCAGGGGCAACTGTCTGGACAACTGATTTGACGTATGAGTATGTGAAGATCAATGCAGCATACAGAACATAAACCCCTCACCTTTATCCTCTCCCCTCAGGGGAGAGGGAAGGGTGAGGGGTGGAGGTTTTATGGAAGGTTTAGCAAAAGAGGCAGACAGATGGTTCAGGCAGGCTGAAAATGACTTGAGGTCCGCTGAATGGAGCCAGCAAGGCGGTTTTTATGCACAGACATGCTTTTGGGCTCAGCAGTCAGCGGCAAAGGTATTAAGGGCTTTTTTATTCATGAAAAAGGAAGATGCTAAAGAAACACGCTCTGTCAGTGAGCTCCTGGAGAGATGTCTTACTTATGACGAAGATTTTGAAGCAGTTATCGAACACGGCGGCAGATTAGACATATATTACAAGACTACCCGTTATCCTGATAGCCTTCCGGGTGGTATACCCGCAGAGCTTATTACTAACAGAGATTCTAAAGAGGCTATAAAGATTGCAGCCGATATTCTGAAACTTGTAGAGGAAAAGAGAAAGGCATATGTGCCGGAAAAGATGTGAAAGACAGTATGGAGCGAGCCCGACCGTGTCGGCGTTATGGAGCAAGGCAACCGTGTTGCCGTAAAAGACGGCGACATGGTCGCCTCGGTCCAAAAAACATGGTTGCCTTGGTCCAAAAAAGGGGACTTATTGACAGAAAATCTTATTTATATCATAGTCTTAATCTTCGGCGCTGTAGTCGGCAGTTTTCTAAATGTATGCATCCATCGCATTCCTGAAGGCAAATCAATTGTATCCCCTCCGTCATCATGCCCAGACTGCAATAAACCCATTCCGTTCTATGATAATATCCCCATAATAAGTTACATTATTCTTAGAGGTAGGTGCCGTAACTGTAAAAATACAATTTCATTGCAGTATCCTCTTGTAGAGGCCGTTACTGGCTTTTTTTCTATAGTTCTATTTAAGCAATTTGGTCTTTCTCCACAATTTTTTATATATTTTGTTTTTATATCCGGCCTTATTGTAATAACCTTTATAGACCTTAAATATCAGATAATTCCTGATATAATAAGTCTTCCCGGCATCGGCATTGGCCTTCTTGCCTCTTATTTTTTGCCGCATGGTATCTTAAATTCTCTTATAGGGATATTGGTTGGAGGCGGCAGCCTTTTCCTTGTGGCTTTTGGTTATTATTTTGTTACTGGCAGAGAAGGCATGGGCGGCGGCGACATTAAACTGCTTGCAATGATAGGCGCTTTCTTATCCTGGCAGGGTGTGATAATAACCATCTTTGTCGGCTCATTTGTAGGCGCAATTATCGGCTCTATATTAATGATTGTGAAGGGTAAGGATAGCAAATATGCAATACCATTTGGCCCTTTTCTTGCCTTCGGCGGACTAATTTATCTCCTGTTTGGAGAGATACTGATAAACTGGTATATAATAACTATATGAAACTCACATGACCTTCGGTCACAAAGGGGGATGAAAATGTTGCTTCATTTTGTCATTCCCGAAGTATTTATCGGGAATCCAGTCTTTGCCTTTTATACTTTATCTGGATTCCCGCTTAAGACATGCGGGAATGACAGATTTGGAGGTATTTTCAGGTGAAACACTCATGAGCCTTTGGCCTGTCTGCGTACAACGCGCAGGCAGACGCGCAGAGGGGAATGCAAATCCTCCTATATCCCCCTTCCCCGCTTTAAACATGCGAGGACAAGTTTCCAAAGGGGGACTTTTTTAATTTTCCCCCTTTAGCAAAGGGGGCAGGGGGGATTTGAGGTATTTACAGATGATAAAAAATGTTCGCAGCATAAGAACGCAGCTTATTGCAGGCATTACTGTTACCACAGTTACAGCCATTGTCTTGCTTGGTTTTTTAAACATAAAGATGCTTGAATGGAATGCCCTGTTAAGAAAAAGCAAAGAGGCAGAATTGGCAGTCAAATTTATACAGGCATTTGTTCATGATGAGAACGAGATTACAGAAAATACGATTAAAGGGTTTATTGCTAAGGTCGCTGAGAAGGGTTTAATAAAAGATATAGCTATTTTAGACGCAAAGGGAATGGCGATTTTTGTTACAGGCGAGGGAGCATCCCTTAGCAAAGGGACCGGGCGAAATCTTTTTTGGGTCAGTGGTTTAAACATAAAGATGATAGGCGGGGGATGGTTTGGCGGGATAGGGAAAAATATCATTGTATCTGCATCTTTAAAACAAAAGGATGAGACTAAGGCTGTCGGGACATTAATGTTTTCTATGCCGCTTTCTGATATAAAGGACGAGGTGGCAAATTTTAGAAAGTTTATCTTTTTTTATGCTATATTTGATTCTATCATTATCATAGTCCTTGGAATGTATCTCTTTTCCAGAGGCATTGTGCGGCCTATGAATACTTTAAAAGAAACGGCTGAACGGATTGCCGGTGGAATGCTTGAGCAGCGGGTTGATATAAAGGCATCCAGTGAGATAGCAAGTTTTGCCTCTTCTTTTAATGTCATGGCGGATAAACTTGAGGAAAAGATAAAAACACTTGAGAGACTAAATAGAGAGCTTACTACAAAACAGGAACAGCTTATAAGAACCGAGAAGCTTGCTACTGTCGGCAGGCTTGCAGCAGGCGTTGCCCATGAGATAGGAAATCCGCTTGGCGCAATACTTGGTTATGTTGAAATTTTAAAAAAGTCAGGAGTCAGGAGTCAGGAGTCAGATGAAATACTAAAGAGATTTGAGAAAGAGATATTGAGGATTGACAAGATAGTAAGAGGGCTTCTCGATTTTTCGAGGCCATCAACGGGGATTTTAAAGAATATTGATGTAAATAAAATAGTGAGGGATGCTGTTGAAATGCTTATGCCTCAATTCACCAAAAAGAACGTCTCCTTTGATATGAGGCTAAATGGAGATATACCCGGTGTATATATAGACGGCGGTATGCTGCAGCAGGTGCTCTTAAATCTATTTATCAATGCAAAAGATGCAATGGAAGCAGGCGGCTCAATAATAGTAGAAACAAGCGAGATAACAAACCCTGACCTATCACTGCCTGTCAGGGTAAGAAAAGACGACCTTCCAGGCGTAGATTTAACTGCCAAACGCAAATGGGCCGCATCACACAAGTATATCAAGATTTCTATTACTGATACAGGGTGCGGCATTGCTGAAGCCGGCATCACAAGAATATTTGACCCATTTTATTCTACCAAAGAGCAGGGAAAAGGGACAGGCTTGGGACTTACCATATCCCTCGGTATCATCCAAGCCTATGGAGGAGATATAAGGGTCCGAAGCGAATTAAAAAAGGGAACAACATTTGACATTCTACTTCCAGGAGGTATAGCAGATGTTTAGAGTTCTCGTAGTTGACGACGAAGAGTCCATGCGCCACATGCTGTCTATAATCCTAAAAAAAGAAGGCTATGATATCGTGTGCGCAGAAGGCGGCGAACAGGCCCTGAAGATTCTTGGAAAAGACGAGTTTGATTTTGCTATCTGCGATATCAAAATGCCAGGCGTGGATGGAGTTGACTTTCTCAAAAGATTGAAAACAGAACAAGATATCATTTCTCAACCCACAATTGTCATGATGTCGGCATACGGCACTATTGATATGGCGATTGAGTGTATGAGGCTTGGGGCGTACGACTATATATCAAAACCCTTTAAGGCTGATGAAATGATACTAACCTTAAAAAAGGCTGAAGAGAGGGAGAGATTAAAGAGTGAAAATTTGAGGTTCAAACAGGCTCTCCAGGCAGAATATGATTTCAAAAATATCATAGCAAAGAGTCATCAGATGATTGAGATATTCCAGCTTATCAAGAAAGTGGCTGACTACAATACCACCGTTCTGCTCACAGGCGGGAGCGGCACTGGAAAAGAGCTTGTTGCAAGGGCGCTCCATTATAACGGCAATAGAAGGGACAAGTCCTTTATAGCGGTAAATTGCGGAGCTATCCCTGAAAATCTCCTTGAAAGCGAGCTTTTTGGCCATGTAAAAGGCGCATTTACAGATGCTGTGAGGAATAAGAACGGGCTTTTTGAAGAGGCAGACGGCGGCACAATATTTTTAGATGAGATAGGCGAGCTTCCTAAAGACCTGCAGGTAAAACTCTTAAGGGTGATTCAGGAAGGGGAGTTAAGGAGGGTTGGAGATTCAAAATCCAGAAAGATAGACGTAAGAATTATAGCAGCTACTGCTAAGGACCTGATGGAAGAGATAAAAAAGGGTAATTTTAGAGAAGATTTATTTTATAGACTCAATGTTGTTCCCATAAAGATTCCTCCGTTAAGGGAAAGACAGGGTGATATCCCGCTGCTCGTAAACCATTTCATAGAGCGATATGCAAAAAAATTTGGCAAAGCAGTAAAAGGCATTAGCGATATGGCAATGAATCTGCTTATAAGTTATGCCTGGCCTGGCAATGTGCGAGAGCTTGAAAATATCATAGAAAGGGCTGTTATACTGGAGGATACAGAGGTGATAAGGGAGGAGAACCTTCCATTTACAAAGAAAACAGGACAGAGTCTTCACCAGATAGAGGCATTATCCAATGACCTTTCCATTAAAAAGGCAGAGGAAGAACTTGAGAAAACCCTTATCAGAAAGGCATTGGAGATGACAAACGGCAATAAGACAAAGGCAGCCCACCTTTTAGAAATCAGCCATCGGGCGCTTATATATAAGATAAAAGAATTTGGCCTATAAATTTAGTTCCGAAAATACCTCATATTCACATTACCGTAGCGTTGCCCTTTATGGGCAACGGTTTTTCGTCGGGATAAACCCCAACGCTACAAAAATCCAATTTTCATTCCCCTTTGGCACCCTTAGCGTGCTTTTATGAGCCCTGTTGAACGGTGCGAGCCTGTCTAAGGCGCGTTCACGAGGGTTTCATAATATTTATGAAAAAAGTTCATAGTATCAATCTTAGAGCAATAAAAACATATATATTTCAATAGGTTAATTTTTGGCATAGGTATTGCTTATTTAATGTGACAGAAGGAGTCATTGTGAAGAATAAGGGTTTTACACTCGTAGAGATTCTTATAACAATCGCCCTCATTGGCATACTTTCAGCAATGGCTGCATTAACAATCCCTGGGATGATGGATAGCTATAAGGTCCGGGGCTCTGCAAGACAGTTATACTCAGATATGCAGATGGCGAGACTTAGGGCGATAAAGGAGGGAAAGCAATGGGCAGTGGAATTTACTGACAGCACGACTTATTGCGTTAAAAGCGAAGTTAATACTGCCACAAATTTAGCAGATGGTTGGACAGATGGTTGCACAACAGCCAATGATACTATTATAAAAACGGTAACCCTTGCCAGTGATTATTCAGGGGTGAGTGCAACAAGCAGTCCCACTGGCAGAGTACAATTTAATCCTAATGGGACTGCTGGCGGCACAAACCCGGTTACGTTTTCTAAAGGCTCAAGAACCCAGTCTATCTGTCTCACTACAGGCACAGGGAGAATAAGGATTTGTTGATGCATCAACATGTTAATAAGAAGGAAATGATATGAATATAGTAAACAATAAAGGTTTCACATTGATTGAGGTCCTTGTTGCAATAGTAATAGTGTCCATCGGTCTTTTAGCAGTTGCAGGTATGCAGAATACAGCCATATACGGAAATGCATCGTCAAGGGATGCGACCTATGCTATCCAGCTTGCAGAAGAAATGGTAGACAGGATACGGGTAAATGCAGGGGATACGCCAGAGATATACGATAATATTACTACCACCATCTGTGCAGGTTCTGATCCTGCCCTTGGCGATTGCAATCAATGGCAGTCAAGGTTACAGAACTCTGGGCTTTCAGGCGCAACAGGAACCGTTGATGTGGTAGCCAATGTTCCCATAAGTAAAACAGCAACAATCACAGTTACTGTTACATGGGGCAGCATAACAACACGGAGTGTAACAATTACAACAATACTGGAGACATGGCTGACTTAAAAGACAGGGATCAGGGGTCGGGGGCCAGGGAACAGGGGACGAAAAAACTGGAAACGAAATAGGGGTCGGGGAGCAGGGAGTAAAACAATGAATATTAAGAGTTATCGTGATTTAGAAGTATGGCAGAAAGCGATGGATTTGACCATGGAATGTTATAAGGTTACTAAAGAGTTTCCGAAAAGCGAAACCTATGGCATGTGTAATCAGATACAGCGGGCAGCAGTGTCTATTCCAGCAAATATTGCTGAAGGTAGAGGTCGGCAATATACAAAGGAGTTCCGCCAACATCTATCTATAGCCTATGGTTCACTTATGGAATTAGAAACTCACATTTTGCTTGCCGAAAGATTGGGCTATATAGATGTGGAGGAGTCAAAACCTCTTATGTCCAAAACAGCAGAACTTGGCCGGATGATTAATGGGTTGCAAAGGTCTCTGAAAAACAGGAGTCAGGGAGAAGAAAACAAGAACCGACCCCTGACCCCCGAACCCCGAAACCCGAACCCTGAAAAAGGTTTTTCCCTTGTCGAGCTTTTGATATCAATGGTCATTGCTACTGTTGTAGGGCTTGCAGGTTTTGTTATTTTTTCAACAAGCAACTGGTCATACAAGGTTCAGGAGGATGTGGCAGAGGCGCAGCAGAATGTAAGGGTTGCTATGGATACGCTGGCAAAGGATATAAGAACAGCAGGTTTTGGCCTGCCTGATCCACCATTTTCACTGAGTTTTACTGGTTTGACGATTACTCCCACTGCGCTACCCAACCCCCTGACTGCCCCTATTACTGTAAGCAACGATTCAGACGGCCCTGACAGCATAACAATCCTTGGTATAGGGTTCCTGGCTGGGACACTGGAGAATGATGCTGATAATGATGGTACCGAGGATGATCTAAACTGCAATGGCACTAGTGACAGCATGATATGTCTTGACAGAGCAGAGAGCGCAAATAACTTTTTTAGCGGAGGCGGACCATATACTTATCGGCCAAACAGACGATACATAAGCCTCAATGGTTCAACTTTTTTAGAACTGGGCGGTGCCCAGACCGACGCAAATAGGGCTGCTGGCAAACTTGTATTGTCAGGTGATTATACTCTTGATAGAAATTATGCTGATGGCACTGCTGTCTATATTATACAGGCTATTAATTATTCCATAGATACTGATAATACATTGGCAGGTTGTTCAGCAACAAACCCATGCCTTGTAACAAGGGACTATACCATGTTAAGGGGGGGGACTGACCCAGGCGGAAGAGAGGTGCTGGTTGAAAATATTGAGGATTTGCAGTTAGCATACGGTATTGATGCAAATCCTATGGATGGAACTATAGATGACACAGATGACAACGACGATGGTGGATTCACAGGAACAGATTACAGGTTTTCAGAGGCATTGGATGCTGCGATAACTGACCCTATGAGCATAATAGCAGTGCGGCTAAATGTTGTGGCAATGACAAGAAATACGGATCCAAAGGGGGCGTCTGGTTTCAGAAAACAATGTTTGGAAGACCGTTCTGGTGATGCCACATGCACCGGAGCCCAACCTGATGGCTACAGGCGGAGGAGCCTCACAAAGATTATAAAGATAAGAAACCCAAAAACAGGAACATAAAGATGGAGAAGCGATTGATATGAAGCTATACAACAACGAAAAAGGCGCAATACTTATTACAATGCTGCTACTTATGGTAATTGTCACTCTCATTGGTGTTATTGCCATAAACACAGCAACAGTTGACATTCAGATAACAGGGAACACAAAGAGGGAATCAATTGCCATGGGAGCAGCAGAGGCAGGGATTGATTTAAGCATACCGATTATTGAGAATAGTGTGTCAGCAGGTGAGTTTGTGACCCCCACAATTGCGGATAATAACGCAACAAGTTTTACTATCTCAGGCAATACTATTAGTCCTGATTTTGGATCTAACACCGAGATATTCGAAGACCAATCTGCCGCTACACTTGAAGGCTTTGTTGCTAATATTTCAATCGCCAGCTTTGGCAGTGACAGCGCTGGCATTAATATAGATATAGACCGCATGTATTCATATATGATACCTGGCGGCTCAATAGAATTTGCAGCAGGATATGAAGGAATTGGCGCTGGCGCTGCAGGCGGAGGCGTCGGCATACTTTATAAGATAAACAGTCAGGGAGTGAAATGAGCATGGCGCATAGAGCATGGGGCAAAGGGCATAGAGCAAAGAGCAAAGCGCAGAGGGCAAAGAGTAATGGCAAAATTCAGGTTGCAGGATTTAGAGATATAAGGGAGTCCATAATTGTATAGACATGTTAATCAGCGCATATATAGAGTATACATTTCACACAGTGTCATTCCCGCATGTTTTTAGCGGGAATCCAGTAGTTTTTAGTCTCTGGATGCCCGATTAAAAAATTCGGGCATGACGAACAAAAGGGGATAGTGTGTAAATACTATTCTGGACTGGTTAGTAGTTTAAAAGTTTCCCCCTTTGAAAAAGGGGGATGAAGGGGGATTTTAAGGTGGAACCTATGAAGACCATTAAAAAACGCATACTGTCTTTTACTCCATGCCCCATGCCCTTTGCTCCATGCACTATGCAGGTTAACAGGAGGTTGATATATATGAAGAACATAAAAAAAATCTTTTTATCAGCAGCAATGATATTCAGTTTCATGACAGGCTTTGCACAGGCAGAGACTATATCTGATTACACAGCCTATCCGCCCTTTTTGCCCAGGGTGGTTTCGCCGAATATATTATTTATCCTTGACTATTCAAAAGCCATGGTAAGGCCTGCGTATGGCACATGCACTGAGATTAAAGACCTGCCTGAGACTACGGATAAAAACAGCTGGCTCAGCAACTGCACAACAGACCCATCCCTTACCTCTAATACATTCAGTAATGTAACAGATGATTACAGCAGCACAACGTCGTATGAAGGCTATTTTGGCAACGGCTATTCAGGCAGCGGCAGTTATACGGATGCAGACGCCTATACCTATTACTGTGATGCTGGCGCAAATTGCCAAAAGGCTACCACAAGTCCTGGATCCGGCTGGACCGGGCCATTTAACGCTAACTGGCTCAACTGGCTTACCATGACCCAATTTGATGTAATGAAAAAGGTGTTTGCCGGCGGTGATCTCACCAATGCCCCTGAAGGGGGAGGAGATCCAAGCAAGTTAAAGAGCCTGCTCTCATCAGGTGTTACAATGAGAAAGACACTGGAACTTAAATCAGGTGATACAAATTCTAATGGGATATTGGATTATTGTGAAGGCAAGGTCCCCAGCGCTTTATGCACGCAATGGCCGAGTGTGAGCTATAGCTGGGCATCAACCCCTTCTTCTTCGTCTGCAACAGTTCCGGCGCCAGCCAACAAATATAATCTGATATTTGGCTCAACAAATGTTCTTAATCAGATTAGCACGGCACAGAGCTTGCCGTTTCGATTTACATTCTATGGGAATACTTATACGGATATTTATATAAGCACCAATGGTTACATTACTTTTACTAACCCAGGAACAACTGTAGATTCTTATTCTTCAAATGAGGATATTTATTCTGCAAGCAGCCCAAATAACATAATAGCCCCATTATGGGATTACTTAGAGGTAGAAAGTTCAAGATCAAGTGCTGTTAAAACCTTTACTGAAGGCAGTTCGCCGAGCAGGATATATCATATACGCTATGAGAATATGTACCATATACTTGACACGGGAAAGGCAGACCCCTTGATATTTGATATATTGTTGTATGAAGGGTCAAATCACATCGTTTTTCAGTATAAAGAAGTGGATTCAACCCAGGGATTTGGCGAGGGTAAAAGCGCTACCATAGGCGTTGAGAATAGCGATGGTACTGCAGCCAAGAAAAAATCGTATTGCGCTACGAGTTGTACCAGCGATGTGGTGGCTAATTTAACAGCCATCTTTGCAACCCCCCACATAACATTCAACATCACTACGAGTAGTTCAAAAGAGACCAAGTTCCAGCCCGCTGCGCCGATTGAAGATACATCTTCTGCAGGCAATGACTTTTTTGTCAATATATTGATTAAAGGGGTGGCAAAGGTGGACGGCGCCTGTCCGGTTGGCAGCACATATAATAAAGACAAGGATAGTTGCTATGACCATGATACAGTAGGCCTTTTCCATGAGTTTAGAGACGCTGAGTTTTCAGGCACCCTGGGTTTCAGGATTGCTTTTATGATACAAGGCATAAAAAACGGCTCAGATGGCGGCGATATAGGTGGCAAAGGAAAATACTTTAATAAAAAAGAGACATCTACGCTTATGACTACTGTAAGAGGTCTGCAACCTACTGAGCTAACTCCCCTTTCAGAAGCCCTGTATCAGGCAACGAGATATTTCAGGCAGGTTGATCCTCAGGTTGAACCTAACTGGGGAAGTGAGTTTAGTTTAGCTTCAACTACAGTATGCGATAGCTCCAATACTGACCCCTATTGCTTCCCAAGCGCTAAAAAATGGATTGAGTGCTGCAAGAGTTTTGTCCTGCTAATAAGTTCAGGTAACTACAGCAATGATTTTAGAGGTAATATTTTCAATGATACCCTCCTTAATGCTGTTGCCTCAGAGACCAATAATGCTTCAGACGATATTGACATTACAACCCTTACCGATGCGTGCAAGACCATAGTAAATACCAGCGGCAATTGCACAGCAACGGACGGAAATAGGATAAATTACGGCTGGCTTGACAATGTTGCATACTATGCCCATACAACAGATTTAAGGCCCGGCATTGAAGGAACGCAAAATCTGACTATCTACACTGTCAATACCTTTGGTATAAGTGAAACCACCCTATCTAACAATATCAGTTCAACCGACACTACGATAAATGTTGCCTCAACATCGGGTTTTCCGTCTGTAGGTAAAATACAGATAGATAGTGAAATAATCAATTATACTGGAAAAACAAGCACAAGTCTTACAGGCTGCACCAGGGGCGCAGATTCAACAACTGCTGCAAGCCATTCATCAGGCGTAACAGTTTACCAGGCGCCAGTCAATAATGGAACGAATGTGCTCAAGAGGACGGCCAGATACGGCGGTTTTACCGATAAAACCATTTCTGGCTATACAGACAATGTCTATGATAAAACTGATACAAACGGAAATGGCACATGCGATTCAGGCGAGACATGGGAGGATGATGTTGACTGTGATGGCATCCCTGATACTTATTTTGCTGCAACATCTGAAGGTGGCGATATACAGGATAAGATTGAAGACGCTGTTTCTGCAATACTCAAAAGCTCTGCGTCAGGCACATCAGTTTCAGTGTTGTCCACATCAGCAGGCGGCGAAGGCGCTATCTATCAGGCATATTTTTATCCTGCAAAGGTAGAGGGGACTACAGAGGAAAGGACATGGCCCGGCTATCTGAGGACATTCTTCCTGGATAAATACCAGAATATGAGGGATGATGCAAGCGGAGGCACATATAACGTTGACGGCACATACAGCGGCACACCTGACAAAAAACTTATCATGGCAGAAGACTATGTGACCCAGATGTATCTTAATGCTACTACCAATGAGGTAAAGGTGAATCTCATTTCAGATGATGATGGTATATTGCCTTCATCACCGTCAATTGCTGGCACTATAAGTATGGACCAGATCGCATCTATATGGGAAGGCGGTAAGAAGCTTGCTTTAAGGGATAAGGGCGACAGCAGTTCCCCAAGAAATATATTTACATGGCTGAATGATAGCGGTACCGGAGGGACAACCACAGGCTTATTCAGCAGTAATACAGGCACGCCAAAAGACTTTAAAACCAGTGAGGCAGCAAATCTCAGAAAATACCTGAGGGCAGTCAGCGATTCTGAGGCAAGCAATATAATTGACTTTATACGCGGGAACGTAGTAACAGGGTTTAGAAATAGGTGCATTAGCATTAACCCTGAATCTGGCGAGAATACTGAAACCGGATGCGCTGCAAGCACTGAATCAGGAAAGGTTCAGCGGGTCTGGGCCCTCGGCGATATTGTCTATTCAACGCCAACCCTTGTTGGAAGCCCTGGGGAGCAGTATGACCAGATATACGGCGATTCCTCATACAAGATATTCCGTAAGCAATACAAAAACAGAAGGCGCATGGTTTATACCGGCGCAAATGATGGCATGCTCCATGCATTTAATGCAGGGGTATACGCATCAGGCGATGATAATACCACTGATAGCATTGATGTAAGCGGTAGATTTACAGACAACCCAACCGGTAGTGACGGCATTGACAGTGACGGCGATGGAAGCGATGCTGATTCTAATGGCTGGGGTTCAGCAAAGATAGGCGAGGAATTATGGGCATTTATACCTTATGATAACCTCCCGCACCTTGCATGGCTTGCCTGCAACGGCACTGACACAGACCCTTCAGTATGCGGTGATGCACAATATACCCATGTCTATTATGTTGACCAGAGGCCAAAGGTAACAGATGTTAAGATATTTAACAATGATGCGACACACCCTGATGGATGGGGAACGATTCTCATAATGCCTATGAGGCTTGGAGGAGGGGCGATAGATGTGGATCTTAATGGTGATAGTGATACTCTTGATGCAGGCGAGAATTTCAGATCTGCCTTTTATGTCTTTGATATTACAGACCCGGAACAAAAGCCAAAACTCCTCTGGAGGTTTTACACAACTGGTCTCGGATTTACAACGAGCTATCCTGCCATTGCTCATATGCATGACCTTAATAGTGATGGCGATACCTCAGATACTGGAGAGAATAAATGGTACATGGTAGTTGGTTCAGGACACCAAAATGAGGCAAATAGCAGAGATTACAATGGTGTAAATACAACACAGGCTGGAAAGGTCTTTATCGTTGACATTGCAGATGGAACCCTTAAAAAGACAATTCAGGCAGAAGCAAGCAATGCAATTATGGGCGACGCAACGGTTGTGGATGGAGACCTTAACTATGCAAGCGATGTCATCTATATAGGCAGCTCCATATCAGCAACGAGCGGCAGGTTATACAGAATAAATACCAAGAACACAACCCCGAGTGATTCAGGCACTAACTGGATACTATCAACCCTCTTTGACCCTAATCCTAGTAAGATTGACCCAGACCCGGACAATAATGAGGATATGGGACCACTCCTTATATCGCCATCTGTATCTAAGGATAGTCGTGGTAATCTGTGGGTCTTCTTTGGAACAGGGCGGCTGCGAAGCACTAATGACAGGACCGATACGAGCACACTGGATGAAAACGACCTAACCAATTCAGATAAGCAGAGATTCTACGGAATAAAGGATGCATGCTGGAAAGGGACATGCAGCGACACATATAACACCATAGTCGGCGACACTAATAGCCTAACAGATGTAACGAATCTACAGGTATGCACAAAGTTGTCTGGTGGAGGCGTATACGATGAGACAACAGGAAATTGCAGTAGCACGACATACAGCTCCTACCAGGCGATGATTTCATCAATGAGGTCATCAAGTAGCAAGGGTTGGTATTTAGACCTGTCTAAAACAGACCCGTCACCAAGCGAAAAGGTTTTGTCAAGAAGCGTAGTCCTTGGCGGTCTGGTGCTCTTCACAACATACAAGCCAACCGATATGTGCTCAATATTCGGCGATAGCAGACTATACGCCCTTTACTACGAGACAGGCACAGCTTATATAAATCCTGTTTTGCCGATAGATAGTTCGACATCTGTTACAGTAAGTAAATCTATGGACCTTGGCAAAGGCATGCCTACTGCGGTTGGTGTGGCTATAGGCGAGACAGTAACAGGATTTGTCCAGAAATCTACAGGAGAGATTGTCCGCATCGAAACAGAGCCGGGCCTTGATGTGAGAAGCGGAGCAGCGAGCTGGAAGGAAAAGACAGGCGGCGGCGGGACAATTGAACTTGAGGAGATATATAAGCATATAGTGAAGTAGAAAGAGGTCTCTTTTCTAATCCTATGGAGTATTGAGGCCATGAAATTTCATGGCCTTAATTTTTGCAGTGTGATTACACAGATAAAACCATTACGAGCCCGCCTTAGCCCGCCCAAGGCGGCTGTGTCATAATGTCATTGCGAGGGAACGCAGCGACCGAAGCAATCTGCAACTTATTGAAAAACAAGAGATTGCCACGCTCCCTTCGGTCGCTCGCAATGACAAAAAGAGGATTATGACACAGCCTCAAGGCGGGGGCTCATCCGCCTTAGACGGAGGGAATGAAAATTGGATTTTTGTAACGTTGGGGTTTATCCCCAACGGCACGCTAAGCGTGCCAACGGAAAACCGTTGCCCATAAAGGGCAACGTTACGGTAATGTGAATATGAAGCCTTTTAGGAATAAACCCACACGAGACTTCGGCTCATCCGCCATTGGCGGAGGGAATGAAAATTCTTGCTTTATTTTGTCATTCTCGAGGCCTTAATCGGGAATCCGCCCCCGATAGAGTCAGTCGGGGGCATATCTCCGATAGAAGCATTCGGGGATGACAGTTATGTGCATTTTCGGGACAAGGTTATACTTGTGAAGGCTTTTTCAACAGCCTTATTTTAATTGACACAAATATTTTATTAGGTTAAGTAATATCTTAAAGGAATTTGCAAGCGGTAGAGGAGTCAAGTGAAATTATATAACCTTTTCCTTTTTTCTTTTATTATCATTTTTCTGGTGTCAGGTTGCAAGGGTAATAAAGTAGAGCCCCCTGCGCAAAAACCTCAGGAAACGCAGACTGTAGAAACAGCGCCGACCCCACAAAAACCTGAAGGCGCTATTATTGGAGAATCTGGTGGAAAGGAGGCAGAGGAGGTTAAGAACAACCCGCCAGAAGTTGCGTCAATAAAGCTTAGTCCAAGGCTCGTTTATCCAGGCACAAAAATTGAGTCAGAGGTTGAAGGGAATGATAAAGATGGCGATGCAGTCACCTTTTCTTATGAATGGAAGATGAATGGAAATACCTTAGAGAACGAAACTTTTGATGAGCTTGATACAAAGTCTTTTAAAAAGGGAGACCTTATTATGCTTTTTGTTACGCCCTTTGACGGAAAAGAAAAGGGTAAGATGCGATGGTCAACAACTGTTATGATTGCCAACAGACCGCCTGTAATTACCTCTTTTCCTCCAACAGGGGTTTCCAATGGAAAATATATCTACGAGGTAAAGGCAAATGATGAAGATGGCGATACGCTTAGCTATTCTCTTGAAGATGCGCCGCATGGCATGACCATTGACCCCTCAACCGGCATCATCCAGTGGAATATCCCATCTGACGCCAAAGATAGTTACAGCTTCAGGATAGTTGTAACTGACGGAGATGGCAAGGCATTCCAGGGATTAACCCTCAATCCGAAAATAGAAATCAGATAGAAACCCGAAACCATATTGCCAGTCTCAAAATAGTATTTACAGACCCTATCCTTTGTCCGTCATGCCCGATGGCTTTAATCGGGCATCCAGTGACTGGATGCTACTGGATTCCCGCTAAACTTGTCCTCGCAGGTAGTAAGCGGGGAGACATGCGGGAATGACGCCTATAAAATAATGTATAGACTATTATGATGAGACGTTTAATAATTTCGCTAAGGGTTAATCATACCGGTATATTATTTTGTGACATTCAAATTTATATTATAGTGAAATTATATAAAATTATATTAAATTATAAAAAAATGCTTGACAAATAAATAAAAATAGAATAAAGTCGGCATAAATTTGTTTGAATTGGGCTATGGGTGTAAAAAGGCATTACATACGATACTGGAAAGAACATCAGGAAAGGCTTAAGAGGGAAGGGGTTGTTTTGTCTGAGATGGCTATGAATGACGCAAAGAAAATTGCCGGCTTTCTTAAAGATAACTATAGATGCGGGGATATCTATCTCGTGGGCTCGTTGCTTGATAAAGAGAGTTTTTCTTTAAACTCGGATATAGATTTGGTTGTGAAAGGTATGCCGAAGGATAAATATTTTTCAATCCTTGCAGAGATAAGGGATATAACCCGATTTCCGGTTGATATTATACCGTATGAAGACGCAAACAATTTGATGAGGGAGACAGTTGAAAAGGAAGGGGTGTGTATTACGAATTAGTGAAATGGCTGATAAGTTTTCACATAAGATACAGAGGATCATATCTGAAATCAGAGAGGAACTGGAAAAGACGGATGAATTGGTTTCCGAAATTGGCGGACATAAAAGTCTGCGGGGGAAAGACACATTCTATTTAAGAGCCGTTGCTTCTATACTTCATGATTTTTACTGCGGTGTTGAAAGAATATTTGTAAGAATAGCCGAGGAATTAAACGGAGGGATACCCGAAGGCGCAAATTGGCATATTCAGCTGTTGAAAGATATGGAGCTTGAGATAGAGAAGGTCAGACCGCCTGTAATATCTCATGATGTTGGTAAAAGATTAAGAGAATATCTTGAATTCCGCCATAGGTTCAGAAATATCTATGGTTTTGAACTGGAATGGGAAAAGATGAAGGGATTGAAGGATGGCCTTTCCTCTGTTGCAAAGGATTTTAAAAATGATTTGGCGCAGTTTTTGAAATTTATGGAAGAACTTTCCAAATTATAGGGAACGGAATTGTGTGGTGGCAGGAGTTATCTCCTGTCACAAATTGCCATCAGGAGGAAACTCCTGACGGCACATCGAAGGTCTGTTCAGGATATGAGGTCATAGTTTTTGATTATGAAGGGAAAGCCAAACAATCTGAGAAAGATAAGAGAAGACTTCCTTATAAGCAAGGCTGAGCTTGCGAGAAAGGCAGGTATTTCTCCGCTTACAATAGACAGGATTGAAAACGGCTATAGCTGCCGGGTTGATACCAAGCGGAAGATTATACAAGCCCTTGGACTAAAGCTCACCGAAAAAAACAAGGTTTTTAAAGAGTGATGTTGGTCACGGATAAAGGCAGGTCATTGGTGATAGGCTCTTACTTATGAAATTCTTGCCAAAATGGAAAGGAAATTTTAAACATACATCTGTCATTCCCGCCTCCCCCTGTCCCCCTCATAGAGGGGGATAAAGGGGGAGGCGGGAATCCAGTTCCCGATTAAAGATTTCGAAAGATTTCGGGGACAAGTATTAAAAACATGGATGCGTCCCCGAGTGTTTCCATCGGGGATAGAAACATTCGGGCATGACATAAATTTGATTCCGGTTTGTCCGGCTTGAATTATAAACGATAGGAAAACTATGGAATTGCCATTCTTTAAAAAAACCGATGTAGTTGCCCTGGATATTGGCTCAAACGCTGTGAAGACTGTCCAGCTTGCCCCTACCAAAAAGGGATGGAAGCTTGTTAAAATTGGCATGAGTCAGCTTCCGCCTGAGGCTATTGTTGACGGCTCTATCATAGATTCCATGACAGTTATAAATGTCGTAAGAGATCTGATTGGTCAGCAGGATATACGGGTAAAAAATACAGTTTCAGCGCTCACAGGACATTCTGTAATTATTAAGAAAGTAAATCTGCCTGTTATGACTGAGGCAGAACTATCTGAATCAATCCAATGGGAGGCTGAGCAGTATATCCCATTTCCAATAACTGATGTTAACATCGATTTTCAGATACTCGGCGCGGATACTGAGGGCAGGGGGCAGATGGAGGTAATGCTTGTTGCTGTGAAGAAGGATGTTATTAATGATTATACAAATGTAATAAAAGAGGCAGGGCTTGCCCCTGTAATCGTGGATGTGGACTCTTTTGCATTGGAAAATATGTTTGAGATAAACTATTCAATAGTGCCGAATGAAAATGTAGCTATCGTAAATATCGGGGCGACTATTACAAGCATAAATATTTTGAGGAGCGGGATAACCATATTCACAAGGGCAATCCCATTGGGGGGAAATCAGTTTACAGAAGAGATACAGAAGACCATGAGCATCAGTTTTAGAGACGCTGAGACAATAAAACTTGGTGGAACGGTAAACGGGATAGATGCTGGCAATATCCCTGAAGTGATTGAGCGGGTTTCTGGCAATGTTGCATTAGAGGTGAAGAGGAGCATAGATTTTTTCCTCGGCGGTGCGCCAGGGATGTTCATCAGCAAGATATATCTTAGCGGAGGGTGTGCAAAGACAAAAGGCCTGCAAGCTATCATCCAGGATAAAACCGCTATACCAGTAGAAATAACAAATCCATTTATCAATATAGAGTGTAGTCCAAAGAAATTTGCTCCTGACTATATTAAAGAGGTTGCGCCATACTTTGGCGTCAGTGTAGGCCTTGCTATTAGAAAGGTTGGGGACAAATGATAAGGATAAACCTTTTACCAGTAAGGGCTGCAAAAAAGAAGGAATCTTTAAGACAACAGGCATCTGTAGCCGGCTTGAGTATTGTCCTTCTCGTATTGATTCTCGGAGTGTTTTATTTCTCGCTCTATTCAACGGTAAGCAGCCTTAAGGAATCTATCAGCAATAGCGAAAAGGAGAGCGCGCGACTCGATAAGGAGATTGGGGAATTAAAGAATATTGAGGCTGAGAAAAAAGTGGTTTTAGAAAAGCTGAATATCGTTCGTCAGCTTGAGGTGAACAAGAGGCGGCATATTAATGTCATTTCTGATATTGCCCGCGCTGTTCCGGAACGGGTGTGGATTGACTCTTTAAGAGAAACAGAACAGACTGTTGTTGTAACGGGCTTTGCTGCGAGCGATGATATTTTAGCAGATTTTATGCGACAGCTTGAGAAGAATCTGCCATCATGGAGGATTGAGCTTGAAATTGCGCAGAGGACTGAGAAGGAAAAAATAAAACTGGCAGCCTTTACGATGAGGCTTGAAAAGCCAAAAGAACCGCCGCCTGCGGCTAAACCTAAGGCATAAATGTAGGGCTGGAGCGCCTGTCCCCGAATGCGTCTATCGGGGATGTCCCCGCCCGAGGGGAGACCACAAGGGTCTTCCCTATAAAACAGATAGAGGAGTCCGGTGCCTAAGTTTGACCCTAATATAATACTTAAATTACCCCTTTCCAAGAAACTATTAATATTAGGTATAATATGGATATTGATAGTAGTTGCCTTCTATTATTCTTTGTATAGTGTAAAACTGTCTGAGAAAAAAGAGCTGACTGCAAAGCTGGCGAAACTTCAGGAGGATATTGCCAAAAAGCAAAAGATAGCCAATGACCTCCCAAAATTTAAGGCAGAGAAAGAAGAGCTTGATAGACAGCTTCAACAAGCGCTTGCCCAACTGCCCAATGAAAAAGAGATTGCCAATCTGCTTGACAGTATATCTGGCGCTGCAAGGACTGCGAATCTCGATATATTGACATTTAAACCTGGAAGAGAGTCGCCAAAGGGTTTTTATGCCGACGTCATCATTGATATGAGGGTAGAGGGTGGGTATAACAATCTTCTGCTCTTCTTTGAAAAGGTTGCGGCATTGCCGAGGATAGTTAATATAAGTCTTATGAATATTACAAGCACCTCAAAAGAAGTCAGAGGCGACATTCTGCTATCAGCTACATTCCTGGCAACGACCTTTAAATTTTTGCCGCAGCCGCCGCAACCAGAGGCGAAGAAATAGAGATATGGATACCGGAAGACAAAAAAGAAACGGAGAAACTGGGAAAGGGAGAAACGGGGAAAAGACCTCTCCGATTCGCCGATTCCCCAATTCCCCGATTCATCTTATTTATTGCGGACTGCTTGCTGCCTGCTGGCTTATGCTTACTGCTGGGTGTCAGAGGGAAAGTACGCCGCCTCAACCTCCTGCCTCGGAAGCAAAGAAAGCGATATCTAAACCAGCTCCTCCTGTTGCTGAAGTGAAGGAAGAAGAGAAAAAAATAGAAGAAGTTGTTATTGACACAAAACAACGAAATCCTTTTAGACCTTTTATTATTAAAACAACTGAAAAAGCCGCTATTGTTATCCCTAAAACACCGTTGCAAAAATACGAACTTGAGGAGCTCAAACTAATAGCAATAATCTGGGGAATTGAAAACCCGATTGCTATGGTTGAAACTCCTGATGGAAAAGGTTATTCTGTTCGAAGAGGAGACCTTATTGGAAACAGAGATGGCAAGGTAAGAAGAATTGAAAAGAATAAAGTTATAGTGGAGGAGAGACTAACAGAGGCCAGTGGCGAGGTTTCAACGAGTGAGTTCGTAATACAACTACCATTGGCAAAAGGAGAGGAGGAGATAAGATGAAATTTCAAATTTTACCCCCGATAGAATCAATCGGGGGCAAACTTCAAAGTGCGAAACGCAAAATGCAAAAGTTAAAATATATTTCTTTGCCATTCTGCGTACTGCTTACTGCGTACTGCTTACTGTCTTTGTCTTTTACAGGTTGTGCAGCTTCCAAATCTCAGATAAGGTCTGAGCCAAAGGAAAAGATAAAAATAGAAAAGATTTCCGTTGTTGGAGAGGGTAAAGAAGTATTGATTGAGGCGTCAGGTGGCATATCTTATACTGCCTTTGAGCTTCTTGACCCGAATCGTTTGGTTCTTGATATTCCTGGCGTAGATATTGGGAAGGTAAAAGGGCCATTGGACATCAATAATGATTTTATAACTGCAATTACGGCTACGAGCTATGGCGAAGGTACGGCAACGCCTATTTCAAGGATAGAGATAGGGCTTAAGGAAGGAATAAGTCATGAGATAAAGACTGGTGAGGGTAGTATACTGGTGGGTTTTAATTACAAAGATTTGCCTTCAACGACAGCAGCATCTAAAGCCTCCGAGGCTTTAGATGCTGCGCCATCAGTAACCGAAGAGATGGCAAAACAGGGAGAGGCGGCTATCTCAACACCATCCGCAACTGAAAAAGAGGAAATCAAGAAGGCTGATAAGTTATTGCGTATTGAAGCAAGAAAGGAAAATGCTGACACAATAATAAAGATAATTGGTAATGGCATGATTGGAGATTATAACGCATTTACAATTGAAAAGCCCGCACCGCCAAGACTGGTTATAGACATATGGAAAGTTGGCAGTTCAATTTCTAAGAAGGGTTTAAATATTGGCGGTCCTCTGATAAAAAAGGTTAGAGTTGGAGAACATCCGGATAAGACAAGGCTTGTTTTTGACTATAACAGAAAAACCTTATTACCTTACGCAATAGAGCGGGTTGAAGACTCTTTGGTTATAACCATTAGTAAGACTGTGGTAAAAAAGCCTGAAATAGTTGCTCCTCCGACAGAGATTCCTGTTTCAGCCTTGCCTGAACCTACTCAAGCGCCTGTGCCGAGGCAAATTGAATATGCTGAGATAAGAGCAGTTGATTTTAAACAGCTTTCAGATAAGGCAAGACTGGCAATTGTTGCTTCTAAAAAGGTTGAGTATAAATTATCTAAATCGCAGGATGAGACTCATCTGGTATTGGATATTAAAGATGCTGTTATAGCAGATGAATTTAAAAGGACTCTCGATGCCTCTGATTTGAATACACCAGTAGCTTCGATAAGTTCATTTCAGGCCTCTACTGAACCGGGTAAGGATGTGCGCATCCTGGTTAAATTAAAGGAGAAGACATCCTTTGATATTCTGCAGGAAGGCGAAAACATACAAATAGACTTTCCACTCCTTTCAGTAGCGCAGATGGTTCCTAAAAAAGCAGAGACAGAATCTCTTAAGGAGATTCCAACAGCCCAGAAATTCACAGAGGAAGGAGCAAAGCTTGCAGAAGAAACTATAAAGATATCAGAACCTACAGATAAGTATACCGGCCGAAAAATTTCTCTCGACTTTAAAGATGCTGACATAAGCAATATATTGAGATTAATGGCAGAGATTAGCAATTTGAATATCATAGCAGGCGAAGATGTGAAGGGAAGGGTATCATTAAGATTGATCGATGTGCCGTGGGACCAGGCATTTGATATTATCCTGAAAACAAATGGCCTTGGCATGGTGCAGGAAGGTAATGTGGTCAGGATTATGCCGCTTGCAAGAATAAAACAGGAGACCGAGGAGCTCTTTGCATCAAGAAAGGCTAAGGAGAAATTAGAAGACCTTGAGATAAAATTGCTGCCAGTAAATTATGCAAAGGCAAGTGAAATGGAGCCTCAGGTGAAAGGCCTGCTGAGCGACAGGGGGACCATTGGCATAGAGTCACGAACCAATACCCTGATTATAAAGGATATTCCTGCGAATATAGCAAGGGTAGTTGATTTAATAAAAAAACTGGACACCCCAACCCCACAGGTGTTGATTGAGGCAAGGATTATTGAGGCGCAGAGCAGTTTTGCAAGAGACCTTGGCATACAATGGGGCGGCGCTACACTTACAACAAATAGTCAAGATCAGTTTGGCAGCGCATTTGGCAGCACCAGTACCGCGCCTCCGAATACATTGACACCGACTGGTTTTATAGGCTCAGGAGGACAATTTTCTGCGCAACCTAATTTTGCTGTAAGCCTTCCTGCAGCAGGCACTGCTGGCACACTGGGCGCTGTAGGGTTATCGTTTGGTAAATTGGTAGGCGAGCCATTTCTTTTAGACCTCCGTATATCTGCGGGTGAAAAGCAGGGTTTGACCAAAACAATCTCAAGACCGAGGATTACGACACTGGATAACAAAGAGGCTAAGATATCTCAAGGCGATTCTGTGCCATTTGAAACCACATCTTCATCAGGCACGCAAACGCAATTTATTGATGCAACTCTGGAATTAACAGTTACGCCGCATATTACGCCAGATGGCAGCGTAAATATGAGGATAAAGGCCAGCAGGAATTCTATTGGTTCTTTCAGGAGCGCTACTGGCACGCCAAGCATCAGCAAGAAAGAGGCATCCACTGAGATAATTGTAAAAGATGGGGAGACCGCGGTTATTGGCGGTATAGTGGTGTCGGATAAAGCCGATAGCGAGAGCGGAATACCCTTCTTTAAAGATATTCCAATTATTGGGTGGTTATTTAAGAATAAGTCAGCATCGGATTCTCAGACAGAGCTTCTTATATTCATTACTCCTAATATTGTTAAAGGTGAAGTTGAATTATCAAGTTGAAATTTAAAGATGTTATATGTTTAAAATGCACCCTTAGGGGTGCATTTTTTTTGATAAGGTGATACGATAACTGTCAGTCATTCCCGCATAGCTTGCCCCTGCAGTGGTAAGCTGGGGTTTCAATCAGGGCCGTAAAATAGCGATTGAAAACCTCGCTATTTTACAAACTGGCGATTTGCCTGCCATACTTCGTTGTCGGCGCATTTTTGCTCTTCACCGTATCCTCCCCCTGTCCCCCTGTGGGGACAGATTTCAAATCTGTCCCCAGAAAAGGGGGATAAAGGGGGAGGGCTTCATAAAGGGGGATAAAGGGGGAGGGCTTCATCGCAAAAATGCCCTCCGTCTCGTCTGACAGGCAACTTGCCAGTTTCCCCAAAAATCAATGCCTATTTTTGGGCAGGATTTTTTAGCGGTAATCAACATTTGTTTCTGTTAAGATAGGGAGCAAGATAAAACCAAAATCTGGATTCCCGATAAAGACTTAGAGACCTTTGAAAAATGTCCCTTCCCATTCCCACGAAACTTGTCCCTGCAGGCTATAAGCAGGGAGTGGGAATCTAGTGTTTTCAAGGCCTTCTGGATTCCCGTTCCCTGATTAAGGACTTCGAGGACAAGTTTCACGGGAATGACGATTAACCCGAAAAATGCATTTGTTTTTTATTTTTCGGGTGCAAACGCAAGATTTGAGCCAAAGACAAGGAAAAGCTGGCTGGACAAAACGGAGCATACTGTTTTAAGTATGTGAGTATTTGGACAGCCAGCTTTGACGCAGTATTTGGCCAAAGATTGCGTTTGCCAATAAATGCAACTGCATTTTTTGGGTTAAGACCAGTCAGGGTGAAATTCAAAGGTCTCACTTCGATGACAGAAAGGAGCAGACTTTTTTTATAGGAGTATTTATGCTCAGATATCTAACAGCAGGCGAATCCCACGGAAAGTGCCTTACTGCTATTTTGGATGGGGTGCCTGCAAATCTTGTTTTGAGTGAAGATGACATAAATGAAGAGCTTAGAAGGAGGCAGGTCGGCTATGGTCGAGGCAATAGAATGTCAATTGAGAGAGATACAGCAGAAATTACCTCTGGTGTGAGGTTCGGTAAAACAATAGGAGCGCCTGTTGCTATGATTATAAAAAATAGAGATTGGCAGAATTGGAAGGAAATAATGAATGTATGGGCAAGGGGCAATGGGCAAGGGGCAAGGGGAGAAGAAGTGACAAGACCAAGACCAGGCCATGCTGATTTGGCAGGGGTTTTAAAATATAGGCAGTATGATATCCGTAATATTCTGGAGCGTTCAAGCGCAAGAGAGACTGCTGCGAGAGTAGCTGTTGGGGCTGTTTGCAAAAAATTTCTGGATGAGTTTGGTATCAAGGTGATGAGCTGGGTGGTAGAGATAGGAGGGGTCAGGAGTCAGGGGCCTGCCCCCGCAGGCTTTAAGCGGGGGTCAGGGGTCAGGAGTGAAAAAGATATAGAAGATATTTTTAAATTGGCTGAGGTTTCTGATGTCAGGTGTCCTGATAAAGTGGTCGCAGAAAAGATGAGGAGGGCGATAGACAGGGCGCGGAAAAAAGGCGACAGTATCGGTGGAATATTTGAGGTTGCTGTAACAGGCGTTCCACCTGGCTTGGGGAGCCACGTGCAGTGGGACAGAAAACTTGATGGAAATCTTGCAAAGGCGCTTATGAGTATCCAAGCCATTAAAGGCGTCGAGACAGGCATGGGGTTTTATGTAGCTGGGAGATTTGGCTCTGAGGTGCATGATGAAATCTTTTACAGAAGTCAGAAGAAAAATCTGTCTTCTGTTTTCTGGCCTCTGTCCTCTGGTTTCTATAGGAAGACAAATAATGCAGGAGGTATAGAAGGCGGCATGAGTAATGGCGAGCCTATTATACTTCGGGCTGCCATGAAGCCAATACCAACGCTCTATAAGCCATTAAGGTCAGTAGATATAAAGAAAAAAAAGGCATTCGCTGCAAGTGTGGAACGGTCTGACATATGCGCAGTACCTGCTGCATCAGTCATTGGTGAGGCTGTAGTTGCATTTGAAATTGCCAATGCCTTTGTAGAAAAATTCGGCGGCGATTCTATTGACGAAATAAAGAGAAACTATAAAGGGTACATCGAGTATCTGAGGAAGTTTTAGTGATATGGAGCAAGCCAACCGTGTTGGCGTAAAAAACGGCAACATGGTTGCCTTGGTCCAAAATTATGAAGAACATCATTATCACAGGCTTCATGGGAACTGGCAAGTCGTCAGTCGGAAGACATCTATCAAGAGAATTAAAAATGAAGTTCGTAGATACTGATGATTTGATAGAAAAAGAGGCTGGGGTGCGAATAGCTCAAATATTTTCTCAATATGGCGAAGAATATTTCAGAAGGCTGGAGGCAAAGATAATAAATGATGTGGCATCTCATGCAGACATGGTAATTAGCACAGGGGGTGGGGCTATTATCAATCCTGTAAATCTCGAGGCCTTCAAAAAAAATGGGATTATAATATGCCTTACCGCATCAGTTGATACAATTATTTCGAGAATAGGTAATGGAGATGAAAGACCTTTACTTTCTGGAGACAATAAAAGGGAAAAAATTTCTAACCTGCTTAAGGCAAGGGAGCCATTTTATAAAAAGGCAGATTTTATAATTGATACAACTACAAAGGACATTAGAGAAGTCGTAGGAGAGATTCTTGGAATAGTAGGCAGTATGCAGTAAAGAAAAGAAGAAGTTAAGAAATTCAGAGGTTAAGATTTTTTTCAACTTTTCATCTTCATCATTTCTCAACCTCTCATCTTCTTTTTTTGCTGCTTATTCCTTACTGCTTACAGCCTACCGTAATTATGGAGCAGATTATCGTAAATCTTGGCGAACGAAGCTATCCAATATTGATTGGCCGGGGCAACCTTAATTTAATAGGCGAAGTAATAAAGGACAGGGGGCTTAAGGGACAAGTGGCCTGTATAACAAACCCAACAGTTGGCGGTCTATATGGAGATAAGGTGATTTCAAGCCTCAGGAACGCCGGTTTTGACGCTTATAAGATTGATATCCCTGACGGTGAAGAATACAAAAGTCTTGAATGGGCATCGAATATATATGATAAACTCATTGAACATAAAATGGAAAGACAGAACCCAATCATTGCGCTCGGCGGCGGCGTTATTGGTGACATTGCTGGATTTGTGGCAGCCACATACTTGAGAGGGGTCCCATTTATTCAGGCCCCGACTACCCTACTTGCGCAGGTAGACAGCTCAGTTGGTGGTAAGACAGCAGTAAATCATAAAAAAGGTAAAAACTTGATAGGCGCTTTTTATCAGCCTGAACTTGTGCTTATTGATATTGAAGCGCTCAAAACACTCGAAGAAAGAGATTTGAGGGCAGGCTTGGCTGAAGTGGTGAAATATGGTATTATTAGAGACGCTCAATTTTTCTCGTATTTAGAGAATAATTATAAAGATATACTAAATCTGGGAGATGGCTTAATCCATGCTATAAATACTTCCTGCAGATTAAAGGCTGAGGTTGTTGAAGAGGATGAGAGAGAAACAGGGATACGTGCTATACTCAATTTTGGGCATACATTTGGTCACGCAATAGAGGCGGTAACTAATTACAAGGAATTAAAACACGGTGAGGCTGTTGCTATTGGCATGGCAGCAGCTGCAAGGCTGTCATTTAGACTCGGCTTATGTAAAAAAGATGTTTACGAACGGATAGAGGGATTATTAGTGAAGATTGGACTACCGGTGCGGATTTCTGATGTTTCATTCGTCCAATCAAGAAAATTTTCTGGCAGAGATTTTTTTAGGGCGCTGGAATTAGACAAGAAGATGATCGGCGGAAAGATAAAATTTATACTGACTAAAGATATTGGAAGGGTTGCGTTACAGCAGCTTGATGAAAGAGAATTTTCCCTTGACTTGAATGGAATTCTAAACTAAATATAAACAAATATTATGATTCGATGATATGGACCATATGGAAGAAATGACAATTGACGAAGATTATGAAGAAAATGGCTCTTTGCCTGAGAGAGATGAATTTTATACGTTAACAATGGCCGAGATATTAGAACAACAAGGCCTTAAAACAGACGCCCTTAAGGTTTATCAGGCATTGCTTAAGAAAGCGGGGAAGAGCAATCTAAGTATACGGTGTAGAATAGAAAAGATTTTGGAGAGTAATTATAGGACGAATGTATATGTAGAGAAGAGTGAGGTAAGAAAAAGGTATTTTGCTAACTGGGTTCATAAGCTGAGAAAAGAAAGGGGATAAATGGGATTTTTAGATATATTGAAAGAACTTGTTGACAATATTCATGGTGGTGTCGCAGGCACTATCATGGCTAAGGATGGGATTGCCATCCAGAATTATGTCAAAGAGCAGCCTAACTGGGATATGGAGTCTTTGGGTGTAGAATATGCAAGAATACTTGCGGAAACAAAAAATACGTCCTCCATGTTGAAGTTGGGCGAATTAGAAGAAGTAGTCATATCTACAATAGCCTCCACGATTATTATGAGGCTTATTAATCAGGATTATTTTATGGGACTTGTGCTTGATTCAAGGAGAAATATTGGAAAGGCAAAATATCTATTAAAAAGGGCGGTAGCCAGCGCCAGAAAGGAGCTTTAGATACAGGCTCAATACTTAAAAACCCGACTTCAGAGGCTTCAGGAAGCTTTACAGGCATGGAAGATAGATACATTAATTATCAACACACTTGAAAATATCCGTTACTTGAGCGGCTTTACAGGTAGCAGCGGTATTATTATAATAACAGAAGGCCGCTCATTTTTTTTGACTGATTCGAGATATACTGCGCAGGCATCTGAAGAAGTCGGCGATTTTAAAATCAAACTCTACAAAAAACAGTTTGAAGAGGTGGCGTTATTATTAAAGAAGTTGAAGTCAAAATTTATAGGGTTTGAAGGAAAAGGCCTCACATATGAAATGTATCATAAACTGAAAAGGCTGCTATCTGGCAAGAAATTAATCCCTATTCTTGATGATATTGATAGAATAAGATGCAAAAAAGAAGTTGATGAGATTAGAAAGATAAAAAAGGCAATCGAGCTTGGGACAGCTGGTTTATGCGCCGCAAGAAAATATATCGAACCAGGCATTATTGAGAGAGATATAGCCTTAAAAACTGAGATGACAATGAAAAAGAAAGGGGCGCAAGGTCTTTCTTTCGATATAATCGTTGCATCCGGCTCAAGGGCGTCTCTTCCACACGCAAAGGCCTCTGATAAAAGGATAAAAAAGAACGAGCTTATTATTGTTGACCTTGGCGCAAAACATCAGGGCTATCATTCAGATGAGACCTGCACCTTCATTGTTGGTAAGCCGAATGCAAAACAGAAAGAGGTCTATCAGGTAGTTAAAGATGCCCATGATATGGCAATAGAGTCTGTCATGCCAGGTGTAAAGGCATCACATATAGATTCTGTAGCGCGATCTTTTATAAGGCAAGCTGGATATGGCAAATATTTTGGTCACGGCACTGGTCATGGCATTGGCCTTGCTGTCCATGAATGGCCCAATATATCTCCATTCAATGATAGTATTGTGGAAGTGGGGATGGTTTTTACGATTGAACCGGGCATATACATACCAAAGTGGGGTGGAGTAAGGATTGAAGATATGGTCATGGTTACTAAAGATGGCTGCGAAGTTTTGACAGAGATGTCAAAGGAGATGACAGTATTAAGCTGATTAGCGAATTGGTGAATTAGCGGATTAGAAAACCTAATTCTCTAATCTCTAATTCTCTTATCTATAATTTGGAGGCGAAATGGATTTTAAAGAAATTGAAGATATTGTAAAATTTCTAAGCTCAACGGATGTTGTTGAGTTTGAACTTGAAAGGCCGAATGAAAAGATAAGGATTAAGCGGGGGAGTCTCTCTAATATTCAGGCGATAAGCCCTCCTGTAGTTATTACTCCGTCAGTTGCAGCCGCCATAAAAGAGGCGCAGGCCGAGGAACAGAAAGCTGAATCAAAGGAAGCTGCCAAATCAGAAAAGTTGAAGCAGGCTACTTCTCCTATGGTCGGGACATTCTATAGAGCGCCGTCTCCTGATAGTAAACCGTTTGTAGAGATTGGAGATACTGTCAAAAAGGGGCAAATACTCTGTATTGTTGAAGCTATGAAGCTAATGAACGAGATTGAGTGTGAATACAGTGGAAAGATAACTTCTATCTTAATAGAAAATGGGCATCCGGTAGAATACGGCGAGCCTTTATTTATCATAGAAACAACATGATGACAGTGGGCAGTATGCAGTGAGCGGTATGCAGTAAAAAAAGAAGTTAAGAAATTAAGAGGTTAAGAAGTTCAAAGGATAAGGTTTTTTCAGCTTTTCATCTTCATAATTTCCTAACCCCTCATCTTCTGCTTTTGCTGCTTACCCCTTACTGCCTACTGCTTGCTTATTTTAAAGATATGTTTCATAAAATACTTATAGCAAACAGAGGAGAGATAGCTGTCCGGGTTATACGGGCGTGCAAAGAGCTCGGCATTAGGACGGTAGCTGTCTATTCTGAGGCTGACAGAGATAATTTGCATGTCAAATTTGCTGACGAAGCCATCTGTATAGGTCCAGCAAAGAGCAAGGATAGTTACCTGAATGCATCGGCTATTATAAGCGCTGCAGAGGTAACAGATGCGGAGGCGATACATCCTGGATATGGTTTCCTTGCAGAAAATGCAGATTTCGCCGAGATATGTGAAAATTGCGGCATTAAGTTTATTGGTCCGAGTTCCAGCAGCATGCGCCTAATGGGCAACAAGATTCAGGCCAAGAAAGAGGTGGAAAGGCTTAAGGTATCGGTTCTGCAATGGAGTAGCGCTGGTATAAAAGATGAAAAAGATGCTGTAGACACTGCCCGAAGGATAGGTTTTCCGGTTATAATAAAGGCAGCAGCCGGTGGAGGCGGCAGGGGTATGAAGCTTGTTCATACAGCGGCAAGTTTTGGGAATGCATTTCATACTGCAAAGAACGAGGCGCAGGCTGCGTTTGGGAACGGCGAAGTGTATATCGAGAAATATTGCGAGGCGCCAAGACATATAGAGATTCAGATTATGGCTGATAAGTATGGCCATGTTGTCTATCTTGGAGAAAGGGATTGTTCTATCCAGCGCAGACACCAGAAGATATTGGAAGAAGCGCCATCTCCTGCATTGGATGAAAAACTGAGGAGGGGCATAGGAGAGGCTGCTGTAAAGATAGTGCGGGCAATTGGCTACACAAATGTTGGGACAGTGGAGTTTCTGCTTGATAAAAATATGAGATATTATTTTATGGAAATGAATACAAGGGTTCAGGTTGAGCATCCAGTAACAGAGATGATAACTGGCATTGATATTATTAAAGAGCAGATAAAGATAGCAGCCGGCGAGAAGCTCAGATTCAAACAAAAACACATAAGACTTAGAGGCCATTCAATAGAGTGCAGAATAAACGCTGAGGACCCTGACACATTTGTTCCATGCCCTGGAAAGATTACAGGCCTCCATATGCCTGGCGGACCAGGTGTAAGGATTGATTCAGCGATTTCATGCAACTGTACTGTACCTCCTTACTATGATTCACTCCTTGCAAAACTTATAGTGCATGGAGAAAGCAGAGGCGAGGCAATAGCGAGAATGGCAATGGCACTCGATGAGTTAGAGATAGAAGGGGTTAAGACAAACATTCCGCTACATAGAAAAATAATGCAGGATCATGATTTTATAAGAGGCAAGGTTGATATAAATTATTTGAGTAAGTTTGGCTAACACAATGTAATGAGAACCTGGAGATTACTTATAGATGGCCCCAAGAGTGGCAAAGAGAATATGGCAACGGATGAGGCAATCCTTATTGCATGCAGAGAAGGACGTTCCGCATCAACGCTTCGTCTCTATGAATGGAATTCAGCCACACTCTCAATAGGTTGCTTTCAAAAGGCTTCCACGATTATTGAACGTAGTTCTGAAGTTAATATACCGATTGTCCGGCGCATTAGCGGCGGCAGGGCTGTTCTGCACTTTGATGAAATTACATACTCGATAGTTTGCGCTGAAAATGAGCCTTTGTTTGATGAAGGTATATCAGGCGCATACAAAACAATCACCGTATCTTTGCTATCGGCGCTTAGAGAAGTAGGCGTTAATGCCGATATGCACACTTCGTATACAAAAGACCATACTTCTAAGAAGCTCTCCTGCTTCCATTCTCCTTCACGATATGAGATTATAATAGAGAATCGAAAATTGGTTGGAAGCGCTCAACGACGATTCAAAAGAGTGTTCTTGCAGCACGGTTCTATTTTATTTGGTATAGACAAAGAACTAATTTCTAAATTATTTGGAAATGATGCCATTTTCAGGATGGCTTGGCTCAATCTTTTTAGCGCTGTAGAAAAATGCGATTTCAAAGCAGTCTTAGCTGATAAGATTCAAGAAGGGCTAAACATACAACTAATAAAGGATAATATAAGCAATGATGAGATATTTTTAAGAGACAAACTTATAAAAGAGAGATATAATAATGACGCATGGAATATTTATAATATTTATACGGGATTAGAAAATGCTGACACAGCCAGATTGCTATAGAGGGATATTTTAATGGATGAAAAAAGTAAAATAATTGATAGGGCGCAAAAGCTGGTTCAGAAGGGTTATCTCGACAAGGCGATTACTGAATATAGAAGGGTGATTGAAAAAGACCCAAAGGATGCGACTATTCGTTTAAGGATAGGCGACCTATATGTAAAGCTAAATAAGAGGGATGAGGCAATAAAGGAGTATGGAGAGGTTGCCAAGATACATGCCCAGAAAGGATTCTATTTAAAGGCCATTGCTGTTTATAAACAGATTCTCAAGTTGGACGAAGGGTTAATTGATATTCATTTTAGGCTTGCTGACCTGTATGTTAAGCAGAGGTTGGCAGCGGATGCTATAGCAGAGTATGGTATCCTGGTTAATTATTTTGATAAAAAAGGGAAATATGATGATGCTATCGACATCCTGAAAAAGATGATAGCAACGGATCCTCAAAATATAGGTGTGAGACTCAAGCTTGCGGATTATTACAGGAAACGTGGATCAGCAGCTGCTGCAATCGGCGAATATGTAGTGGCGTTTGATGGCCTTCTGAAAGAGGGTAAACTTGATAGCGCAGAGAAGTTGTATCAGGGTCTGTACTTAGACAGCAGGAAAGATATAAGAATAATCGAGGGGTTTGTTGAGTTATATAAACGCAAAGGCGATAATAATCAGACTGTAAAATATTATAAAGAATTAGCTGACCTTTATAAAGAAAAGGGAGATTTTGAGAAACAGAAATGGGTATATGAACAAATACTTACGATATTTCCTAACGATAGCGAGGCTGTCGAAATACTTGGGAAAAGGGTTCCTGCAGAGGTCTCTGGCGCAAGACGTGCGCCAGCAATTGCAGTATCCGATGGAAAGACTCCGCAGGAATCTCTCATATCGTGGCCGGAAGTGACAATTGATTTAAGCGCCGAAACCAGGAAGATAAAAGAGCATATTGCCATTCAAACTGAAGAGGAGCCGCTTATCCCCTGGAAGGAAATGATCGAGATAATTCAGGAGCCCAAGCCATCCGAAAAGGCCATGCCTGCTGAAGAAAAGAAATCAGATGAAGAACTTCCGCCTGTCGAAACGCCTGAACTTATTATCCCTGAACCAAAAACAGAGGAAGAAAAGATTGAAGAAGTATCCCTGACCAGCGAGGAAGAGGTTGAGAAGCCTCTTCCAGTGGAAGAAATCCCTGTTGAAACAATTGAAGAAAAATTTATACCAGAAGAAAGCCCGCTGTCGCTGGAAGAGCAAGTTGCGCCTGAGCCTGGCAAAACTGTCGAGCAGCCAACCGAAACTTACGAGATAGAAGATTTAGGCATAAAAGAATTTTTGCCTGAAGGCGCTCGTATAGTTAAAGAAATTGAGTTGCCGCTTGAAGAAGGTTATATAGACCTTTCAACCGAATTAGGCTTAGATGATGTTTTGGATTCACTTACTGAGTCGTGGGCATCTGGTGTTCAGGGAAAGGAGACGTTTACTGAGTTTAAACAGGGTGTTGAAAAACAGTTGAGTCGGGAGGATACTGAGACCCATTATAATCTCGGTATTGCATATATGGAGATGGAACTCTATGATGACGCGATGAGGGAATTTAAAATAGCAATGAAAGATCCGGTATTTGAATTTGATTGTTATAATCGTCTTGGTTTGAGTTTTATGGCAAAAGGGAACTATGATGAAGCTATTAGTAGTTTTCTTAAAGGACTAAAAGTTGGCAGACTGGCAGAGGAAGAGCGAAAGGGCTTAATGTATGAGCTTGGTTTGGCATATGAGGCAGCTGCCAAAAGCGACAATGCCCTGGAAGTTTTTAAGTCTATATATGAGATGGATAAGACATTCAGAGAGGTTTCGTCAAAGGTGAATGGATTGACAAAAAAGTTGAGGAAGGATACAAAAAAAGTGGAAACCATTCCATTAAAAGACAACATATTAGAGGTTGAGATTTTGTGACAGATAGTCTTTATATATTTTTTACGAAGGCCGACTAAAGTCGGCCTTTTATTTTTGAGAGAGTTATTAATGGTCTCATAATTGTCTGGACATAAAACCAACCGTCATCCCAGAATGCTTTAATCGGGGAGCCAGTAATAACATAAAAAACGCCTGGATTCCCGCTCAGAATCGCTGCGGGAATGACGTTCTAAACAAGAAGCGTAATGTCGTTTCTATTATGAGACCATTAATAAATGCAATGAGAATGGAAAAAATTACTAAGTTAAAGGATGACCCTGTTTTAAGGACTGTCTTTGAAGCTGTGAATGCCTTAGGTGTTGAGGGATATCTTGTAGGTGGAGTATTGCGAAACCTCTTTTTATCAAGCCCATTGGGCTTTGATTATGATATAGCGCTGAGTGGGAAGGCAAAAAATGTCGCCGATATCCTCGCGGACAGACTTAATGGAAGCGCTTTCCTGCTTGATAAAGAGCTTGGTTTCTATCGTATAAATGTAAAAAAGGATTCAGGTATTTTTGAGATTGATTTGTCTCCATACAAAGGCGACAGCATAATTGATGACGTAAAAAATAGGGATTTCACAATAAATGCCGTTGCAGTTAACATAAAAGCCCTTTTTAAAGATGGGAAGGTTGCTATAATTGATATGTTTGATGGGCGAGGTGATGCTTTAAAAAAAATTATAAGGGCAGTCAAAGAAGATGTATTCGATGACGACCCATTACGGCTATTGCGGGCAGTAAGGCTTTCTGCGCAATATAATCTAACTATCGAAAATAATACGGATGGACTTATTAAAAAAAAGGCCGAACTTCTTGCACAATCTTCGTGGGAGAGGATAAGAGATGAATTTTTCGCAATATTATCGTGTGCTCGTTCATATCAGCACTTAGAAAGACTTCATGAACTTTCTCTACTCAGAATAATTATACCAGAGAGTAATTCTTGGAAAGTTTTGTATGATTATGATCTTATGTCACATACACTTAAGACATTAAGGGAAGGGGAGGAGCTTCTTACTAATTTGAGTAAATTTACACCTGAATTTGTCGACAATATTAAAGCCTATCTTAAAATACCTCTCGGGAATATCTCTATTGAGAGCCTGTTTAAATTTGCTTTATTTCTACACGATGCTGGAAAGCCGTTAACAATGAAAAGAGACGAGGAAAGGATACGATTTATAGGCCATGAGCTTGAGGGTGAAACAATCTGTAAAGGCATTGGGAAACGTTTGAAATTAAGCAGGTCAGCTATCGGTTTTATTGCAAGACTTGTAAGGAATCACCATAGGGTTTTTAATCTTGCCTCACTTGATAAGCCAACTAATAGGTCTAAGGCTCATCTTTTTCGAGTAATGGGCGACGGTTATGGATTACTGCTTGTATTATTAGCGCTCGCAGACGCAAGGGCGACCCGAAATGGCGATGATCCAGAACTTGCGTCTTTAGTAAAAGGGCTCATTGAATTTTATTATAAGGTGTATACAGTAGTTAAACCGAGACCAGTATTGAACGGAAGCGAGATTATGGAGATTTTTGACATTCCTGAGGGTGTTATGATAGGAAAGATATTAAAGATATTAGCAGAGGCAGAGGGTGAGGGAACAATAAAGACCAGACCTGACGCAATCAAATTTATAGAAGGATGGTTGAAGGCTAAACAGAATAAATAGGTCTTTTATTATCAAGACTGCGATGTTATTTGACTTTTGTGATTCTGTATAGTATAGAAATAATAAGTTGTTTATGCGGGCGTAATTCAATGGTAGAATGGAAGCTTCCCAAGCTTCATACGAGGGTTCGATTCCCTTCGCCCGCTCCAGAAATGCATATACCAGTCTATAACTTATTAATTTTTTTGAGATTTATTATAGTTATGGACTGGTTTTTTTATCTTAATTACAAGCCGACTTTATGAGTGAAACATATGTCTTATATGGATTGCTTGCAGGAATTGTTACGCTCATTGCAGGCCTACTGCCACTCTTTATTGATTTTAAGGGCATCCGTTATATCATTGCCATTTCAGCCGGCGTTGTCATTGCAACTGTTTTTTTAGATCTTCTTCCAGAAACGAATCCTAAAGAAGACGGATGGATATTTGTCCTTGGTTTCCTTATATTTTATTTAATAGAAAAACTTACCGTACTTCATTCGTGCGGAGAGATGGAATGCGAACAGCATAGCATCAATATGGTTTCCATAGTTGGCATGTCACTGGATAATATTATAGATGGCATTGCTATCACTATTGGATACCTAACGGATCCACATATCGGATTAGTAATCACCATCGCGGTTATTATCCATGAAATACCGCAGGATATTACAGCAACTATTTTAATGAAGGGTCTTAACTATAACAACCGAAAAATACTTTTCCCTATACTGTTGGCAGCTATCGCCTATCCCATCGGTTCGTATATAGCAGTCTTTATTCCTTATACACTCCATCAGCCTGTCATTGCCTTTGTTGTTGGGGCGTTTATTTATATTGGTGTGGGCGATTTACTGCTTGAGGCGCACAAAAAATTTAATCTGAAGGTGATATTGTCTGTTTTATTGGGGTTTGTGTTTATATTTGCTATCGAAAGATTTATCCATTAAAATGCTAAATTGAACGTTTAATCTGTGTAATCGTAGTTAAAAGTCTGTGCAATCAATTATTAAGAGGATTCTATGATCGAACGATACGCAAGAAAAGAGATGGCCAGAATATGGGAGCCGGAAAATCGGTTGAGCAAGTGGCTCGAAGTTGAGATAGCCGCGTGCGAAGCATGGTCAAAGCTGGGCAAGATTCCAAAAAAGGCGTTGCAAAATATAAAGGCAAGCGCTGATTTTGATATTCACAGGATAGATGAAATTGAAAAGACAGTAAAACACGATGTCATTTCATTCCTTACATCTGTAGCAGAGTTTATCGGGCCTGATTCCCGATATATTCATATGGGGCTTACATCTTCAGATGTCCTTGATACATCCGTTGCTCTCCTCCTAAGAGAGGCTTCGGATTTGATTATTGCGGATATAAAAGGCCTGATGGCGGTTATAAAAAAGCGGGCATTTGAGCATAAAGACACGGTAATGATTGGCCGTTCACACGGCATTCATGCTGAGCCAATAACCTTTGGCCTTAAGATGGCGCTCTGGTATGAGGAGATGAAGAGAAATCATGCAAGAATGCAGAGGGCCAAAGAGATTATAAGCTATGGAAAGTTATCAGGCGCTGTTGGAACATTTGCAAATATTCCTCCTTTTGTTGAGGAATATGTATGCAAAAAACATGGCCTCAAACCAGCACCTATTTCAACGCAGGTTATCCAGAGGGACAGACACGCAGAATACTTTACAACACTGGCAATTATAGCTACATCTATTGAAAAATTCGCAGTAGAGATACGGCATCTCCAGAGGACAGAGGTATTAGAGGCAGAAGAACCGTTTACCATTGGCCAGAAAGGCTCATCAGCTATGCCGCATAAGAGAAATCCTGTTCTATCTGAAAATCTTACTGGTCTTGCAAGGCTTGTCAGGGGATATGCAAATGCAGCTATGGAAAATATCCCTCTATGGCATGAAAGAGACATAAGCCACTCTTCTGTTGAAAGGGTAATTGCTCCAGATGCAACAATCCTTATTGATTTTATGCTAACGAGAGTGACAGGGCTTATAAGAGATTTGGTTGTCTATCCTGAAAATATGAAAGAGAATCTGAATAAACTCAAAGGCCTTATATTCTCTCAGAGCGTTCTGCTTGCACTTACAAAGAAAGGCAAAACAAGGGAAGATGCCTATCAGATAGTCCAAAGGAATGCCATGAAGGTATGGAAGGAAATACAGGGGCAAGGGCCTGCCCCTGCAGGCTTTAAGCAGGGGGCGAGGGTTAAGGGGCTAAAAGACGCCTTGCTCAAAGATAAAGATGTTACAACAAAACTTTCAAAAAAGGAGATTGAGGCATGTTTCGACATCTCGAAATATCTTAAGCATGTGGATTATATATTCAATAGGGTTTTCAGATAGAGAATTTAAACGCTATGCAAATTGACATCAGCCCCAAAACCGAACTCTGGCTAAAAGAAGGCCTCATATCATTGGCAATACTTGCCGGTTTCTTTATAATTGCTAAATTGGTTAAATATTTCCTTGCCAAATGGGTTTATAGGATTACCAAACACACTGAGACAGAGCTTGATGATAAGATAGTGGAGACCGCACGAGGGCCTGTTTATTATATAATCCTTTTATCTGGTTTATATCTTGGCTTGGACAACCTGCCTCTTACGTTGAAGATAAAGACAATTGGCGATGGAATTATTTATATTTTTGGTGTAGGTGTTGGTCTGCTTTTGGCTTACAGGGTGGTAAATGTCTTCCTTGAATGGTACACCCAGAGTGTTACAAAAAAGACAGAGAGCCAACTGGAAAAGAATTTTTGCCTTTAATAGAAAAGATTGTTTTCATTTTTATATTCCTTACTGGCTTAATAATTGTTCTCAAACATTTTAATTATGATATACTGTCGCTTGTAACTGCGCTCGGCGTTACCTCTCTTGCCATAGGTCTTGCTGCAAAGGACACCCTGGCGAACATGATTTCCGGATTTACACTTATGCTGGACAGGCCCTTCAGGGTCGGGGATAGGGTGCAACTCGCATCAGGAGAGATTGGTGATGTGGTCGAAATAGGCTTGAGGAGCACAAGAATTAAGACTCTTGACAGTAATGTTTTAGTTGTTCCAAATACAGAGCTTGTGAATACAAAGGTAATTAATCAATGCTATCCTGATAAGACAATACGAGGGAGAATAAAAATAGGAATTGCGTATCGAAGTGACATAGATAAGGCAAAACAGGTCATGCTCGATATTGCCCGCTTCCATAAGCAGGTGCTGAAAGAGCCTGTCCCCTTTGTCCAATTTACGGAATTTGGCGACTCTGCATTAATCTTGCTAATGTTTTATTGGGTTTATAATTGTTTTGATCTATTTGTGATACAGGATGAGATAAACAGTCAAATAAAGAAGAGATTTGAACAAGAAGGTATTGAGATACCGTATCCAGTAAGGACAGTATATGTGTAAGAAGATAGATTGAAAGTCAAGGGTTAAAGGTCAAAAGATTTCCTTTTTTTAACCTTAAACTGTTTATCTGTTATTGACGGAGATTTTGAATGAAGAAACAAAATAAAAAGGCTATACTTGTGTTAGCAGACGGAACTATATTTGAAGGCAGCTCATTTGGCGCTGAAGGCGAGGCAATAGGTGAGGTGGTCTTTAATACCTCAATGAGCGGTTATCAGGAGGTCCTCACTGACCCATCCTATAAAGGCCAAATTGTTGCAATGACCTATACCCAGATTGGGAACTACGGCATAGATGAAGAGGATATAGAGTCAAATAAGCTCTGGCTTTCAGGATTTATTGTTAAAGAAAATTGTAATTACCCGAGCAATTGGCGGTCAGTGGGAACGCTTGATGAATATCTAAAGAGGAATAATATTGTTAGCATTGAAGGCATAGATACAAGGGTCCTTACAAAACATTTAAGGGACAATGGAGCTATGAATGGCATAATATCAAGCGTGGATTTAAACCCTGCAAGTCTAATTAAAAAGGCGCAAAAGTTTCCATCTATGACAGGACTTGATCTGGCAAAAGAAGTTACATGCAAAGAGCCTTATAAATGGAATCAAGGGCTATGGGATATAGAAAGCGGTTACGCCCCTGATAGAAACATTCAAGGTCAGGCATTACACATCAATCCCCCTTTTTCAAAGGGGGGTAAAGGGGGATTTAAAGTTATTGCCTATGATTTTGGCATAAAATTCAATATATTACGCAACCTTATTAATGTTGGTTGTGATGTTAGTATTGTGCCTGCTTCCACACCTGCTGAAGATGTATTGAGAATGAATCCTGATGGCGTATTTCTCTCGAATGGTCCAGGCGACCCGGATGCTGTTACCTATGCAATTGAAAATGTGAGAAAACTTATTGGAAAAAAACCAATATTCGGCATTTGCCTCGGACATCAGATACTGGGTCTGGCGCTGGGCGGTAAAACATATAAGCTAAAATTCGGACACCACGGCGGAAACCAGCCGGTAATGGATTTAACTACAAAAAAGGTTGAGATAACATGTCAGAATCATGGTTTTGCTGTAGATATGGGTTCATTGAAGGGGATTGCGGAATTAACCCATATTAATTTGAATGACCAGACCGTTGAGGGCTTAGCGCATACAAAGCTGCCGCTCTTTTCTGTTCAGTATCATCCTGAGGCATCCCCTGGTCCGCATGATTCTTCGTATCTCTTTCAACGCTTTGTAGATATGATGGAGCACGCGTAGCGAGATGTATCCCGCTGGGCGGGATGGAGGGAAAGTGGAGTTTCAAAACCACATAGATAGGCTTAAAAAGATATTTATTTCTGAGTCGTGTGCTGATGAAATAAAAAAGGCTAAGCAGGAATTTATTGCTTTGGGGGGGGATCTGAGCAAAGAGATAGAAGGGGATAGCGAACTTCTGGAAATCTTTTTTGATTGGTATTTATTCGAGAGGCCTCTATCTCTGGAGGGATTAACACCTGTTGAGTTATTCTTGAAAACCGCCGAGATTTCAGAAGATGACAGACAGGTGTATTTAGATTTTACAAAGCCGATTCATTCCATATTTATAGTGAAGAAGGCATCAGCTGAAATTAAGCTGCAGGATATATTCACTAAGAATAAGTATGCTCTATTGAATATATCTTCAACCTTACTGGAAAAAGGTGATGTGGCTGAAACGAGAATTTTATCTTTTAAACAGGAATATAGGTTTTCGGGCGCCTTCTTTTTTTATCCCCATAACATTTATCCAATAATTAAGGCAAAGGCAAAAGAGGCGAGAAAAAAACGTATGAAAGATTTTTCGCCATTGATATGCAAATTCAGGCAGCTCAAGACAATGTGGAGTAGATGCTCGAATATGGATATTGAAAAGGTATATAAACTTATGGAGGAGGGGCTCCTTGTCTAAGAGAAGAGATATAGAAAAAATACTCATAGTCGGAGCCGGACCTATTGTGATTGGGCAGGCATGTGAATTTGATTATTCTGGAACGCAGGCCTGCAAGGCATTAAAGGAAGAGGGTTACGAGGTTGTTCTTATAAACTCAAATCCAGCAACAATTATGACAGACCCTGGTTTGGCTGACAGGACATATATTGAGCCAATTACCATAGAAATAGTTGAGAAGATAATTGAGAAGGAAAGACCCAATGCCTTGCTGCCTACCATGGGCGGCCAGACTGCGCTCAACACAGCAGTAGCCCTTGCAGAGACAGGTGTTCTCGATAAATACGGTGTTGAGCTTATAGGCGCAAAGCTCCCTGCTATAAAAAAGGCAGAGGATAGAGAACTTTTTAAAGAGGCGATGCGGAGAATAGGCCTTGACGTGCCACGGAGCGGCTATGCAAAGACATTGACTGATGCAATAAGTATTGTGGAAACAATGAGTTATCCAATAATTATAAGACCTTCCTTTACATTGGGCGGTACTGGCGGCGGTATTGCGTATAATGCTGAAGAGTTTAAGGAGATGGTTCAATTTGGCCTTGATGCAAGTCCCTATAGTGAGCTCCTTCTTGAAGAGTCAGTTATAGGCTGGAAGGAATATGAGCTTGAGGTGATGAGGGATAGTAAAGATAATGTAGTAATCATATGTTCTATTGAAAACTTTGACCCCATGGGTGTCCATACCGGAGATTCAATTACTGTTGCGCCTGCCCAGACCCTGACTGACAAGGAATACCAGATAATGAGGGATGCTGCCTTAAAGATTATTCGGGAGATTGGCGTTGATACTGGTGGCTCAAATATTCAGTTTTCTGTAAATCCGCAGAATGGCAAGATGTATGTGATTGAGATGAATCCAAGGGTGTCCAGGTCTTCTGCCCTTGCCAGCAAGGCAACTGGTTTTCCCATTGCGAAGATTGCAGCGAAATTGGCTGTAGGCTATACCCTCGATGAGATACCGAATGATATAACAAGGAAAACACCTGCCTGTTTTGAGCCCACTATTGATTATGTTGTTACAAAGATTCCAAGGTTTACTTTTGAAAAATTCCCTGAGGCTGATGCCACTTTAACAACACAGATGAAGTCAGTTGGTGAGGTCATGGCAATAGGGAGGACATTTAAAGAGTCTCTGCAAAAGGCTATGAGGTCGCTCGAGATTGGCAGTTTTGGATTCGAGATAAAAAAGACAATGAGGTACGAGAAACCTGATGAATACCTGGAGGTGATTAAGAATAAACTCAGGGTGCCAAACTGGGAGAGGCTCTGGTATATCGGGGATGCATTCAGATGCGGTATGACTGTTGACGAGATATATGAACCATCAAAAATAGATAGATGGTTTTTGAACAATATAAAGGAGATTATAGAGGCTGAGGAGGTCATCAGAAACTGTGAAGAGCTTTCACCCGAATTATTAAGAAAGGCAAAAGAGTTTGGATTTTCTGATAGACGTATTGCAAATCTCTGGGCGACAAGAAAGAGCACAGGAGACAGACGATGCCAAATTCGTGCGGGCAAGGACATAGAAAAGCAGGAGAATGAAATTAGAAAAAGAAGAATTGAGACTGGTATAGCGCCTGTTTACAAGACAGTAGATACCTGCGGAGCGGAGTTTGAGGCATTTACGCCGTATTTGTATTCCACGTATGAAAAACCCTATTATAAGATTAACCCCCCTTCACCCCCCTTTACTAAAGGGGGGCAGGGGGGGGTAGCTGACTGCGAAGCAAACCCCACTGCCCGCAAGAAGGTTATAATCCTTGGCTCCGGACCTAATCGAATCGGTCAGGGTATTGAGTTTGATTACTGTTGTGTGCATGCATCGTTTGCATTAAGGGAAGAAGGGATTGAGACGATAATGGTTAACTGCAACCCGGAAACAGTCTCAACCGACTATGACACATCTGATAGATTGTATTTTGAACCGCTTACTTTTGAAGATGTGATGAATATCATTGAAAAGGAAAAACCTTATGGGGTCATTGTTCAGTTCGGCGGACAGACTCCACTAAAACTCGCTGTGCCTCTTGAAAAGGCAGGGGTCAATATCCTCGGCACATCGCCTGATTCAATTGATATAGCAGAGGACAGAGAAAGATTTGATAAACTTCTTACAAAACTTAATCTCAAAAGACCAGAAAGCGGTATTGCGCGTTCAATAGATGAGGCGATTCGTGTTGCAGAAAAAATCGGTTATCCTGTAATGGTCAGGCCATCCTACGTCCTTGGCGGAAGGGCGATGGAAATAGTTTACACAGAAGAAAATCTCAAGAGATATATGATGAAGGCTGTTGCGGCATCACCTGAGCACCCGGTGCTCATCGATAAATTCTTGAATAATGCAATCGAGGTTGATGTAGATTGTATCTCGGACGGAAAGGATGTGGTCATCGGTGGTATCATGGAACATATTGAAGAGGCAGGTATTCACTCTGGAGATTCAGCCTGTTCAATACCCCCATATTCACTTCAGGCAAATGTAATTGACAACATTAGAAGGCAGACAATATCCCTTTCTAAAGAATTGGATGTAATTGGCCTTATGAATGTGCAATTTGCTGTTAAGGATAATACAGTTTATATCCTTGAGGTCAATCCTAGGGCTTCCAGAACAGTGCCGTTTGTCAGTAAGGCTATAGGCAGGCCATTGGCAAAGTTGGCTTCCAAGGTAATGATTGGCAAGTCTCTCAAGGAACTTGGATTTACAGAAGAGGTTATGCCTCAGTATACCTCAGTAAAAGAGGCAGTTTTTCCGTTCATAAAATTTCCTGGTGTTGACACTATCCTTGGACCAGAAATGAAATCCACAGGCGAAGTCATGGGAATAGACGAAGATTTTGGAAAGGCATTTGCAAAGGCACAGATTGCTGCAGGGACAAAGCTTCCAGTCACTTCCTTACCTTCACCCTTGGGGGGAGAGGGAAGGTCTGGAGGAAATGTATTTATCAGTGTAAAGGATGATGACAAGAAAGATATTGTAGAAGTAGCAAGACAGTTAAGCGATATTGGCTTTAAGATAATTGCTACTGGTGGCACGGCTGATTATCTAAAGGGCCATGGGGTTAACACTGAGCTTATCTATAAAGTCGGAGAAGGTAGACCAAATATAGTAGACCGAATAAAGAGCGGTGAGATAGCGATGGTAGTCAATACATCCTTTGGTGCAAAGTCTGTAGCAGAGTCTTATTCCATTCGACGTTCGGCCCTTGTGTATAATGTTCCTTATTTTACAACAGTGCCTGCTGCCAAGGCTGCTACCCAGGGAATCATCTCATTGATAGAAGAAGGACTTAGTGTAAGGTCAATACAGGAATACCATAAAACAAGTCAAGAGTCATCCTCCGCCTTAGGCGGATCAGGCGGAGTCAAGAGTCAAAGAGATTTTTTACCCCGTTAGAGAACTTTGTTCTCTAACGGGGTTTACTTCTAACTAATGACTTACCACTTGCTATTGTCCTATGGAATCAACTGCCACTGACCCATTTTCTAAAATTATTTCAACTCTTTTAAAACCTCTTATATTCGCATCTAAAGATAATTTTGCGCATCTCTCCGCGATAAAGAATATTGAACTGTTGACGCAAAATCTTTGTCACCAGGCCCTAAGACTTTCTATCTCAGACAGCAATATTGGAAGGGTCAGAGAACTTCAAGGAATATTTGTGGGTTTTGATTCCCTGACCGTAGAGGGAAAGAGGGATAAGATAACAAAGGCCATGGATATTATAAAAGAGATAGGAGTCAGGGGCCTGCTCCAGAATGCATCCCCGGTTAAAACCTTCGGGGACAGGTCTATTGGGGGTCTGGCTTCAAAAGCCGGAAGTTCGTCACCCATAGAGGAAATAAAAGCCAGGTTCTCCAGACTTTTAACTCCGCTAAGAGCTGCTAAAGGCATCGGTCCAAAGCTTGCTGAGGTGTTCAGAAAAAAGGGGTTGGAGACCGCAGAGGATATCCTATATTGGCTGCCGATTAGATATGAGGACAGGCGGAAAATAAAGAAGATATCTCAATTGAGATTTGGAGCAAAAGAAGTAGCGTCAGGTGAAATAATGGTTATGGGAGAGGCCTTTTATGGAAGACGCAAGATTTTCGAGATGAGCATAGGCGATGGAAGCGGCTTCTTACGACTAAAATGGTTTAATTATAAACTACCTTTCATGAAGAGAAGATATAAGATAGGACAAAGATTGATTGTCTATGGCGAAATAGGTATTTTTGGCGGACAGAAAGATATTATACATCCTGACATAGAGATTTTTGAAGAAGGAGATGAACTGGACTCAATCCATTTCAATGCTATTGTCCCCATATATTCACAAATTGGGAATATACATCAAAAGACACTCAGGAAAATTATACGAAACATTGTTCACGAATATGCTTCTCGATCTATTGGTTCAGTCCCTTTAAATATCTTAAAGCACTATGACCTACTTGAATTATCAGATGCCCTTGCAGAGGTTCATATGCCCAGCCAAATCCCCCCTCACCCCCCTTTGGAAAAAGGGGGAGGGGGGGATTTTAATTTACGAAACTGGCTGCCGCATAAGAGTCTTGTCTTTGATGAACTTTTTTGCCTTGAAATGGGTCTTGCCTTAAAAAAGGGAAACACTGAAAAACAGAAGGGGATTGCATTTAATACGGTTTCGAAGATGGCAGATAATTTTGCAAAGATGCTGCCATTCAAATTAACTGCTGCGCAGGATAGGGCTCTATCTGAAATAAAGAGAGACATGGCAATGCCCCATCCTATGAACCGTCTTATTCAGGGCGATGTTGGTTCTGGAAAGACAGTTGTTGCATTCATTGCAAGCCTGATTGCCATTGAAAATAATTGTCAATCTGCAATCATGGCACCGACAGAAATACTTGCCGAACAACACTACCTTAATATTCATGGATACGCTGAATCACTCGGTATAAAGGTTGCCCTTCTCACGAGCAATCTTACAAAAGCTGAACGAACAGCAATTTTAGATGGTATAAAAAATGGAAAGATAAATCTCGCTATCGGCACCCATGCCCTCATTCAGGAGGATGTAGAGTTTAATAAACTTGGACTCGTAATTGTGGACGAACAGCATAGATTTGGCGTTGTGCAGAGGGCATTGCTGAAAAAAAAGGGGACAGGGGGGCAAGGGGTCGAGGGGAAAGACACTCGCTTGAGCCCTGGGATCCTTGAACCCTTGACCCCAGATGTATTGGTCATGACAGCCACACCTATACCAAGGACGTTGGCCATGACAGTTTATGGCGACCTTGATGTCTCGGTTATTGATGAGCTGCCTCCTGGAAGAAAACCGGTGAAAACAAAGGTCTATCGGGAAAGGGGTAGAAATGAGGTTTATAAAATTATCAAAGATGAGTTAGCACAAGGGAGGCAGGTGTACATTGTTTACCCAATTATAGAAGAATCAGAGGAGCTTGATTTAAGGGATGCTACAAAGATGTCAGAGCATTTGCAGAAAGATATATTTCCTAATTACAAGGTAAACCTCCTGCATGGAAGAATGAAGTCAGAAGAAAAAGAAGCCATTATGAAGGCCTTTAAATCGCAACAGATAAATATCCTTGTATCAACTACGGTTATCGAGGTTGGTATAGATGTGCCAAATGCAACTGTTATGGTAATAGAACATGCGGAGAGGTTTGGCCTTTCACAGCTTCACCAATTAAGGGGGAGGGTTGGGAGGGGAGGCCATATTTCATACTGTATTCTCCTTGCTGGAAGGATAGGTTCAGAGGATACATACAGGAGGCTCAAGGTAATGGAGAGTACCAACGATGGCTTTAAGATAGCTGAAGAGGACCTAAAGCTCCGCGGGCCAGGGGATTTTCTTGGCACTAGACAATCCGGGTTGCCTGACTTCAGGGTTGTAAATCTTTTAACAGACACCTCCCTGCTTCAAAAGGCACGGGAAGAGGCATTTCGTATATTAAAAAATGACCCGAACCTTACACTAAAAGAACACGCAGGGCTTAAAGAGATAGTTAAGATACGCTGGAAGGGAAGAATGGAGCTGGCAGAAATTGGGTAGATTTTCCAAGGAGATAAATAGTTTTTTTCATACAGTGGCCGAAGATGATAAAAAGGGGTTTTTATTCTATCTTTTTTTCCTGCCTTTATACATCCTTTCTACCCTCTATGGCATTGTCATTAAGTCCAGACTTTTTCTCTATCATGTCGGCATATTTAAGATCCGAAAACTGGATTGCAGGGTCATTTCTGTTGGCAATATAACGGTTGGTGGCAGCGGCAAGACCCCCTTAGCAATGTACCTGGCGCAAAAGTTTATTGAGGAGGGGAAAAGACCGGCTATTCTCAGCAGAGGGTACAAGGGAAAGATAAGAGATATGGGGATTGTTTCAGATGGGGAAAATGTCTTGTTAACCCCTGAAGAGGCAGGGGATGAGCCGTATCTCATGGCGACTAAGTTAAAGGCTGTTCCTGTCATTATTGGCAGAAACAGGTATAAGGCAGGACTTTATGCTACCGAAAAATTCAATCCTGATGTTATTATCCTCGATGACGGGTTTCAGCATATGAGTCTTGCACGAGATGTGGATATTTTACTTATAGACTCAAGAAGGGGGATTGGTAGCGGCTATCTTTTTCCCTTAGGCCTATTGAGGGAACCTTTAAGCAGTCTGAAGAGGGCTTCCCTTGTTTTGCTAAAGAAGTCAGAAGAAAACACTCTGGAGTCAGAAGAAAAAAATAGCTCCCAACTAACCGGTCAAATGAAAGATTTTCCAATTATCCCATTTACGTATAAACCTGTGGCCATTCGTAATCTTG
>Ga0209212_1000454_pt1 | contig 79924 bp, 62 predicted proteins | sample RifGroC2_FD_183996 | JGI IMG/M metagenome (GOLD analysis project Ga0209212, IMG submission 183996) | Groundwater microbial communities from Rifle, Colorado, USA - Groundwater C2 (SPAdes) (version 2) | ecosystem: Environmental > Aquatic > Deep subsurface > Groundwater | place: Rifle, Colorado...
ATTTGCATGGTGGATAAAACCTTTGTTGTCATAAGTTATTATGCCTGTGGCAAGCATCCCGAGTATCCTGCTGAAAAACTGTTCCTGCTGCCTGTTTTCCATTTTGAGCTTTTGTATCTGCAGGTTTACGTTATTCATGCTCTGATGCAATTCTTTAAGAGAACCTACTTTGTTATCAACAGAAAAAGAGAGATTTGAATCATCATTTTTCACGGAATCAAAAAAGAACCTTATGTTCCGGTTTGTTCTGTTGAGAAATAATATAAGATTTACTGTAAGGATTGTTATTAACAGAATACAGATAATTGTCAGACGAATTGAATGCTGACTGATCAGGCTGTAACCAAGTAAAACTGAAGATGCACTTATTAGCAGTACTCTTATTATAATATTAATATACAACTTTTTACTTAACATCCGGTTTGTTTTTTCTGAACTTATTATAAAGTGTCTGTCTGGTAATGCCCAGCTGTTCGGCTGCAGCTGTGAGATTGCCATTGTTCCTTTCAATAGCCATGCTGATTAGTTTTTCTTCCATTGCCTCAAGGGTGGGCAGGGATTCGGGGCTTATGTTACCTGCAGGTTTAAGGTAAAGGTCCTCAGGCTTTATTGCATTCGATTCGCTCAGTATCACAGCTTTTTCAATAGTATTCTGTAACTCCCGTATATTTCCCGGCCATGTATATCTCATCAGCTTATCATATGCCTGATGGTTGATTCTCAGATCCGGTTTGTCATATTTCAATACAAACTTTTTAAGAAAGAAATCGGCCAGTTCAATAATATCGTTCCCTCTTTCCCTGAGCGGGGGCAGCTCTATCTGAATTGTGTTTATCCTGTACAGGAGATCCTCCCTGAACAGGCTCTCTTTTACCATATTCACGAGGTTCTTGTTTGTGGCGCAGATGAGCCTTATGTCGGTTGATATGGGTTCATTCGATCCTATTCTTGTGATCTTTCTGTTCTCGATGGCCGCAAGCAGTTTCGACTGAAGATGAAAGGATATGTTCCCTATCTCATCAAGAAAAAGGGTGCCTTTGTCGGCAAGTTTAAATTTTCCCTGCCTGTTTTCCCTGGCATCGGTGAAAGCCCCTTTGACATGCCCGAAAAGTTCACTTTCAAAAAGTGTTTCAGGAATGGCTCCCATGTCAACACTTACAAGTAATTCGTCGGCCCTGCAGGACAATCTGTGTATTTCCTTAGCTATAAGCTCTTTACCTGTACCGTTCTCACCTGTAATAAGCACATTGGCATCTGTTCCCGCCACTTTCCTGGCCATTTTCAGGACTTCAAGTATTTTTGATGATGAACCTATAATTTCCCGATGATCCCTGTTGATCTCGTTTTTTAGTCCCGACTCCCTGTCTCTGAGATGTCTGAGCTCCTTTTTTGACAGGTTAAGCTGAATTGCCAGTTTAAGGGTAGCCAGGAGTTTCTCATTATCCCAGGGTTTCAGGACAAAATCAGAAGCCCCTTCTTTTAACGCTCTTACGGCAGTATCTATATCTCCATAAGCAGTGATCATAACTACTGAGATATCGGGATTGAATTCTTTTATCCGTCTGAGCCAGTAAAAGCCTTCGTTGCCGTTATTTACTCCGGCAGAGAAGTTCATATCGAGTACGACAAGGTTGAAATCGTTCTTCCTTAATTCTGATAATATCTGGTTAGGATTAGCAAGCGATCTTACCAATGAAAACTCAGGATTAAGAAGTATCTCAAGCGAGGTAAGGATGCTTTTATTGTCGTCGACAATCAGTATGTTCCCTTTGTTTGAGGACATTATTTTCGATTTTCCTATATTCTAAAAAAATATAATTTGTTCTGTAAGCAGAAGATTCCTCATTCAACCGCCAACTGGCGGATTCATTCGGAATGACAGTACATTAAATTTTATTGTGGATGGGAGATAAGAGCGGGCATGGCCCGCTCTTATCTCCCATCCACTGGTGACAAAAAAAGGAATCTGTCATCCCGAACGAAGTGAGGGATCTCTACAGTATATTGCAAAGTAATCTTTATGACATTCCACTTCATTCACTCAAATAGTTTATAATTCATAAATAATCCCGTGAAACCGCATTATTCTGTAATTTACCTTTATTATTTTCAGATGATAAAATTAAACTAATAAATCTGAAAATCAAAAAAACGTAAAATTAATTTACGCAATATAGTAAAATATATTTACAACATGACGATGAAATATTTTGTAACCGCATGATATTCAATGCATAAAAATGATGGCATGATAGTAGGATGGGTGTATTTGGATTGATATAATACTTCAATTAACTTAGATTATGAGAGTATTATTAAAAACAATTATCAGAAATTTCATCCGTCGTCCTGTCACGAACCTGATAAACCTCTTCGGTTTATCAATAAGTCTTACTATTGTAATTATACTTTCAATATACAGCTACAGCGAATTAACAACAGACAGTTTTCACGAAAATGTCAATGAAGTTTTCCTTTTAAAGAAGAATGCTGATGCCATTCACACCCCCGGGATTCTGACCGAAACAATTAATGGAAAAATCCCCGGAATGAAATCAGTTGTCAGGGTAACTCCGGCATGGGAAACGACAGTCTTCCAATCAGAAGATAAAGAGCCACTGGTTTCAGATCTTGTATTTGCTGACAATGATTTTTTTAATCTCTTTAGTTACATATCTGTTGAGGGAGACTTGCATAATGCACTGAATGAACCTATGACCCTGGTAATTTCAGAAGGCCTGTCAAATAAAATGTTTGGGAATGAACTCGTTTTTTAATTACTTTTCACTTGCTAAAGTTCGTAATGTCGCACTATATCAGCACATCAGAACTTTTAAGTTCAAATTTTGAGGAAACTCCAGTTAAAATCTATAAACATTATAAAATACTGAAATGTTCTGGTATTATCTAAAAACAGCAGCAAGAAATATCCTGACCAACAGGAAATTTTCGATTATAAATATTGTTGGTTTTGCTTTTGCAATATCAATATGCCTTGCAATTTTTCTTTTTGTGACCAATGAATATTCAAACGACCTGTACAATAAAAACGTTGATCAGATTGTCAGAATCATTAATACAAAGGATAATTCAAGCAACATCGATTATCGTGTGAAAGATATTCTGCAAAAAAATATTCCTGATATTCAGAATGCATGTCTTGCGCTGCGTTCAGGTCATCCGGTTTGGGTTGAATACACGGGTAAAGGTTATTATCTGGATGATATCATGTCTGTTGACAACGATTTCTTTGAGGTTTTTACTGTTTCGTTTATCTCTCAGCTTCAATCACCGGTTTTTACCGGGATAAATTCAGCAGTTATGACGGAAACGACGGCAAGGAAACTTTTCGGGGCAGAACCTCCTCTTGGAAAGGATATATTAATATGGGGCATTATTCCGGTAACCATTTCAGGTATTATAAAGGATTTCCCTGATAATTCAAGTTTAAGGGCCGGATTACTTGTGAATGCGGAAAACATTAAGTTCAAGTTTAACAGGTGGATTGGTGATTCAAGGGATTCAAGTACTTACATGTGGCCCTTTCAGATATATTTTCAGCTTGAGAAAAATGTGGATACCAAAACACTTTCGGAAAAAATAAATGAAAATATCGATATACTGAAGCCATATGTGAAGCAGATTGGCTTTCTGAAGCTGAAGGATATCTATCTTCATGATACAACAACAGGGAGTGACACAAAAAAGGGGAATCCGGACTTATTAAATTTGCTGACTGTCATTGCATTAATAATCTTATTTCTTGCTGTGATAAATTATGTAAATCTGACCGTTGCACAGCAGGTAAAGCATAACAAGCATACAGGCATCAGGAAAGTCTTTGGTGCAAAACGGAACAATATTATATACAATTTCCTGACAGAATCCCTACTGGTAATTTTCCTTGGTTTCATTTTGGGGATAATGTTATTGTGGTTTCTGATCCCTTATTATCAAAATCTCTTCAAATCAAGTATAAGTATAAATACATTATTTCAAATTCCATACATAATAATTCTGCCGGTTGCTGTACTTATCATTGGTTTGATAAGTGGAGTCGGTCCCTCGATTGTCCTTACAAGGATCGCACCTGTGAAAATACTGACCGGATCTACCTTTACTCCATCTAAAAAGAATTATTTACGTAATGCTCTTATCGTCTTTCAATTCACTATTTCGATTATACTGATCTTTTGTGTTATTATAGTGCAGAGGCAGATTCAATATGTGAAACATAGTAATCCCGGATTTAATGAGGAACAGCTGCTACGGCTTGATCTTCCTCCAATCAGGGAGAACGACAGAAGCAAAGCGATGACTTTGCTGGGTGAGGTGAGGAAATCGCCATACATTAAAAATTTATCATTAACATCTGGTGTCCCGGGCGAAATAAGGATGTATATGAATTCTAACATGGAAAATACTGCCAAAGATATGAGTGTACCATGTCTTTTGGTTGACACTTCTTTTTTAAAGACATTTGGATTGAAAGTAGTCAGAGGTAGAGATCTGCAACCAGGTGATCTCGATAAAGTATGCATGATCAATGAAACTGCTTACAGACACTTTGAATTTGAAAGCCTCGAAAATAAGAGATTTAATAATTTTGGAGGATTTGACATAATAGGTGTGGTAAATGATTTTAATTATAGCTCACTACATAAGGCTATTGGACCAGTATGCATAATGTTTACATCCAAAAGCATGCCGTCGGCAATAAATATCAGGTTTGCCTCAAATAGTGTCGGCCCTGGTATGGACAATATAAAAAAGCTATGGGAAGATATACTGACTTCATATCCTTTTAAATACCAGTTCTATGATGATTGGTTTGACTCAATGTACAAGTCAGAAGAATATTTCGCACGTACAATAAGTCTCTTTGCAATACTTGCTATAGCAATTTCATGTATAGGCATTTTAGGTCTGGCTATTTTTTCATCCGAACGTCGTACCAAAGAAATTGGAATCAGAAAAATAAATGGAGCAAAAGTATCTGAAATATTACTCTTGCTAAACAGAGAATTTATAAGTCTGGTCATTATTGCGTATCTTATTGCTGTTCCATTAGCATCATATGCCATGTATAAATGGCTGGAGAGTTTTGCTTATAAAACTGACTTGAGCTGGTGGATCTATTTTTTATCCGGATTATTAGCCTTGATTATAGCTCTGGCAACTGTAAGCTGGCAGAGCTGGCGGGCAGCAACGAGAAATCCGGTGGAGGCGCTGAGGTATGAATAACCCTTACCCCCCAACCCCCCAAGGGGGGCTTATGCAGTACTACAAAGTATGGAAGATGGAAGAAATTGAAAAATCGATGTATTATGGAGCGAAGCCTGCAACATTTGAGGCTGCCAGGCTTTTAAGAAAAAAAATGACTCATCCCGAAAAACTTCTCTGGGAGAAACTTAAACATAAACAAATCAACGGTTTAAGATTCCGCAGACAGCATCCCATTGACTTCTTCATTGCAGATTTCTATTGTCATGCAGCGAAATTGGTTGTCGAAATTGACGGAGAGATACATGAAGGCAAAAAAGACTATGATGATGGTCGTTTGGCAGGGATGGAGAAGTATTTAATTAGAGTCATAAGGTTCACTAATAAAGAGGTTGAAAACAATATAGAACAAGTTATTAATTTAATAGAAGATGAAACGAGGAGCAGAATTCAAAGTCCCCCTTGGGGGATTTAGGGGTGGATTTCCGCTGGCAAAGCTGGCGTGCAGCAACAAGAAATCCGGTGGAGGCGTTGAGATATGAATGAACCTCCTGCGATACTATACCGGCTCCCTTCCTGTTGTTTTGACAGTCAGATGATAAGAGATCAATTAAAAATACTCAAAGAATAAAAACAGAACAATAACAAAATACTTTATAAATGAATTCATTAAAAATTGCCTGGCGCAAATTATTCCGTAAAGGAGAACATTCAATAACCCGCATAATATCGCTGGCATCCGGGTTGGCTTTCGGAATACTTCTTCTGTCCGAAGTATTTTATTACTACAGTTTTGACAGTTTCTATCCCGATGCCGATCGCATTTATGTGGTTTATGAGAACTTTAAAATGGATAAGTCGTCTGACAAGATGAGCTCTCATAGCCGTGTAAGCGGGGCCATAGCTCCCGGATTAAAATCTGAGGTCCCTGGTATAGAGGCAGCAGCACGTTTAAACAGCATAGGTCGCTCTGTCTTTTATACTGACGATAAGAAAAGCTATAGTGGTGAATTTTCATTCGCCGACGAGTTTATATTTGATGTTCTACCCCGGCCGATGATCCAGGGAAACCCGAAAGAGATATTAAAGAGTCAGATGAACTGCATGGTTTCCGGCAAGATTGCAGAGATGATAGGTGGTGATGTTATTGGGAAGATGATTGAATTAAAAGAATATCCGAATAAGAAGCTGACTATTGCCGGAGTATTTGAAGAATTGCCGGAAAACACCAACTACAAATACGATATCCTTATTTCGATGGTTTCTACCGGCCGGTTTATGTGGGATGGTACCAATAACTGGCTCGGGAACGACCGGTATTATACCTGTGTTAAACTGGAACCCGGAATTGATCCTGAAAGTCTTATGCCTGCGGTTCGTAAAATGCAGGAAGTTCACCAGGATATTGAACGTCTTGAGGCGATACAGCAGGGGATGGTATTAAAATACAGCTTTAAGCTGATTAAAAAAATCCATGTCGAAGAAGTCAGAGACATAGTGTTTATCCTCAGCTCAATAGCATTTGCAGTTCTGCTGGTTTCTCTGCTGAATTATATATTACTTACCCTAAGCGCATTGGTTGGCAGGATTAAGAGCTCGGCAATCTATAAAACCTACGGTGCCAGGGTCGGAAATCTGCAACTGATGATCTTTTCTGAAACATCATTACTCTTTCTTATCTCACTTTCAGGTGCTTTCATGATCATCACGATTGTACAACCTGTAATTGAGGCAGAGGTGGGCCACAGTCTTTCAGCTGCCATGAATCCTTACGTTATCTGGCGATTGTTGGTTTTAATGCTTGTCCTGCTCATAATTATCAGTTACTTCCCGGGCCGCGTTTTTGCCGAAATCCCTGTAGCTTCGATTTTTCACAATTATGCTCAGAAAGGTAATAAGTGGAAACTTGGTCTTCTGTCATTCCAGTTTGCCGGAGCAACTTTCATTCTGACAGTACTTGTTATTGTCACTCTGCAATATGACAAATTAAGGAAATCTGATCATGGTTACCGGTCAGAAGGTGTATATTATGCATCTACAAGCGGAATGCCCGGCAATAAACTGTCGATCGTATTAGATGAGCTCAGAGCTATACCGCAGATTGAGGCTGTAGCGCTGGGATCATGTGTACCAACAGAGGGAGCTTCGGGTAACAATGTTTCGTTACCGGATGAAGAGAAAGAACTTTTTAATATTGCTGATTTTTACTGGATCGACGAAAACTATCTTTCCATACTTAATATTCCGGTAGTTGAAGGCAGTAATTTTTCGCCCGGAACCACTATTCCCAACGAATTTCTTATCAGCCGGAAAGGAGCCGACATGCTGATGATCAATGGTGGCTTGAAAGATGGAGTGACGGGAAAACAGGTCACCCTTAGTGAACATGGAACTTATACAATACGCGGTGTTTTTTCTGATTTTACAATAAGGTCCATATCGTATCCCGACCAACGACCGTCAATGTTTTCTTTTATGCCTGATGATAAGTTTCAGGAAAGGATAGAAACTAATCCGTCATTTTCATGTTATATTATTGTAAAGGTTCATGAGGGATCACAAACCGATATTATGAAAAGAATAACAGATGTATTAAACATGGCCCTGCCTCATCAGGATGCTGTTGTGAAAAGCCTTGAAACCGAAAAGACAGAGCTTTACTCTTCAGAGAAGGGATTTCGTACCGCAATGCTTGCCGGAAGTGTCATTATCTTACTTATTACAATTATGGGCTTGCTGGGCTACACTATCACTGAAACATCGCGCCGCAGCAAGGAATTAGCAATACGGAAAATAAGCGGAGCCCGTCTATCCGACATTTTAAGGATCTTCATCAGGGACCTGGAGTACATTGCCATACCTGCAGTATTAGCCGGATCAACAGGAGCCTGGTTCGCAACCCACAAATGGATGGAGAGCTTTGCTTCTAAAACACCGCTGCACTGGGGTATTTTTGTCTCATGTGGTCTTTTTGTTTTATTATTGATTGCATTGATCTCTGCCTTAAATTTTATAATTATAGCCAACAGAAATCCGGTGGAGGCGCTGAGATATGAATAATCGACCTCGTAAATCCACTCAAATGAGTAATTTTAACAATTAAAAAAGTTTGGATGGATGGAAAGCCCCCGGCCTCCGTAGACACGGAGCTTAAATCAGCATCCTGCATAGATGTAAAACCCCCGGCCCCGCTGGCGCGGGTCCACCCCCTGAAGGGGGTATAATTCCTACTCTTAACCAGCGTCTGTGATAAAACGAAATATACCCCCCTTCAGAGCCTGTCCCGACCGGAGGTCGGGAGTGGCAGGGGGGCTGATCAGACTGGCAATGAGGCCCTTCAGAGCCTGTCCACACCGGCGGTCGGGAGGGGCAGGGGGGTGAATTAAAAGAAACTGGAAAGCTATGAGAGGATTTGTGGAATTATTAAAAACTGAAATTAAAAAAGGACTTCCCGGAACAGCAGTTCAATGGCAGATGGCTTCCTCCGATCGTATGATCAGGAATTTTCCAGGGTCTCCCGGACCTGATGCAAAGGTGGCTGCGGTTCTGATCCTGCTATTTCCTGATAAAGGTTCGGTACATACGGTTCTGATGCAACGGCCCGATTACAAGGGAATACATGGCGGACAGATCAGTTTTCCCGGAGGAAAGAAGGAAGACTCAGATAAAAATATCATTCATACAGCACTCCGTGAAGCTGATGAAGAAACAGGCGTAAAACAGCAAGATATAAGTGTAATAAATACACTTACTCCTCTTTTCATCCCCGTGAGTAACATGATAGTGACACCTGTTGTCGGCTGGACAGAAAAAAAGCCTGATTTCAGACATCATCCCGGTGAGGTGGTTTTCCTTTTTGATGCGGAGATCAGTAAACTTCTCGATCCTTTAATTGTCAGGACAAAGCCCATGGAGATACATGGGGAGATGATAGATGTTAAGTATTACGACTACGATGGCAACGTGATATGGGGAGCAACTGCAATGATGCTTCATGAATTGCTTACCATTATCAAAAGGGGAAATTTTGAGCTGAAAATGGGTTAGAATGTGTTCCCTGGTACCTGGAACATGGAACCTGGAACATGGAACCTGGAACATCTTTTAACCCACCCCTGGCCTCCCGCTAAGGCGGGACAGGCTCTCCCGGGAGGGGATCCCCAAACCAGCAACCAGCAATCAGTAACAAGCACCCAGCACCAAGCATACCTGCTTTATCTGTGAGAACTGAACATATCCTGTTTCACATAATCAGCAGGCAGTATATTCTTATAATGCTCATATCTGTCGCGGATTTCCGATACAAAGGCTACCGATTCCGTTCCCCTGAAATATCCGCTTTTCACAACATCATCATTATAATACCGGGGTTCTGACTTCTTCAGCAACCAGGTTTCCACATCTGTCCACTTCTGAGGATCCATGCCATGCTTTTCGGCAAGCTTCATGGCATCAAGTACATGCCCCGGACCTGCATTATAAGAAGCAAGTATAAAATTAATCCTCTCATTTTCATCTTCAATCTTCGGATCAAATATAGAGTGTAGCCAGTTGATATTCATTACCCCGGCTTTTATATTGTTTTTGGGAGAGACGGTAATATCGATCCCGAAACGCTCGGCAGTACTTGGCATAATCTGCATCAGACCATAGGCACCGGCCCATGATTCCACTCCGGCATCAAACCTCGACTCCTGGTAAATTAGCGAAGCCAGAAGCCTCCAGTCCCATTTGATAGTATCACTGAATTCTCTTATCAGATCATCGTATTTTGAAACTTTACCGGTTTTGAGGGAATAATAATCACTTCGTATTATAATGCCTGACCTTGAGTTTCTGTAGTATTTTGAATGAAGCAGGGCATATGACCCGGTCTTTTTATAAGCCTGAATCCAGCTGTTAAGTTCATCCAGCAGCAGTTCGGAATTATTCTTCCTTAAGCTCCATGCAAGTTTCTGGGGAAAACTGACAGGCGTGCTGATATCGATTTGGGGGAAATATGTGGCATTAACCCTTGCTACATTTTCATCACAAACCGCATAATCAATTTCTCCTTCGGCAACACTCTTTATAAGCTGTTCCGAGTCAAACGGCACTTTAACAATTATTATTGAATCACCGATTTCGTTGCCCAGCGTTACCATTCTCTCAGCATGGGCAGAGCCTTCCTGTACGTATACGGTCTTACCTGCAATATCCAGCTGGTTCCTTATAAGTTTTTTATCAATGGCAGCGGCAGTCATTGACCTCCAGCTACGTGGCCTGCGCTGTATCAGAACCTGCCTTGTTTCATCAATCGATTCAGTGAAAAGAATCTCTTTCCGGCGGGTGGAATTGACAGTCAATCCCATTGCAATAAGGTCTGCTTCACCTGAATTAAGCATATCAATTGCATGCTCAATATGGTTTTCAGTTACTATTTCGATATCAATCCCGATATGATCAGCAAAAGTTCTCAGTAGTTCATAATTGAACCCCATGGGTTCACCCTTGTAAATAAAGTAATTTGTTGAATTAAAGTCGGTTACGGCGATCAACTTCCCTCTTTTCTTAATTTGATCAAAGTCAGCGGATACCGCAGATTCCCCGGATGTTCTGAAAAAAGAATGATTGTCAGAACAGGAGATGCAAACTATTACAAGGAACGATAAAATAAAAATTAACCTTTTTTTCAAAAACGTTGTATTAGTTAAACATTCTTTTTAAAAACGGGTGCAAAGATACAACAATTTTTTTAATTATAAAAGGTCCATGCCAGACCAAAGGCAAACCTGCGTCCGGGTTGCGGGTAAAATGGCACCAGTTCATAGTTATAAAGCATCTCTCCGCTCATCAGTCCATAGTTAATATGATCAAACATCAGGAAGATCCTGGTCCTCTTAAGCTTTATGTTAAGAAATGCGTTAATAAAAGGATAATTACCTGATTCCGATTGGTCCTGACGGTAAAAACGCCCGGTAGCCGGCATATAAGAATACGGATGATAGAGAGTATGATAGGTAACATCAACCCCGAACTGGGTATTGAGTCTTCCATTTGTCTTTTCAAACCGGAAGAGGTGTTCAAAATATGCGGCAACTTTTACAGTTGCCATTGGCAGATCGATAATATCCGGATTACTGCTCTTCTGAATAATCACATCGGGTACCAGGTGAAATTTCCATGCTTTGAAATCCTTTCTGATCCAAAGGGATAAAACCCTGATTTGTGAAGTATCCTGTGAAGGTAATGCAAGAGTATCAAAATCAAGATAGTTACTTATAACTGCATAATTGAGTTTCAGGTCGGCATGCCTTGCAGGATAGGAAATCCTTGTTCCCAAATCGAGGCGTGACTCTTTTTCAGCATCAAAGCTCCATTTAAAATTGTTACCGCCCCAGTGAGTATACCAGAATGAAGGGGTTCTTTTATTTATTCCTCCTGTTATCAGCCATTCAAGTCCGCCTTTTTTCAGATCAAAAGACCTTGCCATCTCACCATTAAGAATATAGTCACCTTGCCTGTATCTGTCGAAATACAACTCCCCATTTATCTGCCATCTGAATTTATTTCCAATCTGGTTTGAGAAGCTGCCAAGCAATACATTATTGCCTCTGAACCAGTTGGCTGTATCTGTTTTTGTCAGCGAATCACCCGGGATAAGCTGCCCGAACCAGAAGTTCTCATTCCGCAACCCAAATCCGGCTCTAAACCCCACAACTTTCGTTTCATCAGTTGTAAAATCAAATCTGAAAGTATTTTTAACAAATTTGGCTGACAGTGAATCGAATGTAACATTCCTGTTCATATATATTGAATCATAGAACCCCGATCCGGGAGAAGCATCACGATACATTCTCCTGCTATAGTCCAGCTGGAAAATATGTGAAAAAGTACCTGTCAGCGGGGCCACTACAGGATTCAAGACCGGAATTGTATCCTTATCAGGTATTGCACCAAGGAAAGTATACTTCTGAACCACCAGGAAATTCCTGTTTCTCAGAAAACTGCTGGCGTCATTAAGTGACCCAAGGTTTACCGGTATATCCTTTGTGTTGGCAATTTCAATATCAAGCTCACTTTTATCGGTTATTCCACCGTTTTCCTGACCGAATAATCCGTTCAGACCGGTCGAAAAATAGAGTTTGTACTTCGACCTGGTATAAGAGGTATAGAAAGTAAATGTTTTATCTTCAGACCTCTGGTTACTGTACTGCCCCAGGCTGAATATAATATCGTAAACAAGTCCGAAGTTAAGGAACCTGTTAATGTTCTGAGAGTGTTTAACCCTGAAGGTCTGTTCAGCTACCTCCTTTTCTCCCGACAGGACCCATTTAAGTTCGGTGAACGGAACCTGGGTGTTCATGAAGAGAGCATTTTCAGGATTGTGCATAAACCGGTAATGATTGTAATAGAGATACCTGTCAGGATCATTTATCCTGTTGAAAAAATTGACTGAATAATAAGGCAGACCGTAATTTCCCAGGTTTGCGTTTACAGGTGAATATGCATCAGATATCCTGTAACGGTTAAATAATGAGAAAACTGTATCAAATTCAGATAGAATCTCCTCAGAAAAATCTTTAGACAGATTCCATTGTTTAAGTATCCTGGGTTTAGGTGCCCTGGCAGAATCCTGCTTAACCAAAGCGGCTAACCTTTTTGCTTCCAAAGCGGTCTTTTGCTGTACTATATACCACTGAGGTTCAATAAGTTCCTGTTTAGCAGGTATTAATACTAATGAATTTACCGGAGGTTCACCGGGAGCAACATACGTTAAAAAAGCCGTGGCATCCTGCTTCCTCAGCACTTTTATATATACCTTAACAGAATCACGTTTCTGAAAACCTTTTATAGGTTTTCTCAATAAACCCTGCATTTTACTAACCACATTTACCGGCACGGGTTTTATCCTTTCCGGAGGAATCTCAGGCGCAAAACGGATTGCATCGGGCGGATATATTATTCTGGGTTTCCTGACAACCTGCCCGGGAACCCGCAAAATCTTTATGAATACTTTTGCTGAATCAAGCTTCCTGGGTTCTTTACCGGAGATTTTAATTAAACCCTGTTTAGCAGATACTATAGTGACTTTGTTGATTTTAGCTGACCCCGGTGGTAAATTAGGAGAAAACCTTACAGAATCAGGGGTTTGTGCTACTTTGGTTTTTACTCCGGAAGCAGGTAATTTCTGACTACCTCTTAAATTTGACTTTACAGAATCTTGTTTCTGAATGGTTTTGACAGATTGTTTTAAGGAATCCTGCTTCTGGCCATTTAATCCTGAAAAGAGAAACAATAACAGTATTATGAAAATAAACCTGGGCATAAGTCGCAAATATAGAGAATTAGGAGAAATTAACCCGCAAATATTTGCGAACCGTAAAGATTACAAGGTAATCCTAATCAACATTATCATTCAGATACGCGTTGTTCTCTCTCAAAACAGGTTCATTATCATCACCTGAGGTTAAAGTGAATTTTGACAGTTTGCTTTCGCCTGCATTGCCTTCTGGTCCAAGCGACATGTTTCTCCTTACATAGGCAGGTACATCCTCAAATGTATCAATATTCTCCTTCATTGTCTTATTTGACAGGCCCTCTTTCCTGATAAGCTTCTGCATATGCTTAACCTTTTTCAGAGTAGTATCAGGCTTCTCCTTCTCTTCATCATCTTCAGATGTTTTGTGCTTCCTGAGTTCATTCAGGTGCTCATGTTGTTCAAGACTGAAGTTTATTATTCCCTGTGATATTTCATCCTGATCGGATATAATTGATTTCCTTCCTTTATCATGAACTGAAAATACATCTTTTGTTGTTTCGGGAATTATACCTCTCGGGATTGTGGTCGCATTCGGGAAAAGATCGACCGTTTGTTTTTTCTCTTTTCTCTTATATGGCTGGAAAATACTGTTCGATTCAAATCCTGTGGCTATTACGGTAACACTTATATCTTCATTTAGAGTCTCGTCTTTTGACAGACCTCTGATTATCAACGCATCATCTGATGCCACATCATACATATAATCAGTTATTTCACCGAGTTCATCCATTGTTATCTCATGATCACCGCTGCCTGAAGATATATTAATAAGGATACTGCTCGCACCGGTAATATCGTTTGAATTAAGCAGAGGCGATGCGAGGGAATTTTCTATAGCCTTTACAGCCCTGTTCTCCCCTGAAGCACGTCCCATTCCCATAATTGAAACCCCTGAGTTTCTCATTACAGTTTCAACATCTGCAAAATCAACATTGATATATCCGGTAACTGTAATTATTTCTGCTATACCCTTTACGGCAGTGGTAAGTATATCATCAGCTTTAGCGAATGCTGTGGAAACCGGCTGGTTGCCATAAATTTCCCTGAGCTTTTCATTATTGATAACGAGCAATGAATCGACATGATCTTTAAGATCAGTAACCCCGTCAATAGCCTGCATGATACGTACTTTACCCTCTGATTTGAAAGGGATTGTCACTACCGCAATTGTAAGCAATCCGGCATCTTTGCATGCTTTTGCAATTACAGGTGTGGCTCCAGTTCCGGTACCGCCACCCATACCTGTGGTAATGAAAACCATTTTGGTGTTACCCGACAGGGCATCCATTACATCATCGATATTTTCAATTGCAGCCTGGCGACCTATTTCAGGTTTGCTTCCAGCCCCCCTTCCTTCGGTGAGTGCCTCACCGATCTGAACCTTAAGCGGTACCGGACTTTTTGTCAGCGCCTGGTGGTCTGTATTGCAAACCACGAAATTCACATCCCTTATACCCTTTTCAAACATATGGTTAACAGCATTGTTACCGCCCCCGCCAATTCCCAGGACCTTGATAATTGAGGATCGCTCCACAGGCAGATCAAAGTTCATTATATCTTCTGACATAGTATTTATAATTAATTTGTTATGAAAGGAATACAGCAGAAATATTTATTTAATAGGCTGATCTTCAACCTCGAACATCTTTGACAAAATACTCTTTATCTTTTCTGAAAGTGGTATCCTCTCCTCTTCAGGGGCAGTTTCATACAATGCCTCAGTTTCTTCATCTGCACTCTCCTCCACCTTCTTCCCCGGAGTAATAAAAGCTGTTTTCGGTCCTGAATACTGATCCCTTGATCCTGCATTGAACTCCTTCTTATATATTTCAAGAAATTCAAATCCACGCATAATAAGACCCACACTGGTTGCGAACATAGGCTGATTTATCTCATTTTTAGCCGATCCTGCAAGATTTTCATTGGGATAACCAATCCTTACATCCATTGCTGTTTTAAACTTCATTAGCTGCGGAAGATGCTTAAGCATCGCGCCTCCTCCTGTTATGACAACACCGGCTGCAAGCTTATCGGCATAGCCTGAATTCTGAATCTCGAAATTCACTGCATCGATAATCTCTTCCATCCTCGACTGAATTATATATGCCAGGCTCTTGAATGAAATCTCCTTGGGTTCTCTTCCTCCGATACCCGGTATTGAAACCACTTTATCATCAGGGGCAATATCTCCAAGCGCTGAACCATACTGGATCTTAAGCTGCTCTGCATGTCTCTGAAGGATTGCACAGCCCTCCTTAATATCTTTTGTCACCACATTACCTCCGAAAGGAATAACAGCTGTATGACGGATAATATCATCATAGTATACAGCAACATCAGTAGTTCCGCCCCCGATATCAACAAGAACCACTCCGGCTTCCTTCTCATCTGCAGTAAGGACAGCATCAGACGAAGCCAGAGGTTCAAGGATCATATCCTTAACTGTAAGGTTAGCTTTTCTGATACACTTTTCGATATTCTTGGCTGCAGCCACCTGGCCTATAACAATATGAAAGTTAGCTTCAAGACGTTTGCCACACATGCCGATAGGGTTCTTTACACCGGTCTCGTTGTCGACAATAAAACTCTGAGGCAGGACATGTATTATCTCTTCACCTATATCAATATGAATCTTATGCATGTCCTCAATCAGTCTGAAGACCTCCTCTTTCTTTATCTCATCATCATATGCCTCGCGGATTATATATCCCCGGTTCTTCATACTCTTGATATGCTGACCTGCAATTCCAACGAACACCTCGGAAAACAATATTCCCGAAATCTTCTGTACATCTTCAACTGTCTTCTGAATGGCTGATACAGTCTCTTCAATATTTTGTACCACGCCTCTCTTTACTCCAGTTGAAAGAGCTTTGCTGAGTCCGAGAATTTCAATTTTCCCATTCTCGTTTTTCTTACCGACTATTGCCACAATTTTTGTGGTTCCTATGTCGATGGCTGCTACTAACTGTTCCTTTTTGCTCATAACTTATAATGGTTGTTTCTGATTATCTTCTTTTACAAACTATCTGATCCTTAAATTCCAGGCTTATCATTGAATATTTGTTCCAGCCGATATCCGGAAGAACTTTTTCATAGAATGTCTCCAGATTTCTTAGTTTCCCTTCATAGTTTTCCGTTGTTCCAAAATGTATGACATAACTTCCCACACGTGGTATCAGATCAATCTCATCGTCCCTGTCTACATAAATCTGATCGATCTGAGCCGACCAGAATCTGTCATTCCTGATATAATCAACAAGATGATATATGTCCCTGAGTACAGTATATCTGATGGTTGTATCAAGTACGCTTACCCCATTCAGCATCGCCGACGTGATATTGATATTGCCACCAACAATGTGCAGCCTTGGACTATACAGGTTCCTCTTTCTTACAACAACACCTTCATCATCCACAAAAAAGTCACCTCCTTCGTCAGGCATTACCCTCATCAGAGGATCGCGCTGATCAACATATATTTTGAGTCGCCGGTCTATTGTCATATAAACTTCGGCCACTTTGAGCTCACGGAGCTCACTTATCCTTTTTTCAATTTCGGCAACCGGAATATCTTTTGTCGTTGTCCCGACGATCCTCCCTGATCCGGTATTCGTAAGGCTAAGAATATGTTTTTCCGTAACAAAATTATAATCTGCAGAATCCCTGATAATAACTTCAATAGCTCCGCAGGGTAAGGAATTAGATGAACCGGTAAAGTAAACTGGTATTATAATTATATATAATAAAGGTATTATCACTAATATTTTAATAAGCTTATTCATACCTCCGCCTCCCGCCTGATTTTCTCCTCAATCGGAACAACGATGGTGTCGATATCTCCGGCACCTATTGTCAGCAACACATCAAGCTTTTCTATTTCCAGCTCACTGACCAGATCCTCCTTTTTCGAAAGTCTTTTGTTCACTGACCTCATCCTTTCAAGTATCATTTCAGAAGAAACACCTTCGATCGGCTTTTCCCGTGCAGGATAGATGGGAAGAAGAATCGATTCATCAAGTTCATCAAGTATGGCAGCAAAGCCGTCGGCATGATCGCGGGTACGGGTAAAAAGATGTGGCTGAAATATACCTGTGATTCTTCTGCCTGCGAAGTACTCCTTTATGGATTTTATGAATGCCCTTATCTCTTCAGGGTGGTGGGCATAATCATCTACATAGGTCAGTCCGGGCATGTTAATTCTGATGTCAAACCTTCTTTTTACTCCCTGGAACAATACTGCGGCTTTCCTTATCTCCTGCTCTTCAACTCCGCACATAACAGCAATTGCAATTGCTGCAGTCAGATTTTCAATATTAATTATTCCCGGAAAAGGAAAATGAAGATTCCGGATGGTCATATCAGGAGTTTTAATACTGAACCTGTAATAATCGCTCAGACGCTCAATGTCAAATGCCAGGAAATCAGAACCCTTTTCAAATCCATAGGTGTAGCAGGTCACTCCTTCAGGGGCAATGATCTCCTTTCTGATTTTTGAATTAACCACAAGGCAACCCCCTTTCCTGACCTTGCTGCAAAAGATATTGTAGGCTTCGATCATTGTTTTCAGATCGCCGTAAATATCGAGGTGATCAGCATCGAGGGATGTTATAACGGCCATTGATGGTGTAAGCCGATGAAAGGATCTGTCGAACTCATCGGCTTCAATAACGGTATACCTGCTATCGCCGAGAATAAGGTTGGAATCGTAGTTTTTAGAGATGCCTCCGAGGAACGCAGAGCAATCAACATGAGATTGTTTCAGCAGATGCGCGATCATTGTCGAAACCGTAGTCTTACCATGAGTTCCTGATATGGCTAATGTATCGGTGTTTGATGATATCTCTCCCAGTATCTCCGACCGCTTATAAATTCTGTAACCTTCTTTTCTGAAAAAGGAAAGAATACGGTTTTCAGAGGGTATCGCAGGAGTAAAAACAACAAGCACCTTATTCTTCTCCGGCGGATTTCTGAAGAGTGACGGCATTGTATCTGTGTCATCCTCGTACGTAATATCGCAACCCGCCTCCCTGAGAGAGATTGTAATCCTGCTTTCTGACCTGTCATATCCGCCAACACTGAAACCTCCCTTTTCAAAATAGAGAGCAAGGGCGCTCATTCCGATACCACCAATACCGACAAAGTAAAATCCTTCTATATTTCTGAAATCAATCATCGTCCTGCCAGTTTTAAAACCTCTTCTGCAATACGGATATCGGCATCCCTGTCTGCCATCCTGCTGATATTTTCAGACAATATGGCCCTCTTATTTACATCTGACACCAACCTGACAGCTTCACTGACAAGGGCTTTAACTGCCTGATTATCTGTAATAAGGATAGCTGCTTCCCGGTCTGACAAAGCTCTTGCGTTTTTTGTCTGGTGATCTTCGGCAACATTTGGCGAAGGAACCAGGATGACGGGCTTACCTACCAGACACAGCTCTGAAATTGTTCCCGCCCCTGCCCTTGTAACTATTATGTCTGCTGCGGCATAGGCATAATCCATCCTGTTAATAAACCCATGCACTGAAATATTCCTGCTGAAAGAGACTGAAACCAGTGCCTTCACATTTTCAAAATAGTGTTTGCCGGTCTGCCATAACCATTGGCAATCTGAATCCCTTAGTTTACCTATATTATCAGCAAGGCTCCTGTTGATGCTCCCGGCTCCGAGTGAACCTCCCAGGACAAGGACTATCGGATATCCCGGTTTCAGACCAAAGAAGGAGATAGCTTCCTCCTTAAGGTCATTAAGAGTATCAAAATTCTGTCTTACAGGATTTCCGGTTTTTATAATCTTTCCTGCAGGAAAATATTTTTCCATACCGTCATAAGCCACACAAATGACCGATGCTTTTTTTGCAAGCAACTTGTTTGTCACGCCGGCATAACTGTTCTGTTCCTGAATAAGTGTCGGTATCCCCATCTTTCCGGCCTGCCTGAGGACAGGTCCGCTGGCATATCCTCCTACTCCGACGACCACATCGGGATTAAAGTCGCTTATTACTTTACGTGCTATCCTGAGACTTTTAAAAAGCTTGATAATGACAGTAATGTTTTTCAATGTCAGCTGTCTGTAAAGTCCTGCAACCGGTAATCCTTTTATCTGATAACCTGCAGCCGGTACTTTCTCCATTTCCATTCTGCCTTCGGCACCCACAAAAAGAATTTCGGTATCCGGATCAATCTTCCTGAGGGCATTGGCAATAGAGATTGCGGGGAAGATATGTCCCCCGGTACCTCCTCCGCTTATTATTACCCTCTTATGTTTTTGCCGGTTCATAAATTTTTTCTCCTTCGTCAGTTTTCTCCTCTTCCGGTAGTTCTTCCTTCCTGATCCTGGCATTAACCACTCTGCTTACGCTAAGTATTGCACCTATAGAAAAGCTCATAACAAGAACTGATGTCCTTCCCCAGCTGACCATCGGAAGAGTCTGTCCGGTAACAGGGAACAGACCCACTGCAACAAGCATATTGAGCATTGCCTGTACAACAATCATGGTAATTAATCCCATTACCAGGAAGGCAGGGAAGGCAGTTTCACATTTCTTAGCTATAGTTATTCCCCTGAATAGCAATATCATGTAAGCCAGAATGAGGGGTATGGCGCCAAACAACAGTCCGTATTCCTCAATTATGATAGCAAAAATAAAATCGGAGTTTGACTGTGGCAGCATATTTCTCTGGGTGCTTTTGCCGGGAGCTTTACCGAATAACCCCCCGGTTGAAATAGCAATTTTTGCCTGGTTCGACTGATAATCTCCATCCGCATCCTCTTCGCCCGAAACAAACCTTTCAATTCTGTTCTTCCACACCTCAACCCTGTTCGATTCCGTGAATGCTGCGAGTACCATTGCAAAAAGAACTATTCCGGCAACTGCCATGCCTACATAAGCCAGTAAAAATCTGAAAGGGATCCTTCCGATGAACATTATTACCAGGCTTATGCCAAAAACCATAACAGCTGTAGAGAGGTTCTCAGGTAGTATGAGTCCGCAGATAATGGCAGCAGGAAACATAAAGTATTTTGTAACGAGCATGAAGTTATTCACTTCATTCTGAAATATTGCAAGTGACCGCGCAAGGTAAATGACCAGCGCCACCTTAGCCACATCGGAAGTCTGAATGCTGAAACCCGTGCCGGGTATTACCAGCCATCGGGTAGCTTCATTGATCCGCGATCCGAAAATAAAAGTCAGGACAAGAAGGATTACAGAAATAATAAGGAACAGCCCTGCTAGTGAAAAATAGATTCGGTAAGGAAGGTAATGGACAACCACAATGATAACTATGCTTAATAAAAGCATAAGAAACTGCGTTCTGAGGAAATAGGTCGTATTACCGCTATGCTTTAGAAATGCCACACCTGCTGAGGAACTGTAAACAGCCAGCAGAGAATAGAACATAAAGAGAACCACAAGGCCCCATATTACCCTGTCTCCCTTGAATGTTTTTGTCAGCCAGCCCTGCTCCATATTTTTATTAATCAAAGATTTCTTATAGCCTGCTTAAACTGGCGCCCCCTGTCCTCATAGTTTTTGAACAGGTCAAAACTTGCACATGCCGGAGAAAGAAGGACAGTGTATCCCTTCTTTGCCAGGTAATATGATGATCGTACAGCCTCTTCCATTGAATTAGTCTCTACAATAGTCGGCACCTTATCGCTGAATGCCTCAACTATCTTCCTGTTGTCCCTGCCAAGACAAACAATTGCCTTCACCTTCTTCTTAACTAAAGGGAAGAGCTCCGAGTAATCATTTCCTTTGTCGATACCCCCGACAATCCATACAATGCTGGTTTCCATGCATTCCAGAGCATACCATGCTGAGTTTACATTGGTAGCTTTCGAGTCATTTATGAAATTAATTCCACAAACAGTAATAACCGGTTCAAGCCGGTGTTCAACCCCCTGAAAATCTGCAAGGCTTTCCCTGATAACCTCCTTGCGGATATTTAGAACTTTACCAGCCAGAGCTGCTGCCATTGAGTTGTAGATGTTGTGACGACCTTTTAGCGCCAATTCGTGAATTGTCATAAGGTTGGTTTTATTTGGGTAATCAATTACTAATTCATTTTCCCTGATAAATGCTGCCATCCCTTCCTGAGTCTCGTCAGAGAAAGGCAGAAGAGTCATTCCATACTGTTTTTTTGATAGTTCTGATCTTATTACAGGATCTCCGTCCCAGTAGATCAGGAAATCAGATTTTGTCTGATTCTGTGTTATTCTGAATTTTGAGTCAATATAGTTCTGAAGATTGTAATCGTACCTGTCGAGATGGTCAGGAGTAATATTCAACAGCACTGCCACATCAGCCTTGAATTCATACATTCCGTCGAGCTGAAAACTGCTGAGTTCAATCACATAGTAGTCATAAGAACCCTCTGCTACGTCCATGGCAAAACTATTCCCGACATTACCTGACATCGCCGCTTTCACTCCTGCTTTTTTAAGCATGTGGTAAATGAGATTTGTAACAGTTGTCTTACCATTGCTTCCTGTTATGCATATCTTAATTCCTTCAGCATATCTGCCTGCGAATTCAATTTCGGAGATAACGGGTATCCCCTTTTCCCGTATCATTGATATGATTGGTGCATTCTCATGGATCCCCGGACTTTTTATAACCTCATCCGCTGCCAGAATGATATCTTCACTGTGATTTCCTTCCTCCCATTTTATCCTGTGGTTATCAAGCATATCACGGTAATTATCCTTTATCACCCCCTTGTCTGACACAAAAACATCAAATCCCTGTTGAAGCGCAAGGACTGCTGATCCTGCTCCACTCTCTCCAGCTCCGAGTATTACAATCTTCCTCTTCATAAACTATCTGATCTTCAGAGTCATAATGCTGATTACTGCCAGTATTATAGCAACTATCCAGAAACGGGTCACAATTTTTGGTTCAGGGTAACCCTTTTTCTGATAATGGTGATGGAGAGGCGCCATAAGGAAAATGCGTCTTCCCTCCCCGTATTTTCTTTTTGTTCTTTTAAACCATGCGACCTGCAAAACCACAGAAAGGTTCTCAACAAGGAATATCCCGCAGAGTACAGGTATTAATAGCTCCTTTCGTATTATGATCGCAAATACTGCAATAATTCCTCCCAGTGCCAGGCTGCCGGTATCTCCCATGAAAACCTGAGCCGGATATGAATTGTACCAAAGGAATCCTATTGTGGCCCCGATAAATGAGGCTGCAAAGATCACAAGTTCCTCAGTGCCCGGGATATACATTATCCTGAGATAACTGGCATAGATAACGTTACTCGACAGGTAGGCAAGTATTCCAAGAGCAGTTCCTGTAATGGCAGAGGTTCCTGTTGCCAGTCCGTCAAGTCCGTCAGTCAGGTTGGCTCCGTTTGAAACTGCTGAAACAATGAAGATTACTATTATCACAAAAACGAGCCATTTGAACGGTTGTCTGTAGTCTTCGGGTATAAATGTCACAAGCCAGGCGTAGTCAAATTCATTATTCTTTATAAAAGGAATTGTGGTTTTGGTAGATTTTCTCTCAAGGGCAACTTCATCCTGGGAAGTATACCTGACAGAGGAATCAAGAAGTTCAATTCTCTCACTTGCTGACAGATTGGCTACAGTGACTTTTTCCTGGATTATCACATTATCACTGAAAAAGAGTGTAAAGCCCACAATCAGCCCCAGGCCCACCTGACCTGCAATCTTGAATCTGCCGGCCAGTCCTTCCTTATTCTTCCGGAATATCTTGATATAATCATCAAGAAATCCGATTAAACCAAGCCAGAGAGTGGTCAGTAGCATCAGAAAAACATATATATTGTCAAGTTTTGCAAACAGCAGCGTCGGAATGAGTATAGAAGCAAGTATTATTATTCCTCCCATTGAGGGGGTTCCTTTCTTCTGATACTGTTCCTCAAGACCCAGTTCTCTTACCACCTCGCCTACCTGTTTTCTCTGAAGGAACATGATGATCCTTTTTCCTATGAGCAATGATATTATCAGGGAGGTTATCACAGCCATTGCTGCCCTGAATGATATAAACTGAAATACTCCTGCTCCCGGAATATCCAGCGTATCAAGATATTTGAAAAGGTATACCAGCATCGTTGCCTATTTTAATAATAAAGCTTTTCTTAATTCCTCCCTGTCATCAAAATGATGTTTCACTCCGTTTATCTCCTGGTAATCTTCATGACCCTTCCCTGCAATAAGAACCACATCGCCCTCACCGGCAAGCATTACAGCTGTTTTTATTGCCTCTCTCCGGTCTGCGATCCTGAGAGTCTTTTTCTTAAGGTCGGCAGATATTCCGGCTTCCATATCATCGAGTATTTTTTCGGGGTCTTCGGTTCTGGGATTATCGGAAGTCAGAATCACTTTTGAGCTTCCCTCTGCAGATATAAAAGCCATCTTCGGGCGTTTGGTCCTGTCCCTGTCGCCTCCTGCCCCTACAACTGTTATCAGCTGAACACCTCCCTGCCTGATCTTATTTATTGTATCTATCACATTAAGCAGAGCATCGGGAGTATGCGCATAGTCGACAATGCCCGATATTCCGCCGGCAGACTTAATTACCTCAAGCCGTCCGGAAACCGGACTCAGGTCGCTAAGTATTGTAAGTATCTCCTTGCTTTCTGCTCCAAGCAGGGATGAGGCGCCATAGACAGCCAGAAGATTGGATGCATTAAAATCGCCAATGAACTTTGTCCATACCTCTTCCCCCTGGATCTTTATGGCCATACCTGAAAAACCAAGTTCAAGGATTTTACATCTGAAATCAGCCATTGATCTTACTGAAAAGGTATAATGAGCTGCATTGCAATTCTGCAGCATAACCTGTCCATTCCTGTCATCAGAATTCACAAGGGCAAATGAATCACTGCCGAGTGAATCAAAAAAGCTTTTCTTTGCGGCAATGTATCTGTCGAATGTTTTATGATAATCGAGATGATCGTGTGTCAGGTTGGTAAATATCCCTCCGGCAAACTTAAGACCTGCGATACGTTTCTGATGAGCGGAGTGTGAACTTACCTCCATAAATGCATAATCGCATCCTTCCTTTACCATATCGGAAAGAAGCTTGTTAAGCTGCACAGGATCAGGAGTTGTGTGAGTGGCAGGAAGTTCTTTTCCGTTTATATAATTACAAACCGTAGAAAAAAGGCCGCATTTATATCCCAGCCTTACAAACATATTGTAAAGCAGGGTTGCAATGGTTGTTTTGCCGTTGGTACCGGTAACACCTACAAGCTTAAGTGAGCCCGAAGGATTGTCATAAAAATTCGAAGCTGCCTGTCCCAGTGCCGTTGCTGAATCCATTGTCTTTATCCAGCATATATGCTTTTCAGGATTTTCAGGAAGTGTTTCGCAAAGGATTGCAGAAGCGCCGGAGGCAACAGCTGAACTTATATAGTTATGTCCGTCGGTAGTGTTGCCATGCACTGCTACAAACATGGTACCTGCGATCACTTTACGTGAATCGAATTCCACAGATGAAACAGACCGGGAAATATCACCCTTCACCGCAATTACATCAATGCCCCCGAGGATTTCTTCAATTTTCATCATTCTACATATTCATTTCAAGTGATACCACTGATCCTTCAAAGTATCTGGCACCATGTTCAGGTGATTGCCTGCGAACCCTTCCCTTTCCACTGTATCTGACTCTCAGACCTGAACTTTCGAGCAGGTAAACAGCATCCCTCAGGCTCATTCCCCTTACATCAGGAACAAGACCCTCCATTATTCTTACAGATGAAAGCCTTATAGTGTCACCGCTTTCCCGTGTTGCTACCCAGTTATCGGAGGAAGTCCTTCGGTAGCGAACCTTCAGGTTTCCAAGAACTTCATCTATATCATCCCTGTAGCCATTACCGGCTTCAGGAGCAGCCGGAGTGACATCTTTACTGTTCTCAGCCCGGAAATCGCGGTAGAATCTTGTTGCATAAACCCTGTCGGAGATCTCTTTAAAAACAGTACCTGCAACTATATTTCCGTAATAGACACCGTTGGAAGGGGCATTTACAACCACAATGCAGGAATAGAGCGGATTCTCTGCAGGGAAATATCCAACAAATGATGCCTGATAGGAGATCCTGGCTCCCTGCCTGTATCCTCTGTTATCTTTTGCAATCTGGGCAGTTCCTGTCTTTCCGGCTATCCTGTAATTTGGATTCTTCAGGTTTGTGGCGGTGCCATGTTCAACCACTCCTTCCATCATACTTTTCGCTTTTCTTATTGTGGACCTAGAGGCGATGGAGTTCATAATAACCTCAGGTTCATATCTTTTTATTGTGGTACCGCTCCGCTTAATTGCAGTCACAAAACGGGGCTTCATCATCTTTCCATCATTGGCAACAGCATTATAGAAGGTGAGAACCTGAAGCGGGGTCATCTGTACTTCATAACCATGCGACATCATGGGTAATGACAATCCCGACCATAGTTTATCTCCGGGATACCTGATCAAAGGTTCGCCTTCTCCTTTCAGCTGAAGGTTAAGCTTCTCGTTAAGCTTCATAGCATAAAGCCTGTTTACAAAATCCTCCGGCCGGTCTTTGTAATTGTCATATATGATTTTTGAAGTGCCTACGTTGGATGATTTCTCAAAAACCTGCTTCACGCTTATTTTACCGTAACCTTCATCTCTTGTGTCTCTTATAATCTTGTTGTAGTATCTTACGCTCCCTGTGCCTGTATCGATAATATCGCTGGTATCAATAACCCCATCCTCGAGGGCTGCCATTATTGCAGGAAGCTTAAAAGTGGATCCCGGTTCAGTGCTTTCCCCAAGAGCATAATTGTATGTCTCATGATACCTGCCATCACTTCCAGTCTCCAGATTGGCAATTGCCTTGATATCCCCCGTTTTAACTTCCATCAGAACTGCACATCCGTGATGGGCATTATGTTTTCTGAGCTGACCGAGAAGGGCCGATGAGGCAAGATCCTGAAGATCAATATCAATGGTTGTTACAACGTCATTTCCATCCTTTGAATCAACAGAACTGGCGTCTTCCACAATTATCCAGTCTCCACCGATAAGTCTCTGCTTGACTGCAATACCGTTCTTTCCTGCCAGTTCCTTGTCGAAAGCACCCTCAACTCCTACCTCATTTCCTTCACTCCCAAGATTCAGATATCCAATTGTTCTGGCGGCCAGTTCATTGTTCGGCAATATCCGTCTGTTCTCAGCCTGTGCCACCATCCCCCCCCTGAACTGGCCTTCCCTGAAAATCGGGAGCTCCTTAAGTTTCACCAGTGTTTCGTAGTCAACCTTCCGCTTAATGAGAAAATAACGGTCACCTCTTCTTCTGGCTTCTGTTATGACAGCTCTCCATCCGGCGGCAGATCTCTCACCAAGCAACCTTGACAGGCCTGCCGATAAGCCATTGATCCCATTTGACCATGTTTCAGCAGACATTCCCGAGCTCCGGGTATCCATGTAAATCGTGTAGTAAGGAACCGAGCTTGCCAGCAATCTTCCGTCATCAGCGAGTATATCTCCCCTGTTGGCCGGCACTTCGGTAGTTCTGTAAACATACTTGTCGCTCATACCGGACCATTTCCCGTGCTGAACGTACTGAAGTATTATAATGCGGACAATAAGAGCAAGAGCCATCAGGACAATTGCAATATATACAATGCCGCTGCGCCATACTATTTCATCCCTTACTGCCATTGCTCCTATTTTTTGTCAACAAGTAACTTATATGGCGGAGTCTTCACCTCCTCGAGATTAAGTCCCTTTTCCTTTATCAGGTTGTACACCTGTGATTGCCTGCTTACAAACATCAGGTCGGCCGATGTTGACAAGGCTTCAGCCCTGAGATCTTTCACCTCCCGCTGCAAGCTGGCTGTTTCCCTTGTAATCCTTTCGGCATGAAACCTGTTTGCTATGTAAAGTGCAGCCAGAAAAGTCACAAGCGAGATATATCCGAGGTTTTTAAGGATGATCTTTTCTGAAACCATCGACCCGCTAAGCAGCTCCTTTAAAAAAGCTCCTGTTTTAATCTGTTTTGCACTATTTTCCTTTTTCTCAGTCATGAATCATATCTTTTCAGCTATCCTCAAACGTGCACTTCTTGCTCTGTTGTTTGATGCTATCTCCTCATCACCAGGGGTAATTCCTTTCCTGGAAATAAGACGGAACGGAGTTTCCATGTTTCCGTAGAAATCCTTTATTCCCCCGCCTTCAAAATTTCCGGTTCTCATAAAATTCTTAACAATACGGTCCTCAAGGGAATGATATGTTATTACTGCAAGCCTGCCTCCGGGTCTGAGCATTGAAAGAGACTGTTCAAGCATCTTCATCAGGTAATCAATCTCATGATTAACTGCAATCCTGAGAGACTGAAATATTCTTGCATAAAACTTATGCTCCTGTCTGAAAGGAGCCAGTTTCCCTATTGTATCAATTATATCCTTTACCGATGCGAAAGGCTTGATCTCTCTTGCAGAAACTATTTCTCCGGCTATTCTTCTTGAATTTCTAAACTCACCGTAGTTGTAAAACATATCTGCCATTGAACCCTCATCCATTGTATTGAGAAGAATTGCCGCAGTAATTCTGCTGTCCCTGTTCATTCTCATATCCAGAGGAGCGTCCTGCCGGAATGTGAAACCACGGTCAGCTTCATCAAACTGGTGAAATGAAACCCCAAGGTCAGCAATCAACCCGTCAATAGAGCTGATGCCGTTAAAGAGAAGATTGTTTTTAAGAAATCTGAAATTCTGATCAAGCAGAAGGAACCTGGGATCATCAGGAGCATTAATCTTTGCATCTTTATCCTGATCGAATGCGATCAGCCTTCCTGACCTCAGCCGTTTAAGAATCTCCATTGAATGTCCTCCTCCTCCGAATGTTACATCGACATAAATCCCGTCAGGACTTATATTCAGCCCATCGATACTCTCGTTGAGCAGTGCGGGAATATGATAAACCATTATTGAGAATCATTTAAGCTTCCACCCATGAGCTTTTCAGCCAGATCGGCGAAATCCCCTGCAGCCATATCAATCTTGTCATAAACAGCTGCTGACCAGATCTCTATACGCCCATCCTGACCTGCAAGCACAACATCTCTTTCTGCGCCGATCAAATCCATCAGCCTCTTAGGAATAAGAAGACGGTTACTGTTATCAAGCGAGAGTTCTGCAGTCCCCTTAAAGAAGTTTCGAAGGAACATATTATGCTCACGGTTATAAGGATTCATGCGTTTCCTTATTTTGTCGAGCTGACGGTTCCAGTCTTCAATCGAATAGAGAACAAGGCAATTCTCGAAAATATCCTTTCTCACCACAAAATGATCCTGTGCATCAGCAGGCATCTGCTTCTTGAATGCCATCGGAAGAATTATCCTTCCCTTGACATCAGCCTTGCACGTGTAATCTCCGATAAATGTGGCCATTCCCGCTTTTTCTGATAAAAAGGCTAAAATAAATAAATTTTATCCACTTTGCCCCACTTTGCCCCACTTTTTTACATTTTTGTTAATAACTTTTCTTATTCGTATGCATATCAACTTGCTGATATTTTGGGATTCTACAAATAATCCGCTCCGATGGAGCTGTTTTTTTACCTCATCCCTCTACCCCTTCTCCCGGAGGAGAAGGGGTGTAAGTAAATGATTATCTTTTGCTTAAGCCCCTCTCACCCTGGGAGAGGGGTTTGGGATGAGGTCATTGCTTTTTTTTTACTAAATTTCATCCCCAAATAAATAATCAGAAACATATCAGAATGGAAAGTGTTCCGGGCAGAAATGAGATGATCAAAATAGATGTTGAGAAGGTGCTCTCCTCAAAGAATCCGGCCTTAAGAAAAGTGATACCCGGTTTTTTGATAAATTATCTTAAAAGAGTTGTCCACCAGGATGAAATAAATGATTTTCTTGCCAGGAATGAACAGGTCAGGGATGCAGATCTGGTGGCGTCATGGTTAAGCTTTCTGAAGATAAGATACAAAGTGACAGGCCCCGAAAACATCCCATCCGCAGGAAGGTATATATTTGTTTCGAATCACCCCCTTGGGGGTCTTGATGGAGTTGTATTCATTGATGAGTTATCGAAACACTTCAATGACATTAAATTCCCTGTTAACGACATTCTAACATACATTGAAAACCTTTCAGGCATTTTCATACCTGTAAACAAGCATGGCAGTCAGGGGAAGGAGGCTGCCCTACTGATTGAGAAGACATACTCCTCTGACAGCCAGATACTCTATTTCCCTGCAGGACTCTGCTCAAGAAAAAAGAGAGGTGTGATCAAAGACCTGCAGTGGCATAAAAGTTTTATAACCAAGGCTATTTTACATAAGAGAGATATCATCCCTGCCTATTTCTCAGGAAGGAATTCTGATTTTTTCTACAATCTTTCAAATTTCAGAAAAATGATTGGCGTTAAAGCCAATATTGAGATGGTTTATCTTGCTGATGAGATGTTCCGGCAAAAGGATAAGGAGATACATCTTGTATTCGGTGAAAAAATTCCATGGCAGACCTTTGACAAATCAAGGACATATCCTGAGTGGGCCGAATGGGTTAAATCAAAAACATATGAACTGGCATCACAAATCCGGATTTAAGAATAAACAAAAAAGAGTAAATTGCATTTGATTTAACAGAGTGAAATATCTGCTTCCACCGTTTTAAATAGTACCCGTATGAAACCCGTTGTTGAACAGCTGCCTAAAGATCAGATAATTGCAGAGCTAACAAGCGACAAGCTGCTGCGCCGTACCAATAATGGCAACAATGAGGTCTATATTTTTGATAATAACAATTCCCCCGCACTTATGCATGAAACAGGAAGGGTGAGAGAACTGACCTTCCGACATGCAGGAGGAGGAACGGGTAAGGAAATTGATATCGATGAATTCGATACAGCCCCCGATGATCCTCAGAAACAACTGATTGTATGGGATCCTGAAAACAGGGAGATTATCGGGGGCTACAGGTACTATTTCCCTCCAAAAAACTGCACAAACTGTGATATTTCAAAACTTGCTTCATCATCATATTTCCATTTTTCCGCCAAATTCCTTAGAAAATACTACCCGCACCTGATGGAGTTGGGAAGATCATTTGTCCATCCTGACTATCAGTCAAGGACTATGGGAAGGAGAAGCCTGTTTGCCCTGGATAATCTATGGGACGGGCTGGGTGCATTAATGATTGACAATCACCATTTAAAATATCTGTTCGGAAAAGTGACAATGTATCCTCATTTTAACCAGAAAGCAAGGAATATGATTCTCTATTTCCTTAACAGACACTTTAACGATCCTGACGGGCTTGTTATTCCTAAAGATCCTGCTGATATTCTGATTCATCAGGAGGAGATGAAAAAGATCTTCAGAGGATGGCGGTATAAAGAGAACTATAAAATACTATCCCGTGAGGTAAGAAGTTTAAATGAGAACATTCCGCCTCTTATCAATGCCTATATGAACCTGTCACCCACTATGAGAACTTTCGGCACCTTCATAAATCATAAATTCGGCGATGTGGAGGAGACGGGTATTATGATCACCATGAGGGATATGTATGTTGAAAAAATAAACAGGCATCTTGCTTCCTACAAGAAGGATTTCATGATCACCTGGTTCTCTCATGGAAATCAATAGGCCCGAATGTCCCTGCCTTCAACAAAGTTTATATATGACTGGTTTACAACCTTATTGCCTCCGGGGGTTGGATAATTCCCTGTGAAGTACCAGTCGCCCAGATGATCGGGGCAGGCTTCATGAAGGCTTTCAATTGACTGAAAGACTATTTTAACCTCTGACTTTATCTCATCCGATTTAAGCATCGAAGAGATCTTTGCCGAGATCTCTTCCGGAGTAAACGGTTTATAAATCTTCTTTACCATATTGACCATCTCCTCAACAGGTTTTTTAAGTTCAGCTTTAGCATCTTCATAAGTAGATACCAGGAGATCTTCTCTGTCAGTATCCTTCAGAAGTTCAACAGCTGCCTTAAAAGCTATAAAGTCTCCGAGCTTTGCCATGTCAATTCCATAACAGTCGGGATACCTTATCTGAGGTGATGAAGAGACAATGACAATTTTCAGTGGATCGAGCTTGTCAAGTATGCGTATTATACTCTTTTTGAGCGTTGTACCTCTTACTATTGAATCATCTATCACTACAAGGTTATCGGATCCGCGCTTAATGACACCATACGTTATATCGTAAACATGCCCGACAAGATCATCGCGACCCTTATCCTCTGAGATGAATGTCCTGAGTTTTACGTCCTTAACTGCTATCTTTTCAACTCTAGGCCTCTGCCGGATAATTCTTTCCAGTTCTTCGCGGGTCAGATCTTTACCTGAAATAGCATCAATTTTAGACTGGTTAAGATAATCCTCAACCCCTTTTATAAGACCGTAAAATGCACTTTCAGCAGTGTTTGGGATATACGAAAAAACCGTTTTATCGATGTCAAAGTTTACTGCTCTCAGTACCGGCATGGTTAACAACTCCCCAAGCTTTTTTCTTTCCCTGTAGATAGTCTTGTCTGTTCCTCTTGAGAAGTAGATCCTCTCAAAAGAACATTTTCTGATCTCTTTCTCTTCCTGCAGTTTCTCAACAGTGGTTTCTCCTGAAGCTTTTATAATTATTGCGCTGGCAGGAGGAAGTTCAATCACATTATCGGTCCGTACATTGAATATTGTTTGAATGACAGGCCTCTCAGAGGCAATCACAACAACTTCATCATCAATATAATAGAATGCCGGCCTGATGCCTGACGGATCTCTCATAACAAAGGCATCTCCATGTCCCACCATGCCTGCCATAGCATAACCACCGTCCCAGTTACGGCTTGCTTTTTTAAGGATATGCGAAAGGTCGAGATTCTTCTCGATAAGAGGAGAAATATCCTTTTTTGAGAATCCTTCATCCTTGAATTTACGGAAAAGTCTTTCATTCTCTTCATCCAGACGGTGCCCTACATTCTCAAGAATTGTTACAGTATCTGAAAAGTCGACCGGATTTTGCCCCAGCCTGATCAGACTGCTGAATACCTCACCTACATTTGTCAGGTTGAAATTACCGGCCATGACAAGATTCCTCGACCGCCAGTTATTCTCCCTGCTTACAGGATGGACATAATCTATATTATAATTTCCATATGTCCCGTAGCGCAGATGTCCCAGATAAATATCGCAGGCAAATGGAACCTTTTCCCTGACAAAATCAGGGTTGCTGAAATCAGCTCCGCTGACACTATTCAATGCTTCGATATCCTCATAGATACGTTCAAATATCTCCTTTATAGGATTCGCCTGGTTCGATCTCTGCCTGAATATATATCTGTTTCCCGGAGGCATATCGAGCTTTATCCCTGCAATACCTGCTCCATCCTGGCCCCTGTTATGCTGTTTCTCCATCATGAGGTACATCTTCTGCAGGCCATAATTCCATGTTCCGTATTTATCAATATAATATTCCATCGGCTTGCGCAATCTCAACAATGCAATGCCGCATTCATGCTTGATCCTGTCGCTCATAATTATTTAATATTCAGGTCAGGGAAATTTATAATATCAGGAACGATGTAGGCATCTTTAAAATCCTTGCTGATCAGCTGGAACAGTTTCATTGCCTCGGTTCTGGTTCTGAAATCGCCTACCCTTACCTTGAAGTAACCTGGCTCAGCATATAAGGGATAGGAAACAATATCAGGGAATTTGCTCATGAACTCAGCCCTGGTTTTATTCGACTCTTCTCTTGCATTCCTGTTATTGCTGGCATAGATCTGTATTCTGAAACCCTCCATACCGTAATGGTTATTTACCCTGAAAAGGTTTTTGTTTGCAAGTATATGCCTGCTGATGATGGTATCAAGAGGCAGCCCCTGATTTATAACAAGCTCTCCCATACGGTTGTTATGATCATCTCTGTTAAACAGATCTGATGTCCTTGCAACTGGCTGGGCTGACAAAAAACCGGCAGTAATGCAGAGAAAAAAGCAAGTGAGGGAGTATTTTCCTTTCATAGGGCAAAAATAATATTTCGCTGACATATTCTAAACGGATTCAGCGCTTTTATTATTACATCTACTTTACAGCTCTTACAGCCAGGTAAAAACCACCTCCAAGGGTACCTGCCACAACTAAATAATTGTCAGATGTAATGTCGAAATCTGAAGCCATGGCATCGGTGTTATAAGGATCACACACATCGAACATCCTTATTCTGCCGGCATCATCTCCCTTTTCAGCATCAAGTTTACTAACAATGAAGCAGTTTATGTTAAGCATCATGACTTCACCTCCGGAATTCAGAAGCAGTGCAGTACCTGAATTGGAATTTTCCGGATACTTTTTCCAATTTAAAGAACCGGCGTCAGACACAGATGCCAGGAATGAATTGTTCATGCCTCCACTCTCCGATGGCAGTTGGGTCCTTCCTGCAACATATACCACCCCGGACCCATCATGCAAAACTGTCAGGGCAGCGGCACCATAATCAGGATTATTAGCAAGCTCCAGCTCCCAGATGCGCTGATACTGATTGTTGAATTTAGCTACTGAGGCAACGGATTTTGAAAATGCCTCTTTACGGGTCAGTGCAAGGTAAATATTTCCTGAATTATCGAGCGAAGCGTCATACGAGGCTACGAAATCTCCACTGGAATATTCCAGCTCCTCAAGCACCTGCCCCGTTGAATCAAAACTAAAGAAAAGAAGTCCGCTGTTGTTTTCATAAATAGTATCCGGACTGGCTGAACCGATGGCGAGAAAAGTACCGTTTCCCAGGTTAAGTAGCTGAGTCTGATCAATATTGAACCCCGAATCGATTGATTTTTCCCAGAGAATATTCCCTGTTTTACTATGCCTCATCAGAAGCATCTTCCCGTTTGTGCTTCCCCCTGTAATATATCCCGAAGTGTCGAACCAGGCAGAGGTGAATGTTCCGGGAACCTCTGCATTGAAATCCAGAACCACCATTTTGTTCTCATCAAGTCTTACCAGGTAAGGCTGATCTGATGACCTGCCGCAGGCAATCAGCCCCGAATCGGCTGTAACCCTTATAAACCTGGCTTCTCCTGCTCCATAAGTTTTTTCCCATGCCACTAAAGTTTCAGATTTATTGCATCCTGAAAGCAGGAACATAACCAGCACCAACGCAAATAATCTTCCCATAATTTTAATCAATTAGGCAATTAGTTTCTGCTAATCGAGAGCTTCTGCAAGTTCATCGGTCATCTCAAGATTATGATATACATACTGGATATCATCATCATCCTCAAGTGTATCTACTAATCTCAGTACTTTCCTGGATGATTCAATATCGAGCTTTTTGGTATCGTTCGGAATCCTCTTAAGACCAGCCTCTTCAGGCTCTATACCGAGCTCATTAAGCTTTTTGTTAACGCTTCCGAAATCCTCCCTGGCACATGTAATAGTAATAGTATCTCCTTCAACTTCAAGGTTTTCTGCACCTGCATCAATCATTTCAAGTTCAAGATCCTCAATTTTAAGATCCTCATTATTAATGGTAAATACCCCTTTCCGGTCAAACAGAAAACTCAATGAACCATTTGTCCCAAGGTTACCTCCGTATTTATTAAAGACTGACCTGACAGCTGCCACAGTCCGGTTATTATTATCAGTCAGACACTCAACAAATATTGCAACGCCGCCAGATGCATATCCTTCAAATGTTGTTTCCAGGTAACTTGCAGCATCAGCGCCGGTAGCTTTCTTTATAGCTCTTTCTATATTATCCTTTGGCATATTGGCGCCCTTGGCATTCTGAACGGCAAGCCTCAGCCTTGCATTCGATTCGGGATCGCTCCCTCCCTCTTTGGCAGCTATAATTATCTCCTTAATAATTTTGGTGAATATCTTGCCTCTTTTTGCATCTATGGCACCCTTCTTACGCTTAATGGTTGACCATTTACTGTGACCTGACATAAATCTGAATATTAATTTTTTATCATACAAATTTAAATAATTCTTTCATAAGTCACTCATTGTCGATACTTTTGTGGCGGTAAAGAATAAGGCGCAGGGCGCAGGGCGCAGGGCGCAGGGTAAAGAGTTTCGGGGTTTTAGTTCCCCTCCCTAGGAGGGGTTAGGGGTGGGTTTACGATATGAATTCAATGCCCCTCAAAACATTTAAAGAGTTTTTTCATGCAAAAGAAATTATATATTGAGACTTACGGATGTCAGATGAATGTCGCTGACAGCGAAGTTGTTGCATCAATATTAAAGAATTCCGGATTCACCACTACCGAAAACATAAAAGATGCCGGTCTTATCCTTATTAATACATGCTCAATCAGGGATAATGCGGAACAGCGCATCTGGGGCAGGCTAAAGGAGATGGGACACCTTAAGAAAAAGAACAGAGACCTCAGAATAGGCATTATAGGCTGCATGGCTGAGAGGCTTAAGGAGAAGCTGCTGGAGACTGAAAAGCTTGTTGATATTGTTGTCGGACCTGACGCATACCGGGAGCTTCCTGCACTCGTTGCTGAAGCTGAAGAGGGCCACAAAGCTGTAAACGTATTGCTGTCGCGTGAAGAGACTTATGCCGACATATCACCTGTAAGGATGGACAAAAATGGTGTTTCATCATTTGTTTCAATTATGAGGGGATGCAATAACATGTGTGCATACTGTGTTGTGCCATATGTGAGGGGAGCTGAAAGAAGCAGGGATCCTGAATCTGTCATCAGAGAGGTAAATGACCTGTTCGGAATGGGTTACAGGGAAGTTACCCTTCTGGGCCAGAATGTAGACTCATATTCATGGAAGAAGGATGGTGAGGAAATGGGGTTCCCTCATCTTCTTGAAAAGGTTGCACTTATAAATCCTCTTCTCAGGGTCAGGTTCTCGACATCACATCCGAAAGATATTTCAGATGAGCTTCTTTATACAATTGCCCGGCATGAGAATATATGCAGACATATTCATCTGCCGGCACAGAGCGGCAGCAGCAGGATCCTTAAGCTTATGAACCGCGAATATACCCGCGAATGGTATATGGACAGGGTAAATGCTATACGAAGGATCATCCCCGGGTGTGCAATTTCAACTGATATGATCACAGGATTCTGCACAGAAACAGCAGTGGATCACAAAGAATCCCTGTCACTTATGGAATGGGCTGGTTATGACTTCGCTTACATGTTCAAATACAGTGAAAGACCTGGCACAAAAGCTGCAAGAAAATACAAAGATGATGTTCCTGAAAACATAAAGTCAGAAAGGTTGACGGAAATGATCGCACTTCAGAACAGGCTTTCGGCAAAATCAAAAAAACAGGATCTGGGAAAAATCTTTGATGTTCTGATAGAGGGTTCTTCAAAAAGATCCTCCGAACAGCTTTCAGGGCGTACATCGCATAATAAAGTTGTCGTATTTCCTGCTTCCGGACAGAAAAAAGGTGAATATGTTAAGATAAAAATTGAAAGGTGCACCTCAGCTACACTTATCGGTGAAATCATCTGAAAAACTGATCTTGAAATTCATTAACCGCAAAGAGCGCCAAGAATTACACAAAGGGCTCAAAGGATTCTATTATAGCACTTTATCTTAGCCTCCTTTGCGACAACTTTGTGTCCTTTGCGGTTAAATTTTCCTGGTGATTATCTGAAGCTCTTTAAGCTGTTTCTCGGATATCTGTGACGGTGTATCAAGCATAACGTCACGTCCGGAATTGTTTTTCGGGAAAGCTATAAAATCGCGTATTGAATCCTGTCCGCCAAACATTGCCACCCACCTGTCAAAACCAAATGCAATACCTCCATGAGGCGGAGCGCCGTATTTAAATGCATTGAGCAGGAATCCGAATTGCTCCTCTGCTTCCTCATTTGTGAATCCCAGCACTTTAAACATCAGCTTTTGAACAGAAGCATCATGAATCCTGATTGACCCTCCTCCTATTTCAACACCGTTTATCACCAGGTCATAAGCATCAGCCCTTACTTTTCCGGGATCTGTTTCCATAAGCCAAAGGTCATCAGGTACCGGTGATGTAAAAGGATGGTGCATTGCAAAAAATCTCTTCTCTTCTTCGTCCCATTCAACAAGGGGAAAATCAACAACCCACATCGGAACAAATACACCGCTCTTTCTTAACCCCATACGTGCTCCCATTTCAAGTCTCAGCTCTGAAAGGGCGCTTAAAGTATTTTTCCTTACACCTGCAAGAATGAGTATAAGATCGCCAGGTTTTGCATTTATAATTTCAGACCATTTCTTAAGCTCCTCAGGTGAATAAAACTTATCAACCGAGGATTTTACAGGGCCGTCGGCATTAACCCTGGCATAAATCAAACCTGAGGCGCCGATCTGTGGTCGTCTGACAAACTCAGTGAGCTCATCCAGTTGTTTCCTGGTATATTCAGCACATCCTTCAGCACATATACCACCAATATATTCAGCTGAATCAAAAATTGAGAAGCCATGCCCTTTTACAATTGCCGTCAGGTCACAGAACTTCATCCCGAAACGGAGGTCAGGTTTATCTGTACCATAATAGGTTATTGCCTCAGAGTAAGACAATCTGCGGAATGGTTCACTGAACTCAATATTCTTTACTGATCTGAAAAGTTGTTTTGCAAGCCCTTCAAATGTACTCAGTACATCCTCTCTTTTCACGAAAGACATCTCGCAATCGATCTGTGTAAATTCAGGCTGGCGGTCAGCTCTCAGGTCCTCATCCCTGAAGCATTTGACTATCTGGAAATACCTGTCGAAACCGGCAATCATAAGAAGCTGTTTCAGTGTCTGTGGTGATTGTGGCAGGGCATAAAAAGTGCCAGGCTGCATTCGTGAAGGAACAACAAAGTCGCGTGCTCCTTCGGGTGTGGATTTAATCAGAACCGGAGTCTCAACCTCCACAAAATCAATTGAATCCATATACTTACGAACTTCCTGGGCCACCCTGTGGCGCAGGATAATATTATTCTTTACGGGTGTTCTGCGGAGATCGAGGTACCTGTATTTCATTCTGAGCTCATCACCTCCGTCTGTCTCCTCCTCTATTGTAAAGGGAGGCAGTTCACTCCTGTTAAGGATTTCAAGTAATGTAACATCTATTTCTATTTCTCCGGTTGGTATCTTCAGATTCTTGTTGCTGCGTTCAGTCACAATTCCAGTTGCCCTTAAAACAAATTCACGTCCCAGTTTCCTTGCCTGTTCGCATAATTCTTTATTTGTTTCCATATTAAAAACAAGCTGAGTGATCCCGTACCTGTCGCGAAGATCAACAAAAGTCATTCCCCCAAGGTCCCTTGATTTCTGTACCCAGCCGCATAATGTAACTTCCTTCCCGGCATAACTCATATTCAGTTCGCCGCATGTGTGTGTTCTATACATCCCCTGATTTTTAAATTTCATCAAAAGTAAGAAAATGTGAGGAAATAATGCTATTGGGAATATGAGTAATGGAGTTAAAAGCAATCTATACAAAGCAGGCGACGGGAGTCAGGCATCAGGCGTCAGGATATCTCCGCGATCCTGGAACCTGGAACCTGGAACATGGAACCTGGAACCTGGAACATATTATTGACTGAAAGCTTAAATTTATACATTTACTAAATTTTATAAGCATATGGTCAGGAGTCTGAAGGAACAATTCATGAAAGCTGCTCTTGCTGAGGCGGAAAAAGCTTTTGGCAAACAGGAGGTTCCTGTAGGCGCCGTTGTGGTATATAAGGATATGATAATTGCAAGGGCTCATAACCTTACAGAAACTCTCAGAGATCCGACAGCCCATGCTGAGATGCAGGCAATAACTGCAGCAACATCATACCTTGTAGGAAAATACCTCAATGACTGCACTATATATGTAACTCTGGAACCATGCGCAATGTGTGCAGGGGCAATTGGCTGGAGCCAGGCAACCGCTCTGGTTTATGGCGCACCAGATGAAAAAAAAGGATTCACCACAATTAATGGAGCTCTTCTTCATCCAAAAACAACAATTGAATCAGGGTTACTGGAAGCTGAATGTAAAGAGTTGCTGGTGAGATTTTTCAGAAGCAAGAGAAACCGCTGATACTACTATCTATCAACAATTTGCAGAGAAATTGCCCCCGTCCCGCCAAGGCGGGACACCCCGTGAAGGCATAGGCGTTAACTTAAGAGTAGTATTGTAAATACAGTGATTGAAAAAGTTTCCCCCCGCCAAAGCGGGGCAGGCTCTCCTTTTCAAGGAGGGGTGTCCCGACGGTAGCGTCGGGACGGGGTGGTTGATTTATTCTTTCTTTTTATCTTTATATCTATGAATAACAAAAACCTCTTCAACAGAAAAGGCCTTAAATCTTTCAGATCATCTCTCAGGAACAGGTCCACTTCGGCTGAGGCAGCATTATGGGAGATGTTAAAATCAAGAAAACTTAATGGAAGAAAATTCAGAAGACAATACAGTATTGGTTATTACATTGTTGACTTCTGTTGTCCTTCAGAAAAACTTATAATAGAACTTGACGGAGATCCACATGGGGAATATCATAAAATACAGGAAGATGAAATCAGGGATAACTATCCGGAGGGCTTTGGATTCACTGTATTAAGGTTTGAAAACAGAATTGTATTCCAGGAACCGGAATATTTAAAAAGTGAAATAAGGAAAGTTATCAATAGAAAAGAATAGATCTGATAAACCAGCCAATCAACCACCCCGGCCGCAATCAGCCTTTGCAATACATTAACTATCAATGTGCTGCGGCCATCCCCTCCTTCAAAAGGAGGGGTAAGTATTATGACCGAAATTAAATTCGATATTATAATCCGTTTGCCTTTATTGATCCTTCCTGTAAAACCTTTTTCAAATTCTTTAAGTTAACGCCTATGCCCTGGTTTGGGGGTCTTAATCAATGGTAACAGAGTTGTCTAAAAAAAACCTATTTTTACATAAAAATACTTTTTATGAAACTAGATAACAGTAAAACAATCATCAGTTTCAGAATAAAACTATTTGCAGTTACAGTTCTGTTCCTGGCATATATTATACTTTCATATGCAGCAAAGATGTTCAAACTTACACTTTTCGGCATGAGCGATACATTCTGGACCATCATCCTTGCTGCAATCTGGCTGTTTGTTGCGCTCCTTCCAATGTTCCTTAATTACCAGTATGTCAGCTATTCCGATGAAGGCGATACAATTATTTTCAGGTATTTCACTTCCGGTATTGTTGGCGGTAAAAAAAACTCGGTTGAGATTGATAAAAGGACATTTGCAGGATATAAAACAGAGAAAAAACTTTTCGGTCTGGTCTGGAGCATAACACTTTACCAGAATTTTAAAGAAGGAGTGGCAAAGTACCCTACGATATATATAAGTGCTCTCAAAAAAGAAGAGAGATCAAAAATAATAAGATCGCTTAACTTATATGCTCCGGGAGCGTGAAGGTTATCATCTGATAACATGAGTTTTATCATTTTTAATGATTCTTAACACTATCAACTTTGTAGTGTAGTATTATTTCATACTCCCGATCACTAATTAAACATTTACAATATGAATGTAGATAAAATTATGAACAACCTCGAGAAGAAGCATCCCGGGGAGGCTGAATATTTGCAGGCAGTAAGGGAAGTCCTGGAATCCATTGAAGAGGCCTATAATGAAAATCCTCAGTTCGAGTCAGCCAATATAATTGAGCGCATAATTGAACCCGACCGCGTTCTGACATTCAAGGTACCATGGGTCGATGATGAAGGAAATGTAAAGGTAAATCTTGGTTACAGGATACAGTTTAATAATGCTATTGGTCCGTATAAGGGCGGCCTTCGCTTCCACCCGAGTGTGAACCTGTCAATCCTGAAATTCCTTGGATTTGAACAGATCTTTAAGAATGCCCTCACAACACTTCCCATGGGAGGTGGCAAGGGAGGTTCAGACTTTGACCCTAAAGGAAAGTCAAATGCCGAGGTAATGCGTTTCTGCCAGTCTTTCATGCTTGAACTTTGGAAATATATAGGCCCTGAAACAGACGTTCCTGCAGGTGACATTGGTGTCGGGGGGCGTGAGATCGGTTTCCTGTATGGTATGTATAAACGCCTTGCCGGAGATCACACCGGAGTTCTTACGGGAAAAGGAAGCAACTGGGGAGGTTCGCTGATACGTCCTGAAGCAACAGGTTATGGAGGCATTTATTTTGCCAAAGAAATGCTTAAAACCAATAATGAAACTTTCAAGGGAAAAACCATTTCAATATCTGGATTTGGTAATGTAGCATGGGGAGCTGCGTTAAAAGCTACTGAACTTGGAGGTAAAGTTGTTACAATCTCAGGACCTGATGGTTATGTATATGACCCGGAAGGAATTTCAGATAAGAAAATTGAGTATATGCTTGAACTTCGTTCTTCCAACGAAGATATAGTAAAACCTTATTCATTTGCATTTGAAGGTGTGGAATTTCATGAAGGGAAGTGTCCGTGGGAAGTCAAGGTCGACATTGCCCTGCCTTGCGCTACACAGAATGAGCTTACAGGGGACGATGCAAAAAAACTGATTCAGAACGGTGTTATGCTTGTAGCAGAAATTTCTAATATGGGTTGCACCCCTCAGGCAGTGGAGGAATTTCATAAGAATAAAATTCTTTTTGCGCCCGGAAAGGCTGTTAATGCCGGAGGAGTTGCGACATCAGGACTGGAGATGACTCAGAACTCTATGAAGCTTCGCTGGAACAGCAAGGAGGTTGATGACCGTCTTCATGAGATAATGTGCAATATTCACGAGCAGTGTGTGAAACATGGAAAGAGGGAAGACGGATATGTTGATTATGTGAAAGGAGCAAATATTGCAGGTTTTCTGAAGGTAGCAAACTCTATGCTCGATATGGGGGTGATCTAGGTGCTTGGTGCTTGGTGTTAGGTGCTTGGTGTTGTTGACTAACCAGCAACCAGCAACCAGCAACATTACAATATGTAAAGAATATTTACTAAGTAAGAGCTAGTTTCATAGCTCTTTTTTTTTATCTTTACCTGTCTCTATTTCTCGTGCTATGTCAGAAGTTTCACTTAAGCATAAAATTGCCTTAGGGCTTATTCCCCGTATTGGTGACATAAATGCCCGAAAACTTGTTTCACACTTCGGTAGTGTTGAAGCCATATTCCACGAACCGTACAGGAATCTGTTGAAGATCCCCGGAATAGGTTCAGGTCTTGCAAAGTATATCGGTGACAGATCCTACCTTGAACTGGCTGATAAGGAAGCCGAATATGTGACCGGACACAATATCAGGACCTATTTTTACCTCGATAACGATTATCCATACCGCCTTAGGCAGTGCGATGATTCCCCTGTTGTCTTTTTCTTTAAAGGTGAATGTAATCTTGATGCAGCCAAAATATTAAGTGTAGTTGGTACACGTAATGCTACCGGCAGAGGAAGGGAGTTATGCGATAAAATTATCGGAGGTCTGGCCATCGGGCACCCTGATCTGATAATCGTCAGCGGACTCGCATACGGGATCGACATAGCTGCACATAAAGCGGCAATCGCCAATAATCTTCAGACAATAGGTGTCCTGGGGCATGGTTTCAATACAATTTATCCTTCAATTCACTCATCCACAGCAAAAGCTATAACGGAAAAAGGAGGCCTTCTCTCTGATTTTCTCTCTGATGCACTTCCCGAAAGGAATAATTTCCTTAAAAGAAACAGGATTATCGCCGGAATATCTGATGCCACACTTGTTGTTGAATCGGGAATCAAGGGAGGAGCACTTATAACTGCAGATATTGCAGCTTCGTACAACAGGGATGTTTTTGCCGTCCCCGGCAGGCCTGATGATCAATGGTCAGCAGGGTGCAACAGCCTTATTAAAAGCAACAAAGCTGGACTTGCTGAAACTTCGGATGATATTGAATATTTTCTTGACTGGAAACCAGAGAAGAGCAAACCTCTCGTTCAGAGATCCCTCTTCTCAGAGCTGGATGATAATGAAAAAGTTATCTGTGAGCTTGTGATGAAGGAGGGGGAAATGAACATCGATGCGATCTGCCGAACCCTCGGAATGCCCGTGCATAAGCTCTCTTCAAAACTGCTTCAGATGGAGTTCAGGGGAATACTGAAATGTTACCCCGGGAATTTGTACAGGGCAGGATGAGTCAATGCAAGCCCTAATCTGAAAAAGGATTAATATGGTAGATTAATAAAGGCAAATTTATTTTAGTATCGGGAAATAATCCGATAATAATACTTTCCCCTCCTTTTGAAGGAGGGGTGGCCGGGACAATTGATTATCTGATGTTTACAAAATTTATTTCCCGGCCGGAGTGGTTGATTTAGAGGAAGAATCGAAGGAGATCCCCACGGGGAATATCACAAAATACAGAAAGATGAAATCAGGGATAATTACATAGTGTTAAGTTAAATATATTATGACGTAATTAAAATAAATATTTGTATCTTTGTAAAAATTATACAAATGATACGATATACAATTAAACTAACCAAAAGCGAAGTAGAAGAACTCATGAGTATTATCAATAAAGGTTCTCATACATCTCTGACATTTCGCACAGCCTACATTCTATTAAATTGTGATGAAGGTAAGTATTCACAAAAAGTAACCAATGAGCAGATAAGCAAAGTGTTAAAAGTTGGGATGCGAACAATAGACAGGATAAAGAAGAAATTTGTCGAAGAGGGTTTTGAAGCATGCCTGGATAGACGACCCACCACCCGCATTTATGAAAGAAAGACAGACGGGGATGTGGAAGCCAAATTAGTAACTCTCTGTTGTAGTGAGCCTCCGAAAGGATTTGCCAAATGGTCGTTGCGATTACTGGCAGACAAGATGGTTGAATTAAATTATGTTGAAAGTATTTCTCATGTAACAGTGAGAAGCGTTTTAAAAAAAACGAACTTAAGCCTTGGAAAGTAAAAGGCTGGGTAATTCCTCCGGAACAAAATAGTGCGTTTGTAGCTAATATGGAACGTGTATTGGATGTTTATAAAAGACCCTACGACAAAGACTATCCGGTAATTTGCATGTATGAATCGCCAAAGCAATTAATAGAAGAAACACGACACACAATAGCGATGAAGCCAGGTCAGGAAACAAGAGTAGATTATGAGTATGTGAGGAATGGGGTAATAAATATATTCATGGCAAATGAACCACTCAAAGGAAAGCGTTTCGTTGAAGTGACAGAATTTAAGACTAAGACAGATTGGGCAATGTTCATCAAATGGATTGCAAACGAACAGTACCCTAAAGCGAAACGATTAACATTAGTAATGGACAATTATAATACACATACAGCATCTGCTTTCTATGAAACATTCAAACCGAAAGAAGCCAAGAGATTATGGGATAGGTTTGAATTTGTGTATACGCCTAAACATGGCAGTTGGTTAAATATGGCTGAGATAGAGTTACATGTATTAAACGGACAATGTTTGAACCGGCATATATCCAAGATGGAAATAATAAAAGAAGAAGTAGAGGCTTGGAAAACTAATCGGAATAATAAAAACAGTAGAATAAATTGGCAGTTCACAAACAAGGAAGCAAGAGTAAAGTTAAAAAGGTTATATCCGTCAATTAAGGATTAACATAACACTAGATAGAATTGGATTCTCGGTTTTAAGGTTTGAAAACAGATTTGTATTCCAGCAACCTTAATGTTTAAAAAGTGAGATCAGGAAAGTAATCATTAAAAAATCAGACGCAATCTGAAAAAACAATCAACCACCCCGGCCGCGACCAGCATTTGCAATACTTTGATTATCATTGTACTGCGGCCACCCCTCCTTGAAAAGGAGGGGAAACTTTTTCTGACTTCTTCTGATCTCTGTCTTATTATTACTACTCTTAAGTTAACGGCTATTCCACCTGTCCCCTTCAAAGTGCGAATAAAATACCATTAACCCGGAATCGAGTGCCTGAAAAATTTGAATTTTTACCCCAACCCCTATTATTTCTGAACATCTGCAATGATTATTTATTCTTTTTTTTACTTTTATCCACCAAAATTATCAGTAACCTAATATTATTAAAGATGGATCCAAGAGTCAGCCAGTTTATGGCAATGATCAAATCGAGAAACCCGGGCGAGAATGAATTTCACCAGGCAGTACAGGAAGTGGCAGAATCACTTATCCCGTTTATTGAAGAAAACCCGAGGTATAAACAGGCTAAAATACTTGAGAGAATGGCAGAGCCTGAAAGGACAATAATTTTCAGGGTACCCTGGCTTGATGACAAAGGCGATGTACAGATCAACAGGGGATTCAGAATTGAAATGAACAGTGCCATTGGTCCGTATAAGGGAGGACTCCGACTTCACCCAACAGTTAATCTTGGCATCCTTAAATTTCTTGCATTCGAACAGGTACTCAAAAACAGCCTTACCACCCTGCCTATGGGCGGTGGCAAAGGGGGATCAGATTTTGACCCCAAGGGGAAATCCGACAATGAAGTTATGAGGTTCTGCCAGAGCTTTATGACGGAGCTTTTCAGACATATTGGTCCGGATACCGATGTTCCTGCCGGAGATATAGGAGTAGGAGGCAGGGAGATAGGGTATTTGTTTGGCCAGTACAAGAGATTGAAAAACGAATTCACCGGTGTTCTCACCGGCAAGGGAATAGAATGGGGTGGTTCGCTTATTCGTCCCGAAGCTACAGGTTACGGAGTTACATACTTCGCACAGGAGATGCTTGAAACACGGGGGGAGGGGATAAAAGGCAAAACTGTATCTATCTCAGGATCAGGTAATGTAGCTCAGTATGCGGCAGAAAAGGTTACAGAATATGGAGGCAAAGTAATAACTATGTCTGATTCAAACGGGTTTATTTATGACCCGAAAGGCATAAATTCCGAGAAGCTGAACTGTATAATGGATCTTAAAAATATTAAGAGAGGACGGATAAAGGAATATGCAGAAAAATATGGCTGCGAATACTTTGAGGGAAAGAGGCCCTGGATAGTGAAATGCGATATCGCGTTGCCTAACGCTACCCAGAATGAGATCAGTGAAGAGGAGGCTAAGCTGCTTGTGAAAAACGGATGTATCTGCGTATCGGAAGGTGCAAACATGCCATCAACACCCGAAGCTGTTGAGGTCTTTTTGAATGCCAGAATACTTTTTGGACCCGGGAAGGCTTCAAATGCAGGAGGAGTGGCTACATCGGGACTCGAAATGACACAGAACTCAATGAGATTGCCATGGTCGAGGGAAGAGGTTGATGAAAGGCTTCATATAATCATGAAAAATATTCACAAGATCTGCGTCAAATATGGTACGAAAGAGAATGGCTTTATTAACTATGTTGATGGCGCCAACATCGGAGGATTTGTGAAGGTTGCAAATGCAATGATAGCACAGGGAGTGGTCTGATGCCATTTATCGATACACACACACATCTTTATCTCCCGGAGTTCAGTGAAGACAGGGATGAAGCAGTTGACCGGGCTATAAGCACCGGTGTATCAGCAATGCTGATGCCCAATATTGATATCCATTCCGTCGGCAGAATGATGGAGACAGAAAACCGGTACAAGAGTATCTGCTATTCAATGATCGGCCTTCATCCCACATCAGTTAAGGAGGACTATCTTTCCCAGCTGGAAGAACTCGAATCGCTCTTCAATAATCATAAATTTATTGCAATAGGAGAAATAGGGATCGATCTTTACCGGGACAATAGTTTCATTGCAGAACAGATAGTTGTACTGAGAAGACAGGTCACTTTTGCAATATCTAAGGATCTGCCGGTTGTAATACATTCGAGGAATTCATTTCCGGAAGTATTTTCAGTACTCGATGAATTTGCAGGGCAGAGACTCAGAGGAGTATTTCACGCTTTTTCAGGCAATGCTGACGATGCCGCCAGAGCTGTCAGAATGGGTTTCAGGCTTGGCATAGGGGGTATTGTAACTTTTAAGAATTCCGGGCTCGACAGGGTGCTGGAAACCATTGGACCGGAGAATCTTGTTCTGGAGACCGATTCTCCTTATCTGGCTCCGGAACCATACAGGGGAAAAAGAAATGAGAGTTCGTATATTTGCATAATTAATAAAAAGATTGCAGATATTTACGGAATGAATGAAGAGGATATAGCCGGCATAACATATGCCAGCTCGGTTTCCCTTTTCAATCTTTGAAAACCCTCTATGAAGAACAAGAAGAAAGAAATTTCCGTCCTGATCATATACACCGGAGGTACCATAGGAATGGTCCATAATCCGGAGACAGGATCGCTGGTACCCATTGATTTCAGGTATATTTCAGACCATGTTCCGGAACTGAAAAAATTCGGATACGATCTTCACTCGGTATCCTTTGATCCGGTAAAGGATTCATCCAATATTGATCCGGCTGTCTGGATTAAAATGGCTGATATAATAGATGAAAACTACGATAACTTTGATGGTTTTGTGGTGCTGCACGGCACTGATACAATGGCATATAGCGCATCTGCATTGAGCTTTATGCTGGAAAACCTTAATAAACCGGTAATACTTACCGGATCGCAGCTGCCGATCGGATTACTAAGGACAGACGGAAAAGAAAACCTTATAACGGCCATCGAGATTGCAGCAGCTAATGAAAATGGAGTCCCTTCGGTGCCGGAGGTCTGCATATATTTCGATAATAAGCTCACACGAGGCAACCGGACCACCAAGCTGAGCGCAGAACATTTTGATGCGTTCAGTTCACCTAACTACTCATACCTTGCTGAGGTAGGATTACATATAAAATATAACAGGAACCAAATCACTCCTGCACAAAGGAACAGGAAACTTACAGTCCATAAAGTCTTCAACACCAATGTTGCCATACTGAAATTGTTTCCGGGTATAACGAGGAATCTGGTCCATGCCATTGTGAATACAAATGGTCTGAAAGGGCTTATAATTGAAACATTCGGATCAGGCAATGCCCCTACCTATGACTGGTTCCTGAAAGAACTCCTTGGTTTTATAAGTAAGGGCGGAATAGTCCTTAATGTTACTCAATGTCACGGGGGGAGCGTTGAAATGGGATTGTACGAGACAAGCAGGCAGATGCTTTCTGCCGGAGTTGTGAGCGGAAGGGACCTTACATCCGAAGCTTCCGTGACCAAGCTTATGCACCTTCTTGGAAGATATACATTGAGAGAAGAAGTTATAAAAGGGCTGAACAGATCCCTTGCAGGAGAAATATCCTTTTCGTAATTTGCGCCCCTGTTTTTGGAGAGATGCAGGAGTGGTTTAACTGGCACGCCTGGAAAGCGTGTGTACCTCAAAAGGGTACCGGGGGTTCGAATCCCCCTCTCTCCGCAACAGCAAATTATTCCCACGGCCTGCCGTGGGATTTTTGTTTTTAGATGACCGTGCAAAACTTGTTTTGTTAAGGACAGCTAAAAACAAAAATCCCAAACGAGTGAACCGAGTTGGGAATAATTTGTTGTTGCAAGGGACCCCCCATGGTGATCACGACCGAAACGCCGCAAGGCGGTGAGGTCGTAATCCCTTTAATTTCATGAACTCACCCCCCCGCCCCTCTCTGCTTCGCAAAGAGGGGAGCTAAATCAAATAAAACCCGAAGGGTTCATTTAAGCTTTGCAAGGTGTCCCACCCGGGATCACCGAAGGTAATCCCCCTCTCCGCAAAGCTTAATTGAAATATGACCAGGAAAGGATATACCATTGAGGCTTGTTGGATTTTTCTTCAGCCTGTTGCTTTCAATCCGGAGAAACCATTAAATTTATATTCTGATCGCATATGACAACTTTTTAATACCTGTTAAGTAATTAATCATAAACCCTGGCTGATATGAAAGAATCAAGTATTACCCGACGCAATTTTCTCGGGAAAACAGCAACTGCAGGCATTGCAGGCATAGTCGCTCCTTCAATCATTACCGGCTGTACCCGTGGAACAGAGAAAAGAGTGGAATTGCCGCTTATGCCGGATCAGGCTCCCGACGGACAAATTCTCAAAGCAGGACTTATAGGATGCGGAGGTCGCGGGACAGGCGCAGCAATTAACTTTCTGGAATCAGGACCCAACCTGCAAATCGTTGCCCTGGGAGACACATTCCAGGATCGTATAGATAACTGCAGGGCTACTTTGCTGAAATCAAAAGGTCAGGAAGTCCCCCTCGAAAACTGTTTTGTGGGTTTCGATGCCTTCGAAAAGGTTATTGATTCTGATGTTGATATTATTCTCGATGCAACACCCCCTTACTTCCGACCGCAGATCCTGGCAGCAGCCATTCAGGCCAGGAAACATGTATTTGCAGAGAAACCTGTAGCTGTTGATCCTGTTGGTGTAAGATCAATTATGGCATCTGCACAGAAGGCTAAGGGAATGGATCTTTGTATAATGCCCGGAACACATTACCGGCATCAGCGGGACCGTGCCGCTAACTGGCAGCAGGTTGCTCAGGGTGCCATTGGTGAAATAGTCGGCGGGAATATTTACTTCAATATGCAAAAGTTATGGCATCGCGATCCCAACCCTGCATGGAGCGAAATGGAGTACATGATCCGCAACTGGGTGAACTGGTGCTGGCTTTCAGGCGACCATATCGTCGAACAACATGTTCACAACATTGATTTAATGAACTGGTTTACCGGATCCCACCCTGTCAAAGCCACAGGTTTTGGCTCCAGACAGCGGCGCGTTACCGGCGATCAGTACGATAACTTCAGCGTTGATTTCGTATTTGAAAACGGAATGCATTTTCACAGTATGTGCCGTCAGATAGACGATTGTACACCCAATGTGTCTGACAGAATACAGGGGACAAAAGGGTCGACCGACTGTACCAGCGCTGTTTTTGACACAACAGGTAACAAAATCTGGCAATATGAATACCCTCCGGATAAAGATGGCAATCCTGGAAAAGGAGTAACAGTTGAGCCGCACTTTCAGGAGCAGATAACATTTGTTACAGCCATCCGCAACGGCAAGGTGATAAATGAAATAGAAAAGACCGCTGTCGCTACTCTTGTAGCTATCATGGGACGAGTCTCAGCATATACCGGAAAAGATGTGACATACGAAGAGATGATGAACTCTGACATGAAACTGGGACCCGAAGTACTGACCTTTGGACCGGTTGATATCCCAAAAATAGTTCCGATTCCCGGTCTGGCATATGCCGGGTAAAATTTCTATGGATGACCATCGATATGATCATTTCTCAGACATGAACTCACTCCTTAATTATCCTTTCCACAGCAATTTTCTTAGCTGCCAGCATTAATTCAAGATCAGGCAAATCATAGTATTTCAGTACTTCAGGTACAATCACTCCCAGATTATCCGGCATGAAGTGTGTTCTGACAATCGTTTCCCATGAATCCAGTGTATTCATGAGATACAATTTTGAAAAACCTCCGCCTATTACGGCTGCATGGATCGCAGGAGGTCCGGCTTGTCCTGAAGCAAAAAGTTCTGTCTTTTTCCTGTTTATATTTAATACAGTCTGAAAGTAGTTCCTTGTAATAACAAGGTCTTCCGTACGATAACCCAGTAATGTCCTGCCTGCATATACAGGCAGCTTTGCTACAAAAAACTCATAATTTACCTGGACACCTTTTTCCGGGGTCCTTAATTCCCCCGTGTTGCTCACATCCACAACCATTACAGCATAACCTTCCCTGATTTTCTGTAAAATGAATTGCTTGTTCTTTGAGATTTCATTCATCTTCCCGAAACAACCGGAAAATATTATGGCAGGCACCCCTTTGCTTTTGACCTTTTTCGGTTTTATTATCAATGCCGGCAATTTAAAGTCCCGGTCACGATCAATGAGATGCTTCTCAATTCTCAAACCTTCCCATTCAAAAGTTCCCTTAAAACTGCCGCCACTGATGTTGACCGGTTCCTGATAGCCAATCAATCCGGCAGCCTTTTCAGATATCCCGGAACTGCTGTTATTTGCTAAAAATTCAGTTTTCGTCTGTCTGACCTGTTCCAGCATCTCAACTGCATAATCGGGAATACTCTTTTCCCCTTCAAAATACGACAATACCTGTCCCGTTCCTGAAACATATGTGTCTTTAAGAGGAATATAAGGATTTCTCAGAGTATCAGCGACAATAATGGACGAATCGCCTTTAAGCCACCAGTTCATCCACCTGACATTCGCTTCAAGAGAAACCTGTGGCATACCATGATCGCCCGGGGCAGCAAACTGCCTTATACGGTCGCCTGCTCCCACTACTTTGTACATTTCGCGCAGTTCAGAAAATGCAGTCTTTGAACCCTTATACGAAAAGAAATCATCGTATGTTGAAAGTATCTGAACAGGCATTGGCGCAGCCATAAAAAGGAAATCCTGCTCCTCAATCCCTGCCTTTCCTTCTGAATAGAGCTGCTGGCATCCATCCTGACTCCCGATTGTCCGGAATTTTTCTTCAGTTGTTGCAATATAACTGCTTGGAACAGAAACTTTTATTCTGGAATCAAGCGGTGCGAGATAAGTTGCCTGTGTTCCTCCTCCCGACAGACCAGTGATACCGATCCTGGTTATATCAACTTCACTCCTGCCGCACAAATAATCGATACTCCTGATATTATCCCACGCCTCCCATGCAACCAAAGTTGAGCCAAGAAGGAGTAATTTCTCATTATATAATTCATGCTGACTTGTTGTGCTCTGACTTAATGGGTTTCCATAAATATCGGAATACTTTACCGGTTCAGTCTGGCATATCTGGCATCTTTCTCCCTGGCAAACAGGATCAACCTGCAACACCACATATCCGTTTAATGCAAAGAATCTTCCTATTGTCTGATACACACCTCTCCCCTTGGCATCAAATGAATGCCCCGGCATGTGCAGAATTGCCGGGAATGGACCCTTCCCCTCCGGCAAATACAGAAGTGCCGTAACGTGATGACCTGGTCTGCTTTCAAATGCGACTTTTTCAACAGTATAATCTTCTCTCTCAATTTTCCCGGTAACAACCGGATTAAGAGGTGTTTTCTCAGGAAATGGCCCCAATAAACTTATGTATTCAGCCTTTATCCTATCGAGATGCAGGATCAGGTCTTCGTGTGATTTCAGGTTTTCTGTCAATTTTTTTCTCCTGGAATCAAATTGCTCTTTTAATATACCATTCAGAAAATAATTATACTGGCCGGAGTCCAGTTTCCCGCTTAAAAGATATGACCCTTCCACAGGAACCAGATCGGGTGTGTTTAAATGAGCAACCTGACCCGGCAGAAATTGTATGGTAACAGATGTAAAAAACACAGCTAATGCTGTTCCTGCCAATCTTTTGTTTATCTCTTTCATCTTCATCATAAGTTCCGTATTACATTTCATATAAGAATTCAGTACTTCTGTAATCCTTACCTGCTTTTAAATATAGCATTATAGTAGCGATGCGTAAATTTCTAAATAATTTGTATAAAGTATTCATAATAAAATTAATATAAGTGTTCTTTGATTTTTTAATTTGAATTTATGTTTTAACCCCACCGGGGTTAAATTTGAATAACCGTGGGTGCAACCCACGGTTAAGACTGGATATCACCCTGGCAACCCCTGAGGGGTTGAATAAAGTACTCATGATAGAAGTCTAATATTCAGCCCTCTCAGGGCTGAGACATTAAGTTTGTCGTTGCCCGTGGGTTTCACCCACGATTAATCAAATTATGCCACTTCGCGGCACGATTCATATTGAAAACTTAACACATCAGTAGTAATAGCATTAATTGAATTTGTTTTGTTATTTGTGTGATTTCAGTTCAGACCGGCATGCATCGAAAACTATCTGAAACATAGATATAAGATTATTCCCTTGCAATATTTTTAAAAATTCACTTGCCGGAATTGATTCAATATTAATTGAGAATAAGTAACATTACTGAATGATATGAAAAACCTACTGTTTGTCATAGTGACATTGATCATTGCCACCTCAGTCTCTGCCCGGAATCCTAAGGTCCGTGTCGGACTGTTTAAGAAGTGGTATGCCGGAGCTTATGAAGAGGTGACCGGACAATACAGCATTGCCATTGATACAGCTACTTATGATTTTGAATCGTATGAGGAGGAAGAGGCTGCTTTCTGGGCCGAGCAGTATGATCATTACTACTCTGCATACGATTCTTTAAGGATCATTATAAACAAGGATTATATCGTTTACGATAATGAAGTATTCGGTTATGTTTTTACAGTGAAGGCAAAGCCGAAGGATCACTACTATTACATGATAGGCCAGACTGATAAAAAGAGAACCATATCAGTAATAATGACACTTGCCGGTAAATCTGAATGGCAGATTTACATCATCGATTCCGGGAAATACGGATGGGGAGGGATATGGCAAAGAAGGGAATTAAGCACCACCATAAACCGGATCTGAAATAGCCAGGCTCCGGTTCACCGTTTTGAATTTTTCCAGGTTTTAATTTTTACAACTTTGTTCTCTATTATATCTGTTTCAACCAGAACGTCAGGATCTCTGAATTCTCCCTCCATCCTGAATGAAGCCTTTTCGGGATTTGCCAGATCGCTATATGGTATCAGAACAAATTTACTTTCTGTTATGAACCACATCACATAAACTCCAATATCCTTTCCCTTTGTAATTCCTGCTTCAACAATTTTGTCAATACTGCTTTCGTATCCATACAGGCCTTTGCCCTCTTTAACAACTTTCCCCTTTGTGACATACTTAAGGCCGGCCTCGAAACCGGTACCCCAGGGCTTCATATCCCAGTAAGCAATTGTGTCTTTCCCAATTTCAAACACCCAGTTACCCTCAAATTGCTTAAGTAATTCAGACTGATTAAGCTTTGTATGAGGATTTTGTGACTGAGCACAATAAGAGCCACTAATAAACAGCATTATAGAGGCGATTGTCAGACGTTTTTTCATTGTTCCGGTTATTTAAGTATTTTTAGCTAAACCTGATCAGGGAGGAAAGGTAAAACATTTTATAAAGAAAGTGATAAATGGAATATTGACAGGCATGGAAAAAATAAAAACCTCTGAAATCTTAAATACAATAGATAGAAATTGATAAAACATTAATCTTTAATACATCGAACAGAATAACCCTGACTCTTACTGACATAACCTTTAATTAAATAAACTTTGTCGTCGTCAAGTTCCAGACTCCAGGCATTGCCTGCATCATAAGACGTCGCTGCCCACCATGCACAGGCCAATCCAATAAAATCGAACGTTCCGTTTATCCTGCCACCACCTGGAAGAGCTGTAAAACCACTTTCATTTGTTGCTCCTGCATTGGGACGGATCCAATGGGTTTCACCAGCTTCTTTTAATTTGTCGGCCACAACACTTTCGCCTCCCAGATAGTTTATCATTTCCGACCATTGGGCATAGGTAGGCACATGCCAGCCTGAAGGACATAATTTCCTGGTAGCTACTGCATAATAGTTGTATAATGCACCATAGGTAGATTTATTGGTTGAAGCATCATTGTTATACCAGCAATAGGCAGCAGAACTGAGGCTACTCCATTCCATATTGCCGGTAACAGGAGGTATGGATGTATTGTCATTGTATCTGGTGGTTTTGAGGTTTTCAGCCATCCATATCTGTGCACCTATCATAACAATCTTGTAGGTGTTACCATCAAGGTCAGTTACTGATCCTGTTGTGATATTATGTGTTGTAAAGCTAAGTTCATTACCATAACCTGTTCCGGCACTATTTGTGGCATACGCTCTTAAATAATAGTGAGTATTGGGTAATAATTGTGTAAGTATGCTTACAAAGAGACCAGGGCCAGTTCCATCTGAGGTTCTTACACTGGCTACCGTAGGATTACCGTTGGAATTCCAGCAGACCCCCCTGGAAGTAATCCCTGCACCTCCGTCATTAATTATATTACCCCAGCATAAAACAGAAGTTTCCGTAATTCTGGCTATCTCAGTAGTTGTCAGGATTGGTATTTCTTCGTTCCTGCATGAAACTAAAAAGCATGAAAGAATGAGGATTACTATTATGAAGAGAAATATAATAGTTTTCATTGGGCGATAAAAGGTTAAATATCTCTTACTCACAATGTTTCTAAATTTACCCAACGTTAAAGGCAGGACAAACCTCCAGAAGATTATTAAGTCAGGCTATCACTTTGTAAGTTCCCGGACTTTTTCTGCAAGTTGATCAAAGGATAAACGATCGGAGTTATCCTTACCTACGTAACGAAAAACTTCGTTCCCGTCAGGTCCGAGCAAAACAGTGGCAGGATAATGAACAACCTGGTTATGAAAGACATACCCAAAGGGAATATTAAATTGCCTGGCAAGATTTGCTTCAGGATCGCGGTAAATAGGAAACCTGATAAGCTCATCAGCTGGTAATTTCCCTGACCATGCTTTAATATCTGCCTCAGTATCCGGTTTAATAAATACCTGTAAAACATTTGGCAGTGTTCCAGCTCTGCTGAAATATTCCTGAGTATGACGAAGGCAAAAGGGGCATTCCGTTTTAAGCAGAAAATGGAGAGTAATAAACTTCCCTTTTTCATTATTTAAAATGAATTCGCTTTTATCTGTGGCAGAGATAAGTTTAAAGTTGACAGGATTCTGTGCATTGACAGAAAACAAATCTGTCAGTGTTATCACAATTAACAATAACTCTTTCCTTACTCGCATACAGTTTTCAGAATTAGTTTATTATTCTATTCCACCATAATAACATTTAACAGGAGAAGTTGTTTTGTAATCGGAGAGAAAAAATCCTGCATTATTATATTGGAATAATCTCAAAATTTTAATTAGTGTCTATAAGTTTACGATTTTCCCTACCTTCGTATGTTCCCAACCAAATGGAGATAAAATGAATAGAGTTGTTCTTTCCATATTATTAACAGGTGCATTTATCACCAATGTTTTTCCCCAGGTAATTCCCGACGACAGGAGAATCAAATGGTCACCAGGTATTCCCGGCGGCATTCCCGTAACCAGTGGTCCTGTTGCAAATGTTGTGAAATTCGGGGCCGATATAACCGGACAATATGACAGCTATCCGGCCTTTGTAAAAGCAATAAAGAGTCTTCCAGCCGGCGGCGGTATGGTTTTTATACCTTCCGGAACCTACAGGATCGATTCAACAATCAGGATAACAAGAAGTAACATTGTATTTAAAGGTGATCCTTCACAGGTACCAAAACTTTTATCTTACGCTAATGGCAATAGCATTGAAATCAAAGCCCCCCAAAGAAGTAAATGGAACAGACTTGTATCAGGATATGAGAAGAGTTCAAATAAAGTCAGAGTTGAGAATGCCCTCTATTTCAAATCCTTTCAGTTTGCTGAGATCCAACAGGCAAATGATTCTCTTCTGATGTACACAAAACCCGACTGGATACAACGATGGTCAGAGAACTCCGTTGGCCAGTTAATTGAAATTGACAGTATCAGTAAAAGTATCCTGTACCTGAAAAACTCCCTGAATATCACATTCTCTTCTGCACAAAAACCTATGATAAGGCCGGTTGAAATGATTGTTAACACAGGCTTTGAGGACCTTTATATTGAAAAAATGGTTCCTGCTGACCATACATTTCACTTTGAAAACACTGCATTCTGCTGGATGAGGGGAGTTGAGAGCTATCATACACGCAGGACGCACGTCTCGATAGCTGTATCATATGCCAATGAGATACGCGAAAGCTATTTTCATCATTCATTTGATTACGGAGGGGGCGGCAGCGGATATGGTGTTGAATGCAGAATGCATACTACCGGTACACTTGTTGAAAACAATATATTTGATTCTTTGCGCCATGCCATGATGGTACAAACAGGGGCCAGCGGAAATGTGTTTGGTTATAATTATTCGGTAAATCCCGTACAGGGAGAAGGTGAGATCAATTTGAATAAAGGATGGATACCACCCGATATTTCAGTTCACGGACACTATCCTTTCATGAACCTTTTCGAGGGCAATTATGTGAGTGAAATTGGCATCGCTGATTACTGGGGACCTGCAGGACCGGGAAATACATACTTTCGGAACAAAGTGATTGATGAGGGTATATTTTTCTACGACGACTCACACAGGCAAAATGTTATTGGCAACATAACTACCGGAATCACAGACAGGGATAAAAAAAGCAGGGATAATATAATAAAGGCGAATGTCGTGAATAATGAAACAGTCAATCCGGTTTCGGATCTGCCTGGTTCATTGTATCTGAACAATATACCATCTTTTCTTAAAGGATATAAATGGCCGCTTTATGGACCTGATGTGACAGGAAAAAATAAACTGCCGGCTCAGGTCAGGTATGAGAAGATAGTCCGGAAGTAAGGGTATTCAACTGTCATTCAATGCTCATTCAATAGTCATTAGAAAGGGACCCCATTAATCAGATTTAAAATATCTAAGGTTCAGGAGATTAATTTTATGACTGGTTTTGTTTATATAATGACCAACATCAATAACTCAGTATTATATACTGGTGTTATAAGCGATCTGTCAGGGAGAGTAAAACAGCATAAAGAAAAGAAACACAGGAAGAGTTTCTCAGCAAGATAAAACCTCAATAAACTGGTTTACTTTGAAAAACTGGAATCGATCGGTGAGGCAATTAAGAGTGAAAAACTGATCAAAGGGGGATCAAGGAATGCAAAAATCAGGTTAATAAAAAGTTTAAATCCGGAATGGGTGGATTTGAGTTTAACTGCGATACCATAGGGCAGATTGCTTCTTCCCGCGGGGCGGGACTCGCAATGACTGTACTCTCCATTGGAATGGGTTACAATTGGTGAATAAACCATTATAAGTAAACTGTCATTGCAAGACAGAACGACACAGAGAACCGTATGGGAATCTGTCCCGGAGGGAGTTGAGTTAATCTGCGATACCACAGGGCAGATTGCTTCGCCATGCTGCGCATGTCTCGCAAAGAATGTGCGTTCCATTGGAATGGGTTACAATTGGTGAATAAACCATCATTGCGAGGCGGAACGGCACAGAGAACCCTGATTTAACCGTCATTGCGAGTCCCGCCCCGCGGGACGAAGCAATCCTTAAATCGCGGCAGGACTATTCTCCTTTAGACGCCCGCATTATTTAATTTGATATCAATTGGATTTCAGCAACTCGACCATTCTCCTGTCGAGTTTCATCCCCTTGTAATTCTCATATTTTACATCACTTCGTCCGCTGTCGGCAACACCGAAAGATCCTCTGAAACACCACATTGCGTAACCCCAATTATTTTCTTTCCATATCTCCAGGTTATCCTTCAGAAAAGCCAGTGTCACATCATGAGGTGTCTGGTTATAAACCCCGAATTCACCTACATAAACTCCTATGCCTCTGCTTTCAATATCTTTCCATGGTTTGAAGTGTTTTACAAGTCTCGATCTGTCCCATAGCTCGCCATTATTATCCTTCATTGGCCAGGTGGGAATGGTATTTAATGGGGAAAATGCCCATGCGGCTTTGTAATGTGTAACTACACCAGGAGTATAACCTCTTGCACACTGAGCTATCTTCAGGTCGGTAAGGGTTGTGCTTGGTCTGAAATTATATCCGTCAATTGCTATGAGACGGCCAGGATCAACCGATCTGATCTCATTTACCAGATATCGAATGACCTTGTCGTGTTTCTCTTCAGTTGTGCCCATTGGTTCGTTAAACAGATTAAAGCTCACCCTGTTATTGGGTATACCTTTATACCTTTCTGCAAAATGCTTCCAGTGAAATGCACATGCTTTCAGGGTCTCCTCATCATCCCATATACTTGTTTTCTCCTTATACTCGGGCTTGAACACAACATCATTTATTGTATACCCGGGAGAGCGGTGGAAGTTGATACAAACATGGAGACCATATTGCTTCCCCCATTCCATAGCCTGATCAATCTCCTTAAGATGTTTTTCAGTCAGTTTATACCAGTCGTTTTCATCGCACCAGCATTTATAACTCATGGGTAATCTGACAAAATTAAATCCCAGATCACGGATTGCTGCAAAATCAGATTCCCTGAAAGGTTCATTATTAGCTCCCCATTCAGGTGCAATATCCATCCATTCATCAGGCTTATGCGTAAATTTCTCCTGCAGATTAAAGCCCTTCCACAGAGGTAGTGTGTTATAACTAATGTCCGTTTGCTGAACATCTGATTTACCCGATAAGCAACTGCTATTTATTAACGCAAGTGTTCCTGCAGCAGCCGAGTATTTAAGAAATTCTCTCCTTTTCATTATACTTATATTTTGTGATTTTTGTCTTTTGTCTTCTATTGACTTAACCCACCCCTAGCCCCTCCCAGGAGGGGATCCAAAATCCCTGCGCCCTGTGCCCTGCGCCATTGAGCCGTTGTGCCGATGCGCCGTTACATTTCAATATCATACTCTCCAAGATTCAATGGATACTTACCGTATTCCCTTACCAGCTTCACAATATAATCATATGTCTTTCCTGATACCGAGCTTGAAACAGAATGGTCAGACTGGAAGATAAATCCTCCGCCCTTGGCTGCATTCAGCTTCTTAAGTGTCTCCCGTTTAATAAGCTCAAGATCATTGGTTTCCCATATCAGGATATCGTTATTTCCGCAATATCCTATCCTGTTCCTGTAGAGCCTCTTCAACTTTATGGCATCCATTTCTGCTTTAACCTCAAGAGGATTGTATGCATCAAGACCCATATCTGCAAAATCCTCAAGGATGGCATTTACATTTCCGCAGCCATGATAGATGACAGGAAGATTATTGCGATGGCATTCATCGATCATCTCTTTTACCCATGGCCGGAAATATTGGCGCCAGTATTCCGGATCAAAAAGCATCGATTGCTTGTAAGCCACATCACCCCAAATCACAAATCCATCGAGGAGTCCTTCAGCCGCTTTTATCTGTGCCTTTGTACAGTCGAGATAAAACTGGCCGATCCTGTTGATCACTGCGCCAAGCCTCTCAGGGTACATTCCTATCCAGAAGAGGAAATTTTCCTGACCAATCAGTCTTGTAAGACATTCCGAACATTCAATTATGCTTCCGTAAACTGGAAATTCGGGATACAATTTCTTTACGGTATCAATCCAGGGTGGAGAGTTTCTTTCAAAGCCATCGCCGACTCCGGCAATCTGGTTATCGCCCGATAATAAAAAACGTCTGGGATCAGCCGCATCATCAAATACAAGAGTTTCCAGTTTTTCAATTGTATCTGTATCAAAGGATATCCATTCCGGCATGGGAAAATCGAATCTCTTCCTGATCGTTGCCAGGAATCCGGTTTTGATCACAATCTCCATATTGTTTTCGCGAACAGTCTCAAACGGACGGATAAAGGGATCCATGTTGGGAGTTGTTACAATCCAGTCGAGATCATAGTAATAATATGGATTGGTATCTTCAGGCAGATCCAGTTCTTTTCTCCACCTGCTTAAAAAGCTACCCCAGAAGAAATCGCTTATAGGAACCCTGTCCGGTTCCTGATGGTTTAGCGCTTTGTTCATCCTTTCAAGCTTGGCAAGGCAGTTTACGGTACGGTTCATATCAGAATGATTTTATAAATATGTTCTCCCCTCTTTTGGTGTCACGGACAATTACATCTGACCGGGACTTAAGAATGAGTTTATTTCCTGCTTCACTTATTATTCTGACATTTTCTATTTTGCCATTCCTCAACCGGGCACTTACCAGGAAAGCTCCTGCAGCCCTCAGATTGTGGAACTCTGCATCTTTTTCGGGAGGCCAGTTGGGAAACAACCTTATCTCCCCGCTATAACTCTGCATCAGGCATTCATTAATGACAACAGGAAGAGCAAAATTCTCAAACCAGACACCCATATGTTCCATAAAGCCATAATTACTAAAATCGTTATACCTCCCATGGACCTGTATTGCACGGTCCGATGCAGTTCCGTTCGGCAGCAGGCAATAGTTTATCTGCCTTTTGAATTTTTCAATATCAAGCATTCCAATCCTTGCTGCCTGCAGGTTCTTGAATACAAGGTCATTGCCACCTTCATTCTGCTGGTTAAGAAATGTGTTCTTCACAAGTTCAAGAGTTGCCGGGTCAGAGTGCAGGCCATGATCCTCCCCGGGGAAAACAGTAATGAGTGCACTGGGTACATTATAAACTACCTGGCTGTGTTCTCCTGGCACTGAGACTATTACCTTTCCGTATTTCTCCGATTCAACTGTGGGATAATCAGGATAATGGCTGAGAATATCTTTTACATCAGCAACCAGATAACGTTCCTGTTCCTGCAGGCCAAGCACATTTACAGCTTTTTCAAATGCATTGAAAATGAATCTAACAAGGGTCAGGTCCACGGTACAGTCATAGTTGTATTTAAACCCCGGCCTGAGTGCATACAATTCAGGAGGAATAGTCGGGAAGATATGGTATTTGTCGTCATTCCACTGCGGACCTCTTGCCTCCGGTCGCTTCATATAAGCTACCAGGAACTCCACAGCCTCTTTGATTGGTTGAAATCCACGGTTTCTGAGAAAATTCTCATCGCCCGAATAGAGATAATGCCACCACAAACCCTGCACGGCCCATGGTGTTTCACATATCTCCCATCCCCAGTGAGGTACAGGATACGGATTCATTGTCATGTCGACAGGATAACCGGTGTGAGGGAAATAGGCCCCAGGAAGATTGTAATACTCCTTTGCCCACCTGCGGCTTACATCCATCAGGAATTCGATCAGGCTGACATACGACAGATTTTTCTCAAGATGATTGCTGGAGAAAGTCAACCAGAAAGGCTGCTGTGTATTATAATTCATATGATAATCGCCATGCCATGCGGTACCTATGTCATTATAGCTCCAGTTAGCAAACAGGCCTGGAGTATTAACTCCCTCTTTAACAGCACAATTAAAGAAATAGAGGTTATTATACCATATCCTTTCAAGGAACTCATCATTAAGCACAACACCCGATTTGTTCCAGTATTCCTTCCATATGTCTGTGGATGCTTCACGTGAGATATCAAAATCTTTTACGGAAGGGATGCCGTAATTCCCGGGGTTCATCTCCAAAAAGGAATTCAATCCCTCATCAAGTGAAACATATCCGTTAAAACTCTCCTTTTCCTCAAGCGTACCCTCCAGTTTTCCCATCATCTCCATATTGCCGTCCCAGTTTATACGGGAGGTTTTGACAAGAGGTGAGTTCACCCTTAATGTGAGTGAAAATGCCTTGTCCTTCGGATGACCTTTCTCCGGATCATATTTACCGGGCTCCTGGTAAGGCATCACCTGCCGGAACGAAAGAGTACCCCCGGGAAGATCTTCAGTGGCCTTGTAGAGAGGAAATTCTTTTGGAGTTGAAGGGTCGGGCATTACGCGCACCCGGTCGAATATATTCCTGACCGGGTTGCCGCTTTCATCAACAAGCTTCATCCGGAGTTTATCACCGGTCATATCGGTAAAGACCTGAAACTTTATTTTCTTCCCTTCACTTGTAAGGAGTGAAACTTCACACAATCCGGTTGAGATATCCAGGGAATGTCCCAGAAGTTCAGCATTACGCAGGTCAAAGCCCAGTAAAACGGTACCGCAGGGAAAGGGACGCGGATAAGGTTTCCTGTAATTCTCAGCTGCCATAGCGCTGTATTCAGCATACCACGGATCATCTGTAAGAAGCGCAAGAGTATCGGGTATGGCGCTTACCTTCTTAAATACATAATCAAATGTCTTTACCTTATCCCTGTTGTCCTCGGCTACGCGGATATCCCAAACATTGTTATGTCCGAAATATATCACAATAGCGTCCGGTCTTGTGGTCACAACTGCACCCATCCCTCCGTTTCCCAGAAGCGCCCCGTCAAAAAAACCGATGGCGGGTTTGTCCATTGTAACAGGGTGCAGTTTTGCCCTGTCGAAGGAGGAGAAGTGATCCGGATCAGATCCTGATTTCTTGCAACCTCCCAGAATAAGAACTGTTAAGGAAAAGAGTATTATCCTGTTCATTTTGTTGAATTTAACAATACTACTCACTTTTATCTTCGGCGTACACAGTGCGCCGATGCGCCCTTGTGCCGTTGCGCTCTTGTGCCGTTGCGCCCTTGTGCCCTTACGCCCTTACGCCTTTACGCCTTTATCTTATACACCATCAACGCATTCCCATGCCTCACATATAATCGCCCGTTGTAAATGACCGGATGAGAAAAATGCGGACCTTCACCCATAGGGATCCTGAAACGGCTGATAATATTGAATGAGTTCCTGTCAGCGGTCATCAGGGCCATCTCACCTCTTTTGCTGTAACAATAGAATAGTCCGTCGGCAAGCAGTATGCTGCCATCACCGAACTTATTGAATGTATGGAGGGTTTTACCATCTTTAATATCAACACATAGCCATCTGTTGCCTTCATAAACCGAACCATAAATCAGACCGTCTCTCAGAATAAAGCCCTCCATCAGGTTTTTGAATTCCCTGTTCCTCCATAGCTGAGTAACCTTTTTGCCATCGTCAGACAGTTTCAATGCTACAAGGCCATTATTTGCCGTTTCATTTTCACTTGCACAGTAAATTACCCCGTCTGAGAACAAAGGCACATTTGCGAGTATCTTATAAGTCTGGCTCTGAGGAACATCCCAGTAAAACTGGCCTGTCTTTGCATCAACTCCGATAATTGATCCGTCAGTCATTGTTACAATCAGCTCGGCACTTTTATGCCTGACATAGATCGATGAGCAGTAAGCCGATGCTTTTTTGTTACCAGGATTTGTCCATATCGTTGCACCTGTAAACCTGTTCAGACAGGCTACATTATCCTTTATTCCGCCCGGCGTACAAAAGATCCTGTCCCCTTCAATCAGCATATTCTCAACAAGTCCCCAGGTGATCTTTCTTGCGCCGAACCGCTTCTGCATATCAACCGTCCATACCTTATCTCCTGTTATAGCATTAACGCAATATATTACTCCATGACCGCTCTGGAAATATACCAGGTCATTTATCACGACAGGAGTTGATCGCGGCCCGACATAATTTTCAATCCATTCCGGTCCGTAAGGCTTCTTCCACAAAAGCCTGCCATTGTAGTCAAATGCAAAAAGAATCCCTGTGTCATCCTGTAACCCGGTTATAAAAAACCTGTCTTTGCCCGGTCCAATACTTGTGTGACCCTCGCCAAGCTCCCTGAATGACCATATCAGATCAGGTCCCTTTTCAGGCCATGACTTCAGCAGACCTGTTTCCGGTATTATGCCATTCCTGTCCGGTCCTCTCCATTCATATACCTGCCCCCCGATAATGCCGGAAGAAAGGAATAGCATAAATATGATTATAAATGGTTTTAATATCCTCATTACTATAAACCTTTTTATGTTAATTCTGTTAAATATAAGGAATTTATGTATTATATTTAGCAAGATGATTGTCTTCAAAAAAGGTTCCTTATGGAAAATAAATATTCACAATCAATCAGCAGGCGGAATTTTCTTCAGAAAAGTTCACTCGTGGCTCTGTCATTTCCCGTACTGAAATACTTAAATCCTGATAATAAGAAAATAACTGGTTCAGAGATCCCTGCCGCGGTGAAATCTGAATGGAGAAACAGGCAGGAAGGAATGGTTTACCGTCAGCTTGGAAGAACCGGACTAATGGCTTCCGAACTGATTTACGGCACCGAAAGAAACAATCCGGATAATACGCGTCCTGTTGAAATTGCATTTGAAAAAGGAATTAATTTTTTCGATACGGCGCCTGCATACAACAGAGGTCTTGCAGAAGCAACACTGGCAAAGGTATTTGACACGCCTTCCAAAAGGGATAAGGTTTTCATTGCAACAAAGGTCACTCCATTTTACACAACAAGAAACAGGCTTTACAAGGAGATATTTGATAAACTTCCGGCATCCAGGCAGGGGGAGATACAGAATAAGGCAAACAGGCTTCGCATGGAATGCGGAATTGAAAAATCTGAATACTTTATGGTTTACTGGCCGGGGCAACAGCAGCAAATGGATGGGGCTTTCCTCAGCAATGCCATGATGGATGAATATGGTAAAAGAGTTGAAAACAGCCCTGAGTTAAAAAATGTGATTATCACCAGTGTTGACGAATCCCTGAAAAGAGTCGGTACCGATTACTTTGATGTGCTGCATTGCCCGCATGCTGCAGCAACTTCCGAAGAGATCAGTAATCCTGTTATCATAGATACATTCAGGGAGTTGAAAAAGCAGGGTAAAGTGCGGTTCCTGGGTTTCTCAACCCATCATGGCATGGCAGACCTGCTCAATACTGCCATAGAACTTGATTATTTTGATGTGGTTCTTCTGGCATACAATGTTATAAATCATGCTTTTCTCGATCACATTCTGAAAAGAGCAAAGGAAAAAGGTATCGGGCTTATAGCGATGAAGGCAGCTATGGCAGTTGCCTCACCTTACGATCCGGCCCAGGTACCTGTCCCGGAATGGAGGGTCAGCAAGCTTAACCGGATAATTCCTGAAGAGATGAAGCTGCAGGTGAAGGCATTTCTATGGGCTCTTCAGAATCAGGACATTACGGCGGTGAATGCAGGTATGTATACTGAAGAGATGGTACTTGAAAACCTTTCAGTTGTTGGCAGAAAAGTGGATCTTATGCAGGCATAAGATCAGAACATTCAGTTTTGCGTGAATAATTCCCTGATCTTACTTATTCCGACTTCTGCCCCAGGGTCAAAAGAAGATGAGTTCATATAATTTAGTAATGAGGACATCAGCTGTTTTGTAGCTATCCTTTCATCAGTAAGATCACTCATATCTATGCTGCATACCATTAATTTACCACCTCCGCTTCTGGCCTCAAAAGCCAGTGCGAGCCGCCTGTTTTCGAACCATGTATCTATTGGCTGAATCAGAGGCCTTAAGGAGGCAGGAAAACCATCGAGCCGCATTACCTGCGAGCGTGTTACCGGATCCCACCACTGCCAGTTGCTGTGATATTCGGTTGGGAAGCTGCTGAAAACCGGATTTTTGGGATCACACAGAATTCCCAGGGTATGGGGAGGTTGATTGTTTGTCCAGGCTGTGTTCCAGAAAATGCTTGAAAAACCTATTGCCACCTCAGCACCATGGCCCTTTGCAACCTTTCCATACGAAAGAAGAAGAACTGAACCTCCATTCTTAAGTTTAATCTCTGCCTCTGAATCAAGCTTGTCTGTAACAAATACATTTCCACTGATAACTTCCTGATTTGCCGGATAGACCCAGAAATCCCATCTGTTCTTATATGGAGTATTCTCAAGAGAAACTTCAAAAACAAGTTTCTGCGCTGGTGAAAGCGAAGTAAGGTCTGCCGTGAACGATCCTGCCGGAATGCAATTGCCGATCTCTATTTTCTTAGCGCCCAGGGTATTTGAAAACAGAACCTCACCTGCATGATTGAGTACTTTACATATGATATTCTGGTTTTCCAGCGGTCTGCCTCCAAAATGGGCTATTTCGATATCTGCCTTGAATGACTCATTGTTTTTGTATATGATTTTCTTCATCCTGGCAAGAGGAACAGTGGAATTGCAGAACATTCTGAATTCTTCCGGAGTTACATATCCCTTTGACTCAAAGAAGGGATTAAGTATTCCGACAAGAGCTGTTCCCTGTCCCGGAAAATCATGAAGCTGAAGCAGATGGAACCCTGCAAATTCAGGAGTTCTCAGTGCTGCTTCAATATCTGCTTTATAACATAATGCCTGCAGTTTACCTGAGGCCATCAGGAAATCCTCAGCCTGATCTCCCATGCTATTTTCTTCAAGGGTTTCCCTGAATATCTCGAAATTCCTGGCTTTAAGAACACCTGTGTATTTTTCAATCTCCTTAAAATCTGGATAAACACACCACTGTCCTATCTCATGACTAACAACCGGAATTTTATATTTTGAAATATATTCGCCAAAATCAAACATAGTCTGTGGCGATTCACCGTTGATTATGCTTTTAAGTCCTTCACCCCAGCGCTGAATTCTTGGTTCAGGAGATAGGTTGTAATCATTTTCCGGGATGAATGGCCACCCTGCCGCAGAGGTATAAAGATGTCTGTTGTCCTTTGCTTTCCAGTATGTTAGCAACTTACCAAGGTATTCACTCTGTTTGCTGCCTGCAGGTTCGTTTCCATAGGCCAGCATGCAGAATGAGGGATGGTTGCCGTAAGCTGCAAGTATCCTGTCGCCTTCACTATAAATGTAATCATCAATAATCCCTCCCTCTCCAAGTGCTGTTCCCTGGTTTGCCCACGATGAACATTCAATATGAAAATATATTCCCATCTTGTCGGCTGCAGTAAAGGCTGCTTCAGGAGGACACCATGAATGAAACCTTATCGTATTGAGTCCATAATCCTTACATGTCTGTAATACTTTCTCCCACGACTTTACATCTGTGGGTGGATAACCCGTCAGTGGAAATATACAACATTCAAGGGTCCCCCTCAGGAATGTACGCACTCCGTTCACTTCAAAATGAGTTCCTTTTGCTCTGAATTCACGCATTCCAAAATCACTGGAAAGGTTATCGATAAGATCGCCGTCAGAGTCTTTGAGAGTTGCTTTCACTTTATAAAGAACAGGAGAAAACTCATTCCAGAATTCTACGTCATCACCCATCGGGTAATCTATTTCAAGCTCCAAATCTTCACCTTCTTCAGCCACTGCCATTTTTCCCCTTTTCAGTTTCTGAGGCTTATCAGTGTTAAAACTTTCACAGTCAATTAACAACTCACCGTTAAATTCACTGCCTGATCTGTTTTTAAGCGATAAAACAACTTTAGCGCTTTTGCTCTTTAAGTCCGGATAGACTTTAATTTCATCAATAAAAACAGAAGACTTTGACCTGAGGATGATATCTCCGGCTATCCCGTTCCAGTTCGATTGTGTATGGTCGCTCACACTGTGAGAATTTACACCAACAGGAACAACCATGCGATTATCGATACGAATGCTCAGCCTGTTTTTTCCTTTTACAACAAGATCTGTGATATCATAAATATGAGCAACTGCCAGGCTGTTTTCGCTGCCCGCCTTCTTCCCATTGACAAATAGTGTTGATTCCCAGTGTGGTCTTTCAAGAAACAGTTCAACATTTTTATCTTCCCGGTCAACTGGCAGCTCAAACTCTTTCTGATACCAGGCCGCTCCCTTATAATACTTTACAGGCTGAAGCCAGAAAGGCACTTTAAAGTTATCCGGCTGCCTGTATTTTTCATATTTTTTTTCATTGAAGAATGACCTGTCGATAATGTCACCTGTCCAGTTGGTCTTTAGTGACACATCATTCCCCTTTCCGTTTTCAGCCATCGAACCGGAAAGAGTGACTGTTTCATCCAATACCTTATTATACCATTCATCAGTCAATCCCTGGTCAAGAGAATCAATTTTAAATTTCCATTCACCGGCAAGGGAAAAAGTTTTATTAATATCCTTATCCGGGCTGGAACAGGCGATAGTCATAATCAGAAGGAATAAATATTTCTTCATAAATCCTGGTATTTGTTTTTTTCTTTCTGCCTTTTTGTAATTTGGTTGCGTTTTATCCAAAGATATTGAAAACAGTCATATCCACTTTGGAATTAAGGTAATATAAAACATCTCATTATGAATAAGAACCTCCTTTCGTTCATTTGTTTACTGACACCGGCAGTGACATCCTGTAACTTTAATCATAATGAGGATGATAATAAGCAGTTGAAGCCCAATGTTATCCTCTTTCTTATTGATGACTTCGGTTATGGAGATATAAGCTTTGAAGGAAACACTCAGATAAAGACTCCTAATATTGACAGAATTGCGAACGGAGGATCCAGATTCACCAGGTTTTATCAAAGTGCCGGAGCATCGGCCCCTACGAGGGCATCTCTGCTGACTGGCCGTTATCACCTTGAAACAGGTGTCTGGGATGTGCATAACGGACGTGATTTTATCAGAAGGGATGAAACTACCATAGCTGATGTTCTGAAGAAATCAGGTTATACTACCGGTGCATTCGGAAAATGGCACAGCGGAAAAACATATCCTTACTTTTCCTGGAGCCGTGGTTTTGATGTCGGGATCCATCCTGTCTTATATAAATTCATGGAATCCAGATTAATATTCAACAATAAACTGGTTAATACAGATGGCCCGGTTGAAGATGTTCTGGGTGATCAGGTTGTCAGCTTCATTAATGAAAACAGCGCTAAGCCCTTCTTTGCATATGTACCTGTTCAATCGGTACATGAGCCATTTGACTGTCCTTCTGAACTGTTTCAGAAATACAAATCGTTGGGATACAGTGATCATGTGGCAAGGCTTTATGGTATGATAGAGTTATTTGACAGGAACATTGGTAAAGTACTTGATGCAGTTGAAAATAACGGTCTGACCGAAAAGACCATGATCTTGTTTATGTCTGATGATGGGCCGGCTCCGGGATTTGATCTTACCTACAGCAGCCGCAGAATGACAGAAAGTGAAAAGGCAGAACGATCAAGGGCATGGAGAAGAGTCCTGAAAGGAGGTAAAGCATCAATAAACGAAGGCGGAGAGATTACTCCATTTTATATAATGTGGAAGAACAGGATCCATGCCGGTAAAAATTTTGAACAATTAACAGGGATAATTGACATCTTTCCTACAATCATCGATGCGTGTGGCTTAGAGCTTCCGGAAAATGGACTGCCTCTTTCAGGAAAAAGTTTCTGGCCCTTACTGCAGGGAAAAAAGATCAGGGATTGGGATGACAGATATTATTTCGATAATACAAATTTCTATCAGATACCAAGAGCTGAAATAAATACGGAACACCCGAGGGTACGAGAGTTCTCTGTTCACCACAATAACTTCAAGCTTATCCGCTTTGACAAGTACCACTCAGGCCAGGATACAGTCTATTATGAATTGTATGATCTTGAAAAAGATCCTCTTGAGAAAAAAAATATTGAAGCTGAACACTCTGAAATTACTGATAATCTCAGCGTTGAAATTGATAAATGGTTTGAAAAAATCCTTAAAGGAGGGAGAGCCTATGGCCAGGCCGTTTACAAAGTCGGACAATGGGAAGAAAGAGGTTCACCTGTAAATCTTGACGGGTATGTTGAATTTAAAAGATCAGGAGATCAGCCTGAACAGACCGGATTCAGTCTTGACGGTTGGACATCTCCGGGAAGCCAGTTAAGCTTTAATATAGATGTGACAGAAAAAGGCTTTTACCAGATTGAACTGGGATATAGTACCAGAACCATGAATACAGGAGCTGAATTTATGGCTTTCACCCCACATGATACAGCAAAGATTCCAATCATGGGAGAGAAATCATCTCTCAGTGAGATAATGCAGCTTCCGGAGGGAGAGCAAATGCTGACAATACAACTATTAAATCCTGGCCGTAAAAATGAGGCGGTCGAAAAGCTTCAAAGCATGATCATTCACAGAATTCCCCGGGATGAAGACAAAGATGTCATTACTAATCAGGGATTTACAATAAAATCGACTACTGAAAAGCCGGGGAAATTCTATCTTAAAAACGACATTGCAGACTTCATGTTTGCAGGGGCTGGGCATGATGAACTGACAAAGATTAATTCTGACAATTCTATTCAATTAATCCCTTTCGCAGACAATCCTGATCAGATTGCTTCCATAACAGTTTACAAAGATTTCAGAAGAGTTACTGAGATTAAGGAGCCCCCTTTTATTTATGATTTTATCTGTAATAAAGGAGAAAAATTCACTCTGAATGTGGAATTCACCTCAAAGAAAGGTGTGAAAAATTCAGTAAGAGCTTATCTGCAGGCAGAATAGATCAATTCCCGTAGTCTATCATCTGATCTCCCTGAGCGCCTCCAGCATAGCCACCACATTTTTGAACGGGACATTCGCCTGGATGTTATGGACAGTATTGAAAACAAATCCGCCATTCTCATTCAGAATTGAACATTGTTTTTTCACCTGCTCCTTAACCTGTTCCGGTGTTCCGAAGGCAAAGGCTCCCTGTGTGTCGACACCGCCTCCCCAGAAAACAAGCTTATCGCCATATTTCTTCTTGAGTATTTTCGGGTCCATTCCGTAAGCATTTATCTGAACAGGATTGATAATATCAAATCCCGATTCGATGAAATTATCCATAAGAGATCCAACGGCTCCGCATGAGTGCTTGAACGTCTTCCAGTTAGTGTTCTGATGTATCCAGTCGTTGACCTTCCTGTAGTAAGGCAGCCATACCCGGTCATACGTCGCGGCAGAGCAGAATGTCGAATTCTGTGTTCCGAAATCGGTGCCGCAGGTAAATACCACATCTATTTTGTTTCCAACAGCCTCATGATATCTTTTGAGATTCTCAATTGCTATATCGGTTTGTCTGTCAAAGAGTTCTCTCACAAAGTCTTCCCGCATTACGGTTGAAATATACCACTCCTCCACTCCTCTTATTCCTTTAGGATCTTTAAGCTGCATTGCCGGGACAAGGGCAATATCACCGAGTGCAGTTCCGCCCAGGGAGGCAACAACTGCCTTATTTTCACTGTCTGCTTCATCTGCCTTATCCTTCCAGTACTTAAGGTCACTTTCAGTTACAGATCCGAATTCTTCAAGGTTATCTTCTACCTTAAGGGTGGAATCATCGAGCGGTTTCTGCCTGTTAAGTGCATCGAAAAAATATCCGGTCTTCGGCATCATGGCAGTTGGGGGATATGAAGTATCACCTTCTGCATAAATCAGGATATCCCCATTATCATTGTATTTGTAGTTGAAGTTTCCTGGAAAAAGAACCTCCTGGCCCCAGAGTGTTTTGTGCACTTTCCAGTTCTCATTTGGAATCCCGAACATATTTTTGAGTCCATACAATCCGATAACATCAATGTCCATTGCTTTAATAAGATCGGAGTCGATCTCACCAAGCATCTGATATGGTTCTATCACTTTTACCGGGTTTTTTTCAAGACCATAATATTCACGCAGCTTCTCAACAATTAATACATGTATCCCGGTTACTGCTGTTGAACCAAAATCCACAACCACCCTGTCGGGTTGCTGATGATTTATGGTTTTCAGAAAATTTGTTTTTGATGTGGCTGGCATATCTTAATAATTTTATTCTTCATTTGGATTTAAAGATAATCTATTCCGTAAATTTTAACATTTCTTAAATAATATTCTTTAAAGGTTAATATGTGTTTGTTGTATCTTTGTATAATGGCTACTGATTATCAGATACCTGAACCAATTTTATTTAATCCCCTGAAACATCATCTCGGATTTATCAGAGACTTTATGATATCGAAGACAGAAGTTATAAGGAACGTTTCGGACAATGATCTTATAAAGGAGCTGAGACATCTGGGAACTTCTGTTATGGACATTTACTCAGGAGCCTTACCAGTAAGCAGAATATGCAAAGAGGTAATTGAATATTTATTTAAACACAACCTTTCGGACAGAAAGACATTTTCGGAGTGGACAGGAGTAAAGATGGTTGATTACAGGGTAGTGTCCTTATCTGACGGATCGCAATGGACCGTCAAGTACCATGATAATAATTCCAGGTTTATACATATCTTTCCTGCACGCGGCAGCTGTTATTCATTCAGGGTTAAGTCGAACACCCTGAAATCGGCTTTGATTTATTATATCAAAGTTGGAAAGGACTATATTACCGGCGATGACCTGAACAGGGTACGACCCCTAATGGGTCTTTCTCCTGTTAGAGATACTATTGATGTTGAGGCTATTGTAGAGATGATTGAAATATTAAGAGATTAAAGTCATATTTTAAACCAGGGAATAAAATGCTGAAAAGAAATAAGCTGTTGAAAAGGATAACAATTACGGCAGGAATTGTTTTTGCAATTGTTGCTCTGATTGCTTTTAACAGGATCACTTCAACAAGGGGAAAAGTTATTCTGTATGCAGAAGCAAATGAAGATGATTTTGAGATTTCAGTTTCAAACTCAGGAGAATTAACTGCAGAAAGATCTATTGAGATAAAAGGGCCCCAGATGGCACAGGGCAGGAGAAACATGGGCGGTGGGGGACATAATAATATGCGTATGATGGAACTTAAGATACAGGATATCGTACCTGAGGGAACCATGGTAAAAGAAGGGGATTATATTGCGCAGATGGACAGGACACAGTATGACAATACCCTAAAGGATGAGAGGGAAAAGCTTCAGAAAGAGCAGGAAACTCTTGAAATGAAGCTGCTCGATTCGGCTGTTGTTCTGACCAATCTCAGGGATGATATTAAAAACCAGACCTATGCAGTGGAAGAGGCAGCCATAACGCTTGAACAATCAAAATTTGAACCCCCGGCAACGATCCGCAAGTCTCAGATTGATCTCGACAAACAGCGAAGGACCCTCGAACAAAAGATAAAGGCCTACTCTTTGCGGGTAGCTCAGTCAATAGCTGACATTGAACATCAGAAGCTCCATGTATCAATGGGGACCACGACAGTCGGGGACCTGGAAGATTTTCTTTCTCAGTTTACAGTAAAAGCCCCCTCGAACGGGATGGTGATTTACAAAAAAGAAAGAAATAGTACTAAAAGAAAAGCCGGCTCAAATATCAACCCATGGGACCTGACAATTGCCACACTGCCTGACCTCTCTTCAATGTTATCGAGGATGTATGTGAATGAAATAGAAATAGCCAGGGTAAAAAAAGGACAGAAGGTTCAGATAGAAGTCGATGCCTTTCCTGACAAAAAATTCAGCGGGGAAATTTTCACCATTGCCAATATCGGAGAGCAGCTGCCCAACTCCGACACAAAAATGTTTGAGGTGCTGATCAGGGTGGATGAATCTGATCCGGCACTCAGACCATCAATGACTACCAGTAATAAGATAGTTATCAGCACGTTCAGGGATGTGATCTCAATACCATCCGAATGTGTAAATGCGGGCCCCGACAGTATCCCGTTCGTGTACCTTAAGAACCACACCAGGCAGATTGTCGTTCTGGGCAGATCGAACGAAAAACATGTAATTGTCGAGAAGGGTCTTAAACCGGGAGCCCAGGTTTATATCATCCCTCCTGATGAACCGGAAAAGTTTAAGCTGGCAGGGGAAGAACTGATCCCCGAGATAAGACAGAAGGTATTAAGTCTGAATAATTAACTGAAAGGATCAACTCCCAAAGAAATTAGTCGCACGGCTTGACAGTTCGCTCCTACGGAACTCAGAAACCGTTGAGAATCTATTTAGTATAAACAGGTCGTCCCTGACGGGACTCTTTCAGGATCTATCATTTGTACTGAATGACTCGAGCCGCGTAGCGGCGAACTGTATACAGAAGAAATATGATTTACAAATTATCTGTCTCCAGCCTTAATCTCAAGAACGAGTACACTTCTGGCAGGTATTTTCTCAGTTCTGGTAAAAGAGCTTGAATTGTATCTCTTTATTTTTCCAGCACCAACTCCGTCGATCACTTTTACATCATACTTTTTAATTTGGGGCAGGTTGTATTGTTTAGAATCCACAGTGTAGCTAATAGTGTGGGCGGAGTTATCCAAATTGGTGAATACCAATCCCAGCGTACCATCCTCTGCCTTCCATGCAGAATGTGAAACTGCCGGCATCTCTGTATCCTCCTGATTTTTACTCCATGCAGCACTGAGAACCGTAGTGTCTCCCACCAGCTTCGGAGGACGTACCATTTCACCATAGAACAGGAATTTTTTTATCTCTTTCTTGTCCAGTGCCTTACATAAGACTTTTATGTATTTAGCCTCCGGACTCTCTAATTCCACAATATCCGGATCAAACCATCCCATCTGTTCACCCCATAAAAACATTTGTGCGTTTCTCATCATAAAGGGTAATCCTGAATTGCTGTTTGATCGACCAAATCTTAAACAATATCCGGAATAAACATAATTAAACATAGGTATAAGTTCAGGTGCGATACTTGAAGTGTTACATGCTAATAATCCGTCAAAAACATCAATAAAAGGTTCTGCGAAATCTTCAGTGGTGAGAATTATCTCGGGATTTTTTTTACGGGCATTTTCTTTACATATCTCAACCATTTTTCTGTTGCCTTCAACCCAGTAATTTCCGCCACCAATATGATGTCCATGGGTGGGATCAAAACAATATACCGGTTGACATGATGCCGTCTGATCCATATATACACCATTCATACCATACTCTGAAACCAGCCTGGTTATTATTTCAGACTGCTTATCTTGCCAAACTTTTGTAGTTGGACACATTACTGCGAATGGATTTCCATTCCAGTGAGACATAGAAATTGTAAGATCCCGCCATACGTGTGAAGGCCACCTTGAATAACTTATTAAATCATCAAATAATGTATATGGCACCTTGCAGGCAGCAGTTTGAGGATTTTCACTAATCCAGCTTTTTGAATTCATATCCCAAATTCGGCTATTTATATATGGGGTTATTTTTATACCCGCACTTTGTAATTGTTTAGCTTTTTCCGAAAATTCTGTAACAGGTGGAAAATAGTCAGGATAATATGTGTCAAAGGGAATCTGATGCCAGTTATACCATTGAAACGCTGTTGGGACATCCAGGTATTTTGCCAAGGGTATCATATTATCAGATGGCCCTCCAGCAAACCATATTATGGTATTCAGATACCACTTTGGTATATCTGTCCTCTTAGATAGTGTTCCTTTTAAGCACCATTTTTGATTGATTGCCCAATTACGGTATATTTTTGATGCAGTTATCCAATCGCCTTCGTAAACACCGATTACTACCTCATAAGGCATTGTATAGCTGCTTTCACTTCCCGGAAAACCCATACCTTCCGGATAGTTCTTTATACCGTATGTCAGGCTTCTGTTTTCTTCATCAACGTCATAGCCGAATTTCTTTACATAGGCTTTCGAATCATGCGTTGCAAAATACAATCCATTATTGTTTTTTCCTTCAAAGAGAGTACTGTATTGCATTGTACATCTTGCCGACGGATAGGACATAATTTGTGGTGGTCGGGGATCGTCAGTGAGCAACTCCGGTATCCTTTTAACTGGATTTTTTAACAGGCGACCACTAAAATCAGAAAAAGCCAACTGCACATCTTCATCCTCTGAAGCTCTCAATCCTTTTATTAAAGGGTATGTTATTTCCCATGTTCCAAACCGCTTACTCCTGTTTTCTATATTAATCTGCCAATAAGACAGAGACGATCCATCAAGGCTTACCGTCGCATGAACATCAAATGCCTGATCTTCATTATCCAAGGGAATATTTTTCCAGTATAGATGCAGGGTGAGCTTGCTGCCATCACCTGATTTTTCTATACTATATGTCCTGTTACATCTTACTTTGTTATCAATAGTTACAAGTCGGTTAGAAGTATGTTTGAATTCTATCTCCCATATGATACTTTTGTCAGGTTGCTCCATCATAAAATCATGATCCTTCTGAACATTTTTTATGCCCTTCAATCCGAATCCAGATTTTTCTTCATAAAACTTCAATTCAATTATCCCGTTGGAAATTAATATGTCTTTTGTGGTTTCTTTTACTGTAAATTCCGCTTTTTTAGCTTCCTCAATAGATTTAAATGCCTTTGCTTCAGTGATTGAAAAGGATGAAATCGTCAGAAAAAGTAGAAATAAACTAAATCGAAGAGTAATTTTGCAAAACATTTGAACCTCCTTTTTTTAATATAAGTAAACTTATGTTACTGATGAGATTTTATATATAGTAGTCCATCAAAACATACCCCGTTTATAATGCTTTAGAAAGTATGATTGAAGATATTATAAAATCTTAAAATAAACTACTACTATACCAGAGATACTAATCCCCAAACAGAAGAAGTCAAAGTATGTCCTATCCATTTGAGTCAAGTCATGGGTGTATGGTTTATTATATGCCTCTTATCCAACTCTTTCATATCTTTATACAAATAAACCATCTGCATGGGCAGCCTTATCCCCGAATACGAATATGACATTTTTATCTCCTACCGTCAAAAGGACAACAAGCATGATGGTTGGGTGACCCAGTATGTTGATAATCTTAACCGGGAACTAGAATCTGCATTTAAAGAGGAAGTTCGCGTCTATTTTGATATTAATCCACATGTGGTATTGCATCTACCGTGCTCAGAAATCCAAACGACAAATGGAATTTGTTGAGTTATCTTGAATATACCCTTATCGGTATCCTGTTTCTTTATAGCGTACCCTGGATTGGGAAGTTTTGAGTTGTGTCATCCAGTACAAGTACCCAGTCATTATCTATACCACTTGTTGGTGATGAGAAATACTGCGTTCCTGAGCAGGTAAAATTACCGATGCTGATCGCATCGCCGTTGCGTGGATTAAACCAATAACCGGTTGCACCGGAACCAGAGAGTTTGGCCATATCGACCGTCACATTCCCTCCGCGCGGCAGGTAACAGAAGAGGAATGTACCATCTGCGGCACGTGCTGCCTGAATATGGTTTTCACCAGATCCCTGACCTGTAATGATGATACTCTGGTCCGGCTCCATCTCTTGCCAGGGTCGTGATTCAAACAAACGCCGCATTATTCCCATCTGAAAAGCACCTGGGAAGTCCATCGCTTTTCGCCATTCTGTGTTCGCCTGGTAGTGCTGTTCGTTAAGACTTCTTACCGGATCGTGGAACTGCCAGACATCGTCACCGGCATATGTGTGCCCGGCCGCCCCCGCCAGCATTGCCCAGTAAGCTTGTTCTCTTATAAGGGCTGCCGTTCCCCTGGTTTTTCCATCCCATTTTCCCGGACTCATCCAGTACCTAGATCCATCCGCGAGATAGGCATGATTCTCATAGCATGGCTCCAGGTCAATGACTGGCCTGGTCGGTTTAATCTCGCGAGTCTGGGTGATGAGGACATGCGTGGGATAACCCCATTGATGTCCCGAATAAGCGCCATGAAAATCGAGCCATGGGTCATCACTAAAAAGATGAGCGGAACAGAGTCGTTCGTAGTACACCATTTCAGGCGGCATGAGCTCTCTTGTTTTCGCGCCGTGAAAGGTCATTAGAAAATCCCGATCGCCGTCTCCTTCGTCCAATCCTGCTGCCATTGCCCGTAGAATGTCTTCATAGCCTTCGGGATCTCTGTCGCCTCCAAGGATCCAAATTATATCGTAGTCTTTGTAGCGGTGCCCTACATACTTGCCAAAACTCCTTGCGTTCTTCGTGTTGAATGGATGTGGTCCGAGTCCAACGTTCTCGTACATCCAGTCACTCCAAGCAGGAGCAATCGCCACATACATACCAAGAGAATTTGCCTTGCTGACAATGTAATCCACGTGTTTGAAGTAGTTCTCATTAGGACGAGCGGGATCCTTGTCGTTAAGTGGCGGTTCACCATAGGCATTCATTTCATCTCTGTTCGGCAACCATCCTATGAGGATCGCCATTATGACGTTAAATCCCTTGTCGGCACGATTCTTCAAATACTCGTCCGCTTCCTCCCGATTAAGCTTCATAAAGACATCCCAACCCGTATCGCATAGATAGAAGAAAGGTTCGCCATCTTTAAGCAAGTATCGCTTATTGGTGCTGACACCAAGATCAGTGACTTGTGCAATGGTTGCGATACCTTGTAGCAGGATTGTCAACCACATAACGGACCAGATGATGATGTTTTTTTTCATTTCCCTTTTTTCATTGTCGGATACCAGATTCCTTCACTATTATATTATGGGCACCTCTAAATACTATTTTTTCGGTGCCGTTGTTTAAAACAAATATACTGTTTGGTTTTCTAAAAACCTAATTTTACCCCCTTCCCTAATTTCTATTTAATTAAATATAAGGTACTTACAAAAGTTAGTCTTTCAGTCTGGACATGCCTATCCCATGGAAATCATTATTTTTAATTGGGTACAGCGACAAATATTGTAAGTGAGGTTCATCATCCCGATTTTTGCTTTCGCTTGTAGCGGAGGGAGATTATATACTTTCTTACGAGCAAATGCTCTTTAAATTGTCAGTTTTGTAAAATGTGGGAATGATGTGGGGAAATAATATGCCTATAAAACGCAACTATCTATATTAGTGATAATTGCGTGTTAACTTTGTGATCCCGGGGCGACTCGAACGCCCAACCAACAGAACCGGAATCTGTCATTCTATCCATTGAACTACGGGACCAATATCGTTTGCAAAAGTATAACCAAAAGACCGGTTTAGCAAATTCTGTAACATTTCAAATATAAATATCTCCACTATTTAGAGTCACAAAAGCGTCAGGACTAGAATCTAAGCCTGGTTTCATCAGAGGTTTATTCAGCTCTTTCAGAGCTGGTTGAAACACCTTGTTGCGAAACCCCTGGTTTCCACCAGGGGATATTCATATCAAGCTCTTTCAGAGCTCATTAACCACGAATGTGACTGAAAATAGCTAATATCAGATGATGTCCACTGAAGTCGACCCATAGCTCAAAAGCCACGAAAGTGGCTGAATATGAATAACCACAGGGGCAACGCACGAAGAAATATAAAACTGACAGCCTATTAACAAATTAGTAAGGATTATTAACGGCCTTTCGAAATAGAAATAGTTTTTTAGTCGGTTGTTGACAATATTGTGTTATAATATTGT
>Ga0209212_1000455_pt1 | contig 79555 bp, 92 predicted proteins | sample RifGroC2_FD_183996 | JGI IMG/M metagenome (GOLD analysis project Ga0209212, IMG submission 183996) | Groundwater microbial communities from Rifle, Colorado, USA - Groundwater C2 (SPAdes) (version 2) | ecosystem: Environmental > Aquatic > Deep subsurface > Groundwater | place: Rifle, Colorado...
ATTTTATAAGCAGACGCGAAAAATGAACACGGTCTATCAAGTCGTGCCTCACAACTTTGAAATTTTATCTATTCTGTTTTTTCGACAAGGGGGCCTTTATATACTTAGGTTTTAGTTATCCACAATCGATACTTTACAAACGACAATTGCCTACAACTAAAACCTGGCTATATCTTCATTTACTCGCATTTTTCCTAATATTTATGGCCCGTAAAAACGCAGTTGCCATCTTGTGAGATGAGCTGTTTTTGTCAATATGACCAGAAAGCACTACCTGATTTAAGGCCATTGGATTAATTCTATTCCTTTTTAATAGTTTGTCAACACCCTCAATCAAAAAGTGGTCGAAATGGCGATCTACTGAAATTTGAGCCTTATCCAGTAAAGACCCTCCCCTTCTTAAAATAAGGACGATATCCTTTGAGTTCTCTCCTAATTTTATAGTCAAAATTATCTTATCCATATCTTTTAATACTCTGGATTATACCCAATCCAACTGCAATAGCAACGAAATTACTACCCCCATAACTTAAGAATGGGAATGGAATACCTGTCACTGGCATCAGACCGATGTTCACGGCCGCACCGATAAATGCATGAGAGAAAATAAATATAGACAGACCGATAGAAAATAACTTGCCAAAATTATTAACCGATCTTCTGCCTATGTATAATATTCTGCTAATGATAATGGATATTAATATTATGATCGAGGTAATACCTACTAAGCCAAACTGTTCGGCCGTGGCCGAAAAAATAAAATCATTTTTTGGTTCAGGTAAGAATCCCAACTTTACCTGCTGACCCTTCCCAAAACCAGATCCGAACCAGTACCCTGATCCTATGGCAATTTTTGATTGTATCAGATTGTAACCACTACCCCTTGGATCTTTATACGGATTAACAAAAGAAATTATTCTAACTTTTTGATAGTCTTTTAAAACAAAATACCAACTTAGACCCGATAATAGAACACCAATCATCGCGAGAATGGCCAAATGTTTTTTATTAATCCCCGACGCCAAAAGAATGCCCAGCCATATCAGAGTAAATATTATTGCCGAACCTAGATCTGGTTGTAAGATTATAATTGCAGCTGGAATGGCATAATATATACCGGAAATAATAATGTGCCTGAAATGATTTATTAGGATGTGCCTCTGCGAAAAATATTTTGCCATTAATATAATCAGGACGAGCTTCGCTAGTTCTGATGGCTCGAAAGTAAAATTACCTAGAATAATCCAAGAATTAACTCCCCTGATAGCACGAGAATACAGGGTTAATGCCAGAAGAAAGACAGCTAATAGATAGAAAAATAATACCGGCAGGGAGTAATTTTTTAATAAACGATAATCAATAAACGAAAATACGATCATCAGACAAAGACCGATAAAAACTACGCTGGCCTGTTTTTGGGTGATGTTATAATTACCCGAAATTCCATACATATTAATGATACCAAACAAAGAAATGGCCACGATCGTGGCAAATAAAGTAATGTCAATTGAAGCTAGGTACCCGCCGACTTTTCTAGTAAAGTTTTTGAAATTGTTCCTCTGTTCCATGGATCTTTAGAAAATTATAATTATCAAATATATTTGTCGTTGCCTCGACATCTACTTTTGATACATCTCCGTCTAACTGAGTCGGCCAAAATACTTTATAATATCTTTCGTTATTGGATGGCAATGTTAGAATATTAGTCCTACCAACGGCTATAACATTATCATCTTCATCAAAAAGTAAGACTCCAATATCCACCTTACTAAGGTCAAAATTCGAATTGTTTAAAACTGTGCCCTCAACTTGGCTATATATGCCACCCGAGTTAATGATGGTGTAATCTTTCTTTTTTATTTCAAGATTAATATTCTCAGATGAAAGATTCTTAATCCCCAGCCAGTCAGCCTGTGTTATCTTAAGATTAACGTCGGTTAGACCACCACCTTTTATCGACGGGTGAATTACATATTTTGTTTGACCGGGAGCGATATAGAAAAAACTTTTAATTGGCTGAGTCATGCCCGTTGCCGAAATTTCATAGTCAATTCTCGAGGCACCATATATTGTGTTTGGATTATTTACCAATGCGACGAAATCATATTCGCTGGTTCCAGACGACAGTAGCTTCTGCCATTGTATTGATACGGGGAGAACTTCGGGGCTACAGACAGCGCAACCAGCAATTGTGCCACAGTCTACGCCCTCCTCCTTCCCATTCTTAACACCATCAAAACATGTTGGATTTGGCGTAACAAAAGAATAAATGCCATATCCAATAACAGTAAAAACTAGAAGGAAGATAGCACTAATTATTAGCTGTTTTGTTCTTCGACTATCCATTGACTCCATATTATCAAACCTAAATAAAAAAAGAAGAGCTAGGAGCCCTTAGGTTTAGAATCATTGATAACTGCATGTGCGATATATAAACCACAACCAATAATAAGAAAAAATGTCCCAGCCTCGCCGGCATCTTTATTCTTATAAAATACTTCTACGCAAATTCCAATTATGCCCAATAGCGTGAATACAAAACGCCAGCTAAATACTCTTGAGAACAATTCATTCCATGACCCTTTCTGCAACATCATTGTCATAAGGTCACCTGCGTTAAAGAACCATCCGTATAATATAGCGCAATGTTTCCATTGTCAATAGTACCAAAAAATCATGGACAGTGTGAGGCAGCTACACTCACGCTCAAACCTAAATAAAAAAAGAAGAGCTATAAGCCCTCTTACGTCCTTGGAATATATCCCTTTGCGTCACAGCCTCGGCACCTCTCGGCCATCCAACCACTGCCACTAATGTCGACGCTTCGCTTACCATTACATCTGGGACAAATCTGCGGAAGTGTAGCTAGATATTTCTCCCACATCTTTGACCTGCCAGATAATAATTCGATGGAACCAACACACTCAGCCCTGATGTCGATTCTTAGGGTACAGATGGGTCCGATTGAAATATGATCGAGTCGCGACATCATAAAAAGCTTTTCTTTATTTCGCTCAATCTCAGAAAGTGTTCGTTCAAGCTCGCCACGCACAAATTCAATCAGTGCAAGCGTATCATCTTTGCCAGGAATGACATCGACTGCCACAGACTTCTCCGATTAATGAACTTATCAGATGATATAATTATCTTGGCAGTCAGTCAAGCCTACCAAAAAATCGTGACCAAGATAAAAAAGAAGGGCTAGGAGCCCTTCAGAACAATACCCTCTCCGGAAACAATAACCTTCTTAACATGAGCGGCCCTCGTTAGCCTATCTACCGCTTCTTCTTTTGAAAAGCCTCTTTTTAGTTTCACAGCAAAACTTTTTGGCCCCCTGGCTATGGTCAAGCCAGGAACGAGACTTTTGACGTGTTGATGAACTTCTCCGGTTCTTACCTTACCTGTTACGCGAAACCACATTACATTGGCCATTTTGTAACCTCAACGGATGCGTTACCACATATTATACGCTATTAACATATCACGTCAAGGTACCAAAAAATCATGGACAGTGTGAGGCAGCTACCTACTTTCCCCAGCCCCCTTCTCGCAATTTCACAATTGTGAAAATGGGGCTGGGTATCATGGGCCATGAGAGATTTCACTACTGAGTTCGGAATGGGATCAGGTGGAGCACTCTCGGTATAGCTACCTTACACTAACCACGATTAATATAATGGTCAACAATGTTGATTGCGAACTTACATTCGCAATCAACTTAATCAACTTAAAGAAATCACATAAATGTTACATCAATTTTTGATGAACAAAATTTAGGCGGATAGAGGATCTATTAGTAACTCTTGGCTGAACACATCGCTGTGCTTACACCTGAGTCCTATCAACCTCGTAATCTACAAGGAATCCAGAATATCTCATCTTGAGGCCTGCTTCGCACTTATATGCTTTCAGTGCTTATCAGAACCGAACATAGCTACCCAGCAATGCCCTTGGCAGGACAGCTGGTACACCAGAGGTTCGTTCGTCCCGGTCCTCTCGTCACTTATTCTCCTATCACTAGAAGCGCAGACTATATCTTTCTCCTCCGCCGATTAGCGGATTTGGAGATTGGCATCTTATGAAGACTGAAAAGTCTCCATCCGTCCTCCAGCTATTTCTAGCCTCGGGATCAAGTCGTTACGGGGTCAGACCTAATATTGATAATAATTCTTCCTTAGTCTTCTTCCTCTTGGCGACATAATTGTCGTTTTGGATTGTTAAGATCAGGCCGACTAATTTAATCAGATTAGTCTTTTGATTATTTCTAGCTCTATCAGATAATATTTCACAAGCTTCGAGCAATGCCCGGGCCTGTACTTTTTTAAATCTGATATGTGGAATTAACTCATTTAAGATATTCGCGATTTGTAGAAATCCGTTTATTCTTAATTCTGTCATTCCATCATTCCTTTTGGATATATAGCCAATTTCTAGAATCTTCTTTATCCAGTGAAGACCTTTATCATGACGACTATCTTGATAAAAACAAATAGTCGCCATAAATCTCCACTTCTTGCCGTCTTTACGTTTCTTAATTTGAAGCATAAGACTGCCATCGCCATCTAGAAAACCAGCCACATAAGCTAAATCAATTTTAGATCGACTTCCCACGGTATTGTCTTTAATTATCTTGGTCCTCAAGTAAATTGTACAATAATTTTCGGACCGATACAATTATTGTTATCAACGGATGCAAAAAATTAAAGGTTCCACCGTTATTAGCCAAATTGTCATCACGGATTACTCCGTGAAGTAGCAATAACTTTACTAGGGACAACCCCTCTCAAATATTCAACGCCCGCACCAGATATGGACCAACCTGTCTCACGACGGTTTGAACCCAGCTCGCGTACCCTTTTAATTGGCGAACAGCCAAACCCTTGGGGCCTTCTTCAGTCCCAGGATAGGGCGAGCCGACATCGAGGTGCCGAACCTTGCCGTCGCTGTGAACGCTCGGGCAAGACTAGCCTGTTATCCCCGGAGTAGCTTTTATCTGGTGATCTTCTCCGTTCCTACGAACGAGAGTCGGTTCACTAGGTCCTACTTTCGTAACTGCGCGACACATCCGTCTTGCAGTAAAGCTGGCTTATGCCTTTACACTATCGCTCCGATTTCCATCCGGAGCTAGCCAACCTTGATGAACTCCTCCATTACTCTTTAGGAGGAAAGTGCCCCACTTAAACTACCCGCCAGGCACTGTCTCGATTATGCCCTCAAAATATGCGAATTAGTAATTAAGCAGGACGCAAAAACTTCCATACCTACATGGAAACATTCTCTGCGTCCCCTCACATACTATGAGGGCATAACCGGTTAGAGCTACAAATCGTTAAAATGAGTGTTTCATTGGCGTCTCCATACCGACCTAAATCGATACTTCAAAGACTACTCACTACGCTACGTATAACAACTCGTAGACCAATACCAAGCTGCAGTGAAGCTTCCGGGGTCTTTCCGTCTTGGTGCGGGAAGTCGGCATCTTTACCGACATTGCATTTTCACCGGGCTATTGGTTGAGACAGTCCCCCAGTCGTTCCGCTATTCATGCGCGTGGGAACTTACCCCACAAGGTATTTCGCTACTTTTAGACAGTTCATTCTCTTTATTACCCATCCACCACTCAGTGGTGCGATGAGAGCCTCATGGTCGCCCATGAGATCGGACTATATCTTCCCATTCTCGATGCATTACTTCGAGTGGGTCCAACGTTTAGTCTCTGAGGACTCTCTGCTTACGCAGGTTGCCTGCTGATTGTCCGCATCGATCAAAGATTTTTACTATTTCTAGTACTTTGATATGCGCGGAGTTTCCAGCATATAGTTGGATTTTTTAACTACAACTGTCGATGTTTATAGTTACTGCCGTCGTTCACCGGCGCTTCGGGCGTTAGCAGTACATCTTGCGACATACCACCTTCACCGTTAACGTTCCGGCACCGGACAAGCGTCACCCCGTATACAGCGGCTTACGCCTTAGCACGGAGTTGTGTTTTTGATAAACAGTCGCCAGGGGTTCTTTAGCTGTGGCCGCGCTTGCGCGCGGCAGGCCTTATCGCGAACTTACGGCCGCTTTTTTGCCGAGTTCCTTAACCAATAATCACCCGTTCGTCTTGGTGCACTTACACCTGCCCACCTGTGTCGGTTTTCGGTACGTGCGCTCATGCATTAAACTTAGAGACTTTTCTTGGAGCCCTCTTCAGCCAAATTTTATCTTGCGATAATTTCTTCTATTCTCGGAACTGCCTTACGGCCTCTGTCGGATTTTCCAGACAGAATTCCTACGAACGAAAACATCAAATCCAATAATGTGCTTGGCCTTATTTTGCCCGTCATCCCATCATATGCATAAGCAGGGCCGGAATATTAACCGGCTCACCATCGGCTTCCCATGGCCTAAACCATGGTTATCCTTAGGGACGCCTAACCCTCCGATGATTGTCATCGCGGAGGAAACCTTAGGCTTTCGACGATCCGGACTTTAACCGGATTTGCGGTTACTCATCCCAACATTCTCCCTTCTCGACGCTCCAGCCCACTTCACAGTGAACCTTCACAGCGGTCGAGAATGCTCCCCTACCACTCGGTGATTTCATAAAGGAGCCGACGTACTGGACCAATGGTCCGGTACGTCGGCGGTGGGAAGTTTGAACGATTGATTGTAGTCTTCGTCGACGTGCTTCGTTCAACTTCGCCTGATTTATTTGGAGTAGAGCCGTGGAGTTGCGCCACGTATCTCTGGCTTATGAGGCCAGATGTTCTTCTCTTGAACTATCTCTGCTCGCAAGTTTGGTGGGTCCGGAAGGACTCGAACCTCCGACCTCTGGACTGAGAATCCAGCGCGCTCCCATCTGCGCCACGGACCCACAAACTTTCCTTTATGAAATCACCGAATCCGCGCTTTCGGTAGTATACTTAGCCCCTATAAATTTTCGGCGCATTTTACCTCCCTATCTTGCGATAGGATCGAATAGTGAGCTATTACGCACTCTTTAAAGGATGGCTGCTTCTAAGCCAACCTCCTACCTGTCTAAGGTAAAACACTTCCTTTTCACTTAGTATACATTTTGGGACCTTAAGCTGCGATCTGGGCTGTTTCCCTCGCGTAAACGAAGCTTTGCCCTCGCTTACTCACTGCCATACATTCCACAAGAGTATTCGGAGTTTGTTTGGTGATCCTACCCGTGAAGGCACGGATTACCATTCAGTGCTCTACCCCTCTTGTTACTATATAGCGCTGCCCCTAAAGGCATTTCGGGGAGAACCAGCTATTACCAAGCTCGATAAGCTTTTCACTACGAACCACACCTCATCCGATGATATTGCACAATCAACCGGTTCGGGCCTCCAGTTGTCTTTCGACAACCTTCACCCTGGACATGGTTAGCTCGCCTGGCTTCGGGTCTTACTCAAACTACATAATCAAATTAAATTTTTGAACTTTTTACGGTCCAAAAATTTAATTTGATTGACGCGCTTTTAACACTCGGTTTCCCTTCCCCTGCGTTCCATAAGAACTTAGAGTGTAGTTTAAATAAACTCGTTGGGTCATTCTTCAATAGGCACACGATCATCCTGCAATCTTGCGATTGAAAGACTCTCGCTCTTTGTAGGCATATGGTTTCAGTTACTATTTCACTCCCCTCATCGGGGTGCTTTTCACCTTTCCCTCACGGTACTGGTTCACTATCGATCACTAAAAGTATTTAGCCTTACCGAGTAGTATCGGTTAATTCACCCAGGACATTCTGATCCCGGGCTACTCAGGAAATAATACAGAAGTTCGTTTGTTTTCGCATACAGGACTGTCACCTTCTTTGGTTGGCCATTCCAGGGCCATTTTACTAACGCACGAATTTTTGACTTCTTTTAAAAACTTGAATCTCGACCGAAAAGATCGAAATTCAAATTTTTAGGTGTACTACCCCTATTACCCCCCTCGACTCGGCGCTAAGCGCCTCGCTCGGGGCAGGCCAACATTTTCAGATTGGCTCGCCCTGAGTGAGACACGCAGTGTCGAATCGAAGGGTTTAGGCTTCTCCCTTTTCGCTCGCCGCTACTTGGGGGATAACTTTGTTCTCTTTTCCTCTGGGTACTGAGATGTTTCACTTCCCCAGGTACGCTCTTCGCTTGCGCGAAGTTATCATGGTTTACATGATAGGGTTGCCCCATTCGGTTACCTCCGGATCAAAGCCCGCTCGACGGCTCCCCGAAGTTTATCGCAGTCACGCCACGACCTTCATCGCCTTTTAGTGTCAAGGCATCCTCCATACGCCCTTATATCCGCCTAAATTTTGTACTTCAAAAATTTAGAAAAACTGATGATTATATTTATGTGATTTCCCGCCTATCGTATTTTCAAGTTTCTGTCGTCTTAGCTACCAGCGAAGGGTTTCATTAAAACCTATCGTTGAAAGCCATTTTTTGACTATTTCCTAGGCCAATTTTGTAAAAAAATTACCGCTTCTAAGCGGCATTCCGAGGAGCGCATTAATGCACTGCTTTTTCAGCCGCTAAGTGTAGATAATTGTAGGTTGGTATTCATAATTTTCAGTAAGGGCATTATAGCAAAATAGATATGAACAAGTCAAGTATGTCCCGGCTAGTCCGTCCAACCATAAACCCCGCCAAAGGCGGGGTTTATGGTATTAGGCATTTTATTGATTAATTACGAATAAAATTGAGTTCCTTTTTGACCTGCTTCCTACGAGAATAAAAGTATAAACCAGTAGCAATCATCGCTCCAATAAGTGGTAAGGTTGCGGTTGAAGATGCACCTGTCTTAATGGTTAGGGCGCCAGCTACGATACCATTACCAATAGTTACCAGCGCTGGCGATGAGTAGATGGTCAGAACATTATCTGCTTTTGCCTGAGCTATATTAGTTATAGTTTGATTAACCGAACCTGAGTTTACTATTGCGAAGAATTTGATGATCGCTTCTTGATTCTGATTAAGAGTTCCAATATTTATACCGTTATTCGTGACACCATCACCGACTGCATAACCATTCAATCCAGTACTACTTATAACATAAGTTAAACCATTTGGTAGCGGATCATAGACATTAACGTTATATGCCGCAGTCGAAGAATTGTTCCTTACGTGTAATATGAACTCGATCGTATTATTGGGCGAAGCAGTTGTGCTGATTCTTTCCACGGTTTCACCCCTTGAAGTATTTCTGACAAACTTCTGAATATCTAAATTGCCAGTTGGATTAGTATTGCCTCTAAAGATATAGACGGAGGCGGTATCGCTGACTGAATTTGTATTGTCAGCAGTAGCTCGGGCAGTATTAATAAGAGTACTAGTTCCATATTGATAGTACCCGATATTATCAACCGAGGCCCTGAACTTAACGACAATAGTACCGTAGTTACCATTTCTATAGCCGAGATTTATACCGCCACTAACTAAGCCATCGCCATAATAACTGCCGTCAACAGTTGTTGATCCAGATATATACCTAAGACCGCTTGGCAGATCATCGTAAACTCTAAGATTGTTAATGCTATTATTATAATTAGAGTTTGTGCCTACTCGAATTGTAAATTCCACTTGGTCTCCCGTGTTAGCATTTACAGTCTCGCTATCATAACTATTACCACTTGATAAGTTTCTAACTGTCTTAGAGATTGAGATACTATTAGTTCCGCTATTACAATTATCTCTAACATCAATGGTTACATCTCTAGATTCATTGGCACCTCCGTTATTATATGCTGTTAAATGATAGGTCCTTGTATATGTCGGTGAAACTGATTTGCTACCATTTAAGGCCACGTCACCGATACCATAGTTAATTAAGACTCTAGTTGCATTAGCTGTGGTCCAATATAAAGTTGATGCTTCACCACTACATATAGAAGTTGGGCTGGCATTCAGAGATAAAGACAGATTGCCTGGAGTCGGGGTTGGAGTCGGTGTAGGCGTAGGTGTGGGTGTGGGCGTTGGTGTGGGCGTTGGTGTGGGTGTGGGCGTTGGTGTAGTGGGAGGAATCGGTGTTGGGGTTGGAGTCGGTGTAGGCGTAGGAGTAGTGGAACATTTTTCTACAATCCAACTTGTCACTGGACCATCTACGCTGGAACTATTTTGAATAAAACTATAATAACGTAATCCGGGATGAAGCACCAAAGTTGGCATTCCAGCTAACCTAGAATTGAATCCAACAGGAGCTGTAGTGTGTCCGCTTAATCCATTAAGAACCTTGTCCCACGCTGAGGGCGAAGAAAGCTCGTCATCTACGAATATGCGGATGTTATTGTTGACCGAAGGATAGGAAATTTGGGCCACATAATCCACATTCGAACATGTGGGGACAGAGATAATTGGAGTCAGTACTTGAGTAGGAGTTGGTGTTGGTGTGGGTATCGAAGCTGGTGAAGTACAGTCAACACCATAATCAATTAAAATTGCAAAGAAATTAGTATCGTGATAAGTCGAATACCTCTCATCTATAAAACCACCATCAACTTGGACTCTACCGCAATCATATTTATTTGTATTAAAACTAAAATTAAAAGTTCCGCTTTCTCCTTCTGCATAATCGTCTTTACCGCTTTTATCAATACTGAAACCGTGCTCAATAGTAGGACTGTTACCAGCCATATCTGAATGAAAACCCATGGCAATTGGATGCATGTCACCGGGACCATTATTGGTAATAGTTGCTGACCAATTAAAACTAGTATCGCCACTTTGCTTAACATTATAGTAAGAAAAAGCGGGAAAAGGAGAACCGCTACTAGAGATTGAGTAGCTTATATTTTGAGGCGCCAAAGATTCGGCTCCGGCAAAATTTATCGTTAATAAAACTGAAACCACAATAACCCCAGCTATTCCTAGAGTGTAGATTGACTTATTTTTCTTAACATTTGATAACATTGTGTTCATTTTTTGTTTTATTTTATTAAATCTGCCGTGACAATTATTCTTTCTTTATCTGTTCCGATTGGCCAACATGTGCCAAGGATCAGGTCATTATTTAACCCGAGTGCCGAAAGTTCCTTAACAGATCCTGTATTTTTACTGACTATTGTGTAAATATAGTCCTTATTATTATAGTGCACAAATACCTGATCACCGCCAACTAACTTATTTAAACCAGCAAATACCTTGCCATACTTAGAGCTAGAGATATTTGAAGATGAGTGCCCGATAACTACAGTGCTACCAGCATTACCCGGCATAGCTGAACCTGGGTAGATTATAACACCGCTGTTTAGCAATGTCAATAGGGACTTGGAGTCTGCTGTTTGGCTAGTTATAATAGGTGACTTTATATTTAGTTTTGGAATGTATAAATAATTACCAGCGATATTCTCGGCATCATTATTATTCACGATGTCCTTAATATCGGCTATCACTCCCGCGACTGCTCCATCGTTAGTGCCCTGATTATTGATAGCATAATTAGCATCAAACCCAGTATCTGGGTAACCCGAACCATAACCGTACATCTTCCTGTAAGTTTCTGTTAATCTTTCGTTTTCACTATCTTGATTACGTGTAGTGTTGATACTATCCCCCACACTTGAGAACCAAGAGAATACGCTTGAGAGTAAAGAGATCACGATAAAAGCAATTAGAAAGAAAGCCGCGATACGGAGAATTGACTTCAGCATATCAAATCTCTCTGAGCTAAAGACGGTTTTGGTTTTTGAAGCAATGTCAGACATGGTCAAACTCTCACCATCATTCGGCGCTTGAACAGTTCCTCTATTAAATAGGATGAAATTTTTCATGTTATTTATCATTAACAATAACGATATTGCCGGTACTTATGGCAATGTCGCCCTTAAGGAATTGATAATCTTTGAAATATATCAATGTCCAACATAATAGAATTAGGACCACGCCTCTGATGATTAAGACGGGATATTGGATTTTTATTGCAACAAATACCTTCAAAATAAGCAATAATCCAGTAAAAACACCTATTAGTATGAGCAGATTATGTAGCACGAGATTAATATAGTAGGCACTATTAGCGAGCTTATTATTCTCAGGAATAGTGGTTACACCTTTAACATTTGAGCTGGCGCTCTTAAGTGAAATAGGTGTTTGTTTTGAGCTACTTTCGGGCGTTAAGCTTGGTGTAGCCACAACACTAGGCCTGGGCTTAGGGCTGATCGTACTCACTGGCTTAGCCGATTTTACTGGATTGGCCTTCACGGATGTCGCGATCGTAGGTTTCGCAAAATGCTGTACGACAAGAATTGTTTTTTGGTTATTTATTTTACCGTTAGCAATAGCCACGCCAATTTCAGAGAAATCCACATAGAGTAGATTCTTTTTATGTGTTTCTGAGTTAAGCCAAGCATTAATCACTTCCTTACTGGAAACAAAATTCATCGCTAAATTTTCACCAGCAGTTGTGTAGCCATATTTAGCCTTATTAAACCAATACCAAGGACTTACTCCAGAAGGAGATTCGTGGCCAAAATAATTAGATTGAACCATATCATTGGCCTTGAGCTGAGCCGACAATTCAAGTACCGAATTAACTTTTAATGGACTAAGACCATTATCCTGACGCACTTGATTCGTTAATGTATAGATATCAGCTTGAGCGATTTGATTATATATATCAGCTCCGAGATATTCAAAATAGGAAGCAATGCCCAGTAGTTTTATTGCAACAATGACTACAACGAGTACGAAAAAACTCCTTCCATCAAGACTTCTAGGTTTATAATTATTCTCTTCACATGGAATGAAGAAGTTTTTACAATATTTAGTTATATCAAAAGGCCAGTTCATGTTTATAGATAATTAGATAATTCCTACACTAATTATCTCATATTACTCAGTAATTGTCAATGGCCCATTTTTGGTAATTGCGATGGTATGCTCAAAATGAGCGGAATAGCTTAAATCCTTAGTAATATAGGCAAAACCATCCTTACCATCGGCAATCTGAGGCTTACCAACAACAACCATGGGCTCTATGGCTATGACCATGCCCTCCATTAGCTTAAGCCCCTGGCCAGCTCGGCCATAGTTGGGTACTTGAGGATCTTCATGCAATTCACGACCAATACCATGCCCGATAAGATCACGAACTACATTGAAACCTTGTGCCTCTACATAAGCCTGGATAGCCGCACCAAGATCACCTAGAGTGTTACCGATCTTAGCTTTGGCAATGCCTATCTTCAGTGCTTCCTTGGTTACATTCACCAATTTATTATTTACATCAACATTAGCGCCTCCGGGCACTAAAACAGTATAGGCCGAGTCGGTGTGAAAACCTTTATGTACAACTCCCATATCAATTTTCACCAGATCACCGGCTTCAATAATTCTTTCAGATGGTAATCCATGAACAATCTCTTCATTAATTGAAGTACACAAAACTGCCGGATATCCATCATACCCCAAGAACGATGCCTTGACTTTATACGAAGAGAGAAGCTCTCTGGCCAAATCTTCTAGATCAAAAGTGGTAATTCCAACTTTTGTGGCATTTATGAGTTTATGCAAAATTGCGGAGAGAATTTCTCCGCCTTCTTTCATAATCTTAATTTCTTTTTCGGTTTTAATTAACACTATATTTTTCGATCGCTTTTAAGATATCGGCATGTACTGATTCGATCGATTGCTCACCATTAATCTCGATTATATGATAACCTTTCATTTTAAGGTACATAAATATAGGCTCTGTCCTTTTGAGATAAACCTCATAGCGAACGCCTATGGTTTCCGGATCATCCAGCTCTTTACGAATAATCAGTTCGCTGCCATCCTTAGGACAAGTAGTGATATTCTCATATTCTTTAAAATTTGGGATCGGATGTCGATTCATCTTACAAATGCGTCTATGACTGTTACGATTAAATGACTCTACTCTAGATAATTGTATATTTATTGGAAAAATATTTTTCTTACCGAATATCTTTTCAAATTTAGGCAATTCGTTCTCAGCTTCTTGTAATGTTCTTGGAGAGCCACTAGTTACCGCGCCAGCACTATATCCAATGATTTCAGCCATTTTTGCCATAATCCATCCTTCAATTAAGGCCGAATCCATTAATTCGCCAGCTTGCCAAATTTCTTTCTGCCTATTAATAACTTCGTCGTCAGGCTCGGCATTTTTAAACTTATTTTCAATAATCTGTGACGTCTCCAGGTGAAACAAACCTAAGCTCTGAGATAGCAATTCCGCTTGCGTGCCCTTGCCGCATCCAGGCGGACCTATTAACAATACGAGTATTTTTTGATTGCTCTCCATAATTTGATAATATCATTTTTTTCATGAATACAAAAAGAGGCCCAGCCAAGAGCCGAGCCTCTTTAAATCCAAAAACTAATATTCATACATACTCAATTGAGCATCAATCTGCTTCATTATTTCAAGGGCCACAGAGACAACGATCAAGATAGAAGTACCTCCGATGGCAAACGTTGAGATTCCCGTAACACCACGAACAACATTTGGTAAAATTGCTATTAAGCCCAAAAATATAGCTCCAACCAATGTAACTCTGTTAAGTAAGTGGTTAAGAAATTGAGCAGTCATAGCTCCCGGTCTTATGCCCGGGATATAGCCTCCTTGCTTTTGAACATTTTCTGATATTGACTTTGGATCAAAGGTAACGGCAGTATAGAAATACGTAAACAAAACCACCAATAAGAAATAGAAGCCATCATAAATCCATTGATTTTGGATAAAATTTTGCACGTATCGGGCAATTGTTGCCACAAATACCACGCTAGATCCTGCGAAAAAATTAGCGGCCATGCCCGGTAATAATAGTAGTGATAATGCGAAAATAATCGGAATCACGCCAGCATTGTTAACACGCATTGGCAAATACGTAGAAACACCGCCATAGACTCGCATACCCCGCACTCGACGAGCATAATTAACAGGAATATTTCTCTGAGCCTCGGATATATAGACCACACCAACGATAACAATCAGAGCGACGATAACAAATCCTAGATAAGTGAAAAATTGAGTTGCGTCATATGTAAACAATGACTGCTGAATACTCCTCGGAAATCCGGATACAATGCCGGCTAAAATCAATAGCGATACGCCATTGCCGAGATTCTTCTCGGTTATCAATTCTCCAAGCCACATTAAGAACAAGCTACTGGCTATAATTGCCGCTATCGCCGCAATCCAATCAAGTGATGAGAGCGTGCCTATGATATTCTGTCGAGAAAGAAGTATTAGAAAACTATAACCCTGTAATGCCGCCAAAGGTACGGTTAATAATCTCGAATATTGATTAAACCTCATCCTGCCGGCCTCGCCATCATATTTATACATCTGTTCAAGCGACGGGAAAATCATAGTCAATAACTGCATAATGATAGATCCGGTTATAAATGGACCTAGGCCAAGCATACCGATCGACAAGGAAGACAACGAACCGCCAGTAAAGGCACTGACTAAGCCGAAAAACTGATTCTGAGAAAAGAATTCCTTTAGTTTAAGACTATCTAGTGCCGGAATTGGAATGTTTGATACTATCCTCGAAATAATCAATAATCCCAATATAAAAAGGATCTTGTTTCTTAGATCGGGTTTTTTAAATATTTGTAAAAGCTTATTCAATTTATAGATATTACTTATTAACCGTACCGCCCGCTTTTTCTATTTTTAACTGAGCCGTTTTGGATATTTTTAAGCCCTCAAATAATAATTTATTTTTCAATTCACCATTGCCAAGTATCTTAACGCCTCTCTTTATATTATAAACCAATCCAGACTCAAGTAATAATTTAGGAGTGATCTTCTCGCCTGCTTTAAACTTATTAAGATCGAAGAGATTAACTATGGATCCCTTGTCTTTTCTGAGCTGGAAGAAACGATGCTTCATGTGTGGACTTGAATTGCCGGGCTTCTTTGTAGCACCCCTCTGTTTTGGGAATAATTGCCACAAACGATTGTCACCGCCTCGAAAACCAGGCTTAACACTAGCGCCAGCTCTTGATTTTTGTCCCTTTGATCCATGGCCAGAAAAAGTACCTCTTTTACCGCCTCGGCCTACGCGTTTCTGAGATTTTCTGGGTGTATTTGGTTTTAATCTTGATAGGTCCATATTATTTCTTTAATTCTTTAATTCGTAGCATCTGAAGAGCCTTAATGGTCGCCATTGCGATGTTTATTTTATTGTTGGTCCTTTCAGTCAATTTACCAGTCAGACTAGTTATACCAGCAAGCTTCGCAACCACGCGAACTGGACCGCCGGCCTTAACACCGCCCCTTGCAGGCTTCAGTACGACAACAGCACTATTATACTTAGCATTGACCTGATAAGGAATTGTACCATCAATAATTGGAACTTTGACCAATGTTTTCTTAGCTTGGTTGTATGCCTTTTGAACAGACTGTGCAACATCCTTGCCCTTAGCCATCCCGACAGAAACTCTTCCTTTCATATCACCAATAACAATAGTTGCCCTAAAGCTGAATCTCTTCCCACCTTTGGTCACTCTAGCTACCCTAGCAATATCTAAAACCTTCTGCTCGTATTCGGCTTTAACTTGTTCTCGTCTTGGTCCACGGTTATTGGGTCTGCCACCTCTATTAAATGAACGACGACCATCAAAGTTTCTCTGACCCTGATTAAAATTGCCCCCCTGAATGGTTGGGACTGCTGGTGCAACTGCTGGATTATTTATTTTAGTATCTTCCATGATTAAAATTTAAGACCGCCTTTCTTTAAACCGTCAGCTAACGCTTTAACGCGACCGTGAAATTGAAAACCTCCCCTATCGAAAACGATTTCGCTAATACCTTTTTCAATTGCCTTTTTGGCAAGTACCTCGCCTAGGCTTGAAGATTTATCAGATTTACTGCCTTTTAATTTTGCTACTTCCAAAACTTTGCTACCGAAAATAGTCTTATTGGTCTGATCATCAATAAACTGAACAATAATATTTCTATTACTCCTATAGACTGCAACTCTTGGCCTCTCTTTGGTACCAAAAATCCTAGATCTAACCTTTTTGTGTCTGCTTATTCTTTTTTCTAATTTTGTTCTTTGCATGTTTTTATTAGGCAGTTGATGCAGCTTTCTTACCAGCCTTTCTTCTTAATACTTCGCCACTATATTTAACTCCACTTCCCTGATATGGTTCCGGCTTTCGTTTCGATCTAATTTGTGCGGCAATTCTGCCAACTAGATCTTTATCGATGCCAGCCACCTTAATTGAATTTTTTTCTACTCTGAATGCAATACCATTTGGAGCAGTAATTGTTATTGGATGAGAGTAGCCAAGTTCAAGCACTAGATCATTTCCTTTGACCACTGCTTTATAACCCACTCCTTGAAAATCTAGACTCTTTTCGAAGCCATCAGTAACACCCAAGATCATGTTCTGGATCAAAGCACGGCTTAATCCCCAAAAAGCGAAGACTTCTCCTTTCATTTTCTTAACAATACCGCTAGGCAAAATTTGCAGTGTATTATCTTTAATTTCAATCATCAAAGAATCCGAGAATATATTTTTAAGCTCGCCCTTAGGGCCTTTGACTGTAATTAAATTCCCGTTAAGTTTGATCTCAACACCACTGGGAATATTAATTTGTTTTTTTCCAACTTTTGACATTTGATTATGATTATCTCTTCACAACTACCATATCTCACAAATAATTTCTCCGCCCAATTTATTCTTTCGTGCTTGAATTGAACTCATGATTCCTTTCGGCGTAGATATGATACCTATTCCATAACCAGATCTGACTAGTTTAATATCTTTGGCTTTCATATACATACGACGAGAGGGTCTGGAAACAACTTTAATATTGTTTATCGCAGCATCTTTCTCATTGTATTTTAATGTAACAACGATATTGTCATGCTCAGTGTTTTTTATCTTCTTTGATTTCTTCTCGTAATCTTGGATAAACTCAGAATCTTTTAGTACCTTAGCAATCGCTAGTTTCATTCTGGAATAAGGAACCGAAACCTGCTCCTTCTTAACGGCTTGGGCATTCTTAATTCTTATTAACATGTCTATCACTGGATCCATATGTATGTTTTATTTATTTTATAGTCTTTTGTTCTACCAACTTGACTTCTTAACGCCCGGCAAAAGCCCTGCACTTGCTAGTTCTCTAAAATGAATTCGACAAATTCCAAACTTACCAATATAGCCCGGCTTTCTTCCACATATAAAACATCTCTTTACGGCGCGCGAAGAAAACTTTGGCTTCTTGTTCGATCGTGCAATTGTTGATTTCTTAGGCATTATTCTTTATTTATTTCTTAATTGGAAAACCCATAGATCTAAGTAATTTAATACCCAGATCGCGATTACCAGCATTGGTTACTACCGTTAACTGTAATCCGAAGATATCTTTCAATGTCTCGTAAGTAACTTCTGGAAATATACTCTGTTCTTTTATGCCTAAATTTAGATTACCAGCTTTGTCAAAATTCGCCATATCAATACCGCGAAAATCCTTTGACCTGGGTAGCGCAACTGAAATTAATCTATCAATAAAATCATACATTCTCTTGCCTCTCAATGTAACCGACAGTCCTATATCCATACCCTCCCTGATCTTAAAACCAGAGATAGATTTTTTGGCTTTCCTGTAAACCGGCTTTTGACCAGAAAGAACCGATAAATCCCTCTCTACTTTTTCTATAGCTTTAGAGTCCTTAAGTAATCTGCCAATACCTGTGTTAATTATAACTTTTTCGATCTTGGGAACAGCCATAGTATTTTTAATCTTAAACTCAGCCTGCAAAGCCGGTTTTACTTCTTTTCTATATTTTTCGATTAATCTATTCATGGTTTAAAGAATATAACGCTATATTATACAGATATTTAAAGATTTGGAAAGCCTATATCTCAGCTTCGCACTTCTTACAGACTCTAATCTTATTGTCACCCTCGATCCGGTAGCCAATTCGAGTGACCTTATTACATGACTTACAAATCATCCCAAGGCTCGAAATACTGACGGCCCTTTCCTTGTGTATGATTTGGCCCTTTTGCCCTTGCTGTCTTGCTTTTACTGCTTTCTTAATTAAATTTAATCCTTCAACGTCGGCTTTATTGGTTTCAGGAAAAACAGCAAGAACCTTGCCTTTTTTGCCACGATCTTTGCCCGATAACATTATTACATTGTCTCCTTTTTTGATTCTCATATTTTTATTTAAACAACTTCCGAAGCTAACGATGCAATTGTCGTAAAGCCTTTTTCTTTTATCTCTCTTGGGATTGGACCGAAAATTCTACCACCTTTTGGCTCTATACCATCAAGGATTACCACTGCATTCTCGTCAAATCTGATATAACTTCCGTCTTTTCTTCGATAGGCCTTCTTCTGTCTAACCACCAGTGCTTTCAATACCTCTTTTTTCTTTATAGCTTTTCTTGGTTCGGCGACTTTAACCGAAACGACAACAATATCACCGATCTCTGCATATCTTTTTCTGGATCCACCAAGGACCTTAAACACACCGACCCTTTTGGCTCCTGAATTATCTGCCACGTCAACTATTGATCTAAGCTGTAACATAATATTTGTTTAAAATTAATTTTGCTTTTCTTTACCGCTTTCAATCTTACCGATCACAATCCATCTTTTATCTTTGGACATTGGATTTGTCTCTTGAATCAGAATATTATCACCGGTATGAAAAGAATCGTCAGGATTGTGAGCTTTGAATTTACTACTCATCTTAAAATATTTCTTGTACTTGGCATGCATTTTTAATCTTTTAACCTCAACTACAACGGTTTTCTGCATCTTGTCAGAAACAACTACGCCTTTTAGGATCCTCTTTTTGGTAATTGATTTTTCCATGTTAAATCTTTTTTAATTTAAGCTCAGTCAATATTCTGGCGATCTCCTTCTTGGCCTTGCCTATCTGTGATGTGTCTTTTAATTTCTTGTCGGCCAAATCAAAACTTAATTGCATTAACTTCACCTTGAGATCGTCAAGCATCTTCCTTAATTCTTGCTCTGATAAATTCTTTGCAATATTTTTTGACATGTTATCTGCTTATAATTCTAGTTTTAATTGGTAACTTATGGGCACCCAACTTTAGGGCCTCCTTGGCCTGATCTGCCGAAATCCCATCAATCTCGAAGATAATACGTCCAGCTTCAACCGGAAAAACAAAATGATCTAACGCCCCGCGACCACCACCCATACCAAGCTCTGGGCTTCTTGCCGTTCTTGGCTTGGAAGGAAATATTCTAATCCAAAGTTTACCACCTCTCTGCAAATATCTCGCAATAACTCTTCGTGCAGATTCGAGCTGATTCGCCTTTAGCCAATAGGATTCATCAGATTTCAAACCGAACGCACCAAAGCTAAGAGTCGTGCCTCTCGTGGCCACTTTGTTAAATCGCCTCCTACCTTTATGCACCTTCGAATGTTTTACTCTGCTTGGCTGTAACATAATTATTTTTTATCAAAATTTAAGCCCTTATAAATCCAGACTTTAATGCCAATCGCACCATATGTAGTACGAGCTGTCTTTTTGGCATAATCAATCTCAGCTCTTAGCGATGACAATGGCAAACTGCCCTCTTCTAAATGCTCCGTTCGTGCTATCTCAGCTCCATCAAGCCTTCCACCCATCAATATTTTAGCACCCTTAACTCCACGGCTAGCCATTATTTTAAATAGGGTCTGCTTCATAACTCTTCTAAATGGGATTCTCTTCTCAACCTGATCGACAATTGATTCTGCCATGATTGCGGCGGAAGATTCGGGATTTTTTATTTCTTGTATCTCAATTCTAATACTAACCTTTTTTCTTAAAAGCTTAACCAGGGCCTTCTTTAGGTCCTCAATACCAGCTCCGCCACGGCCTATTAACAATCCGGGACGAGAACTAAAAATTAATACATTCAAAAGATCAGTACCCCTCTCAATCTCAACCCTATCGACAGACATGCCTTTTAGTTTCTTCTCTAAATAGTCTCTTACCGCAACATCATCCTTCAATAGAGGTATATATTTAGAGGTACCGAACCAGCGAGAAGCCCAGTCTCTTTGAATGCCTACCCTAAACGATATTGGTGATATTTTATGACCCATAATATTTAAATTGATTTCCTCTGAAACATTTTCTTAACAAAGCCCTTATTGGTTGCTTTCTGGCCAATTTCTTTTTTAATCTCTGGCTTCTTGTCTTCATTATTAATCCTGTCAGTTTTTAATATTTTCTCTTTTTTCTGTTTATCGACTTCTGATTTCTTAAGACCAGCAACTCTCTCGCCTAAGACCAAGGTAATATGGCTCGTTTTCTTTTGAATGGTAGAAGCCCTACCAAATCCTCGTGGCATGAATCTCTTTAATTTTACACCTTCATCAACTTTAATTTCTTTTATAAATAAGTTTTCCCTAACAAGATGAAAATTATTCTCAGCATTAGCAATCGCCGATTTGACTAATTTAATAACTGAACTCGATGGCCTTCTAACCAAAAACTCTAATTGATCCAGAGCCTCATTCACGCCCTTGCCCCTGATTAAATTTACTACTGCTCTCACTTTGCGTGGAGCTAGCCGTAAATTATTTGTTTTTGATTTAACTTCCATTTTGTTTATCTATAATTATTTCTTAACATCTGCAACTGGTGCCGCCTTTGCCGCCTTAGCTGCATCTAATTCTTTTTGCTTTTGGGCCGACTCTAATTCTCTTTGCATCTTACCACCATGTCTTGAAAACTTTTTAGTCATAGAGAATTCGCCCAGTTTATGGCCAACCATATCTTCTGATACTAAAACTGGGAGGTGAACCTTACCATTATGAACACCGAAGGTGAAGCCTATCATCTCAGGTACAATCGTACAAGCTCTGGCCCAAGTCTTAATAATAGTCTTTTCGCCTGCCCTTAAAGCTGCTACCTTTTTCAGGAGTTTTTGATCAACGTATGGTCCTTTTTTTAGCGATCGTGACATAATTGCTTATTAATTATTTAATCCGTCTTCTTACCACAAACTTTGATGACTTTTTCTTACGATTTCTAGTCTTATGGCCACCGGTAATTTTACCTTGTCTGGTTTTTGGTCTTCGTGTACCGCGACCTTGTCGGCCCTCTCCTCCACCGTATGGGTGATCAACTGGATTCATTGCTGTTCCTCTAACCTTGGGTCTTTTGTTAAGCCACCTAGATCTTCCTGCTTTACCAAGAACAACCGTGCCATGCTCTTGATTTGAAACCTGACCAACTGAGGCATAGCAATTCTCGGAAACCATTCTTACTTCGGAAGAAGGCATTACCAAATGGATCATTCCGGCATCGCTGGCTAGAACGGTTGCGCCACTGCCAGCCGACCTGACTGTTTTCCCGCCTTGTCCAGGAAATAATTCAACATTATGAACGATTGTACCCTGTGGGATATTCTTTAACTTCATTCGATTGCCTAATTTTATAGGAGCCTTCTCGGAAACAATAACTGGATCGCCAATCTTCAGACCCTCGGGTGCAATAATATATCTCTTATCTCCATCAATAAAGTGAAGTCTTGCAATTCTTGCTGTTCTATTTGGGTCATACTCGATAGAAAACACTTTTGCCGGCACGTCCAGTTTTAACTGTTTAAAATCAATTTCTCTAAAAAGTCTTTTAACCCCGCCACCCCTATGATAGCTGGTAATGATACCACTACTGTTTCGTCCGGTAGATTTTACAATTCCATATTTTTTGGATTTCAAAGGTGCAATCTTGGTCAGACCTGAAAAATCATAGCCTTTCATGTGTCTTCTAGATGGAGTTGTGGGATTATAGTTTTTCATCTTGTACTAAGTATTATGCCTTGGCCTGCTCAATTGTATAACCTTCTTTTAAGGCTACGATGGCTTTCTTGAATCCTGGCTTTATACCAGAATGTCGGCCAACATTTCTAATCTTACTCGGTAAATTAATAATCTTGATATCTTTTACCTTAACATTGAAAATCTTTTCTACGTTCTTGCAAATTTCAGCTTTATTAGTATCTCTTCCCACCATAAACACATATTGGTTATTAACTGCCAGAAGAGACGCTTTTTCACTTATGTAAAAATTCTTTAAAACTCTATAAGCATCGGCGGAATAATTTATAACTGCTCCTGCTGATTTTTGCGTAGACACTTCTTCTACGGCAGAAACAACTTCCTTTTTGGGAGTCTTGTTATTCGCTTTGGTATTTTTTGCAAATGGATTTAATCTCATATTAATTCTTGAATGACATTTTTTCCAAAACCTCTATTGAATCTTTGACAAAAAGTAAGTTCTTATATGATACGGCATCCAGTGTACTTAAATTTCTAGCCTCAATGACACTAAGATTTTTCAAGTTGTTTGTTGCTCTTACAAAATCTTTATCATTAGTCGGCAATACTAAGAGTGTATTGCTCATCCTCTTGTCTGGATAATTTTTTGAAATGTTTTTAAAAATTGTGACTATCTCTTTAGTCTTCGGATGCTCCAACTTAATAGAATCTACGATAAATAAGTTATTATCTACTAACTTAGATGCCAAGGCAACCATGAGCGCTTTACGAGCCATTTTACGATTTATATCTTTTTTATAAATTTTCTCTTTCAGCGGGCCATGGGTTACGCCTCCGCCCTTCCATATTGGAGACCTGATAGATCCGTGCCTTGCCCTACCCGTTCCTTTTTGACGCCATGGCTTCTTGCCTCCGCCACGAACTTCATTTCTACCTTTTGCATGTGCGATAATCTGTCTTTTGTTGGCTCTCTGTGCTGTAACTACTTGATAGAGCAGATCCATGTTCAACTTTAAACCAAAGATTGAATCAGGCAATTTGATCTTTCCGATATTGTCACCCTTCTGATTGTACAGATTAGTCTCCATAATATTATTTAAGCGAGTTTATCAATACTGTACCGCCGTTATTGCCCGGGATAGCTCCCTTAATGGCAATGGTGTTTTTCTCTACGTCAACATTTACGATTCTCAGCCCTCTTGTAGTCGTTTTTACAGCACCCATTCTACCGGCCATTCTTAGACCCTTCAATGTATGCTGAGGAAATCTCTGACCGATGGAGCCAACATGACGCATAACGGCCTTATGACCATGGCTAGCAGGCATACCATGGAAGCCATGTCTCTTAACTGCACCAGCAAAGCCCTTTCCTTTTGATATGCCAGTAACTCTAACTACTTCACCGGCTTCAAATAAGCTGACATTAAATTTATCACCCACGACTGCTTCTTTCTCGCCATTTTTTAAACCCTCAAATTCTTTAAAATTGGCGAAAGAACCAAGACCTTTGGTATGGTTCTTGATGGCCTTGGTCTGTTTATTTCTCGTACCATAACCAATCTGCATAGCTTCATAGCCATCCTTGTCAAATGTCTTAACTTGTACAACAACGTTAGGCTGTATCTCTACAACTGTTACCGGAATAACCGTCCCATCTTCTTTGAAATACTGGGACATGCCTAATTTTTTACCTATAATGGACTTCATATTAATATTTAATTAATGCAACCCCACGTCGCTTCGCTCCTCTGGGTAATTGCCAATTATTAATCGCTACTCTCTTAAATTGGCAATTAAAAAGCCGGAAATAGCCGGCATTACCGTTCACTAATTCCTTAATTATTATCCTATTTATTCTTTTGAAACTGTCGTTTTATAAAGCAATAACGACATTTGATGAATTTTTAGAAACCGGTCCCTTCGATAAACTCAGGGTTTGCCGGATAAATTCTACCAAATTCCATTATGGCCTTAGGCTTCGTCACTATATACTAATGGCGAAAGTAAAGCAATAAGCTAGCAATCTCCTAATTATTGCCTCGGGTCTTCGGCTAGAATCTCTTCCAATATTTTTCTCATTCGCTCGCGTTCTTCTGGTGTAAGGCCCGCAACAAACTCGTGCAGGCGCCTATCCTTTTCTTCGGCAGACATTCGGTCTGACTCTACACTAGAAGCTACGTTGAAATCACTTTTTTCTTGTACCATGTTTCGATTTAGAACAAATTCTTACATTTTTATTTCTATATCGACTCCGGATGGGAGACTTAAATTCATTAAAGAATCTATAATCTTCGGGGTCGGCGTGCTAATATCGATGATTCTCTTATGAATTCGCATCTCGAACTGTTCTCTGGAATTCTTATCAATAAAGGAGGATCGATTAACTGTGTATTTATGTATCTCAGTCGGCAATGGCACGGGACCTATCGGCTTACCGCCGTAGCGCTCAATAGTCTCAACGATCTGCTGGGCAGACTTGTCGATAATCTTATTATCATAAGCCTTAAGCTTGATCCTTATTCTCTGACTTGTTTCTGTTTTCTTGGCCATTGTTGTTTGTTTGCAAGGAACGGTTCGCCCCGGCCGTCAGCGGCCGGGGCTACTTCGATTTTATTTGTTTATCTTTGTTACAACTCCGGCACCAACTGTCTTACCGCCTTCTCTAATAGCAAATCTCTGTCTCTCTTCCATGGCAATAGGAGCAATAAGTGCAACTTTCAAGTTAACCGTATCTCCAGGCATAACCATTTCAGCACCTTCTGGTAAGAATACCTCACCAGTAACATCGGTTGTTCTGAAATAGAATTGTGGCTTATAACCCTTAAAGAATGGTGTGTGACGTCCGCCCTCTTCTTTGGTTAAGATGTAAATTTCGGCATCAAATTCTGTATGAGGAGTGATCGTCCCGGGTTTTGACAAAACCTGCCCTCTTTCAATGTCTTCTTTCTTGGTACCTCGCAATAGAATACCAGCATTATCGCCAGCCATACCCTCATCTAGCTGTTTGTTAAACATTTCGATTCCAGTAATAGTCGTCTTGGCGTTTGGCTTAAGACCAACAATTTCAACTTCGTCGTTAAGCTTAACTATACCTCTCTCAATTCTTCCAGTGACAACTGTGCCACGGCCTTCGATTGAGAAAATATCTTCAATGGGCATTAAGAACGGCTTATCAGTATCTCTAACTGGATCAGGAATATAGTTGTCCAACGTCTGAACCAATTCAACTAATGGCTTGGCAGCATCATCATCTTTCGATGTGGCCGTTAACGCCTTCAGCGCTGAACCTCTTATGATCGGGGTCTTGTCTCCTGGAAATTGATTTTTAGTAAGCAATTCTCTAATCTCTGCTTCAACTAAATCTAACATTTCAGGATCATCTACCTGATCACATTTATTCATGAAAACAATGATTGATGGTACTCCAACCTGTCTGGCGAGCAAGATATGCTCTCTGGTTTGTGGCATTGGTCCATCGGTTGCGGCAACAACTAAAATTGCACCGTCCATTTGAGCAGCACCCGTGATCATGTTTTTGATGTAATCGGCATGACCCGGAGCATCAATGTGAGCATAGTGCCTCTTCGGAGTCTCATATTCTGAGTGATGTAAGGCAATAGTTATACCTCTAGCCTTCTCCTCTGGAGCATTGTCAATATCATCAATACCCTCAACTCTTGCGCTATATCCCTCAGCTTTCATAAGATTCATGGTATGCAAAATAGCCGCGGTTAACGTGGTTTTACCATGGTCAACGTGACCGATTGTGCCCACATTGAGGTGGGGCTTTGTCCTCGAGAATTTCTCTGCCATTATCTTATTTGCTCTTGGCTAATAACTTGTGGGCTGAATTGGTAAGCCTAGAAGTTAGTATCCAGAAGCTAGTTAATTTTACTAAAATTATGCACTGTCCATTTTAACCGAATAGATTTAATTAGTCAATAGTTACCAGCTTCTCTTCCTTTTGAATCTCTTCTTTTAGGGCCAATATCTCCTTGTTAATCCTGTCCAACATCTCTAGCTCACTTTCGTTCATTGGTCTTACCTGCTCTTGATCGTTTTTCAATGTATCCGACTCAGCTTTGATAGTTGATTTCTCCGATACATCTGGCAGATTATGATTTACCTTAACCTCGTGACCAATATCACTTTTCAAAACCAGATCTTTATAGGCCTCATAGCTGATTGCCACAAAAGAAGGATCTCCGTTATCCATTATCAATACAGCCGTAGATTTGCTCATTAATTTCTTTAATTCTTCAACTTTCATGGCTTAGTTAGCTTATTTCTTACCTTCTATAATTTGTGTAGCAATGTTATTTGGGACAATCTCATAGCTATTAAACTCCATATTAAATGTTCCCCTGCCCTGCGTCAACGATCTCAGAGAAGTTGCATAGCCAAACATCTCCGACAATGGAACCCTCGTATCAAGCACTTTTAGATTGAGCGGGCTTCTATCGGTGATACCTAATATTTGTCCACGCCTGGAAGATATGTCTCCAGTAGTTTCTCCAAGAGATTCTTCGGGTGTGATAATCTCAACTTTCATAATAGGCTCAAGTATAACTGGCTTAGCTCTCTTTGAAGCTTCCTGTAAAGCCATTGATCCGGCAATTTTAAAAGCCATTTCTGAGGAATCAACTTCGTGGTAAGAACCATCGTAAAGAGTCACTTTCATGTCAACCATTTGAAAACCGCCCAAGACGCCCTTATCAAGAGCCTCTTTTATACCCTTCTCGGTCGGAGCAATAAACTCCTGAGGAACTGATCCGCCCTTAATAGCATCGACAAATTCAAAACCTGTACCTCGTGGCAACGGCTCAACCTTCAACCAAACATGACCATATTGACCACGCCCACCGGATTGGCGGATATATTTACCTTCGGCTTGGGCATTCTCGCTGATCGTTTCCTTGTAGGCAACTTGCGGGCGACCAACATTGGCACCGACATTAAATTCCCTCTTCATTCGATCAACGATAATTTCCAAATGCAATTCACCCATTCCAGAAATAATAGTCTCTCCAGTCTCAGGATCTCCTTTAATTCTAAAGGTCGGATCTTCGTCAGATAATTTCTTCAGAGCAATACCCATTTTCTCCTGGTCAGCTTTTGTTTTTGGCTCAATACGTAATGAAATGACTGGTTCTGGGAAAATGATACGCTCGAGTACAATTGGTGTTTCAACATCGCAAAGAGTATCTCCGGTTCGAGTCGCTTTCATACCAACCGTCGCGGCGATACCACCGGCATCAATTTCTTTAATATCTTCCCTGTTATTCGCGTGAATACGCAAAAGTCGTCCTATTCTCTCTTGAACGCCTGTAGTTGTATTGAGTACATATGAACCAACGGAAAGCGTACCCGCATAAACCCTAAAGAAAGTTAATTGACCGACAAATGGATCAGTAGCCACCTTAAAAGCCAGGGCAGCGAAGGGTCTATCATCTCTTGCTTCAATAATAATATCTGCCCCGGTTTTCTGATCAATAGCTTTTACTGGCGGTCTTTCTAGAGGTGATGGTAAATACCAAGCAACGGCATCGAGCATCAGCTGTGTACCCTTATTCTTCAAGGCTGAGCCACAAAGTACAGGATATATAACACCAGCAACTGTAGCTTTTCTCAAAATCTTTCTCAACGAATCAACGTCAAATTCCTTGCCATCCAAATATTCAGACATTGCCTGATCATCAGTCTCAACGATCTTCTCAATCATAGTTGCCCGTTCCTTTTTTGCTTCTTCTAATAGTTCGGCTGGAATATCGGACTCAATAACTTTCTCACCTAGAGATCCCTCGAATGAGTAAAACTTCATTTTAATCAGATCTACTACGCCCGTGAATTCGTCTTCTACTCCGTTTGGGATTTGAATTTTCACAGCCTTAGGTGAAAGTCTTGCTAAAATTGACTGATATGATCTTTCATAGGACGCTCCTAGACGATCGAGTTTATTAATAAAGCATAGACGTGGCACATTATAATCATCGGCATATCGCCAATTAGTCTCCGACTGAGGCTCAACACCGGCAACTCCATCAAAAATAACAACAGCCCCATCCAAGACACGTAATGATCTCTTTACTTCAACCGTAAAATCGATATGTCCAGGCGTATCAATTAAATTAATCTTAATCTTATTCTCTGGCTTATTCTCTAAGCCAACTGGAGTCCAATAACAAGTTGTCGCGGCAGCAGTAATTGTGATACCTCGTTCTCGTTCTTGTTCCATCCAATCCATAACTGCCGCACCTTCGTGAACCTCTCCAATTTTATGAGAAATGCCCGTATAAAACAAAACACGCTCGGAAACAGTTGTTTTCCCGGCGTCGATATGGGCAATAATTCCTATATTCCTTATTTTTTCAATTGGATAGTCTCGCATTATTTATTTGTTATTAAAAAGGATTCCCCGCGCAAGACGCGGTGAATCCTTTGATTACCATGCAAAGTGAGCAAATGCCTTGTTGGCATCGGCCATACGATGAGTATCGTTCTTTTTCTTGACAGCTCCTCCAATATTATTAAAAGCATTTATGATTTCTTCGGCTAATTTCTCTCGGATGGGTTTCCCCTTTCCAGACCTAGCGGCAATTATCATCCAACGCATTGCTAAAACATTTCTTCTCTCCGGCTTTACTTCAATAGGTACTTGATAATTAGCTCCGCCGACTCTTCTTGATTTAAGTTCCATAGTCGGACCAGCATTTTGAAGAGCCTGATCAAGAACTTCCAGGGCTGGCTTACCGATTTTCTTTTCTGCTAATTCTAACGCACCGTAAACAACTCTCTCGGCAATAGCCTTCTTACCGCTATACATAATTTTATTAATCAAAGAAGACACGACTAAGCTCGAGTATTTAATATCTGGTTCTGGAACCCTTCTTTTTTTTATTGGACTTCGCATTTTCTAATTTAGCTCTGGTATTTTAACTATTTTGGCCTCTTAACACCATATTTTGATCTCTCTTGTTTTCTATCAGTAACACCGGCCGCATCCAACACGCCTCTGACGATATGATATCTAACACCTGGTAAGTCCTTGACTCGGCCTCCGCGAATCGTAACAACTGAGTGCTCCTGCAGGTTATGCCCGATACCCGGTATATAGGCCGTAACTTCCATGCCGTTGGTTAGCCTAACTCTGGCTATTTTTCTCAAAGCCGAATTTGGCTTCTTCGGTGTAGTCGTTCTAACTATTGTGCAGACTCCTCTCTTGAATGGGGCTGGGTAATAAACCGGCCTGTTTTTTATCGTATTCATCCCATAAATAAAAGCTGGCGATTTAGTTTTCGTCTTTTGTAATTTTCTGGGTTTCTTTAATAGTTGTCTAAATGTTGGCATTATATAAAATTGTTTTCCGCTCTCCGCCTAAAAAAGACCTCTGAAGGTCGTAACGATTCTATCAAAAAAATGGCCAACGTGTCAAATGGCATTAAATCAGGAAATTAATACCCGTGATAATACCCATGAGCCAGCCAACAAAATAACTTAGAAATGGCGTCACGAAGAGAATAAATATCAAAAGAAGGGCAATATTATAGCGATAGAGGAAAAGCTTAAGACCATTAAATTTTACCGGTAAAAATGTCATTAATAGCCAGTGTCCGTCTAACGGCGGGATTGGAAATAGATTAAAAATAGCCAACCAGATATTTATAACGGCAGCGTATTTGAGTAATTCCTGTACAGTAGTGCTAATATAAATAAAATTATCTAACCTCAACACTAGACCGAAAAGTACGCCCAATATTAAATTAGATAGCGGACCAGCAAGGGCTACTTTTGCCGGTCCATATTTTTTGTCTCTTAAGTTCTCGGGGTTATATGGCACTGGCTTGGCATAGCCAAAAACAAATCCCACACCAGAGATTATCAGTAATAATGGCAGTACGATTGATCCAAAAAAATCCAGATGTTTTATTGGATTTAATGTAATTCTGCCCATATCCTTGGCCGTATTATCGCCTAATGACTGGGCCATTAGACCATGGCTAATCTCGTGAAGAATCACGGAATACAGAAAAACCACTATGCCCAAGATTGTGCTTATTGATATTAGGCCCATGGATGTATTGAAAAGATACCAATTTTAATGTAATATGTAAATCACTTAAACAATAATGCATGAAAATGATGCAATGAATTTTATGTGATTCTTGCGCGATTCATGATTTAAATAAGATCAAAATGGCTACAAAATGTCCAAAATGCGGTAAGGGCTCGCGTATGGTAACCTCAAGGGTTCTGCTTAGGGGTCACTACAATCCAACTTCTAAATCAAGAAAATACCCAAATTTACAGTGGGCTAAAGTTGACGGTAAAAGAGTAAAAATTTGTACTGACTGTATCAAGACAATTAATAAGGCTAAATAATTTTTAATGCCTACGGGAGAGATAAAAGAAGTAACATTCTCAAAAAGCCTAGAAGAGACTCAGAGTGAAGTGCTAGCTGAATACTTGGGCCTAATTCAGGAAGAAATAGCAAGGGAGATCAAGAGAATTATCGCTAATAATGAATTAATAGGCGAAGGCCGTACCGCCAGGGTTTTTGATATAACCGTAGAACATTCTCCGATTCCTATCTGTGTTAAAATTTGGCGTTCTCAATTAAAAGACATGGGACAAGTAGAATTAAAAAAAATGCAATCTAGCTCCCCCATTGGAGAGTTTGAGCTTCAAGATCAATTATATTTAGCTGGTTTTAGATCTGCGCCAGAACCGATTTCATTAACTCGATTTGAAGATATCTCTGTCATGGCAATGGAAAGAGTGGTTGGGTATAGCTTGAGACAAATTATAGATGCCGGCGCTCAGATAGTAAATCCCAAATGGTCAGATTTAGAGAGATTGATAGTCGAGATGCATAGAAAATATAATATTGCTCACAGAGACCTCGGACCACAAAATATAATGCTAGAAACTAATGAGAAACTAGAACCTGGTGCAACGTTATCGGGCAGGTTGGTTATCATTGATTTCGGACTATCGAAAAGTATCATCGGGGAACCAAGTGACGAGGATTATTTATTGACAATCGGAGATAGTGTGATAAGGTATCAACAGGACTTTGCAAATATCGATAATCTCAAACCAAGGAGAGGAAATGACCAAACGCCATTCGCCTCATAAAAAACATATGGAACATCCCCTGGCAATCAAATTTAGCAATTCTATTCTTGATCAGTTAGATGAGTTGGTTAAAGACACCCAACCAGTGCTCGAAACTGAAAAAGGATCGTTGTTTTATTCTGATAAATTACCCTTAGTAGCTATTAAGATTAAAATTCCTATTAGCCAATACTTAGATTTCATTAAATCCCAAGATCACGACGTTAGGCCAAGATTGGCGAATGTTGTTCCTGTCAGCAACAGAAATTTCGAAATTGTAATAAATACACCTCTAGTTGTAGTCGGCGAACAAATTGAGATTGAAGGTAGAAAGGTTATATTGATTTAGTTAAGCGTAGCCCGATAGGACACGCTTTTTATTTACATATTTTATATATCGGGCTGGAGTATGCCGGTAGTACGCGTCCATGGGGTGGATGTAGACCGGGTTCGATTCCCGGCAGCCCGACATCGGTAAATTAAAACAGGGTTTTTAACCCTGTTTTAATTTACCGCATATGAGAGCAAGGAGCAGCGACCGAGCGATGAGCGAAGGAGTACTAAAGCACGGCAGTGCGTAGTGCCCGACCACAACCTAAAACATCGCCATATGACGATGTTTTAGGTTGTGGAAGATAGTTGAGTAATTTATTGGATACCCCTCAGTCTAATCCCAACTCGAGTTATGGCCACAAAACCTATCCCCCAAATTAATGGTAACCACATTGGCACACCTAATAGAGAAGCGTCGTCCCAATATTGCTGTCGTGAAATAAGCCCAAGACCAACTTCTATAATAAACCCTAAAACTAATCCTAGAAAAAATAATTTTATCTCGCCTTTATAGCGCTGAAGGCCCAGACTTAATATTGTAATTGCTAAAACGAATACAAAAAGTGCTGTCTCCGATGGTTTGATAAAAACTTGGATACAAAAGAAAAGGATGAATAGTACAAGTGGAAGATAAATTGATTTGGCCATACTATCTATAGATAGCCCCTTATTTTTTCAGCTGATAGTTTAAGTTTTTCTTTTTCTTCGTCGTTAAGCTCCAAGCTCCATATTGATTTTACTCCCTCTTTACCAACTACCGCTGGGACACCTAGGCAGACACCACTCACACCATTCCAATCCTCAATCCTACTGGAAATGGGTAAGACCTTATTTTGGTCCAATAAGACCGACTCAATAATATCTGTCGTCACAGCAGCGATGCCATAAAAAGTTGAGCCTTTTCTATCAATGATACTTTTAGCATCGTCTCTAACTTTTTTAGCAATCTCATCTAGCTTATCGGAACCTAGCTTATCCTTTATTAAAACTCCGCCGACACTAACCGTACTCCAAGCGACAAACTCGCTTTCACCGTGCTCGCCCAAAACAAAGCCATCAACACTTTGGACATTAATATCTAGAGCCAAAGCAATCTCAGTTCTCAGACGAGATGTATCTAAACTTGTACCCGTACCAAAGACCTGATTTCTCGGTAAACCGGAAAATTCTTGGGCGTAATAAGTCATTATGTCTACTGGGTTACTAACCACAACAATTTTTACTTCTGGATTAAGAGGCTTAATTTGGTCAAATATAGACTTGAGAATTTCCTTATTTTTATTAACTAACTCCAGTCTGCTTTGGTCTCCGCTCTTTTGTGGTAATCCGGCAGTGATCACAATTACATCGGCCGTAGCGGCATCCTGGTAGCTACCACCCCTTATCTTCCCAGTCTCAACGAAAGATAAAGCATCATTTATATCCATGACCTCCCCTTCTTCTTTGGCTTCATTGATATCAACTAAAATAACTTCAGCCGCTAAGTTTTTCATAACTAAAGTATAGGCTATGGTTGACCCGACCGATCCAGCACCTATAACTGCGATTTTAATATCTTTATTTTCCATAATCTAAGTTTACTAGAAAAATAATAGGCCGCCAATGGCGGTTTATTATTGAGCCCCTCTTCACCATTGCCAAGCTTAAGCATTTTGTACAAGTGGGTCTCCGCATGATAATCCCTCGGAACCGATTAGGGCTCACCAGAACTATAAAATATGAGAGTCCCCGATAAAATGATTTGCGCAAAAGCTTTAGCAAATAAAAGAGAGGCCTATCTATATTATAGGCCTCTCTAAATAAATATCAAAAGGATATAATCTAATCAAACATTACCGCCTCTTCGGCTCTCTGGTAATCAAAAATCTCTTTGGGCAAGAACCAATGCCTAATCTCTCTCTTGGATTCTTCTATAGATCCTGATGCATGCACGATATTTCTAACTGGCCTTTTGTTTAAATTACCTAGTATCGGAGAATCTATAGAAAAATCTCCACGAATCGTGCCTATATCTGCCCTAAAAGGAAGCGTAGTCCCAGCTATTTTTCTAGCCATATCCACTGCATGTAATCCCTCTAAAACAATGGCCACGACTGGACTTGAACTTATAAATTCGAAGTTCCAATTATTAATCATCTTACCTATCTCCAGGGGAATATCCGTCCCCATAGTTTTTATCGGATCAAGACCATTTTGCTTCAGAGTATCTAGGGTTTTATTACCCATGCCTTCTAACTGTTCTTTCGTAGACAGGTAGTGCTTTTTTACATGCTCGGCTGATGCCTTCACCATCTTCATGCCAACAATTTTAAGACCTCTTGATTCAAATCTTTTCAAAACTTCTCCGGCTAAGCCACGCTTTAAGCCATCTGGCTTAATTAATATTAATGTCTGTTCTTTTTTCGGATGTACCATATTATTTTATTTTGTTATCTTGAAATATTTTCCGTTACTGGATAATTTTATCGTACCATCAACGTCAGTACGATAATACTTTATTGCCAAAGTTTCAAGTCTTGATAAAATTACATCCGACGGTAGGCCATAACTATTCTTCGCACCAACTTCAATTACGCCGACAGTCGGAGAAACAGAATTTAAAAAACTCAAAGTTGATGAGGTCTTTGATCCATGATGTCCAATCTTCAATATATTTGCATTGACATTGATTCTTTTATTTAGTATTTCCTTCTCAACCGGTGATTCAGCATCGCCCATTAACAAAATCCTTAGCCCGCCGTACTCAAGCATGGCTACGATAGAATCGTTGTTTGGATTCTTGGTTTTATAATCAGCAAACACGATATCCGGATAAAGAATTCTTATCTTCACTCCATCACCAAAGTCAAATTCATCACCTGTTTTGACGATTATTAATTCGGATCCTTCTAGCTCTTTCTTTGCCTGCCATTCTTTAGCTTCGGATGCACTATAACTACGATTAGTATCAACGATTCTAGAAACATCATATTTATCTAAAACACCCAGCAGTCCAGTAATATGATCGCTATGCTTATGAGTAGCTAAGATCACGTCAATCGTTGAATCGTAAAATGGCATTATAGTCCCAAGTTCGTCTATTACTTGATTAGTTGGACCACCATCTATTAAAATCTGCTGACCGCTTGGCGTTACGATCAATTCGGCATCACCCTGACCCACGTCTAAAAAATATACCTTAAGTAGGCCGTCTTGATCCTTGGCAATAGCCGTCGTAGTAATGGCAAAAACTACTAGACACAAAAAGATAGCCACATGCCCAACTCTAATCTTTCTATCTCTAGATATTGACTCCATTATTTCCCTTACTATTTATTGATTTCGTACCAATAATAGTCAAAACAACGATTATTACGTAAACAAGTATAATTGACCATAGGCTGGGATTAATTGAAAGATTCGAATATCTCAAAGAAGCAAAATACCTAACTACCCAAATCTGATAGCTGGTAAGAGCCCAAGTGAGAAGACCAATGGCCTTGCCCAGCAATGGCCAGATTATGCCGAGAATCCCAGTCGCAAAACCAAGCATCATGGCTAGGGGCACGAAAGGCAAGATCAGGACGTTAACTGGCAAAGATACGAGCGAGAAATTATGAAAATAATAAACAGCCAATGGCAGCACGAATATTTGGGCCGAAAGAGTCATTAATAAAGTATCCTTAATTATCTCTGGGCTTTTAATTTTCTTAGATCTATCTTTTAAAATCGGATACATATAAGCAATACCGAGCACGGATAAGAAAGAAAATTGGAAGCCAATATCGAGAGTTAAGACAAAAGGATTAAGTAGGATCATAATTAGCGCGGCTAACGATATTGATATCTTCTGGTCATACAGGCGACCATAACCATTAGCAGAGGACAGTAATATTCCCATGATTGCGGCACGAACTACTGATGCCGAAGCACCAGTTAAAATTGTAAAAATAATGATTCCGGCCACAGAAATCCAAAATGCTATCTTTCTTCGCACAAATACAATAAGCAAAGATAGAAAAACAGCAGAAACAATAGCGATATTATATCCTGAAATTGCTAAAATGTGAGTTGTACTGGTTTTATTAAAATCATTCTTTAAATCATCTGAGATTGATTGACGCGAACCAAGTAATATACCTCCAACGAATGAGCCATTGGGTTCTGATATTGATCGACTAATCGCACCTTCAAAATGACTTTTTATTCTGAATATTATCTTATAGCCATTGATACTAAGCTTCTCCAGTGATGAAATAGATAATTTTTTATCGTCTGAAATCTTAGGAAAAGATAATGTACCAGTAGCACCTTGTGTCTTAAGATAATTCACATAACTATCGTTATCTAATTCATCTGGAGATTTCGGTTTGCCAGCCAGAACCAAGAACTCTCCATATCGCCTGCTCGGAAATAATCGGTCAGTCACTAAAATTTTCTCATCGGTTAAAATTCCATATTTCGGGAGAATAATTTCTTTTACTCGGAATATATATGTCTGAGCTTGACCCTGGGCCCTAGGTTCTCCGTCAATATATCCTCGAAACATGATCTCAATATTTCTATCCGAAACTTCCCTAACAAAACTATGTTTTGCACTATATTTATTAAAATACCAAGCACCTATTGAAAATAAAATTATCGAGAAGAATAAAATTGCGAATAACCTTCTTTTGTATATACCAAGGTCATCATTATTGAAAGTTTTCTGATAAGTGACGACTGCCAATCCGATAATTGCTACTATCAATATTATCGATATCAGACTCTGTGCTATGGGCAGGATAGAAGCTATGAAAATACCCGACATAAATGCTATCATCAAGTAGAAAAAAACCTGTGATTTATGAAGATTTAGCTTGTGCATGTAAAAACAATCTAACAGTTTTTTGCCAATTAAAAAAGATCCGACAATTGTCGGATCTTTTTTAATTAGTTACACACGCCAGTAGTAGCAAAACAGTTAGGACATGAATAGCAAGAGCCAGCCTTAACCATAAGAGTGCCACAATTACCACAAGGAGGTGCGTCGTCATTATGAGCAGTAATACCCACCATGTGATCAGTACTTGCTGCAACTTTAAATTCTGAATTTTCTTGTCTAGCGGTCGAGGATATTAATTCCGCTAACAAGTCGTCTACTTGAGACTTATCTCCAGGTGTTAAACTTGAGCCTTCTTCTTGGCTAGGTCCAAAAATTTCATCTTTTTCTTCTGGTGGCAAGAATTTCAAGCCCAGATATCTAAAGACGTAATCGGTTATAGACTTGGCCACTGGGATCTGAGGATTATTAGTAAACCCAGATGGATCAAATCTCATATCCTTAAATTTCTTCACTAGTGACTTGAGTGGCATGCCAGACTGTAGACACATTGATATAAGAGTCGCTATCGTATTTAATAGTCCGGAAACCGTACTCCCCTCCTTGGCAGCAATCAGAAACGTCTCTCCCGGCTTACCAGTATCCGGATATAAACCGACAGTTAGATAACTCTCATAACCACCGACTGAAAATTTATGAGTAAGAGATGGCCTCTCGTCTGGTAGTTTAACTCTAGTATAACCATTTACCTTTTCTACTAATTCATCTTTATCCTCTTCATCTTTTTTGGTAGTTAATGGCTGAATTGATTTCGATCCATCTCGATAAACTGCAATGGCCTTTAATCCCAATCGCCAACCCTCGATAAATACATTTTTAACATCTTCAATCGTCGCCTCAGAGGGCAAATTAACAGTCTTGGATATGGCGCCAGAAACAAATGGCTGGGCCGCAGACATCATTTTTATATGACCCATCCAACTCACACTTCTCTCGCCATTTGTCGCCTTGAATGAACAATCGAAAACACTAACATCTTCGGGCTTTAAATGGGGGGCTCTCTCAATAGTTTCTTTCTCGAGCATATATGCAGATATATCTTCAATTTGTTCGTTTGAGTATCCCAATCTTCTTAGTGCCAATGGGACTTGATTATTGATTAACTTTAGAACGCCTCCACCCACTAATTTTTTATATTTGATAAGCGCCAATTCGGGCTCAACTCCAGTCGTATCACAATCCATCAAGAAAGATATTGTACCGGTCGGAGCCAACACGGTTGCCTGAGCATTACGATATCCATATTTCTTACCAAGCTCAAGGGCTTCATGCCAAACTAGTCGCGATGTAATCTCAAGATAATTATCTCCGATACTAATTTTTTGGGATTTTTCATAGAGATCATTCGCAGACTCTAGATGTTTCTTTATTACAGCTAACATTGGCTCTCGGTTAATGTCATAGGCATTAAAAGGTCCCATAATTTGAGAGATTAACGCCGACATTCTATATGCTTCACCGCACATAACTGATGTGATATTACCAGCAACTGCTCTGCCTTTTTCAGAATCATAGGGCAGACCCAAAACCATCAAAAGAGCCCCGAGATTAGCATAGCCAAGACCAAGCTGTCTAAAATTGATAGCATTTTCAGTTATCTTGGGTGTTGGATAAGAGGAGTTTCCGACTAATATTTCTTGAGCCAAGATAATCGCATTAATAGCCCGACGGAAAGAATCAACATCAAATTTACCACCCTCTCTTAAAAATTTCATCAAATTTAGCGAAGCTAGATTGCATGCACTATTATCAACATGCATGTATTCGCTACAAGGATTTGAAGCATTGATTCTTCCAGAATTTGGACAGGTGTGCCACTCATTGATTGTCGTATCATATTGAATCCCTGGATCAGCCGAATGCCAAGCAGCCTCTGCCATCCAGTCTAGTATTTCATTAGCTCTTACTGTCTCCAGCGTCTCTCTAGTTGTAACTGATTTTAAATCCCAATAACCATCTCCCTCAACGGCCCTCATAAATTCATCATTAACTCTGACTGAGTTGTTCGCATTCTGATACGGCAATAAAGTATACGGATCAAATAAATCCCCTTCTATGGAATTCTTAACTCCACTTGCCTGTAGAATTTGGGTCATTTCTTCGATGATCTTTTTAGAATAAATAAAATTCTTGATATCGGGATGATCAACGTTTAGAATCACCATCTTGGCAGCTCGACGAGTTGTGCCGCCTGACCTGATAGAATTAGCTACTCCGTCGGCTCCTTTCATAAATGAGACTGGCCCAGATGAAAAACCACCCCTTGATAATGGTTCCTTAGATGATCTTAATTTAGATAAATTCGTACCCGATCCGGAACCATATTTAAAGATCCATCCTTCGTCCTTATACCAATCAAGAATTGATTGCATATTGTCTTCCACCGATAAAATAAAACATGCGGAACATTGAGGCTTTTCATGCACCCCAACGTTAAACCAAACTGGACTGTTAAATGCGAAATATTGGTGTACCAAGAGCCAGGTGATATCCATTACAAAATTTTCGGCATCTGCCGGTGAGGCAAAGTAGCCATCTTTAAGGCCCCAATTGCCAATAGCCCGAGCGACACGATCAATCATTTGCTTAACACTTTTCTCCCGCTCGGGTGAATCAATGCGGCCCCTAAAATATTTAGAAGCGACAATATCGGTTGCTGTCTGAGACCAGAAATTTGGCGTTTCGATATCTTTTTGTTCAAAAACAACAGTCCCATCTCCCTTGATAATCTTGGCCACTCTTTTCTCCCAAACAATGTCATCGTAGGGATTACCTAGGCCAAATAATCTCTCCCATCTTAATCCTGAAGAGATCGGGGCACTTTCATTGGATATATTCTCAGGCTCAGAGAATAAGTTATCTTTATCATTATTTAGAGTATTCATGAATGAAATTTAGTACATCAATTTAAGCAATTTTAAATACTATCAGCAACACTCATTTTTGTTGATAAGTATCCTTAAAATCTTGATACTCACATAAAATGCCCCATTGGGCATTTTATGTTTCCCTATAATGAACAAATACGTGATAATTTATTTTGTCATCTTTCTCCTTATAAAAGCCGGAATATCAAATTCTTCGTCATTTATTGATGGGTCAACTAATTCTTTGACTGGCTGGACTGATGGCTGAGATTGCTGGCTCGATGATTGGTTTTGAGTAGGAATTGGTGCCGCAGGCTTTGCTGTATGCTCAAAAAGGCTCGGTCCTGAATTAAATGAACTTTGTCTAGGACCAATCCCACCCCCATTGGCAAAACCCGTAGCCACAACTGTGATTTTAATCTCACCTTTCTTAATTTTATCATCAATAACAGCTCCAAAGATGACTTTGGCATCCGGATCTATGTGTTCAGTGATAATTCTAGCAGCTTCATTGATTTCTGCCATAGCCATGTCAGTACCACCTGAGACATTAAATAACACTCCCTTAGCCCCATCTATGGAAACCTCGAGTAACGGCGAGTTAATGGCCATCTTCGCAGCTTCTATGGCTCGATCCTCACCACTTGCCCGCCCGATACCCATAAGAGCTGAGCCAGAATTAGCCATAATCGCCTTAACATCAGCAAAATCAACATTGATAATACCCGGAACGGTAATTAAATCTGAAATACCCTGAACGCCTTGTCTTAACACATCATCTACGATAGCAAATGATTCGAGTAATGGAGTCTTGCGATCAATAACAGAAAGTAAGCGATCGTTGGGGATACTAATAAGAGCATCTACCTTATCTCTTAATATATGCCAAGCATCTTCGGCAATTCTCGATCTTTGAGCTCCCTCGAAATTAAATGGCCTAGTTACAACCGCTACCGTTAGACTGCCAACATCTTTAGCAATATCAGCTACTACTGGGGCAGCACCAGAACCCGTACCCCCACCAAGACCACAGGTTATAAAAACCATATCAGCTCCTTTTAAAGCGGCCATTATTTCTTCCTTTGTATCTTCTGCTGCTTGGCGACCAATTTCTGGATTCATACCAGCCCCCAAACCCTTAGTCAAACTCTTACCAATGTGAATCTTGATCGGCGCATTTGAGATATGGAGCGCCTGTGCGTCAGTATTAATAGCAATGAATTCAACCCCATGAATTCTAGCTTCAATCATCCTGCTCAAGGCATTATTCCCAGATCCCCCAACTCCAACGACCTTAATCCTGGCAAACGTCTCAAATGGTGGTTTAACTTGTGGCATATCGTTTTATATTAATCGATTAACGCAATCTTCTTGAAATAAGGATTATCATAAAATAAAAAAGGTCGCAAGGAAGCCTCGCAAACCTGTGGATAAGTCTGTGAATAACTAGACTTAGGGTAAAAAGTTCTTAAACCAATTGATGATTTTTTTGGTGGTACCAGAAGAATTAAAATTCATACCTTTAAATCCACCTCCCCGCTGTTTACCTCCACCAAGCTCTTTTTCAAAGCCCCAGGCAATCAAGCCAGCAGCGACCGAATACGATGGATCACCCCTAAGAAGCCCCGTACCATCAATATTTAATGGAATGGCTATTCGAACTGGCAATCTTAGTCGATCTTTCACTAAGGTGGCAAAACCTGGTAAATTCGAACCGCCCCCACTCAAAATCACACCAGCTGGCAGCATACCGTTTCGTGGAATTTTTTTCATTTCAACTCCAACCATGTCAATCAACTCCTGCATCCTGGCATCTATTACACGAACCAATTGCTTTTTAGGTAAAATATAATTTTCTTCGGCCAATATTTCAGACAAATCTACCATATCTTTTTTTCTCATATCCTGTATCTCTGCCGTAGAGCCGTGTTCAATTTTCACTCTTTCGGCAACATCAATTGAAGTCCGCAAAGCAATGGCTAAATCATTAGTAATGTGCCTAGAACCGATTGGTAGAACTGCGGTATGTAATAGATCGGCCTCTTCAAAAACAGAAAGTGTAGAAGTTTGACCACCAAAATCTAGATGTAACACACCGTATTCTTTTTGATTTTTATCCAAGACAGCCAATGAAGCGGCTAACGGAGCAAAGACGAGTTCCGCTACTTCAATATTATTTTCATTAAGACAATGGGCAATATTTTTTAAATGTGGCGAGAGCCCATCAATAATAAAAACTTCAGCCTCGAGACGCACGCCCTTCATTCCCAAGGGATTCTTTACGTATTCCTTACCATCAACTATATAATTTCTCGGAATTACATGAATAACCTCTCGATTAGCCGGTAGGCTAATCACCGCTGCCGCTTGCAGAACACGATCAATGTCATTTTGAGAAATTTCGTTGTCAGCTCTAGAAACCGCGATTACCCCTCTAGATACCTGGGTACCAATATGCAAACCACTGACTGATAGATAGGCACGTTTTACCTTAAAATTAGCCATGCCCTGGGCTTGTTCGATAGCACTATGGATATTAGATATCGTTTCTTCGGTATCAACCACCATACCCCTTCTCAGGCCACTGGATATAGCCGTGCCTACGCCAACAATTTCTGGCCTAAAAGAGCCATTATCAATTTTGGCAATGACCACTTTTACTTGGGCATTACCTACGTCTATTCCGGTAATATAGTGAGATTTCATTTATTTTCTATAACTGACTTGAGTATATCTTCCTGTAGATCAATCATCTCTTTTTCTGCCTCGGCTGAGATTTCATGATCATGTCCAGTTAAATGCAAAAAGCCATGAATAACATCTCTGGCAAGCTCTTCTTCGAATCTTATATTTAATTCTTTAGCTTTTTGCTCGATATAACTCGGACAAAGAAAGATATCTCCTAACGCGATTATACCATACTTTTTAAGATTGCTCTCATCAAGAGGAAAAGACAATACATCCGTCGCATTGTCTTTGTGTCTATATTGCTTATTTAATTCACACATCCTATCGGATTCGACAACTTGAAGCCCCAGTTCAATCTGTTGCTTCTCCATATTGAATTTCTTAAGAATAACATTAAGAATATTCCTAAAAAATCTCTCTTCAAGCTCTGTATGGCTACTATGGTTTTCATAAACTAATTCCAACATACATACATCCTATCTCATCTTTGGCAAATTAAAAAGCCGAGTATACATCTCGGCCCACTTAGACCCTCTCGAAAAAATCAGCGCCCAATTCGCAAAAAGAGAAATCCCCGTGAGAATTCTTGACAGAGATATATTGGCTCCCCGAAAAATCTGAAATCGCAATTACTTCAAAGACTTCTTCATTCATAATCGCTAGCCGAACAGATTCAAGAGATCCAATACTTCGAAGAAGGAATGGCGTTAAATGAAATCTTACCCTATCACCCACATTAAATTGCAGACAGCTCATACCTTTGAATCCTCGTAAAAAGAACTGCAGATATAATATCACAGATAATATGACGCGTCTAGGCTCTAATAGGTATGGTAAAGCCCGATTGTTTTTAATAAAACTTATTCATCCAAAACAATCGGGCGAGCGATACTGGTTTACTATGCGAGCAATTCTTTGACTATCCGACTAACGAGTTGTCCATCGGCTTTACCCTTAATCTTGGCCATAACTGCGCCAATAACCTTGCCCATATCCTTGATGCTTGATGCGCCAACTTCGGCAATTATTTTTTTAATTTCTTCCCTGACCGCATCTTCACTAAGTTGCTCTGGCATATAAATTGAGATGAAACCAATTTCTTCATTCTCTTTCTCGGCTAACTCGGGCCTACCGCCAGATTGATAGCTCACGATTGAATCTCTTCTCTTTTTTATCTCTGACGAGACGACATCAATTATTTCCTCATCAGATAATTTGCTAATTTCATCGAGTTTAGTCACATCGTTCTCAGTTTTAGACAATTTTGATCTTTTCTCAAGTTCTTTATTCTTAATAGTACTCATGACCATACCTAAGGCCATTCGCTTGGCCGAATTGCCTGACTTCATCGCCTCTTTAATATCATTTTGTATTTGTTCTTTTAACATAATCTAAGAATACAGAACTTTTTACAATAATTCAACCACTTTAGATATCGGCCGAAATCGGCTATCGACTATAGCTAATACAACAAAACCCGGCCTATTTAAATGGGCTTACGGAGCGCGACGGCGCGAGTAAGAGGCGAAATGCCAGTAGGCATTTACGTCGTACCATTAAAATAGGTCGGGTGAAGTTGTTGCTAAAGATCGAGCTCCTGCTTCATCTTTCTCTTTTCTTCCTCAAATGTTTCCTCGTCATACTTGCCTAATTTATTCAGCCTGCGTCTTAATTCACCCAAATGAAGTCCCATAATTGCCGCATTTTTCTCTTTTCTTTCGTTCTGTTTCTTAATTCTAAATTGAGATTTTTTTGCCTTAAGCAAAACTCCGCTTTGCTGAACAAAGCGATTAAACCTTCTCATTAAACTGCCTATGCTTTCGTTTGGTTTTCTTTTAACTTCTACCATACAAATACCTCCTTTCTTGAATAATTATATTATTTAACTATTTTTGTTCCTAATTTCTTGCCGCCAAGAATATGAATATGAAAATGTGGTACACCTCCCTGTGCATCAGCACCTCGATTGATAATCAGCCTATACCCATTTTTTAATCCAACCTTCTTTGATATCTTCTCGGCTATCATCAATCCCCCACCAAGTAATCCGGTATGTGCCTTTTTAAAACTACTAATATCTTCAAAATGTTTCTTTGCAATAATTAGTAGGTGGATCGGTGCTTGAGGATTAATATCTTTGATTACTATAAAATTTCTATTTTGAAATATTGGCTTTGATTTAATCTCTCCTTTCACAATTTTGCAAAAAATATCATGAACCATATTATGTGGAAATCGAGAATAAGACTTTTGAGAGGCTTTCGCAGGACGACTGGTCCGAGAACGAGGAAATCTTTAGTAAAAGATATTCCGTACTCTCAAAAGTCTTATTCTCGATTGCTAACTAGCTTTTAATCGCTTTTTTATTTCATCAATAATTTTCTCAACCGGTATTGTCTCTTGGACGCTAGTCTCCATATCTCTCAATATAATAGTACCATCAAGGGCCTCTTTTTGACCAAATATCAAAGTATATTTAACGCCGTAACGAGCCGCGATTCTTAATTGTGATTTTATATTGTCTCGGCCCAGAGAAGATTTGGCTTCGATGCCAGACTTTCTAAAACTTTCAAACAAAGACAAGCTCTTGCGCTTTGCCATTTCACCAAGTTGTGCAAAGAATATTTTAGGCTTAATACGATGATCAGGGATATTCGCATCGATATTTTTTAAAGATACCACTAATTTATCAATGTTAAGTGTCAGACCAGCTGCTGGTGTCTTTACTCCTCCGAGCTGGTCAACGAGACGGTCAAATCTCCCGCCCCAAATAATAGGCTCTGCGCTACGCGATGCTCCTTCTGGAATAAATTCAAAAATATTCCTCATTTGATAACTTCGTCTCTTAATTAAAGTATGATCCAAAATATATGGAATTTTAATTTCATCTAGGTACTCTATTATGTGTTTAAAATGAGCTCTCGAATCTTCGTCTAAATAATCTACGGATTGTGGAGCTTCCCTATTAATCTCTTTGCAATCCTCTTGCTGACATATTAAGATCCTAGTTGGGTTATCTTTGGCGAAATCTCGACAGTCCGCGCAAAGCTTCTTTGTCTTGGATCGATAATATTCTTTTAATGCTTTTGTATAGGCGGCTCTTGAGCTACCATCGCCAATGCTATTAATATGAACATTGTAATTATCAAAGCCTAAGCCTTCTAAAATTTTATAACCCAAGAAAATAAGTTCGGCATCAACAATTTCGGACTGATCGCCCATCGTAACGGCACCTAGGACGTTTGCATATCTTTCGGAATCATCTTCGCCAGGATTATTCTCAATGACTGGCCCCATAAAAAATAACTTGATGGGATGCTGCCAGGAATTCATGCCATTGGTGACAAAAGCTCTAGCGATGGCTGCATTGAAATCATATCGCAATGCTAAGATTTCATCTTTATTTTTAATCGTGAATATTTTTTTCTCAATTGTATCGTCGTCTTCAAAGGCACGCCAATAGAGATCGGCATTCTCGATAATCGGAGTCTCAATTTTCTCGAAACTATAATAATCTAGCAGTGATTCCGCCTTTTTTAGAATATGCCTCCAACACCTTAAGTCATCGGGAAGAACCTCCCTAATGCCTTTTGGCAGGTCAACTTGTTTTTGTTTTCTTGTTCGTGCCATATTAATTTTCTACTCGTGCAATTGTTCCGACTCTATTAAGAGGATAAAGCCTAAGAAATGGTCGTCCGATAATTAATGATTTTTTTACTGGTCCGAATGCTCTTGAATCATGACTCTGTAATCTATTGTCACCCATAACAAAATACTCATCATCATCTAGCTTTATCCGATCTGCGCCTAAAGTTTGCTGAAATAAGTCTAGGTAGTTCTCCATTAATATCATCCCGCTAGGGTTGGGTCTGTTATAAATGATTACCGAATTATTCTTTACCTCAATCGTCTCACCAGGCAAACCGACAATACGTTTGATAAAAAACTGTTTGGTGTCATACGGATATCTAAAAATCACAACATCTCCTCTTTTGGGCTCATTGAATCTATATCCTATTTCATCGACTATTAGATAGTCTTTATCTAAGAAATTGGACTCCATAGAGGGTCCCTTAACAAAGAACGGCTGGACCAGATAATACCTTATTGGCAGGATTATGGCAAGCGATATTAAAACTGTCTTGATTACTTCCCAGACAAAAGCCGCCAAGTCAAAACCTATCGACTTCTCCGCTGGTATATTGGCACCATTTTGCTCAATGTTAGTCATTTGTTCGTCAGACATGGCTTAAATTTTACCATAAATTTTGACTATTTCAAACCCCACTCCACCACCTCATTTTCTCATCGGGTCCTCGACTGCGTCATTCCTTTCGAGGCATCAGTTAAGAATCTACCAAAAGAATAGGTACCCTCGCACTAATGATTTTCTATAGGTATTGCCCTCGACCTATTCTTTTGGATTCTTAATCATCTGCCTCTCTATTCATTCCTAGTCTGCGGATGATGAGAAAATGGGGTGGTTGCACTTTGCTTATAAGTAGATCACTCCGTCGTGCTGTGCAAGCTCATTCAGAATGGCCAGGCTTCGCTAGGTTATTATTTAAATAAAAACACTGCGAATCTCGCAGTGATCAGCAGACAGTACTGGATTTCATAAATTAGAGTTCATCCACTAATCACTCTGAATGTGAGTCCGGCTAAACCTAGCCAATTGGGCGAAATATCTGAAGGAGTAAGCATTCGCCCACTCTTGAGTATCTCTGTAAACTGATCATTAGACCATACGCCCATAAGCGTGTTCATGTTTACAGAAACAAGTTCTAGCCTTAAGCCGGGTCTTAACTTCAGTGACTGACTAAAGGCCGAGATGGTATTAGCCAATTTCATGGCCAGATTCAAGGTCTTAAGCTCGTCGGTGAAATCGCCATGGATGGCATAGCTCCTATACCTATCAGCTGAAAGAACTAGCTCATCTTTTCCTTTTGAAAGCGAGATTTCCAACTCATCCCCGGGACGAACCTTATCGATAAATAACACTAAACTTGCATAATTATGCATGCGGACCCCCCCCTCTTAAAGATACCAATATGTTAATATGTTTGGGCAGTTCCGTCAATAGTTACAATTTATTAATTTCGCATATACTATCCTTATGGTTAAAAAATTAAAAGTAATAATTGGTCTAGGAAATCCTGACGAAGAATACGTGGGAACACGGCATAATGTGGGTTTTATGATGTTAGATTATGTTGCGAAGAAGAATGATGGCGGAGAATTTGAGTTAGATAAAAAGATCAATGCTCTATCGACTAAAGCCAAGATCGATACAATACCCGTTGTCTTACTAAAACCCCTGACATTTGTGAACAAGACTGGGGAGGTCGCCATCAAGGCTAAAAACCTATACAAAGCTAAACCTGAAGATATCATATTAATTCATGATGATCTGGATATAGAATTTGGCAATATCAAACTATCATTTGATAAAAATTCTGGCGGTCATCGTGGAGTTGAATCAGTTATGAAATCCTTGAAAACTAAAAAGTTCTGGCGATTGAGAATCGGCACCGCTAACAACATTTTAAAGAAAGCTTACAAAATGTCAGAAAAGAAAAAGAATGAAGCCATAATAGATTTCGTCCTTGGTAAGTTCGGTAAAAAAGAAAACGAAGAATTAAAATCAATATTCAAAGAGGGCCTAGAAAAAATCACTCAAATTAATAGTTAAACAGGCATAAACTGACCTCGAGACTTTTAAGAGACTATCGTAGCGCGACGGCGCGAGATAGAGGCTGATTCTCAGTAGAGAATACAGCCGTGTGATTAAAAGTTTTGAGGTCGGTTTATGTCGCTCTATTTGCAGAACCTAAAACTCCGCCATCGGCGGAGTTTTAGGTTAAATTACAGAGTGCTATTCTTCAATTCTCTTTCTCAAATCACCAATCATACTCTCGGCGTGTTTAACACCACCCATACCAAAGGCTAAACCAAGAGCTATCGAACCAGCGGCAACAACACCAATGATTACTATCCTGATTATATCCTCGGCAACTTTCAATTGATTTAGCGCAATCAAAAGAGTAAAGATAAAGATAGCCCATTTTGTTAAAGCACCTAAGAAATTGGCAGAAACTAATCCAGCCGCCTTAACTGATGCCCTGACCACATCCTCCAAAAACTTGGCAACCAATATACCTATAAGCAATACAACTGCCGCTACAATCACGTTTGGAAGATAATAAACAACTGTTCTTAAGAATTCGGTTACTTGGTCTAAACCAAGAATATTCGTCATCGCCATTAAGAAAACGACGATGAAAAACCACTTAACTAATTCGTAGAAGAACATCGGACTGTCAAGTCTGAAACCACTTCTTTCCCAAGCCCTTCTAAATCCTACTCGACTTAAGGCATTATCAATGTGTAGAACTCTAACAATTTGATAAGCAGCCTTACCTAATAATATAGCGATTAGCCATCCAACTAAAAAGACGACCAAAGCCGCCACAATACGAGGAACAAATCCGGCCACCCCAGTCCAGAGGGTTAAAAGAGAACTCCTTATAATATCTGACGCAGCTACAACTTCTAACATACAGACACCCCCTTCCTTTGCCTCGCCGAAGCCCCAAAGGGGCGAAGACGGGTCTTTGTATGAATTATCACCTTTTCATTTTAACATTTTTGCCCATATCCCCCGCAAGTCTTCTGTTGATAACAAAAACCGAGCTTTAATGCTCGGTAAAAGGATCAAGAATCTCAACTTCAATGAGACGAATAAAATCGTCTCCTCCCAATGTTGGTGTGTGGCTAACGCCAATCATTTCTCGAAAATTATAGCCATTAAACCAATTGATCAAACGATCGGCATACTGAAGACCCAATACGCCCTTTAGATATTTACTTTTTAGATCTCGCACTCTAATTCTCTCCACACTATCAATTCTCACTAAACAGATGGGATAATATCCGCTGAGAAAAACCCTGTGTATTGATCCGGGGCCGGTCTGGCCATGCCCCAGCAACACCCTATCAATGAATCTCTCGGGAATAGCAATTGTAAACTTGAAGCCAATGAAACGAATTACTTCAATCGCTCGATCGGCCCAATCATCTGACGGACATGCAAGAATAATGTATGGGTACTGATATGCATCAATCAACTCCAATATTGTCGAAAACCTGCTAAGTCTATCAGCTGTGAAAACTTGATAATCTCCAGACATGGATCTTCTCCCGTTTTCAAAAACCTAATCTCTTATACAATAAATCCGGCGGCCTTGCAAGGCCACCAGATTTGTTATTTTAAATCACAGGAATATCTATTTTTTTGACTTCTTCTTCGGGTACCCCTATCTCTATAACATTCTTGACCCGATCCACCATTAAGCCCAATCGTTTTTCGGAATCATCATAGGCTGACTTAGCATTAGATATATGCTTGCCCAATTTCTGAAACTCATCGGCCAGCTTTCCTCCATCAACAACAATTCTATCCAATCTCTTCATGATATCTTTCGTTTGTTTGTTTATCTGCACATCTTTAAACCAGTGCAGAATAGCCGAGATCGAAAGTGCAAATGTATTCGGCGAAACTAGTTGTATTTTTTTGGTACGCGCATATTTTGATATGTCTACGTCTTTTACATTATTTATCAGCTCGTAATACACGGTTTCAGCTGGAACATACATCAACGCCCAATCAGTAGTTCCTTCAGATGGCAATAGATACTTCGAAGATATCTCGTCAATCTTTTTCTTAACGTCCGAATAAAATAATTTTCTGAATATATCTCGATTAATATCATTATCTGCATTAACCATCTTTTCAAAATTCTCCCAATTAAACTTCGAGTCTATCGGTAATAATAAATCATTTGGCAATTTCAAAACGGCATCTACGGCTTCGCCGGATTTAAAATAGTGCTGAAGTTCATAGTGGTCTCTGGAAAAATACTCGCTTAGAGCGGCCTCTAACGAAGCCTCACCCCAGATACCTCTTAATTTTGGCGACTTGAATATGTCTTGAAAAGAAGAGACACTCTTAACTGAATCGTGCATCTGCTTAAGATTTTCTTGTATTGTGGTCATACCCTGAGTAAAACCCTGAACCTGCTGATGAACTGTTAGGGTTGCTCTTTCCGAAGCTTGTCTTGATTTTTCTAGCTGATCATTCATTAAAGATGAGAATGAATCAAATCTCTGATGCAAAGCTAATAAACCCTGATCAGGTTGGCTGGTATCTTTCTTATTTCTTACAGTCAAAAAGATATTGATACTAAGCATTATCAGTGCCGCCAAAGAAACTATTAATATTAAGACATTCAATTGATTCATATCACAAATATATACTTAAAGTTTAAAATTTCAAACTAGCAAGATGTTTCGTTTGGTGGACCCCGTTAGAAATTACACGGGGTATATAAATAGAGATGCTCCTAGGTGATTACTATTATTTAACAACTATTTCTAACGGGGTGGACCCGAGCGGACTCGAACCGCTTACCTCCTCATTGCAAATGAGGCGTTCTACCGGATGAACTACGGGCCCGATACTTCCACAAAACAACTAATCTGCTACAATATATCATAGTTTCTTGACATTTTGAAGAGACCGCCATGACAACACTAACAGGCAAATTTAATCATGCGACCATGCCAAATACTAAGCTTACGATATCAGATGGTGCCGCTACAGAGATCGCTAGAATATTAAAGAAGAATAATGCCAGCGCGTTACGTATAGCCATAAAAGGCGGTGGCTGTTCTGGTATGGAATATGTCATTCAACTAGAAAGAACCCCACATAAAACTGATACTATATTTGAAGGCCAAATATCCGTAGACGATGATATTCTAAGATTTGTCCTGGTAATTGATCCCAAAAGTCTTATGTATATTGAAGGTACGGAGATTGATTGGGAGATTGTTAATCTTTCTCCAAAGATGGTCTTTAGAAATCCTCAAGCTCAATCATCGTGCAGTTGTGGTCTGTCATTTGACCCTAGAATAAAAATCTAAAAAGCCCCCCCCAGAGGGGCCTTTTATTTTAGGATATTTATACTTCTACTGGAGTATCTTTTAGATGAGCAATAAGGTCTCGAAGTTTATTAATATCATTTTGCATAAGAGTCTTTACCGATGCATCATTAAGAGCAGTCTCTGGATGAAATGTCGGAAGTAATTCATAGCTACCAAAATTTAATGTTCTACCATGAATATTATCTAGGGGTAATCTAACACCTAATCCATTCAGGGCTGTATTGCCAAGAGTAACAACAATTTTCGGACCAACCGTTCTAATCTCTTCTTTTAAGAATGGGCCATTGGCTTTTAGCTCTTTGGCGGTTAGTGCCTTATCGGCGCTAGATGAATATTTAACTACATTGGTGACATAGACTTTCTTTTTATCTATACCGGCGACTTTTAATAACTGATTGAGTAATTTTTCAGATGGCCCCGCAACCGGTTTGTTGCTTTCATGCTCTAGCGGCCCAGGAATATCGCAAACAAAAACCACATGGGATCCTATTTGTCCTTTTCCAAATATCAGCTTTTTACTACCAAATTTCTTCTTGATAGCAAGATTAACTTGATTTAGGCTGGGTTTGTTTGACATATTCTTTTCCTATAATCTACCATAATTAATAATTTTTGACAAGGGCATTAGAAAACTGGGCTTGATGATCACCTATTTTTTTGATACTATTTTGAAGTAACTTTTTCTATTCTGGGTGCGTAGTTCAGTGGTAGAACGCTGTCCTGATAAGACAGAGGCCGAAGGTCCGATTCCTTCCGCACCCACCATAACAATACAACTGCCAATAGGCAGTTGTATTGTTGAGTAGAGCTACAGGAATCGGACTAAAGTCCTCCCGAATTTTTTACGCCTACTCTGCCATACGGCAAATACGCAGGCTAAAATTCGGGATCAGAATGAAGCAGTTCATTCTGATCTCTTCCGCACCCACTAAATTACTAAAACACGGCCGAAAGGCCGTGTTTTAGTAATTATTTTCTCGTGATCACTTTTCGCACTTTATCTTTGATGCTCTCCGCATCTAGCCCGTATCTTTTGATTAGTTCTCCCGCCGTACCTGATTGCCCGAACTGGCGAATCACAGCTACAAATTCTTGTGGTGTTGGCCTAACAAACGCTAGGGTTTGCGCGATAGCTGAGCCTAGTCCGCCTTCAACTTGATGATCCTCCGCACTCACTATACATCCTGTTTTATTTACTGACCCAACAAGTGTCTCTGTATCTATAGGGCTAACCGTGTGCATATTAATAACTTCGCATTCGATCCCCTCTTTCGCCAAATCTTCAGACGCTAATATAGCTTCACTCAATATCCAACCACAACCAACAATAGTTACATCTTTACCTGCCCGTAGAATGTTGGCTTTTCCGATCTTAAATTCATCATCTTCTCTTGTTAAGACAGGGGTAGCTTCTCGACTTAAACGAATATATACTGGTCCGCCAATCTCTACTGATGCAATTGTGGCCTTCCTAGCTTCTTCGGCATCGCAAGGAATAATTACGGTCATGTTGGGCAGACATCGCATAATAGCAATATCTTCTAGCGCTTGATGCGTAACTCCATCTGCCCCAGTGATTATTCCCGCATGACTACCTACAATCTTAACTGGAAAATTATTTATAGCTATTGCCGTTCTAATTTGTTCCCAATTTCTACCAGGACTAAAAATAGCATATGATGCCATAAAAGGAATCTTGCCATAATTGGCCATACCCGATGCGATCGTAGCCATATTCTGCTCGGCCACACCACATTCAACAAATCTTTCCGGAAATTTTTCCTTGAATTCTTTTAATCGAACGGATTCTGCCAAATCAGCGCTTATCGCGACTATCCGCTCGTCCTTCTGGGTAATTTCAATAATCCCTATTCCAAACCCGTCCCTTGTTGATTTTTTATCCATGTTTATTCCGTGAATTTGAAGGTAGAGAGGATCTGATTAAAAAGCGGGTCTAGATTTATTTTTTTATCATATGGCAGAAAAGTCGCCGGATATATAGTAATTTGGTAATACGTTTCGCCACGGCGAGAGATCATAGCCAAAGAATCATGGGGAGCATCTTGGCCGGGAACGCCATCATTGAACTCCCAATTAGTCCACTCGACTCCAGCTAATATACTTTTTGATCCTGTTACATCTTTTCCTAGATCTTCCTTGCTAGAGGTAAAGGATATCCGCCGATATTCATTTTCGGATATATTTTTTGTGATTTCAATACTGTTATGGGTCAGGCTTATGCCAAATTTGACGTCTTTTGGCAACCAATCTTTCGGATATTTAAACTCGAAGCCATATTCTTTATTAGTATATGTTTGCCAATCTGCAGTTGGATCTGGCCTTGGTGTGAATGTCGGGATAACAATATCCGAACTTTGTTTCTGCCAATACCAGATACCACCATAAGCCACACCAGCCAAAATAAACACCAAGACCAAGATAATAATTAAAGCTTTTTTTGACATACCAGGGCCAGGAGTGAGTGTGTTAGAGTTCATACTGGTACTAGGTAAGGCTGGGGACGCAACCATCGGAGGAGTTGATTGAGCTTGATCAATTGGGTGAACTTGCTCATTATTATTTATTGTTTCCATTTTTTATTTATTAATTTGCCCTCAGTTATTCAGTCGAACTTTATCGGCTGACTTCAAAAAATAAACATCATATTAATTCCTACCTAATTTGATCAAATTGCCATCATGTATATAAATGTGGAGATAATCAATGCTATTAATATTATAACAGCTATCAAGCTATGAAATCTTGAGTTTGGCGATTTATTCCTAGAAAAGCCACCTAGAGCCCCTACAAAAAGTGTGAGCCAAATGACAAAAACGGTGATAAAAAGTATAAATAAATGTGCATATCCAGGAAAATTTACTAGACATTCCATCCCATCACATGGCCGTAAATTCCTAACATAGAAAAAGTATATCGCGAACGCTGAGATTCCACCGACTATTGCTTCGATGAGCACAATCAACAGCAGACTGTATTTTTTTATCATAAAAGTTTAGATTAATTGTTTCATAAATCTATCGGCCTCTTCTTTTGTCGGAACCTTGGCATGCCAATGATAATCATTTTCTATCTCTAAGACACCCTTGCCTGGAATAGTATTAGCTATGACTGCGGTCGGTTTACCTTTTGTATTTTTTGCTTTTTCGATTGTATTAATAAATTCCTCCGCATTATTGCCGTCACATTCCAATACCTGCCAACCAAAAGACTGATATTTAGCCACCAATGGTTCTAATGGCATTATATTTTCCGTATTACCGCCTGACTGTATTTTGTTTCTGTCTACTACAGCAATTAGATTGTCTAATTTGTATTTTGCGGCAAACATTATGGACTCCCACGTATTACCTTCGTCGTGTTCGCCATCAGATAAAATGCAATAAATTTTAAAATCACGGTTATCTCTTTTAGCCGCCAGGGCATAACCAGATGCTTGGCCTAAGCCTAGGCCAAGCGGCCCAGAAGTTGATTCAATACCCGACAATCTCCCCTTCTCTGGGTGACCCTGCAATCTTGAATCTAATTTACGCAAGGTTCTTAATTCTTCTACTGAAAAATACCCGACCATGGCCATGATCACATATTGGATTGGACATATGTGGCCATTGGATAAAAATAATCTGTCTCGCTCTACCCATTCAGGATTCTTAGGATCGTGTTTCAAAATATTAAAATAAAACGCCGTAAATACATCGGCCATACCTAGAGATCCAGCTAAATGTCCCGAGTCTGCTTCCGCCAACGTTTCAATAACAATTTTCCTAGCCTCTCTGGCTCTATTTTTTAATTGATCGGCATCCATTAAATTTATCTTATAAATATTTTTAATAATGCTATCAGAGCTATTCCTATCCAAACAACATTCAAAACGACTGATTGCCATGCCTCGTGATACCATGAGTCAGCTATAATACCGAGAGATCCGGAAATATTAAGAAACGCATACCAAAAATTTGACGTGTTCAAAAGATCAAAATAACTTAATGCATACGCCAAAACAATAGCTATCATGCCATACCATCCAAACCCACCAACTATTTCATGATTTTTTGTTAACAAATATTTCGAAATATTAACTTGCACCCATACTATTCGGAACCATTATCAAGATGGGACCTAACCATATCGCCATCCACTAAAATTTCTTGCGAATCGCTCTCTGGGAGTGGCTCAGAATGTAACCTTTCATATTCGTCCACGGTAGCCTTTACGGCTTCAATAGAAATATCAATCCCACTTTCTTTGAGGGCTCGTTGGATATCTCTCAATATTTTAGCTCCACGAAATTCTTCCTGAAGTTCTTCTCTGCTAGGTAGTTCTTTATTGTTTGTCATATTTATTAAAATAATTTAGCAATTTCTAGAACATGTCGAACTAGAGTATTGGTATAGCCGAATTCATTATCATACCAAGAAAAGACTGTGCAAAGATCTCCATCAACAACTTTAGTTAAAGATAGGTCAGCCAATGCCGCACAGGGTTCACCAATTATATCGGTCGAGACTATCTGTTCGGTAGTAGTTCTAAAAATTCCCAGCCACCTTGGCTCACCCTCAGCCTGCTTTAAAATATTATTTATCTCTTCGACTGTTGTTGGTCTTTCAGAAACAAAAGTGATAACCGAAATTGAACCATCAATTACGGGTACCCTTAATGACATCCCGTCAAACTTATTTTCCAGAGATTTTACTGCACGAGTAACAGCAATCGCCGCACCAGTAGTTGATGGCGCTATATTTACTGAAGCAGCCCTACCACGCCTAAGATCTGATCCCTTGGTAGGTCCGTCAGCTAATAATTGCGTCGTTGTCATGGCATGGGTAGTACTTAAAAATGCTTTTTTGACACCTAACTTATCAACTAGAATTTGTATTACCGGTGCAACTGAATTGGTCGTACAGGAGGCATTTGATGATATAGAGCAAGATTTGATATTCTCTTCATTTACTCCCATCAAGACCGTCTTGTTGTCTTCTGTATCTTCATCTTTAGCAGGCGCAGTTAGCACAACTCGCTTCGCACCAGCCTGCTTGTGAGTAGAGGCTTTTTCGTAACTTTCAAATACACCCGTTGCCTCAATAACAATATCTACGCCAAGTCGATCCCACGGTAACTTTGTCGCATCTTTTTCTTGAAGGAATACAATCTCTTTATCGTCTATCACTAATTTACCATTCTCAACTTTTACTTTTTTGTCATATCTTCCATAGACAGAATCAAATCTCAGAAGATACGCTAAGTTTTCCAAATCCCCAAGATCGTTTATTGCCACAATTTCAAGCTCGGGCCTCTCAATCGCCAATTTCAGAAACGCTCTTCCGATTCGACCAAATCCATTTATTGCTATTTTTGCCATAAATATATCATACCAAAAAACTACAAAAGTCTAAACGATTTGCGATGGATAGCGCAGGGACCGATAGACATCAATTGGGCGTAATGTTGTTTGGTACCATATCCTTTGTGAATTTCGAAACCATATTTAGGATATTTCTTGGCATATTTAGCCATTAACTTGTCGCGATAAACTTTGGCCATAATTGACGCACAGGCAATCACAAAAACCTTACTGTCCCCTTTCGTGATAGTACGTTGCTTAATTTTAAGGCTGGGAATTTCGTGTAGACCATCGACCAATACCATTGCGCGTGTTCCGCGCGCCAGTCCGCTTACTGCCCTTTTCATGGCCAACTTTGACGCTTTGTGAATATTCAACCTATCAATAGTTTTTGGCTGGCAAAAACTTATTTTATATTTAAAATATTTAATTTTTATTAATTCTTCAACAATTACTTCTCTTCTCTTGGCAGATAACAATTTAGAATCATTTACATTCTCTAAATTTTTAGATTTCCCTAAATAGAATAGTTTATCAAAATAGGCCGCACATACTACCACCGGTCCGGCTAAGCAACCCATACCAACTTCGTCCACGCCAATAACTTGGCCATACCCAGACTTGATATATTTGCTTTCTGTGTTTTTATTTGGTAGCATCGTGGTAGATCTTTATGGGGTATCATCATGGCATTCTGTCATCGTTGCGGGCATGAAGAAACCGAAGGAAACAAGGTTTTGAGTGGTGATGTCTTTCTGGGGCGAGGCATCGAGCCAATTCAGTGGCACTTGTGCGAACAGTGCTTCGATGATGGCTGGATCCCTGTAATGCATATCCGAACTAACATACTGGTCTACTCCTGGCACAATGGTATGGCTAATTGTAGAACTTTTATCGTCTAATCGCCGTCAGGCGATTTTTTAATTCATAAATCGCAATGCCAGTAGCTACAGATACATTCAATGATTCTTTCTTGCCGTGCATTTTGATTTCAATAATATGATCGCATGATTTTAAAATACCCTTCCCTACTCCCACTACTTCATTACCAACAACCAATGCAATCTTTTTTGCTTGATTTAATTTTCTTATATCAATACTCTGCTTCGATTGTTCTAGCGCAAGTATCTTTATCCCATTTTTTCTTAATCTTTTCACGATATCAATCGTTCTTTTGGAGTATTCCCATGGAACAAATTCATCAGCACCTAGCGCTGATTTTGATATTTTCTCATGAGGCGGAATTGGTGTAATCCCGCAGAGATAGATCTTGCTGACGCCAAAGGCGTCAGCACTTCTGAATATTGAACCAACGTTCTCACGACTACGGATATTATCCAGAATAAGTATCAATTGCTTATCACTCATAACATGCTATAATTTATATCATGAACAACCCATTTAAACCACTTATTTTGGTCGGAACGATAGTGCTTGTTGTTTTAGCTATATTTTTATTAGCCAAAACGAATCAGACACTAAACACGGCAGCTACTACAAATACGGTCTCCTTCGCAGGAGAAGGCAAGGTATCTGCAAAGCCTGATATTGCCATTATATCAGCAAGCATAGTTACTCAAGCCGTAGATTCTAAGAGTGCTCAAAATGACAATAGCACTAAGTCAACAAAAGTTACGGAATTTCTTAAGCAACAAAAGGTAGAAGACAAAGATATTAAAACTTCGGGATATAATATATACCCTCAGCAGAAGTATCCTCCCTATGGCGGTCAGCCAACAATTACAGGCTATCAAGTTACTCAATCATTCGAGATTAAGGTTAGAGATTTGGGTAATATTGGCACTGTCTTGAGTGGCCTAGTTTCTGCTGGTGCAAATCAAGTCAGTAATCTGGGCCTTCAAGTTGAAAATCCGGAAGCTCTCAGAGATGAAGCGCGACAGAAGGCAATTGTAGATGCCAAACAAAAAGCGAAGACTCTTGAGAAACAAGTTGGTATCAGTTTGGGTAAGGTTGTTAACTTTACAGAGAACACCGGAGGCTATCCTTATCCAATGATGTATGAATCAAAAGCTATGGGCATGGGCGGCGGTGGCGTTACGCCAGATGTTCCAGTTGGCGAAAACGAAATTACGATTAGTGTCTCCCTGACTTATCAGATTAAATAATACAGATCCTGGAAATTAAAAAAATATCATAAAAGCCGGTCGCATATGCGACCGGCTTTTATATTTTATCAATTTGACACAGACAACCAGCACAAATGTGATTTTCTACTCTACCACATTATAGAGCTCCGATTTCCCCTTCGGACCAGGGATAATTCATACAACGATTTGTCTATAAATAAACAAACGATGCTTAAACTATATCGACACTTACCAATCTATCTGAGACTTCGTATAGAAATTTCTAGAATAGAAAGGAGGTGATCCAAGAGCAGCTTCCGCTACCCTTGCCTTGTTACGACTTAGTCCCTGTCATCGATCCTACCGTGTCCCTACGTGTAAATATAGGTCTTCAGGTATTACCGACTCCCTTGACTTGACGGGCAAGTATCCTCTCGGAATGAAGAGTTGATGTTCCCATCGTACCTGCGGTTTTCCCGCATACGACGAGCTCCTAATGCATTTTTGCTTTCATCTTAAGTAGATTACACAATCCACTATTGCTATGATGTTCTTCTTTGTTCAATCTATCCATTATCTCGCAGAATATCTTGAAATCTTTGGCTTTTGACCTAAACTTCGGTTTATTCTTCTTGAAGAATGGAATGATTATCCTGTTTAAATCGCCCCAATTGAATACCTCATATCGGTAGCAATTTTGATGATTTACGCGAACATCTTTCTGGAAGTATACGCTACCACAACCAAAGAATCTTTTTAGCTCATAAAGAATGTCTTTATCTTTCTCTATGAGTTTAATATAGAATCTCGGTTCGGCTCGTACCCTCCTTTTGACTTCAACTGATGATTTAGGGTTTCGAAGGTAGACAGTAAAGCTACCCTCTCCATCTACTAAACCAATGATGTAGTCTGATGAAAGCATACATTAAGAGTAGATCCTTCGGCCATACTTATTATCCATAAATACAGATTACTATGATCTAGCTGACTTCTGACGCGGCGTCAATTCCATTATGCCATATATCATCCTATTAGAATAGTTGGTATTTACGTCAGATATCCCTGGGTTAGTTAAATTTCTCTTCCAAGCATCTCTTATAGTCTTTTTCAAGAATCTTCTCTATGCTCACTGCCCAACCATAGATCGATTAGACTTTTGTGCATAAGAGCTGCTTTTTGCTTTAAGCTCCTTCGGTAGGACCCTCGCGGATCATACCTAGCTTTTTACTACGCCTCATGGCGACATGAGAGAATGGATTTGAACCATTTAGAAATATAACCTGCCAGGCGCTTTTATTGTGAGTGCAAAATTCGAGAACGTATTCACCGCAGCGTGATGATCTGCGATTACTAGCAATTCCGGCTTCAAGGAGGCAAGTTGCAGCCTCCTATCCGAACTGGGGGTGCCTTTGATGGGATTAGCTCCACCTCGCGGTTTGGCAACCCATTGTAACACCCATTGTATCATGTGTGTAGCCCAAGGCATCAAAGGGCCACGCTGACTTGACGTCGTCCCCACCTTCCTCTTTCTTACGAAAGCAGTTTCGTCTGACACTTATAACAGACGATGGGGGTTGCGCTCGTTAATCCACTTAAGGAGACCACTCACGTGACGAGCTGACGACAGCCGTGCAGCACCTGCTCAGCACCCTCGAAGGCTACTCTGTTTCCAGAGTATGCAGCTGAGTTTCAAGCCTTGGTGAGGTTTCACGCTTAGAGTCGAATTGAACCACATGATCCACTGCTTGTGCGAATTCCCGCCTATTTCTTTGAGTTTTAAGCTTGCGCTCGTACTTCCCAGGCGCCAGACTTAACGCGTTAGCTACGCCACTGGAAGGGTCGATGCTCCCAATAGCTAGTCTGGATCGTTTAGGGCGTGGACTACAAGGGTATCTAATCCTTTTTGATCCCCACGCTTTCGCGATTGACCGTCAGCAAACTGCTAGCAAGCTGCCTACGCTTTTGGTGTTCCGTGCGATATCAATGGATTTCACCCCTACACCGCACGTTCCGCTTGCCTCTCGGCTGCTCTAGTCGTACCGTTTCCGACGCGGTCCCAAAGTTAAGCCTTGGGATTTAACGTCAGACTAATACAACCGGCTACTCGCTCTTTACGCCCAGTAATTCCGGATAACGCTTGGGGTCTCTGTATTACCGCTGCTGCTGGCACAGAGTTAGCAACCCCTTATTCTCGTGGTACCGTCAGGACCCCCGACTCTGGGTATTTTGTGGTTCTGAAAGCTAAAAATAATACGAGTTCGCGAAGCGACGACAAAGACGTACTAAATGTACTTCGAGGAGAAGCGACAAAGAAATCGTATTATTTTTAGCTTCCCCTTAGGGCGGGCTAATTTAAAACAATTTCATTGTTGCTCGTCACTCGTGTACATTAGAGTACACTTCATTCCTCGCGTCGCGAATTTGTTTTAAATTCGCTCCGTCAGAATTCACAAAATACCCAGAGTCGGGGGTCTAATTCTTCCCACGCAAAAGCGGTTTACGACCCGAAGGCCTTCTTCCCGCACGCGGCGTCGCTCGATCAGGCTTTCGCCCATTGTCGAATGTTCTTGACTGCTGCCACCCGTAGGTGTACGAACCGTATCTCAGTTTCGTCGTTGAGGGTCGCGCTCTCACGCCCCCTACCCGTCATAGCCTTGGTGGGCTTTTACCCCGCCAACAAGCTGATAGGACCTAGGCCACTCTCAAAGCGTCTTGCGACTTTACTCTTGCGAGACTATCGGGAATTAGCTAATCTTTCGACTAGTTGTGCCCGACTTCGAGGTATGTACCAAGGTGTTACTAACTCGTTCGCCACTATGCAAAGTATTGCTACCTTGCATCGTTCGACTTGCATGCCTTATCCACGCCGCCAGCGTTCATCCTGAGCCAGAATCAAACTCTCTTAAAATGATCCTTCTTTTAGTTGCCTAAAAATTTAGGAAATGGCTGGTTGACTGTATCAAATTGACAATGATCTCTCCGAAACTAGCTCTGCTATAATAGCAGAACCACGATTGTCCAGTCAACCCGGACAATCGTGGTTCAACTACTTGCCTCACCATAGTCGCTTCTGACGTCGGCGAGCGTACCTGATTGTTTAGATAATGTTATCTATTGGTACTGCCATTCTACTCGCATTCTACAAGCAGGTCAAGTATCGTGTGGATATAACGAAAATAAATAAAAAAGGCCGTTTAGGCCTCAAGCAATGACCTGAGCTTATCAATGGCTTGGTTAGCGACATTGACTTGCATATCAAGATATTCTTTATCCATGATACCCTCTATATAAATTGGTCTATTATCTGGATCAACTAGGCTAGTCACTCCTAGATAAAGTTGATTAATTAGCCTAGAGCTAGTGAAACAGTGACGGTTATTGCCATCAAATGTTAATGTAACATCCAGACCGCCACCCTCCGTATGACCTAAAACAATATTTAGACCATCATATCTAGAAACATATCTGGTTTCCATCCATCCCCTCCAATTCTTAAACCTATTGAGTGTCCAGCTAATTTTACGAGACCTAGTTAATCGTATAAGTAGGTATACCAATTCATCTCCAAAGAATTTATTGTCTAAAATAAAATCACCATGATCAGTTTCGATGTATGCACCATGTCTATCTAAAGATGCCAAGTCTTCTTGGGATAAATTGTTTATCCTAAGGTCTACACCTAGATACTTCTCGGGCTTATGAACTTCGCACATATCGTCTTCTCTCTCAACGAACTGGACATAATATATATCTTGGCCTGACTTTAGTCAACCAAAAATACTGTGCCAGCTGGCGCAGTATTTTTGGTTATTTCGAATTTTTCTTCCGCCATCCCTCTATCTTGGCATGGTCGCCAGAGAGTAAAACTGATGGTACCTTTAGCTTCTTGCCCTTCATTATATATACATCGGGACGGGTGTACTGGGGATGTTCGAGATTAGATCCACTCGAAAAACTCTCATTCTCAATAGATTCTTCTTTTGCGATTACACCAAATATCAATCGAGATACAGCTTCCATGATTACCATTGCTGCCGTCTCGCCGCCAAATAAAACATATTCGCCGATCGATATTTCTTCATCGGCAATATGTTTAGCCACTCTTTCGTCAACGCCCTCATAGCGACCACATATAAAAATCAGATTATCATATTTTGAAAGTTGCTGGGCTTTCTTTTGATTAAATATTTTACCTTTAGCAGACAGTAGAATTATTCTTGTTTTTTTACTCTTGGTTTTGACTTTTACGGCTTTGACGGCTTTGAATATCGGTTCAATCTTCATTACCATCCCTACTCCCCCACCGTAAGGTCGATCATCTACGGTCTTGTGATTATCGACTGTCCAGTCGCGCAAATTGAATATTTTAATTGAAAGAATTTTTTTCTTGATCCCGCGCGCAATTAAAGCCTCGTTCTTAAACGAGTCAAAGAAGTTTGGAAAAATTGTAATAATGCTTAACTTCATAAAATAAAAGCCCTATTTGGGCCAAATATCACAATAGTCCTGGCAACACTTAATACATGGGGCATCAACATGAAATGAATATTTTTCAAAACAACTAGGGCATTCAATGATGACTATTCCGACTATAGCCTTACCCCCAAGCCCGCGTGTTGCAAACGGTATTTCCGTAGAAAACCCGACTATACTATTATATTTTTCAAGGGGTTTTCCCAACCAAGCCCAACCACAACTCGGACAATCAAGTCCTTTTGACAACTTAATCGCAGCATTCCATGCCTCCCCCCAAGACCTATATTCCACATCACACCTCTCTGCAAATAACTACACATATATTACACCGCGATACCGTTAACGTCAACCATAAAACCCCTTACGGGGTTTTATGGTTAAATTCTTCTTTAAAGACTACAGATTTCCGAGATCATTCATAACGTCCTCAACATCTCTGGTCTTACCAGCTGAGCTTACGCTCGTGGCAGCCTCAGATCCTTCCGGCTCTTCAATCCTTAAATTCACCCTGGCATTGTTTCTCATGCCAACAATTCTGACAAGAGCTCTGATTGCCTTGGCGGTTGAACCGCTTCGACCAATCAATAGACCCATGTCTTCCTTGTGAACTTTTACTGAAAGAAGAACGCCGAGCTCATCAACGGTCCTATTAACGACAACGTCGTCAGGATGATTGACAAGCTCTTTGATAATGAATTCAACAAATGCTTTATCTTTATCTTGCGTCACTTTTCTGTGAACTGTACACCATTTACTACCCATCAACTGAGTTTTTAAACGGCTTTCAGTCTTATTCTTTTATTAAATTTCGACCTCCCTTCGGCAAGCTCAGGGCAAGCCCTCGTGGGAACTATTACTTACATATACTACCTCGCAAAAGTCAAAAAGTCAAAATTACAGTCTTTCGAGCGTTTTTAAGTTTTTCTCTGGAAAATAGATAAAAGCAAGCCCTACAACTATGCCAATGATCGCCGTTACGATATGATTACCTCCAAATAACCACTTATCTACAATATCTAATGCGACCCATACTCCCCGCCAAACTAATATCAACCCGACTGCGACCACAATACTTTTTGTAAAATATTCCAATCCTAGTTTTTTCATATTTATTTATTATATTACTATATTTACTATTCTATCTGGAATATATATAAATTTCTTAACAGGTTGATCGGCAATAAATTTCTGGACCTTGTCACTGGCCATAACTATTTTCTTAACTTCTTCTTCGGATAAACCAGTTTTTATTATTATGGCATCTCTTACTCTACCGTTTACTTGAATAACCAGATTAATTGATTCTTCTTTGAGTAATCCCTCATCAAATTTAGGCCAAGCCTCTAGGTGAATTGACTTTTTACCTGTCCGGTCAGGATTGCCTAGAACTTCCTGCCACAATTCTTCGGCAATATGCGGTGCGTACGGTGCTATTACTCTCAAGATTAATTCGTATTGTTTTTTGTTCAGCTTGTATTCTTCGCCAGTAATTTCCTCTAAGCTATTTAACATCTTCATCAATCCACTCACGCCAGTATTAAATTTAAGATCTTTAATGTCGTCTCCTACATTTTTAATGGCTCTGGTAATTTCTACATCAATCTCTGACCTCTCGCAAACTTTCAACTTTTTATCTTCATATCTTGAGACAAAATTCCAAATTCTATTTAAAAATCTTGAGACACCATTTATACCTTTCGGATCCCACGGTCCACCCTGTTCGTATGGACCCATAAAAGACAAATACATTCTAACTGTATCGGCACCATAATTCTTCACCTCAACGTCGGGATCAACCACATTGCCACGAGATTTAGACATTTTCTGGCCATCTGGACCGAGAATAATGCCATGATTAACACGGCCAGAGAATGGCTCATCGAATTTAGTAAAACCTAGGGAATGTAAGGCTTTAGTGAAAAATCGAGAATAAAGTAGGTGCATCGTGTTGTGTTCGGCGCCTCCTATATATAGTGGTACGGGAAGCCAGGCATCCATGTTCTTCTGACTAGCAAATTCGTCATTATTGTCTGGATCAGTGTAACGCATAAAATACCAGGACGAATCAACAAATGTATCCATGGTATCAGTTTCTCTTTCGGCTTCACCACCACATTTCGGACATTTAGTCTTTAACCACTTCTCTGATTTAGCCAATGGTGACTTGCCATCATCAGTTGGCTTGAAATCGTCCAGTTTCGGAAGCTTAATAGGCAAATCTTTTTCAGGTACAGGCATATAGCCACATCCTGCACATTTAATCATTGGGATCGGCACACCCCAATATCTTTGTCTTGATAAGATCCAATCGTGCAAACGATATTGCTTTACGAAATCTCCCAGCCCTTTTGATTTTAATTCTTCAATAATTTTCTTCCTCCCCTCTTCAGAAGTCAGACCATCAAATATCCCAGAATTAATTAGCTTGCCATCTTCTTCGTGAATAATCAGATCTTTATAAAATTTATTCTCTGCTAGCCATCTCCAAACACAATTTTTGTCCCAATTCTCACCAACAAATTCTGCCGCTAATCTATCGATTCTATTAGCGGTATCATTATCCAGTGTGATTCTTTCGATTCTCCCATCTTTGAACTTGAAAATAAATACAATTTTCTCACCAATATATTCATTCCAAAAGCCCGAATCTATTTTCTCGCATATCAATTTTTCATACTGTTCTACGGACTGTTTCGGTATTTCTATCATTCGATCCCCATCTTTTTTCTTTTCAACGATCTTAATCCCAATAGCTGTTAGGTCAGGATCTGATATCTTATTTGCCCCCATTAAATAACTTTTTACTAGAGCGCCTTCTTTGAGTACAACTTGTCTTATCGGAATATTAAATTTCTCTGCAAATTGAAAATCTCTGTCATCATGGGCCGGGACGGCCATTACTGCACCGGTACCATAATGAGCTAAAACATAATCGGCAATCCAAACATGGATTTCCTCATTGTTGATTGGATTAATAACTGTTACGCCTTTTAACTGAGCTCCAGTTTTACTTTTCACATTCGTCATTCTTTCTAACTCTGTCTTCCTTTTAGCTTCAGTGGCGTATTTCTCAACTTCATCCCAATTAGTTATATAGGGCTTAAGGTCTTGGACAAGTTTGTTTTCAGGCGCAAGCACAACATAAGTTGCACCAAAAAGCGTATCGGCACGAGTAGTAAATACTTCTATATTCTTATTAAAATCTTTTATCTTGAATTTAATCAGTGATCCTTCAGATCGGCCAATCCAATTTCTCTGAGCTAATCTCGTTGTCTCAGGCCATTCAACTCGATCAAGGCCATCTACTAAATCATCGGCAAAAGCCGTGATCTTAAACATCCATTGTGAAAGTTTCCTCTGCTCCACGTCAGTACCACAACGATCACATTTACCATTTATCACCTGTTCATTAGCTAAAACGGTTTTATCTTTTGAGCACCAATTAACCGGCGTCTCGGCTCGATAAGCTAGACCTTTCTCATAGAATTTCAAAAACATCCATTGAGTCCACTTATAATATTCCGGATCAATAGTTTGCACTTCTCGAGTCCAATCAAAAGTTGCACCCATGCTTTTTAATTGTTGAGTCATGTGCTTAATGTTCTCTTCCGTCCAATCTCGTGGATTTATTCCTCGACTTATGGCCGCGTTTTCGGCCGGTAGGCCAAAAGCATCAAAACCAATCGGATACATAACATTCTTGCCATTCATTCTCTGATAGCGAGCTAGAATATCCGGCAGAGCAAAGGCATACCAATGGCCGATGTGTAGATTGCCCGATGGATATGGAAACTCAACCAAAAGCAAATAGTTGTCCGCTCCGTCCACGGCTTCATGCATTTTTTCTTTCTCCCAATACTTCTGCCACTTCTTCTCTATTTTATCTGGATTGTATTTCTTCATTATTATCTTCTACTAAATATATAGAAATTCTAACTAAAAATCTACATTAAATAACTTCTTAGCATTTTGGTTGCAGATATTTACTAATTCTTCCAACTCCATGTTCTTTAATTCGGCAACTCGCTTGGCTACTTCTTTTACTCGCATCGGTTCGTTTCGCTGGCCACGATATGGTATGGGTGAAAGCCAAGGTGCATCAGTTTCCAAGAGTATCTGTTCGATTGGTGCATATCTTACAACTTCGTCATATTGATTAGCGAAGGTTATTATTCCATTAAATCCTAAATAAAATCCTAGATTTAAATATTTTCTTGCTTCGTCTACGGTACCAGTGAAAGAATGAGCCACACCTTGCATATCGCCCGATAACAGCTCAGCCATATCATCGTGAGCTGACTTTCCGTTCTTTTCGTTTCTAACGTGCAAAATCAGAGGCAAATCGTTCTCTTTGGCTAGATTAGCGAACTGTAAGAATATTTCTTTCTGTCTCTTCCTTTTTTCTTCTTCTGGAGTTCGATAGTAATCCAAGCCAACTTCGCCTATCGCTACCACTTCTTTGGTAATTATTTTTCCGTAACCTTCAATGTTAAAATTATCCCCTATTTCATCTGGATGAGCTCCAATTGTTGCCCATATCTTACCCTTGCATTCTTTAGCTAGTTCGATAGCCCCTTTAGATGATTTTAAATCTGCGCCTACGGCAATCATAAAAACGCCATCGTCGAGATTGCGTTTTATCATTTCTTCCTGATCTTTATCGTAATCGGGAAATTGCGGATGACAATGAGTATCGATTATTTTCAAGTTTGACAATGTTAATTATTTTACGTACTATTCAGACAGTTACTTTACACGAAGAAAACGATGTCATTACAATGGTTTGTCCTCTTCTACTTACTATTCGGACTGTTATTTCCTCAGATACTAATATTTACTGGTAAGCCCGTCGCATCCTTCGAAATCGAATCTTGGGGCATAAAAAGCGATGGGGATCATGTTGTCATAACCAACTGGAGGAAACATTTAATATTCCGAGCTCTTGCAATGATATGTTGGGGCCCAGTAGTAATATGGATGATACTTCTTAGTTAATTCGTGGGAATAAAACCCCGCTTTTTTTTATAATAAATTTATAATTTTCGGGAATTTCTTTTGAATCTGGCAGGCTAAATATATTCTTTATCTTTTCCGAGGTTTCTGGCATAAACGGCTTAAGCGCATTGTTAATCTCATGAATATAAGTTAACGCCCCAACCATAGTTTTCTCGAATAGATCTCTATCATTCTTTATTGATTGCCACGGAGCGTTATTATTAACATATGCATTGGCCATATCGATAAGCAACCAGATCGCACTTAGGATCTGATGTAATTGAAAAGATTTAATAAATTCATATCCTCCAAACTCTAGATCTATGGATTTTTTATATTCAACTATGCCCCCGGAAAAACCATTATCTATCAGTGTAGCTATTCTCTGGATCAGATTACCTAGACCATTGGCTAAATCGCCATTGTACCTGTCTTCTAATTTTTTATAAGAAAAATCACCATCACCGTCAGATGGAATTTCTCTCAATAAGAAATATCGAGTTACGTCCACGCCATATTTTTCAATCAGATGTTTTGGATCAATGACGTTGCCCAGAGATTTGGACATTTTCTCACCATCAGCGGTAACGAATCCATGAACATAGATCGCCTTGGGCAAGGCGATTCCTACCGAAAGTAATATCGCGGGCCAATACATAGCATGAAATCTCAAAATATCTTTGCCTATTAAATGAACATCTGCAGGCCATAATTTATTAAACTGTTCTGTCTCGTCGGCATAACCAATAGCTGAAATATAGTTTGTTAGCGCATCGGTCCAGACATACATAGTCTGGGTATCATCGCCCGGCACTGGTATCCCCCACTTCAACGTAGAAGTCGGCCGAGAAAAACTCACATCTTCGGCATCATCTAATAGATTTATAATTTCGTTCTTCCTCGAATCTGGGACTATCTTTAACTCGTCATTTTGTATTTTCTCTTTTATAATTGCCGTATAATTCGATAATCTAAAAAACCAATTCTCCTCCTTAACCACTTGTGGTTCTGTTTTGTGAATCGGACATAGGCCATTCTCAAGGTCACTTTTCTTTTTTAGACTTTCACAGCCAACGCAATATAGGCCTTCGTAGTCTTTTTTATAAAGATCACCACTATCGGCTAATTTCCGCCAAATTTTTTGAGCTGCTGGCCAGTGCCTTTTTTGATCGGAAGTTCTGATAAAATCATCGTTGGAGATATTTAACTTCTTGGTTAAATCGATAAATGTTTCCGCTATCTCATCTACGAACACTTGCGTATCCTTGCCATGCTTCTCGGCTGCTTGGGCAATTTTAGATCCATGCTCATCAGTCCCTGTTAAAAAATATGTTTCATCCCCTATCAGGCGATGGTATCTGGCCAGAACATCGGCTTGCAATAATTCCAAGGCAAAGCCGATGTGTGGTTCCGCATTTGTATAGGCTATGGCTGTAGTTATATAAAATTTATTCTTCATTTTTATTTATTCGATATCACGACCACAAACTCGCCGAGAAGATTATCGCCTTTCATTGATTGAGTTATGTGTTCGATATCTCCCCGATAAATTGTTTCGAACTGCTTGGTTAGCTCTCGTCCAATCATGATCTTTCTATTTTCCACCTGAGAAAGCTTCTTAAGCTCATCTAGGGCTTTTAATATTCTATGCTTCGATTCGTAAAAGACAACTGTTTCTTCGGCAATGGCGATATTCTTAAAAAATGTTTGGCGACCCTTCTTGTGTGGTGGAAATCCCAAGAAAACAAACTTATCCGTCGGAAACCCACTCACGCTCAAAGCTGAAATGGCCGCATTGGCTCCAGGAATTGGCACAATTTTCAAATCCGGCATAGCTTCAAGTGCTTTCATTACAAGATAGTTACCAGGATCATTGATACCTGGAGTACCAGCATCAGTCACTAGGGCCAAAGTTCTACCCTCGTGCAACATTTCTATAATCCTATCTATTTTTTTAAAATCGCTATGTTGATGATAGCTGATTACATCTTTTTTAATATTATATCTCTCGAGCAGATTTCTAGTGACCCTCGTATCTTCGGCCAAGATTAAATCAGCATTTGATAAAACATTAATCGCCCTCAGTGTTATATCTTCGAGGTTACCGATTGGAGTAGCTACTATATATAACATTTCTTATTACTTATCCGGCAACACGCCTAGACTCTTTTTGTTTGGCCATGTCGTCTAATATTTCAACAATAATTGTAGCAACCGGCACCGATAAAATCATACCTGATATACCAGCCAAAGATCCACCAATTAATAAAGCCATAATGACTACGACAGGATTAAGTCCGGTTGTCTTGCCAATTACCAATGGAACCAAGATATGATTTTCCAATTGCTGAACAACTGTATAGAAAACAATCAGCCACAAACCAAGACTTGGCGATTGAATAAAACCGAGAAAAACTGCTGGTATCGCTGCTAAAACAGGTCCGACCATCGGCACTATTTCTAGTACCATGGATAGGATACCCAATACTAAAGCATACTTGACACCAATTATCGAAAGACCGACATAAACTACGAGACCGACGATTAGACTCAAAAGAAGCTGTCCTTGAAACCAACGCCCAACTTTTATCTCAGATCGTTTCCATAAATCTATGACATAGTCCTCATATTTTTCAGGAACAACTGATCCTAGAAAAGATTCGATGCCCTTTTTCATGACCGATAAATAGAATGAGATAATTACGATAGCTATAAAAGAAAAGATACCACCGAATATACTGACTACGAAACCTACCACCGACTGAGATGCTTGTTGGAAATATGAAGAAACACCATCAAGAATATTCTGAATCTCGCCAAGAAAATCTAAATATTTTGGTGAATTTTGCTGAGCTTTTTCGAGTGTAGAGGTAACTTGCGCGACAAATTTAGGCAGAGCACCAGATAGCTGAGTTGCTTCCTGGGCCAAATATGGCACTACTAATGAGAATACCAGTACCAATAAGCCAATAACTACAAGGAATAACAATAGTACACCGAGCACTCTAGGGAAACCCTTGGCATCTATCCAATTAGCAAATGGCGATATGGCCGAGGCAATAACTATGGCGAATAAAAATATTAAGACTACGTCTTTAAGTAAATACAGCAACGCCACGCCAACAACAATGGCAATGACCTTGAAGATTGTCGATGACGATATATCCACATGAACACGATTAATGTCTGCCATATTATATTTTTAATATTTTATTAAATTGGTCTTCATCTTTATACGGACCAATGATCGCAAAATTCAATTTCTCGTTTAATATCAAATCCTTAGCTAGTTGATTAATCTCTTCAAGCTTGACACTATTTATTTTACCTAGTCTTTCCTCTGGAGTCAAAACCTTTTTTTCAAACAGAACCGAGTCACAATAGTCAGAAGCGATATTCATTGAACTTTCTAGGTATATGGCCATGCTACCATTGATATGATCTTTAGCTTGTTTGAGTTCTTCTTCGGTCACGCCTTTATCTCTTAGTTTTCTTATTTCTTCCAAAACCACCTCTACTGCCTCCACGGCCTTGTCTTTATTAACTCCGGCTCTCGCCAAAAATATTCCGCAATCTGTATAGAGATCGGAGCTGGAGCTGACATAATATGCTAATCCCCTTTTTTCACGCACTTCCTGAAATAATCTAGAAGTCATACCTCCACCAAAGATCATACTCAATAGACTTAGTGCATATCTACGCTCATCAAACATATCAAAAGCTCTTACGCCCAAGTTGAAATGAGCCTGATCGGTCTCCTTCCAATGTACTAACGTCCTTGGTCCAGACTGATTATCATCCACTCCTACTTTTGTTAGCGACTTACCCTCACGAGAATTAACAAAATATTTTTCGACTAAAGATTTAACTTCTTCGTCTTTGATATTGCCAGCGATAGCAACTACGGTGTTTTCGGCAATATAGTGACTATTAAAATATTTTACAAAATCTTCGCGCTTCAAAGATGTTATAATTTCTTTCTCTCCGGCTACGTCCCATCCTAAAGGTTGATCCTTGTACAATAGCCCCTCAAACAAATCCCCTATATACCGGCTAGGCATATCTTTATACATATTTATCTCCTCAACGATCACACCCTTTTCCATCTCAATTTCTTTCTCGTCTAATAAAGAGTTCAGGAATATATCCGAAATGACGTCGGTCATTAAATCTAACTTCTCAGCACTCGCTCGAGCGTAATAGCCCGTATATTCTTTACTAGTAAAAGCATTGTATTCAGCACCGATTGATTCTAGCTCTCTGACGATTTGGATCTTATCTGGTCGTTTGGTCGTGCCCTTAAACATCATATGTTCCAAAAAATGAGATATACCATTTATATTCTTGGCTTCATATCTTGAACCTGTTCCAACCATAACTAAAACTGTGGCTGTCTTGGTCCCTTCCATGGGTATAGTTACCAGCCTCAAGCCCGAAGGAAATGTATATAAATTATATTTAGGTTCCATTGGAAATTTTATTTAGTGTGTCGGCGGCTGGATTTGAACCAGCGACCTGTTCTTTATGAGGGAACCGCTCTAACCGCTGAGCTACGCCGACCCAAGATAAAACATAACTTACCCATTCTACAATACAAATGCACTCTTTTCAAGAAAAAACGGCCTATTCGGCCGCATCTGAAATTCCATCAACTCCGCGAATAATAATTTCCCGTAATCGCCCCTGATCAGCTATAAATTGTCGGCACTCTAGTAATCTCTTACGGGCCACATTAACAGTCTCTTCGTTCCGTCTAACTGATAATTCGGCTTGAGCCTCTAGCTCTTTCCATGCCTTTACGGATAAATCATGCGCTTCAAGATTACGATCATTCAAGAGATCTTCGACTAATCTAATATCATGTTCGATTAGAATGATTCTATCGGATATTCCCTCTTCATCTTTTAACATTTGCCCGACGCTTAATGCTGAACCAAGTGCATTCCAATCAGATAAATGCTGACTTATCATCGTCGTCAGATCTCGAGTTAAATCTTGGTGCTTTTTTTCAAGTTGCGATAACCTTTCTCTAACCTGTGCCTCAGAAATCTTAACACCATTCACAATTAGTACCTGCATGACTAGCTCCCTAAATGAACTGCCATTAGTCTATGCCAGATAGTTATTGTCGTCAATTATAAATTTCTTGCTCAAAATCAAGTTTTCTAGTATCCTTTTACCGCGGGGTAGAGCAGTGGCAGCTCGTCGGGCTCATAACCCGGAGGTCGTTGGTTCGAATCCAACCCCCGCAACAAATAGGACGTAGTTGGAACCACAAAAACAGCTTGAAATAGCTGTTTTTGGTTGGCCTTGCAAAAATATAAAAAGTATGATATAATATAAATATTCTGAACTTAAGGCATTGGAGGTGAGGAGTGAGGTTCTTTTCCAGACACATCATTATCGTGAATGGCTACGGCTGTCACCTTGACACGCCGGTCAAGTCGTATCTCGATCGAGTCGTTCAATTCTTCAATGACGTTCCGAGCTTGGTTTATCCGATCCTGATCTTCAGCGGCGGATCGACCCAGCAGAAGTCAGCGCCGGGTGTCACAGAAGCCGGTATGATGGCTGAATACGTCACCAAGCATTCGAATCGGCGTATCAGGCCGTCCGACTACTTCGTGGAAGATACGGCCTTCACGACCTACGACAACATCGCAAGATCAGCCGATTGGATCCGCAATGCGATTCCAAAAGTTGATCCAGTCAGCCGATGCCCGTTCGATGAGCACTCGAAGGTCACGATCTTCTGCGAAGCAACCCGCTCCGCGAACGTCGTGATGCTGGCTCGCCATTTCCTGCTTCCGTTTGTGAAGACGATCGACGACATCAGGGTCGAGACGGATTCCTGGGAACGAGCCGATCCGTTCAAGCAAGTCGGCAACCTCATCTACAACAAACTGTCAATAACATATCCGCGGCTGGGTCTCGCTGAACGCGAACGTCGCTGTCGGATGCATCGTGCCAGGGAAATCTAACACGCCCGCAAGGAGTTCGCTCTGGCGGGCTCTTTGTTTTATACCGAAGCAAATCCATAAATCTCTTTAATACTGGGTATTAAAAGATGCCAACTGCGTCCCAACCCCCGCAACATAGGATTGACAATACCGCATAGATGCGGTATTGTTGTATTATTAGTTCTTCTTACGACCACTGGAGGTACCGCCAATGGATATGACATTCAAGTTGCACGTATTGGAGAATCACGATCAATATCCAACACTTGAGGAAGCCCTCGTAGCCTTCTTTCGGGCCATGAAAGGGATTCTCGCTCAGGGAACATGCTATCAAGGCCTGACGTCGTTCTACTACATTGAAGGAATATTTAATTTCGGTGGTAAGCCAGCAAGTATACCCGTCTACTACTATGACGCCCTGCGTTTCGCCTACAATGCTGGAATCCTTATCGAGGTCGAAGAATACGGAAAATGGCCTACTTTCGCCGACCCCCTCCCGAAGATTCCATCAACCGAAATCGAAGCACTCTTCGCCCTTGCAAAACTGAAAAAAGAGTCCGAAGAGCGTTCGAATGCCGAAATCGACCAAGTCACCTCGACAACCACCTAAGTCAAGCATCCCATACTGGCAGGCCCATCCTAATAGGGTGGGCCTCATACTTTTTATACCCAACTTTTTGTGAAATTATATCTTGTATTATTATGGCCCCCTCCCAAACAGGTTCTCCTTCGACTATGCTCAGGACAAGTTAACGTCCGCCTCGGCTACGCCTTAGCGAGACGAGTCCTTCAACCCCTGCAACAAGCGCTCCCTCATTAACGCGACTAGGGGGAGCACAAGATAAAAGAGCGCGCAGTGCCCCGAACGTATGTGAGGGGGTACTAAAGAAATAATCCGCATTCTATGCGGGTTATTTTTACCCAACTGGGCTGGAGATAGAACTTTTTTGACGTTCTTATAAAATCGGATGGAGCTGTGCTATTTTTTTGAAGTAAATTTCCAATATCTTTCATCAGGTTCTATCCCTTGAGTTTTTAAGTATTCAATAAATTTTATACTTCTAGGATCGTCTGCACGATCTTTGTAAATAAAATACATACGATCTATGATACTTGCGGAAAAATCCAATCGTCGACCAAGTGTATACCACCAATCGAGATCTTCTCTTGAATGCTCTGGCCCGCAAAAAGCTCTTTCAAAAATTGGTATAACTATATTTTTTGTAAACCCGTGACCAACATAATCACTAATGTGTCTATCTGGCGAAATTCCTACCGAAGATAGATATTCATGTATTTTTAACAATAATTCAACCAAAAACAAATCTAATTGTTCTGGGGTTTTTATCGTTGCTTTTAGCTCCTCAATTATCTCTGAAGTAATTCTTTCATGGTAATAAATAGAGATTTCGTCGAAAATTTTATATCTAGTATCATGCCTACTTTCAGCTTCAGATTTTTTATAAGCGATGAGCAGTTTATCACTTATCGTCTGCTGCCTGTATATTTCCTCAATAAACTCTTTATATTCTGGCGAGTTAATTATCCTCTCTCTTTTATGAGCTCTCTTTGCCTCACGATATTCATGCGACTTGCTATCTTCCCCCAAGACCCCCCTCCTCTCTTCGTGGCCTCCTACCCCTTTTAATTTCTGGGCTAAATTATCACGATATTCTTTATGACTAAGTTTTTCCATATGGTTTATTATACAAAATGACTGGCAAACTGACTATACGTGCATAGCTCCCGCTTGCCAACTCCTAACGAAATTAAACCTCGTATTACTACAGTAGCTCTTGAAACAGGTTCTCCTTCGACTATGCTCAGGACAAGTTAACATCCGCCTCGGCTACGCCTTAGCGAGACGGGTCCTCCAACCCCTGCCCGCCTAGACTCGACATCTAGTCGAGGCTGGCAACTAACGAAATAATCCGCATTCTATGCGGGTTATTTTTACCCAACTGGGATGGAGATAGAGCCGCTTGCATTTTAGGGATCTTGTGGTATAATTTAGTAACAGTTCTCAAACAATTTAGGTAGCTACTACCAAGGGTTGTTTTACCCGAAAAGTAGCAAAGGAGACACATGACCTTCATCGCTGTTCTCGGTATCATCATCGGAATGGCCGCACTCATCGGTGCGGTCATCGCAGTCGGTGCCATCCTGAACGGATTCGTGCTGACCATTCTGTGGGGATGGTTCATCGTTCCGACCTTCCATCTTTCACCGTTGTCGATCCCCGCCGCGATCGGCATTGCCATGGTCACAGGTTACTTGACGCATCAATATGCTCCTGACGTTGAAGAGAAAGAGCGAAGCGATGGTGAGAAAATCCTTCGCGCGACGCTCATGATCGTCTTGAGACCATTGGCAGTCCTTGGGATTGGCTACGTCGTTCACCTGTACATGTAGGTATCCAGAGAAGGAGGCGAGTCATGCAAATTGCTCTTCTACTGCTCGTGGGGATTGCCCTGATCGGTCTCAATGCTTGGATTTCGACCAAGCTATGGCCAGTGAGTTATTCCACTCGGCAGATCGAAGCCTTAACCGAGGCACTGTATCAGGTCGGCTATGAAGACCAGACCGCTGGCCGTCCCGAAAAATCGTTTGAGCCAGAAGGCGATCTCAAACTGGGCAAGTCTCAGCGAGCGATCCTTGATGCAGGCAAGTCGGTCTATCAGCGAGGCCGACGAGATGCCATCGAAGGTAAGCCCAGTATCACCAAAGAAATTCAAAGAAATCGGAACGAACAAATCCGAATTCTCAACGAGATGATCGAAACCCTCAAGAGTATCTCCTCCCGAGCGACAGCAGCACTCCATTAGTCCCGCCCAAGCCCAGCATCCCCTGCTGGCAGGCCCATCCTAATAGGGTGGGCCTCATACTTTTTATACCCAACTTTTTGTGAAATTATATCTTGTATTATTATGGCCCCCTCCCAAACAGGTTCTCCTTCGACTATGCTCAGGACAAGTTAACGTCCGCCTCGGCTACGCCTTAGCGAGACGAGTCCTTCAACCCCTGCAACAAGCGCTCCCTCATTAACGCGACTAGGGGGAGCACAAGATAAAAGAGCGCGCAGTGCCCAGCGCCAGTAGGCGGCGGGTGCATACCTTTCAAAATAACACCCAACGGGTGTTATTTTGATTTATCCGCATTCTATGCGGGTTATTTTTCGAGACAGTAGATATTATTAGACCCCCTTATCCACAAAACTTGCATCGCCACCTACAAATATGCTATCTTTATATCGTGCTTGTGGGCGTAAGCCCCGTTCAGCTAAGGATCTCCAAAGCTGAAGGCAGGCACACTAAAAGACACCCTTATGGGCGTTTTTTAGTTTAATTGTCTTCTATGCCATAGTCATATAGTTTTTGCCCACCCCTTAATTTACTATCTGGCATTACGCTCCAAAATATATAGTTTCCGTCACCTATCCTTCTAACAATGGCCCTTATTTTAATTTTTCTTTCTCCTGTTATGGCGATGAAACCAAAATATTCAGCAATCTTCGTCATGGACAGACCATCTTTTGATGGCCGCCTAACCCTAATAGGCTCTTTCCGATATTCCTGAAGTGTTGTAGACCTCCTTATGATTTCCAATGCCAGGAGCAATAAGCTAAACTTTAATGACTGCTCCTCCTTGCTACGCTCCCTCCTATCAGAGAACTGCAGATGATGGAACCCGTCAGAATTCAGTATAACCTGAACATTGAGATAGGGACTAAAGATAGTTTTATGCTTACCGTAAACCTCCCTTGCTTTTTCTTTCTTTGAATTGAAATATTCAATATCCACATCTGAAGATTATTATATTTACCCGATAATGTAAATAAATTATACAGTTATCTTCTCCCTCCAGCCCCCACAACCACGAAAAGTGATTGCGAAGCAATCACCTCGTGGCAGGCCATACATGGACTGACATGAGCAAAATGCGCCTATCGGCGTGTTTTGATTTGAGTGAGCCCCGTGATGAAATTCATATTTCATTTTACGGGGCAGAGTATTAATATTAATCTATGTATTACGTATATGTATTAGAAAATCAGGATGACAAGAGTTTGTACATTGGATTTACTGAAAATATAGAAAGAAGGGTGTTTGAGCACCAAAATTCAAAAGGTGGCAGAACCACGAAACTGAAGAAAGACTGGAAGCTAATATATTATGAATCATATCTACTCAGAGAAGATGCACTAGGCAGGGAGAAATTCATGAAAAGTGGTTCTGGGAGGAAATATATCAAGAAACAGATGTTTCATTACTTCAGTCATTAGGTCTACCGAAATAATCCGCATTCTATGCGGGTTATTTTTACCCAACAAGGCTGGAAATAGAACCGCTTGATTTTCTCATATTTCTATGGTATAATATATTCACAGTTCCGTACCAATTTAGGCCACTACTGCCACGGGTCACATTACCCAAAAGTAGGGAGGAATCGATGAAAAAGACTCTGCTGATCGCCATCGTGCTTTTCCTTGGCGTCGTACTCGGCGTCGCCTCCTACTCGTATCTGCGGACGCAGCCCGCACCCACTCCGACGACGGAGAGCAACGGCTACCTGGCGTGGTGCGACAGCATCTACCACCAGAACGTGGGCTGCCCCCAGCATGGGAAGGTAGTGATTCCTGCCAGCGTCCTCGCCAGACAGAAGGCCGAGCACCTGGCGTGGTGCGACAGCATCTACCACCAGAACGTGGGCTGCCCCCAGCATGGGAAGGTAGTGATTCCTGCCAGCGTCCTCGCCAGACAGAAGGCCGAGCACCTGGCGTGGTGCGACAGCATCGGACATCGCAACGTCGGCTGTCTGAAATTCGGTAAGTAAGCCCGCCCAGGGATCGACCAGCAAGGTCCGTCACCTCGGCGGGCCTTGTTTTTATACCCAACTCTTAACAAATAGATATCTCGCATTACTATAGTAACCACTTAGACAGGTTCTAACGTCCTCCAGCCCCCGCAACAAGATCGTCTTCTAACCAATAGCTTGGAATCGGTTTGTAATTAATTGGATGGGCGTCTTCAACGAAATACCCATATGTAATCTTTTGTGATTGTAGTATCTCAGATATTTCTTCAGCTCACAATTAATCGTT